>Ga0197143_1001136_pt1 | contig 23653 bp, 23 predicted proteins | sample GBS70_MetaG_FD_148603 | JGI IMG/M metagenome (GOLD analysis project Ga0197143, IMG submission 148603) | Sediment microbial communities from Great Boiling Springs, Gerlach, Nevada, United States - GBS 70_MetaG | ecosystem: Environmental > Aquatic > Thermal springs > Hot (42-90C) > Sediment...
CTTCAGAAAAACTGTCGTCTTACCAGTCGCTACTCGCTATTCGCCATTCGCTGTCTTCCCGACCTGCCGATTTGCCGACCTCACGCCCTGCCGAAATTTGGCTCGGCAGGAGCCTTGCCCTCCCATTAGCGAAAGCGGTGGTGACTTCAAGGGTTTGTCGGCGCTACAATCGTTAGGGCTTTTGGTTCTGAAATCAGAGTTTTCCGATGGTGATGGGAGATGAAGTTGATAGTTCGGGGGAAAGCGAAACTTCAGGGTGTTTTCTCTGTGCCCGGTGACAAGTCCATCTCGCATCGGGCGCTTTTGCTGGGCGCAATCGCAGCGGGTGAAACGAGGGCAGAAAATTGTCTCGTTGCGGAAGATGTCCTGAGCACTGCCCGCTGCTTGCAACAATTGGGCGTGCAAATTGACGGAATCGGCACACCTTCAATCGTCGCGCATGGGGTTGGTGGCGCTAACCTGAAGCAAAGCGATGAACCTTTGGACTGCGGTAATTCAGGCACGACGATGCGGCTTTTGATGGGCATCTTGGCAGCGCACGCTTTTGAAAGTTGGTTGACAGGTGATTCGTCATTGCAAAAGAGACCGATGGACAGAGTTGCCGTCCCGCTGCAACGGATGGGCGCAAAAGTTGAAGGCAGGACGGAGCGATATTTGCCGCCAATACGAATTCGGGGAGGCAAGTTACGCCCTATTGAATGGGCTTTGCCCGTAGCAAGCGCTCAAGCCAAGTCAGCAATCCTGTTAGCAGGTTTGTTCGCCGACGGAACGACATTGGTCCACGAACCCGCTCCATCCCGCGATCATACTGAGAGGATGCTTCAGGCTTTCGGGGCAAAAATTTTTGTCAAGGGATTGACAGTCGCTGTAGTTGGTCCAGCGAAATTGAAAGGCACAACTGTTATCGTTCCCGGTGACCCATCATCTGCTGCCTTCTTTTTGTGTGTGGCAGCAGCCATCCCTGATTCGGAAGTCACCGCATTGGGCATAAGCGTCAACCCAACCAGAAGCGGTTACTTGGAAGTCCTTAAGCAGATGGGCGCAACAATCCTGCTGCACAATGAGCGAAATCAAGGTGGAGAACCAGTTGCGGATGTGACCGTTCGCGGGAGCAAGTTGAAAGGCGTAACAATTTCAGGTGACTTGATCCCGCGAACCATAGACGAATTGCCGGTTTTGGCTGCTATCGCCACTGCTGCGGAAGGAGTAACAGTTATCCGCGACGCCCAAGAGTTGCGGGTCAAAGAGAGTGATAGGATTGCAGCGATGGTGAGTGAACTCCGCCAGTTGGGCGCTCAAGTTGAAGAACTGCCGGATGGCATGGTCGTGCATGGTGGCAGCAAATTGACTGGTGCGGAAGTTCAAAGTCACGGTGACCACCGGGTCGCAATGGCGTTGGCTATCGCTGGGCTTTTGGCTGAATGCGAGACGGTCATACACGATGCCGATTGCGTCGCGATTTCGTTCCCACAATTCCCGCAAGTTTTGGCATCTTTGGGAGCAGAGGTGGAAATGGCGTGAAGCGACCGAAAGGTCTCGTCATCGCCATTGACGGACCTGTTGGCGCTGGTAAGAGCACTGTGGCTAAACTGGTTGCCCGAAAACTTGGCTACCTTTATGTTGACACGGGAGCGATGTATCGCGCTATCGCCTTGAAGGCTTTGAAATTGGGTATGGACATCAATGACCCGGTTGCGATGGCGATGTTGGCTGAAGCGTCCGACATTCAACTACAACAGCAAGAAGATGGAAGCGTGAGAATTTTTTTGGACGGTGAAGATGTGACGGAAGCGATTAGGACGCTGGAAGTTTCGGAGGCGTCATCTATTGTCAGCGCCCACGAGGGTGTCCGCAAAGTTCTGGCTGAACGCCAAAAGGCAATGGCAAAACTCGGTGGCGTTGTTATAGAAGGGAGAGACATCCAAACAGTCATCGCGCCTGACGCTGAAGTCAAAATTTTTTTGACCGCTTCCCTTGAAGAACGGGCAAGGCGAAGGTGGCTTGAGTTGCAGCAAAAAGGCATCTCGGTCAGTTACGAAGAGGTGCTTCAAGAGGTCAAAGAGCGGGACGAGCGAGACAGAACCCGAGCGATAGCGCCGCTCAAAAAAGCACCGGATGCCATTGAGATTGACACGACACAAATGACACCGAAAGAAGTCGCTGACAAAATCATTGAATTAGCGTGCAAGAGTGCAGGTGTGTAAGCGTGTAAGTTTGAATTCTCGTCGGAAAGGAGTGAATAGCGATGCGATGGATTGGTGCGATTTTAGGTTTGATTTTGTTCGTGCTTATAGTTGGCGCAATTTGGCAGTATATGCCTGAGGCAAGGGAAAGAGCGGAAATCCGCAAAGCGGTCAAGGACTACCTTGCCCAACAGTTTTACAAAAACCCGCAAATTCTGGACATCCGCATTTACCGCAATTATGCCCTTGCGATTGCCTATGACCTTGAGACCTTGGTTTTGTTCTTGCAGAAGCGCAAAGGCAGGTGGGAGGTCGTCATTCACGGGAACTTGCTGACCCGTGAGACTATCCGCACGAAGGCGAAGGGCGTGCCTGATAGCGTTTTTGATGCCCTGAAGATTCCGAAGGCAGGAACGATTGGAGGGGCGACTTTCAAATGACGAAGTTTGCGTGGGTGACCTTTGACTGTTACGGAACACTCATTGACTGGGATACAGGCATCAAGAGTTTCCTGAGCGAACTGTTGAGCCGAAAAGGTGTCTCCGCTGACATTGAGAGTTTGCATCAGCGGTGGGAAGCCATCCAGTTTGAATTCATCCAGCGTGAGTATCGCCCCTACAAGGAAATCTTGCGGTTGAGTTTGGAGGCGACCTTGCGAGAACTTGGCATCCCGTATGAGCCTAAAGACGGTGACGCTTTCGCTGCTTCCATGCCGACTTGGAAGCCTTTCCCTGATGTCCCAAAGGCATTGAGTGAACTCAAGCGTTACACACGCATTGCCATCATCAGCAACACCGACAACGACATTTTGCGGGGAAGCGTGAAGTTGATAGGGGTTGAATTTGATGCGCTCATTACCGCAGAAGACGCAAAAGTCTACAAGCCAAGCCCGCGCATCTTTGAGTTCGCTTTACAGCGGCTGAACGAACTACCAGAGCGCATTTTACATGTCGCTTTCGGTTTCAAGTATGACCTTGCACCGGCAAAGCGGGTTGGCATGAAAACTTGCTGGCTCAACCGAAGCGGCGAACCGAAACCCGAGGGAGTTGAACTGGATTTTGTCGTTTCAACGATGGAAGAAGTTGTTGGGCTTATTGTGTCAAGACTGCTCATGCCACTGACTTTAGACAGTGAGGGACAAGGGGCACGGGGCAAAGGCATGAGACTTGATGACGAATTTTGAGCGCCGAATTCATTCAGCATTTGGGAGTTTTGACCGAAGGGTCGTATTCCCGCACGACCGAAAATTTTTAATCGGCAGTGCAGGAATGCTGCCCTCCAGAGTAACGAAATTTTTCGGTAGTGCGGGAACGACGCCTTCCAGAAAAACTGCCGTCTTACCGGTTGCCAGTCGCTATTCGCCATTTGCTACCTTCCCAACCTACCGCTTTGCCGACAATTTTGGCTAAAAATGAACATCAGCATCGGGTTTGGTAATTTGAGAACCTGCGAGGCAGCAACGGTTTTCCTTACGGTTGCGCTATGCTGCCAATTAGCGACCCAGAGAACCTGGGATTAGACGATATAGGGTTTTGCCCCGATGATAGGTTTGGTGGTGTCCAAACTATGACTGACAACCCTATTTATGACAATACGGCAGTTTGGCAATATGGCAATTTGACGATAATCTGGATGTTGGGCTCATTGTCAGTCATGACTTGAGCATTATCTAATTTATTTCGGACTTTGGACAAAGGTGGGAAGCTGGCATGAGAAGGCTGGAACTTTTCTCGCTCAAAACAACTGCGCAGATATGGTGGGAAGTGACAACTGCGGGATTATGGGTGACCTTGCTCAATAAGTTGGGACAAAGGGCAAAGGACAAATTGGAACAGAGAGTCAGGGTTTATCGCAACATCATTTACGCTGAGCACGATGGGGTGCCGCTAAGGTTGGACTTATTTGTCCCAAACTCACCTGCCCCCAATGAAGGTTTCCCCACAGTTGTCGCTCTGCACGGAGGAGCATGGTGCACTGGAAATAAGCAGGACATGACATGGGTCGGCTACTCTTTAGCCAAAGAAAGCATGGTCGTCGCTTGTGTCGGCTACCGACTTGCACCTCAGTTTCGCTATCCCGCTCAATTGAAGGATTGTCAAGCGGCTGTCAGGTGGCTTCGTGAAAACGCTTTGAAAAGGGTGCAAGGTGCTGAGTGCGGGGTGCAGAGTTGGGGTGTCAATCCAGAACACATAACAGCGCTTGGGATTTCTTCGGGAGGTCATTTGGCTTTACTTTTGGGTTTGAAAGAAGAGGTGGTTGACGGAGTGTCCAGTAAAGTGAGGAAAGTTGTCGCTATTTTCCCGCCTACCGATTTCACTGCCCCATATTACAGGGAATCTGCAAAAAGCCCGCCACTTTTGGTGCCTAATTACTTGCTTAACTTTTTGGGCTCAACTTATGAAGAGAACCCAGATTTGTGGCGAGATGCGTCGCCTATCTACAATGTCAACCCAGAAGCAAGCCCTTGCTTTATTATCCAAGGCACGAAGGATTCATTAGTCCCTGCCGACCAAGCAATTCGCTTTGCTGATGCGATGAGGCGTGTTGGTGCGAAAGTCACCCTTGTGCTCATTGAAGGTTTGGGGCACGGATACAGTTTCCGCCCAAGAATCATGCGTCAACTGAACAATGCCCTTGACGAGGCTGTCAGGTTCCTCAAAAGCCCATGAAGCCAGAATCCATTCTGAAGTTAATTCAATTTGCCACCAAATTCCCATCTTGGGCATATCCCGCTACCAGAAGCGCTAAGCCCTTGTAACCGATGGTGTTTGTCAAGAATTGCGGCAAGAAAGCGAGAACAAAAGTAAGACCCTTATCGCCCTTGTTCGTTTAGCATTGTGGACAGAGTGTTCGGTGTGGGGTTAAAATCCCTTTCGGTTGGATTTTTGAGCCCTTTCATGGAGGCGAGGGAAATGGTTACGGTGCGGGGTTATAGGAGCGGCGATGAGGCTCAAATTTTGGCGCTTTGGAATGCAGCACTTCCTTACGACCCGATTGACCGAAGGACCTTCCATCGCAAAGTTTTGCTTGACCCAAACTTTGACCCAAACTGGCTTTTGGTCGCCGATGCGGATGGGCAACTTGTTGGCTTTTGTTTGTGCCTGATTCGGCGTGTCCCGATGGAGAAGGTTGGGATGGAGTCCGACAGAGGCTGGATTACTGCTTTTGGAGTTCATCCAGAGTGGAGGCGGAGAGGGGTTGGCGCGATGCTCCTTGAGCGAGCAATTCAACTCTTCCGAGATGCCAACCGCACCGAAGTTTTGATTTCGCCTTACACGCCCAACTATTTTGTTCCCGGTGTGGACGAGCACAATTACGCTGAGGGGTTGGCGTTCCTGTTGAAACGAGGATTTGAAGTGGTCACTTATGCTATCAGCATGGACGCTAACATCGTTTTGTTTGACCTGACGCCTTACATTGAACGGGAGCAGCGATTGAGGGAGCAAGGGATTGAAATCCACAATTTGCGACCGAACGAAGTGCCTGACTTGATGGCGTTTTTGAAAGCACATATGCCCGGCGACTGGGTGCGCCACGCTCGTGACCTTTTGACCGACATCACGAAAGGCTTGGGCGACTATGACCAATTCATCGTCGCATGGCACAACGGGGAGATTGTCGGATACTGCCAATTTGAAGGCGAGCATTTCGGTCCTTACGGTGTCCGAAGCGATATGCAAGGGCGAGGCATCGGGACAGTTTTGATGGCGAAATGCTTGCAAACAATGAGGCGAAAAGGGTTGCATAACGCTTGGGTTCTGTGGACAAGCGAGGAAACTGCTCAAAAAGTTTACAATCGTTTCGGCTTTAAAGAGACGAGAAGGTTCGCTATTTTGCGCAAAGTTCTGTGACGCCCCTAACTCAGCAACTTCAAAGTTTGCTTGACGATTTCCTCGGCAGCGAAAGGTCTTGCGATTTTTAGGGCTGCCTCTCTCATCCGCTCCAGCCTTTCAAGGTCGTTAAGGAGTTCAGACACTGCTTCAAAAAGTCGCTCACCTGTCAAGTCGGCGTTCAAAATCATGACGGCTGCGCTTCGCCTCACAACGCTCAATGCGTTGAACCTCTGATGGTCGTAGATGGCGAAGGGGTAGGGGACGAGAATTGAAGGGACGCCAGCGGTTAAAAGTTCGGCGATTGAACTTGCGCCTGCCCGAGAAAGGGCGAGGTCGGCAGCGTGGAGCAGGACGGGCATATCTTCACGGTAGCCGAAAGGTTGATAACGCTCCCTGACATCTTCAGGCAGTGCTTCTTGAACCCGCTTTGCGTCTTGTTCCCACTGAGAGCCACACAAGTGGACGATTTTCAGAGGAGTTCGCAAGAGCAAGTGAGGCAAAGCATCCCACAAGGCTTCGTTAATTCGCTGAGCGCCTCTACTGCCACCGAAAACGAGCAAGCATCGTTCGCTATCTGTCAAGCCGAGAATTTTTCTGGCAGTTGGCTTGTCCATGTTTCGGACATTGGATCGGATTGGGACTCCAGTGTAGGTTGCTTTACCTTTCGGGAAAAAGTTAACGGCTTCAGGAAAACCCGTTGCGACCCAATTTGCCAACTTCGCCAGCAACTTATTGGTTCGCCCGGGAATACTGTTTGCCTCAAACAAGACGAGTTTAGCCCCAACCAGTTTGCCAGCCAGCAATGCGCAAACCGAGGCGTAACCCCCCGTTCCGATAACCACTTTTGGGCGTAATTTGCGGAAACGGTTGAAGGTTTGGAAAATGCCGTAAAGCATTGCCGAACCGGAAAGGAAACTTGAAGGCGAAAGCAATCGTCTTGGAAAAGGTCTCGCTGTGACGGTTAGGAGTGGGTATCCGTGTTGGGGGACAACTTTTTGCTCCAGACCGTAAGTTGCCCCGACGAACAGAAGTTGGATGTCAGGAGAAATGGTTTTGACGGCGGAGGCGAGGGCGATGGCTGGATAAATGTGTCCTCCCGTCCCTCCACCTGCCATCACCCAAAGCATCTCTTGTTCCCCCCTGTCGTTTTTGCTTTCGCTGTTGGGTAAGGTTGGACGCAACATTGAGCAAAAGACCCATTCCAATCAAGATAGCGCAAAGGGCAGAACCGCCAGCACTGACGAAGGGCAAGGGCACTCCCGTCGGCGGCAGAAGGTGAGTGTTGACAGCGATGTGCAAGAGCGCTTGAAACCAAATCCAAACTGTTATCCCGCCCGATATGCCAGATGCAAATGCGTCGGTGGTTTGAGAAGTGACCCAAAGCCCAAAGTAAGCGAGCAAGGTAAAGAATGTCAAGACTGCAACGCTGCCAACGAACCCGAACTCCTCACCGATGACGGCGAAGATGAAATCGTTGTGGGCAGCGGGCAAAAACAGGTGCTTTTGTCTGCTATTAAAGAGCCCTTGTCCAAACCAGCCTCCCACTTGAAGTCCAAGCAGAGCCTGACGAACTTGGTAGGATTTTTGTTTGTCGGTTTTTCCCTTCGGTAACATGAACCAACTGCCGATTTGCCATCGTTCCCACTGGTATGAATGTAGGAACGACCTTTGCCCAATGTATCCTAACCCTGAGCCAAGCAAAACCATCGCCAAAATGAGCGAAAGTGGCATTCTGGCAAAAAACATCGCCGCAAAGCCAATTACCGCCAACAAAAGACCCCCGCTCAAATGCGGTTGTTTTAGCACTAAAGCGACGGTCAAAATCCAGCAAAAGAAGAGGGCTAACCAAAGCCAAAATTTTCGGCTCAAGTTAACGGCGTCCCTCCACGATGCCGCCAAAGCAGAGATGCATAGGACTAAAGTGACTTTTGCGAATTCCGAGGGCTGAACTTGAAGCGGACCAAATTCAAGCCAGCGTTGAGCGCCGCCGATTTTTCTGCCCACTATTAGGGTGGCAAATAGCGAAGCGATTATGAACAGGTGTAAAATCCAGCTCGCTCGCCTCAGCCGTTGGAGCGGGATTTTCCATGCGGTCAGGAAAAGAACGAAACCCAAAGCAGCATAAAGGGCTTGGCGAGACACTATAGAAAAGGCGTTCCCAGTGCGTGCGAGGGCGAGGGGGTTACTGGCACTGTAGACCATCAAAAGTCCGCCACCAAGCCCGATTAAGGTAAAGGTGAACAGAATTTGGGCTATTCTGACGGGTGACCACTGACGGATTGTCCCTTGCACCGCCACCTTCTTTCGCCACCTTTCCCTTTCACGCCTTTGTCAATCCCCAAAGCATAATTGCGCAACTTGCCATCAACCCAATTGCGAGCCACTTGAAAGAACGCCTCATGCGACCTTCCTTGTCCATCCCCAGCCAAACGAGCAGCCAAAGAGACAGGGTGAAACCAATGAATCCAACGAGCGTTGCAGCGACTCCGATCTGGTTCAAATCTTTGACAGTCAATGGTTGGTGGGTCGGGATCATGAACCTTCAACTCGCACCAATGACTTCCTCAATCTTCTGGACAATCACTCGCTCTGGTTCTCGAGGAACTCCAATAATTCTGTCAATGGCTTGACCGTTCTTGAAGAAAATCAGGGTTGGTATGCTCATGACTTGGTATCGGATGGCTAACTCGTGGTTTTCATCCACATTCAACTTTGCAACCTTAAGCCTTCCAGCGTATTGCTCAGCCAAGCGTTCAACGAGTGGTGCAATTACCCTGCAAGGGACGCACCAAGGAGCCCAAAAGTCAACCATGACTGGGATGTCGCTTTGCAGGACTTCCCGCTCAAAGTTCGTCTTGTCCACTTCCTTAACCACCATTGAACTTACACCTCCGCTAAGTTTGTTGCTCGCTGCCTTTCCATGAGAGGTCAAAAGGGCGGAAATGGTCACAGTTCATTTACATCTCCGGCAACTCAACATCCCTGATGAGCCTCATGAACCTCTCAATTTCCTTGCGGCTTGGTTGAGGGAAGTAGCCAGCCGCTTTTGCCACCTCTTCAGCGACATAAATGGGAGCGTTCATCCGAACTGCTAAGGCTATGCTATCTGACGGTCGTGCGTCAATGAAGAAAGTTCGCCCGTTCCAATGGAGGATTAAAGTTGCGTAATAGGTGTTGTCGTGCAATTCGTTGATTTCAACTCTCAACAACTCAATTCCCAACTCAACCAAAATGTTTCGGAGCAAATCATGGGTCATTGGGCGTGGCAATTGCACCCCTTCAAGTTCTCTTTGGATAGCGAATGCTTCCACCTCGCCAATCCAAATGGGCAACTCCATTCCTGTTTCAGGGTCACTTAGAAGCACTACTGGATTACCTGCTTGGTCTTCTATGACACGAATCTGCTGCACCCGAATCACGGCTGACCCTCCTCTCCTTATGACTGGCGTTAGGGATTATAACCGTCACCTAAGGATTCGTCAACCAAAAAGTTCACAAGTGCTGTCAATTGACTTGGCGAGAATTCACAACATCCCCTTAGCATTTCGGCAAAAGAGCATGACTTTTCCAAAGTCTTTGACTCCGGGACGAATTTCAACGCCGCTTGAGACATCAACGCCGTAAGGTTTGACAGCGGCAATTGCTTCTGCGACATTTTCGGGCGTTAGACCGCCCGCCAAAAAACAAGGGAGAGCAGAAAGACGGACTAAATCCGAAGCCATTTCCCAAGACGCAACGGTGCCAGTTCCGCCAAAGCCCTGCGCCGTTAATGTGTCCAATACGAACGCGTCACATCCTGCCTTGACGAAACTCTCAATTTTTCCCAAAAACTCTTGAATTGAGATTTGTTCTGTTGCTGTAGGCAAGGGGATTGCCTTCCAGATTTGGCAACTAAGTTCTCCCTTCAAGGCTACAATTAACTCAGGCGTTTCGTCCCCATGCAATTGTAAGGCGAAGGGCGAAAGGAAACGGGCAAGTTCAATTAATTCGTCAAGAGACTTTGAACGGGTGACGACGACCGTTGCCGCCGTTGCCTTTTCAAACAGAAGTCTCGCTTGTTCCCTTGTTTGGCTTCTCGGCGACTTAGGCACTTCAACCACCACACCGCAGAAATCTGCTCCTGCCTCGCAAGCGACTCGGACATCTTCGCTTCTCGTCAGACCGCAAATTTTCACCTTGACGCTCATGACGCCATCCCAGTAGTGTTATTGGGTTTGTTTTGCGATTGCCGTGATGTCCTTTGGGAAGTTGCCCTCTGATTGCTTCTTTGCCTCCGCAGCAACCTGTCCCTCATTTCTATCGGGGCAACAATTATGACACGATTTTCCCCCTCCCCCTCGCTCATGGTGAAAACTGTTGGGTCACTTTGCAAAGTCATGTGGACTACTCTCCGTTCGGCTGCTGTCAAGTTGCGAAGCCTAACTATTCTTTTTTGACTGCGTGCCTTCTCAGCGGTGTTGAGAGCCAATTGAATTATCGCTGCACGACGGCGCTCACGGTATTTTGAGGCGTCTAAGACAATTCGGATGGATTGGGAGAAGTGCTTTGCAACAGCCGACTGGATGATGAGTTGCAATGCGTTTAGCGTATCGCCTCGCTTGCCGATGATCAGACCGACATCATTACCTTCCATGTTGATGTAAATTTCTCCCTCCCGAACGATAGGCTCATTCACACTCAAATCCCAACCAGCATACTGAACAATGGAATTCAAGAGTCCCTTGACGAACATTGCTGGCGAGTTCTTCAGCGTCACCCTAACCCGTGCGGGTTCAGAACCGACCCCAAAAATTCCTGGCGTTCCAGGTTCAAGGACTTCAATCTCAACTTGTTCTTGAGTAGCGCCTAATAGCCTCAATGCTTGTTCAATCGCTTCTTCCACTGTTTTGCCGGTCGCTTCAACTTGCATGCTTCACCCCTCACTTTCCGTTGATGAGTGATTGGTCATTTGGTTTTTGCTCTTCTCCTCTGGGCTCTCTTAGGCTTTTCTTCGCTCGTTACTGTCACTTCCCGAACAGGAAGCGCCTCACGGTAATAAGCCCGCTTCATCAAAAGGCTCTCGCCGATGTAAAAGACTAGGAATGAAAGCCAGTAGAGGATGAAAGCGGCGGGGAAGGAGTGGAAGAAAACAGCAAACATCACCACAAACATAACATTCATCAGGATTTGCTGCTGCCGTTGGTTAGGGTCTTGGGTTGGGGTGCTCATGAAGAAGGTTGAAGCAAAGAAAGTTGCAAGGTAAAGGGCGAAAAGGGGGTAGTCAGGCTGAGCGAGATTTTTAACCCAAAGGAAACTGGCTTTGGCGAACTGAAAGCGGTAATGCAAAACGCCATAGTAAACCCAAAACAAAACGGGAAGTTGCAAGAGCAAAGGCAAGCAACCGCCCAGTGGGCTCACCCCCTGCTCGCGATACAACTTCCAGATTTCGGCGTTCAGCCTTTGCGGGTCATCTCGGTATCGCTCCTGCAAGTCCTGAATCAGTGGTTGTAAAGCCTGCATCTTCCACATGGACTTCATCGCTTTTCGGTTAAGAGGGTGCATCAAAATCCGCAGCAAGAAAGCCAATAGGATGACAGCCAAACCGTAACTGTAAGCAGGGTTGCGACCGCAGAGGTTAACGAGGGCGTCAAAGAGTTGGTAGTTCAGACCCGTTCGGTAAATTGAGTCAAGTTCGTTGCTTATGACCTCATATGCGCTTTCATAGCGGCGAACCTCTTTTTCCTTCTCGTCCCAAACCCAAAGGGGTGAGTCTTGAATTGGTGAGCCGTAACTGCCTGCCCCGCTTGGTGAGAAGTGAAGCAAACTTTCCGCTCGCTCTAAAGCCTTCACTGTGTTTCGGTGGTTCTTACCGTCCCGCTTCTCCAACAACTTAGCCTTGCAATAAGCGGCTACCAAAGCCATTTCTCTAAAGGCGCGCAAGTTGACTTGTCCATCACGCTTTTTCCGAGTTTGCTGTTCGTAAGCGTGCACAACTTCGTCAAGGGACTGCAGTGCTTCTTCTTCCCGCTTTAGAACGACAAGCACAACCCCTTCCCTGAGTTTCAAACGAGCAAAACCTTCGTCTCGCTTCTCTTGGACGAGCGGCAATTGCCCTTGTATTTCTGTCCACTCTTTCGCTGCCTGCTCAACATTCTTTGGCGGAGTTAAAAGTTCTACCATTGATGCTGCTGTCCAATCACGAGCGGCAGCCATCAAAGGCAATAGCAACAGAAGCAGGAGAGGCAACCAAACCCTTGCCGCCTTCTTAGAGCTCCACTCTTCAGGGACTGGGTCGTAGCCTCCTGGATGGAATGGGTGACAACGAAGCAGGCGTTTTAACGCCAACCAACTTCCCTTCCAGAACCCGAACCTTTCTATCGCTTGCATTGCATATTCGCTGCAAGTTGGTGTGAACCGACACGACGGCGGCAACATTGGCGAAATCCAGCGCTTGTAACCTTTCAAGACCAAAAGAGCGAGTTTCGTCAACATAATCACCCAACCTCACTGGTTTCCTTTGTCTGTCTTCGGATTTTCGGTTTGCCCCTTTCCACTGAACCAATCGGGCAGTTGCAGGACTTTCGCTTTCAACAACAACTCCGTCAACGCTGCATCAACCGCTTGAAAGTTTGCCGCAGAGCATGCAGGTTGCGCAACAACGAAAAGGTCAAAACCTTCCTTCATCGCCCACCGTTTCGTCCTGTAAGCCTCTCTGAGCCACCGCTTGATGCGGTTTCTCAAAGTTGCTTTTTTGGCTACTTTCCTCCCGACGGAAAAGGCAATCCTTCTGCCGTTGCCTTCCCTCCAACGAACATAAAGGGTCATCAAAGCGTGCCGATAACGCCTCCCTTCCCTCAAGCAAGCCTCAATGTCTTTTTGACGGCGCAACCGCTCAGATTTTGGGAAACGATTGGCACCCTTTGGACCTGGCAGGACGGAAAGAGTTAAACAGTCAGTCGCCATCGCCCTTTCAACCTGCGGCGCTTGATGATGTTGCGTCCCGCTTTCGTTGCCATTCGCGCCAAGAAGCCGTGAGTCCTTTTGCGCTTGCGTTTGTTTGGTCTGTAAGTTCGCCCCTGCAACGATTTTGGCATCCATCATCACCCCTTCATTTCCCTACTGGTCTTTCCAGTTGTCGCAAAATCCGCTCTGGAAAAAATTGCCTGACGACCTCTCAGGTGTTCGGCAATTATAGCGCTGTCGTGCCAAACTGAAAACGACGGCTAAGTGTGTTCTAAAACTCTTTATGCCACTGGCTTTAGCCAGTGGTTGATGACGAAATTTGGCAGCGTCGCCCCTCGTGGGCGACGGTCGTTTAACATGGTCTGTTGGGCTAAGCCTACGCTGTAGAAAAACGGGTTGGGACTTTAGGAACAAGCCTTAAGGTGATTGCCATGACTAAGGAACAAATCCGTCAGATGGTGAAAGAGCGGATAGAGGTGATGCCTCCCGATGAACGGTTTCGGCTCACACAAATAATTTTGCAAAGGGCACGGGCTTTCCTCTTGACGACAAACGCACAACTTGCCGCGTTTTACATTCCGATTTCCGATGAGATTGATGTTGTGCCCTTAATCCGTTGGTGGCAACAACGGGGCTTGCAAATAGCATTGCCACGAACTTTGACGCAGGAGAGGAAGTTGGAATTTCGGAGGGTGAGTAGGTTGGAAACGGATTTACAGTTAGGGGCATTTGGGATTTGGGAGCCCAAACCTTCTTGCCCTTTAGTAAACCCCGAAGAGATTGAACTCATCGTCGTCCCAGGAAGAGCCTTTGATGAGTGCTGCAACCGCTTGGGGCGAGGGTTGGGTTATTACGACCGATTCCTCAAAAACCTGCCGGCGAAAACTTTGAAGGTCGCTTTGGCGTTTGAGTTCCAAATCGTGAAACGAATTCCAACTAAGCCGAACGATGTCCCAATGGATGTTGTCATCACTGAGAGACGAACACTTTTTCGTCCCAAATAAACCGAAGCGCAAGGAGGGGAAAGAGATGCCCAGAATTGGATGGGGACCTGTCAGGTTGCTTGCACCAATGCTCTCCGAAGGCAAACCGACGCTTTCGGAACTATTCGCTATGGCGAAAGGTTTCGGAGTTGACACCATTGAGTTGCACCATGCGATGCTTCCTGCCTATGACCGACGGACTCTTGATGAAGTTGCAAGTTCTCTACATCGCTACGGCTTAAGATTGTCCATGCTCACTTGTGCCCCAGATTTCACCCACCCCGACCCAGATGAAAGGGAGCAACAACTTGACGACATGAAGACCAAGGTTGTAGTGGCTTGGGTTTTGGGTGCGGAAGGGGTTCGCGTCACTGTAGGATGCGCTCACGAGGAAGTTTCAAGGGAACAAGGCATTAAATGGGCTGTTGAAATGCTCCTTCGCCTCGCCGAATTCGCTCACCCAAGGGGCATCAAGTTGGGCTTGGAAAACCACTACAAAGACCGACTTTGGGAATTGCCAGACTTCGCTTTTGACCCCGATGTCTTTTTAGAAGTCGCTGACAGGTTGAAGGGAACGCCCGTCGGAATTAACTTTGATTGCGCCAACCCTTTGATGGTCAACCGAAACCCAATTCCCATCCTAAAGGCTGTAGCCGACCGAATTTGGCATGTCCATGTCTCCGACAGGAAAGTCGGCGAATATGCCCACAGGGTTTTAGGAGAGGGCGACGTGCCTCTTGAAGCCATCTTTGCTGAACTGGCTAAATTGGGTTTCAACGGAGTTATAAGCCTTGAAGACGGTCAAGCCTATGCAGGCGATGAAGGGACGAAGCGTTCGCTCGCTTTCCTGAGAGAACAAGTGTCGCGACATTGGGGACACTGACTAATGCTCTTCTGCACCGCAAGTTTCACTGATGCTTTTTGGGGGCTAAAGCCTTGCATTGAGTTTCTGCCGCCGCTATAATTTGAACTGCCTTCAAGGCAACGAGACGGCTGCGGATGGGTGCCGGGAAGACCGGTGAGAATCCGGCGCTGTCGCGCAGCGGTGACCGGGGACGAAAGCCGCTGAGGGTCGCCGCCCTCAAACTTGCGGTGACCCGAAACGCCACTGGCGCCGAAAAGGTGCTGGGAAGGCGCGGCGAGTAGGATGATCCGGAAGCCCGAAGACCGACCCATCCAACCCCGTCGCTCGTTCGCCTCGCGGGCTGGGCGAAGGAGCGAAAAATTTGTCAAGGCATTGCCCATCAATACCCGCAACCTGAGACTTTGTGGGCATTGAATGCTCGGGGGTGTCGCTTCCTCTTTCGCCCTTCCCGCAAGCAAAAGAAAAAACTCGCTTGCGAGGAGGGATTTGGTCATGCGAAGGAAGAATTGGGGTCAGAAGGGGTTCACGCTCATTGAACTCCTCGTCGTTATTGCGATTGTCGCCATTCTGGCGGCAATCCTGTTCCCCGTGTTCAGCCGCGCCAGAGAAAAGGCACGGCAAGCCTCTTGTGCATCAAACCTCAAACAAATCGGACTCGCTGGGCTTCAGTATGCCCAAGACTATGACGAACGCCTGTTCCCCATCGCCTACGATGACTGGTCGCATTACTGGTGGGGCTATGTTGACCGAACGAACCAAACTGTTGATTTCTCTCGCGGTTTCCTTCAGCCTTACATGCGAAACGCTCAAATTAAAGCCTGCCCGACCTTTCGTGAAAACCCCAACTTCGCTTACGGTCATTTGGGCTATGGCTACAACTACGCTTACCTCAGCCCCATGAACCCACCAACTTGGACACCTATTGCTGTCTCTCTCGCACAAATTTCTAACCCTGCAGAAACTGTTTGGATTGCCGATGCTGCCCAGTGGCGGACATGGGGACCGGGTGCTCCTGTTTTTGAAGCCACAGGTTTCCTTGAGCCGCCGTCTTACTTCAACCCGACCTTTCACGGTCGCCACACTGAGGTCGGCAATGTCTTGTGGTGCGATGGTCATGTCAAGGTCTTCAAGCCTGTTTTCAGACCCGACCAAAGTTTCCAACCGCACCGAGAGCGCCTGTTAGGCGATATTGACCGCGACGGCAATTTCCTGACGGATGAACTTTTTGACCTGAAGTGACCGCTAACTTGAGAAACGGGCTTGCAGTTCCGCAATATTTGGGTCAGAGGCGGCGGGGGCGGGATTTTTTATGGCGAACTGTCCATGCAAAAACGAAGGCTCTTGGCTGTCTAATAAAACGGTGAAAGTTTCATGGGGCGTTGGTTTCTCGTCGGCATAGTTTTAGGCGTCCTCTTCGGTGCGGGTGTGGGTTGGCTGTTATTCCGATGGTGGCAAAGCACTGACCGAATTGCTTTTCGTGTTCAGGTTCAAGGCGTTGACATTGGTGGCTTAGAAGCAGCGGAAGCACTTCAAGCCCTAAATCTCACTCTCCCCGAAACCCCTTTCAACCAAATAACTGTCCCAATCCTTTGCGAAGGGAGAATTGTTCACAGGGTCAAACTGAGGGAGTTGAAGGTTAGACCTAACAAAGAGCGAGCAGTGAAAATGGCACTTGAAATTGGTCGCCGAGATTCCTTGTTGGTAAGCCTAAGAGAGTTTCTAATTGCGTGGCGGGAAGGCATTAACTTGCCGATGCCCTGGGAGTGGGATAGGGAAAATGCTAAAAGGCTCTTAATGCAACTGGCACAAACTGTCAACCGACCTCCCCAGCAGGCTCAAGTTGAGTTTGATGGCAAATCTGTCCGCATCCTTCCTTCGCGGGACGGGGTTTGCGTTGAGGTTGATGAAACTTTGAATGTTTGGCAGGAACGGTTAAGCGAAGGGCAATGGGAAAATCTGCCCCTCGTCACAAGGGTAATTCGCCCGAAAGTGACAACTGAGGATGTTGCTGGCATTGACGGAGTTGTCGGACAAGCAACAACAAACTTCCGAACCAGTGCACGCAACCGGACACATAACATTCGCCTTGCTGCGTCCCGCCTTGACCATGTTTTGGTTCGCCCAGGCGAGACGATTTCCTTCAATGAACTCGTTGGTCCAAGGACGCCAAGGCGAGGTTTCCGCATAGCACGGGTTCTCGTTCGTGGCGAATTCACTCAAGATTTTGGTGGTGGTGTTTGTCAAGTGGCAGGAACACTTTATCTGGCAGCATTGAATGCCGGGATGGAAGTGGTTTGTAGGCACCGACACAGCCGACCCGTCGGCTATTTGCCACCTGGTCTTGACGCAACGGTTAACTTTGGCTCGATGGATTTGAAACTTCGCAACCCATTCCCCAATCCCCTTTACCTTCGCGCTTTCGTTAAAGGTGGTAGGCTTGCAGTGCTCATTTTGGGCAAATCCCAACCGAACAGAACTTACCGCATCGTTCGTTACACTGGACGAATTGGCAATGTGAAGGAGGAGCAGATTCCAGACTCTTCTTTGCCTGCCGGTGTCCGCAAAGTGGTGGACAAAGGCAGCAGCGGTTACCGAGTTGAAGTTTGGCGGTTGGTCGTTGAGAACGGGATTGTGGTGAAGAGGGAACTCATAAGCACCGACATTTACCCGTCTCAACCGAAAAGGGTAAGGGTAGGAACGATGCAAACGGTCACAAATGCGACTTTGCCGACACCGATCACTCAAGAATCAATCAACAACGATTCCCCTCAACAACCCCAGAGCGCTGACCAGGTCACTCAATGACGACGACTTCGTTCGTCGGGAAGAGGAAGTGAACGATGATGAGCAGGAAGAGAATGAAGGTGTTGCCTAAAATCATGCCGATGACGAAGGGCTTGAAAAAGTGCCACATCCTGATGCCGCCAAACCACATCACCAGAGCCTTCATGAGCCAACCGAGGAGCATGCTGAAGCCATATCTGTCACCGAACCAAGGGACGGCGCTGCTGGCTGCATGGCCTAACGGGTGGAACAGCCACCAGAAGAATTGCCAGCGCATCCAAGCAAGGAAGAGAGTGAAAAGGGCTCCACCGACCATGTGAAAGTATTGAGAGGTCTGAACCCTCAAGTCTTGCGCCAACCTGATTAGAAATTCGTTTGCCAGCCAACGAGGGTATCCTCTCGTCCACCAACCCATCTTTGGCACAGGCGTCAGGTAAATGATGCGAATGCTGGTTGGGTGGCATGTTAGGACAGCAATGTATGCCGAAGCCAGCATCAGGTAGAAAACTTGACGCAAATTCAAGTTGGCTAAATGAGCGATTTTGAACCCGTGAAGGGCTTTGGGTAACTAAGCAAGCGGCAGAGTCACCAAACTTTGAACTCACCATCGTTAACCCAACGACATTGCGGGCGCCGATCAATTCCTTGCCGAAAAGCCTCATGAACAAAACGCTCGGACCACCGTGAACAGGGTAGGGCGTCCAGAAGATGAACAACCCAGACTCCCCGATCATTCGGGCTTGAACGGTCCGCCACATGTAGTGGACAGCAAAAAGCAAAATCGCCCAATGAATAGCAACCCCTAACTTGACCGTCCAAGCGATAACAATTAGGACGCAGATTGCCAGCAAGATAAGCATGTGCCGATAAGGTAACGCTTCTTCTTCGCCACCTTTACCTTGCCTTGCCTGTTGAAAGACATATGCGAGATATTTCCGAGCAACCCACATTTGCAGGAAAAAGAGCATGAATAGCCCACCAATGGTTTGATGTTCCAGAGGTGGGATATGGTCAGTGAGCCCCATTGCGGAACGGATGACCATCCGGATGCGCCGACCAACGAACGAGAAGAACCAGAAACTGAAGCCGACATCGGAAGGAATTAGGTAAGTTACGCCAATCATGTCAAAGTAGATGTTGAAAGGCGTGTAATTGAGGACATCAAAAGGTCGCCCCTGAAAAATTGCGCCCCAGTTCGGGTAGATGTTGATGTTTGGGAAGTAGGGGAAGTAGATGTGGAGCGCCCTGAAGGTGAAAACGAAAACAAGTATGATGAAGCCAAGCCAAAAAAGTAAGTTGCGAGCCATACTTCCTAACCGCTTCTCCTCCGCAGCCTCAACAGGGACTTGAGCGAGAGGAAACGACAACTTTTCATCTTCAACCCACTGCCGACGCAACAACGCCGCAATGAGCACATGAGAGGTGAAAAGCGCGAAAAAGAAAATTGTCCACAAGGTCAACGGCAAAACCCAAGGTTGCCAAGGAACCCTTGCCCCTTCAGGCATCCCTTCAAAGACCCAAGCGACGACGCCACTTCCTGGGTCTTTTGACGGAACTGCCCAATCAGGGATGTATTGAAGCCAGTTCAAACCTTCATACTGGAGCAACTCAGGCATGTTGCGTGGGTGAGCGTGATAGACGGGAGAGACTAAGCCAGTGTAAAGGTAGTTGGAAAACTGCTGCCCTGGTATGCCGCTCATTATAACGAGGGCGCAGTAGATGAACAGTAACTCGGACGAGGTGAAAAGAGGCTTTTTGAACAAGAACCGCCAGACAGGATTAATCACGGCAAAAAGCATGATAGGGAAGAGAGCCGAACGAGGCAAATGACCGGTGCCAATCAGGTCATAACGCAAAAAGGCAGAATGGCAACCGGCAACAGTTATGCCTACAACAAGCAGGATGGCTGCAATTATTGCTTTGACCGTGACTTTTTCGGCTTCCGCAATAAGTCTCCTCTCTAAAACAGGTGGTCTAAGCCTCGCCTCCATCTTTTAAGGGCGAAGAATGTGCCCATTCCACCTCCTAATATGAACAGCCATTGCTCATTGCAAATGAGCGTAAGGTAGGACTTTTGGGCTTTCCAAACTTAGCACACTCAGGAAAAAGTTCGCCTACAGCAAGTTCTCAAGCCCGAAGACAACTCCGGGCGGAAGTGACAACACTTTCTCTATCGCCAGCAGAACACCGGGGATGAACGATTCGCGGCTGAGTGAATCGTGGCGAATTGTCAAGACTTGCCCGACCGTCCCCAAAATGACCTCTTGGTGAGCCACCAAGCCGGGCAAACGGACGCTGTGAATCTTGACGCCATCCATTTCGCCCCCAAGAACTCCGTCAAGCATCACTTCTGGTTTCTTGACTTTCGGCTCAGGGAAGGGTTTACTGCGAGCCTTCAAAATCAACTCAGCCGTTCGCAAGGCAGTTCCTGATGGCGCATCGGCTTTGCCGTCGTGGTGCAGTTCAATGATTTCCACCTTGTCAAAATACTTCGCCGCTTCCATCGCAAACTTCATCATGAGCACGGCTCCAATGGCGAAGTTGGGTGCAATGATTGCTGGCAGTTTCTTTTGCTTCGCCAGCCGGTCAACGGTTCTGACTTTTTCTGGAGTCCAACCCGTCGTTCCGACAACTGGTGCGACACCGCACTCCAACATAGCCTTGACATTATCAAAGACAACGGATGGGTGAGTGAAGTCAACGGCGACTTGAGCGCCGCTTTCTTTCAACGCAGCAACCAAATCGCCGCTCACGGGAATTCCTATTGGCTTACTTGCAACAATCTCACCGATATCCTTACCGACCTCTCTGACATCAACGGCGGCGACCAGTTGAAGGTTTGGGCGGCTCAAAACCCCTTTCGTGACTTCCCTTCCCATCCGACCACAAGCCCCGACAACAGCGACACGAATAATTTCACTCTTGCACGCCTGCACCCTTGCACGCATGCACCCTTTTTGCGCCACTTCCTTTCGCCTCCTTTGAGCGAAATGGTTTTGCGCATTGGTTGTCCTGTTGTCCGTTGTCCTGTTGTCCCATTATGCGCAAAACATTACCTTCGCACGCCTTTCAATTGCTCCTCAATCAGAACCTCGTTGGCTTTCTTGCCATGCTTCTTTCGTATCTGCAGCGCCCAAGCCTTGAACTCGTCCAAAGTGACTGCCCTTTGTCCTTCCCGTTGAGACAGGTAAGCAGCGCCGACAATGGCTTGCGATTCTGCTCCAATGTTGTGGTCGCACAGCGGTTTAGTGTTGTTCAAGATGCAGCGAACCATGTTGATGATTTCGCCGTAGAAACTTGACGGCCAGAAAGTCCAAGTCGGTCCCGTTGCTTCAACCCTTCGCTTGTTCCCAAAGGAGTCAGTGATTTCAACGAACTGCCTTCCCTCGTCCCACACGGGTCTCAGGCTTCCAGTCGTTCCCAAGATGACTGTGGGCGGCGAATCTGGGTTGCTCCACGAACCTTCAACATGGGCTGTCGCCCACGCTTTCGTCTCAGGGTGCTCGTATCGGATGAGGATGTGACCGTCGTCTTCAACTCGGAAGTCTCGGAAGCGGTTGTCAATGATGCGATGCTTCATCCTCTGAGTGATGCCGACAGGTTCTGCAGCCTTTGCGACTACTGGCTTTTTGTCAAACCCAGCGAGATACCACGAAGCAGTGACAGCGTGGATGCCGTTGTCAAGGAGAGAACCTCCTCCAGACCGCCACTCGTCCCAGAAGACGAGCCTGTTCTCTGGACCTGCGTGGGATGTGTTGAGATACATCGCCACAACTTCGCCAATGACGCCTGAGTCAATCAACTTGCGTGCCGTGTAATAGAAGGGGTCAAAGAGCCAGTTTTCGTTGTGCTGGTAAAAGCGACCAGTTTCCTCCACGACCTCGCAAACATCAATGCACTCAAGCCAAGTGCGAGCCATCGGTTTCTCGCACATGACATGGCAACCTGCTTTGAGGGCAGCGATGGCGACTGGCGCGTGGAAATCTGGCGATGTGCAAATCTCAACCAAATCGGGTTTCTCGCGGCGAATCATCTCGTTGTAATCGGTGTAAAGTTTGACCTCTTTTGCGTTGCGTCGCAGTTGCTCCGCTCGTTCCCTGTCACCTTCGTCCTCAGCCCTTTGTGCCCTTCGTTCGTAAAGTTCGGTTAACCGCTTCATTGCCCGTTGCAACGCTGCTTGGCTGACATCGCACAAAGCGACAATCTGAGCCTCTGGGATTTCAGGGTAAGCAGGCAAATGAGCCCCAACAAAAATCCCTCCTGTCCCAACAACGCCAACTCTCACTCGCTCCATTTCGTCAACCTCCTCTCACCTAAAATTTTCGCGCGCAAAAGCAGCAAGTCAAAGTTTAAGGTCACAAACTGGCTCCGCAATAGGGGCAGTAGCGCCAGTTTGCCCGAACGCGCCTTTCACAGTTGGGGCAACGCTTCTTCAAAGTTGCACCGCAATAAGGGCAGGCGACATAATCGGGTTGAACTGCTCGCCCGCATTCAGGGCAAACTGTCCCGAAGGAGACTCGGACGGCTTCGCCCAACTCTTCCCAAATCTGCTCAAAGGGAGGGATGTGGAAGCGGAAAGTGAACCAAGCGCCACCTGCCCGAACCCGTTCGGCGCATTCGCGGCAAAGGACTTGCCCCTGCCTTAGAACTTGACAATCTTCGCAAACACCGCGCCCGCAACTTTGGCAGACGCCTACCGCCTCCGTCTCACGGTGTTGGTAGCAGCGCATGTTGCATCACCTGACCTTTTTCCGCGAACAAACGCCACAACAAGATTTTGCAGCATTCCAAAACGGCTTCGCAATTCCCTCACTGCCTCACCCACTCGGAAGTCTCTTTCTCCACTTGTCGCGATGCAAGCCTATGCGTTCAAAAGGAATTGGCTTGAAACCGATTTTGACAGCGGGGGATTGAGGGTGGAGGTGAAAATCGCCTTTGCGGGCGTCCACAAACGCTAACTCGGCGTCTTCACCAACCAAATTGTCTTCAATGCGGACATAGGGCTTCGCCTTCTCTTCAATGTTCATCCATCGTCCGCCAATGCAAATGTTTCGCCTGATGATGTTGCCTTTGGGCGCTGCAGGTTCGTCGTCCAGTATGTTGACCAACTGCGGGTATCGCTCGCTCCAAGGCGGTTGTTGGTAGGGCACTGCTTTCAGCCGTTCCGTCAATGTCGTCCCGACATGGTAACTTGCCCATCCCATCGCCCTCGCATCAACATGGACGGCAGGCTCGCAATCCACGAAGATGTTGTTCTCAACGATGTTGTCTCTGCCGCCACCTATGAATGCTGCCCTCGTGACCCGAACGAAAATGTTACCGAACATAGTCGTCCCGCAAAGCATGTCGTCCAAGTAAACGCCCATGCAACCTTTGTTTTGAAAGCCCGTTATGTCGCGAAACAGGTTGAAGCGTATGACCGTCCCGCGCCATGTCCAATCGCGACCGCTGTAGATTGCGCCTGCATCGTTGGATTCCAAGCAAACCCGCTCAATACGGTTGAACTCAATGAGGTGTTCGTTACCGCTGAAAGCGATTGCTTGATGAGGTGCGTCGTGGATGAAGTTATGCCTTGCTTTGTTTCCGACACCGTTGAGCGCTATCGCTGGGCGATACATCCGATGCCAGCGGGCGTAATAGTGGATGTGGTTGTTTTCGGCAAGGTGGTTTGCTGGCGTTAGAGTTTTTCGGTCGCCACCGTTCAGGGAAATTCCACCTTCACCCATGCCATAAATGTCGCAACTTATGACGGCGTGATTTGTCCCGCCATCTACTCGCACCGCGTAACCGCCACTGTTGCGGATGACGCAACCGATGATGCGGACATCGTTACCGCCAGAAATTGTCACTACAGTCCCGCGAACTCCTTCCATGACAAAGCCTTCCCACCGGACATGGGAGACATCCTTCATGGTCAACAGGGTTGACAGAACCGAAACGATGGCTTCGCCTTTTTGAATGTCCGATGGCGGGTAGAAGTAAAGCACTCCTGTCTCGCGGTCAAGATACCACTCGCCAGGCGAATCCAGTTCAGCGAGGATGTTGTAGGCGTAAAACCACTGA
>Ga0197143_1001137_pt1 | contig 23652 bp, 17 predicted proteins | sample GBS70_MetaG_FD_148603 | JGI IMG/M metagenome (GOLD analysis project Ga0197143, IMG submission 148603) | Sediment microbial communities from Great Boiling Springs, Gerlach, Nevada, United States - GBS 70_MetaG | ecosystem: Environmental > Aquatic > Thermal springs > Hot (42-90C) > Sediment...
TCCTCAAGCTTTTAGCTGCTATGACAATTAACGGGTAAGCCCCTAAACACCTTTGTAGCATTCCGCATACATCTCTCTGTCGCTCCTTTGCTATACTTAATGACGATAGAGACGAGGTGAAGAGAGAGCATGAACGGTTGGCGCATAGTCGGCTTCATTGCCATAGCAGTCGTTGGCATAATCCTCATCATGAAGTTGCTCTCTATCTACGCTGAATGGTGTTGGTTTGTTTCAATTGGCTATCAATCAGTCTACGGCAAAATACTCGTTACAAGGTTTTTACTTTTCCTGCTTGCTTTCCCAACATTTTTTTCCATCCTTTACGTGCCTTGGCGTTACATACTTAAACTTCCTGCTCCGCCCTCTTCACGCAAATGGCTTTTGGAGGCGGATGAGTTAGAGGCACTTGATAGATCTGTCAGGAATGCCTCACTCATTGTTTCGCTTGCAGCTTCTCTCATTGCTGGCTACTATATGAGCCACAAGTGGTTGACGGTGTTACAGTTTATCCATCCAACACCTGTGAACATCCATGAACCGATATTCGGTAAGCCTATAGACTTTTACCTTTTCAGGTTGCCACTGTATGCCGTCGTGTTGGGTTTTATCTCCTATGCTATTTCAATTTCAATCGCTGGCTCAATCCTGCTTCTCATATTTGATGACCACATTTCATTCACTGAAGCAGGCACAGAGATGAGCGAAGTTGCTGTGCGGATACTTTCACTGCTTGCTGCCCTTTGGTTTGCCGTCGCATCTATTGGAAGTTACTTTGGCATGTTTAAACTGCTCTATTCAATGCGTGGGAGGGTTTATGGAGTTGGCTTCGCTGACTACTATGCCACCCTACCTGCATTATGGGTGCTTATATTTGTCTTTGCACTGGTTGCTGTAGTGCTTGCCTTCAACATTAAAAAGATGAGCATGAAAATCTTGCTTTGGTCAACTGGCGTTGCTATTACCCTTTCGTTCTTCGGGCGCTTTTTTATCCCCGGGCTCGTGCAAGTCTTTATTGTCAACCCGAACGAATTGCAACTTGAGAAGCGATTCATTGAACACAACATAAAGTTCACAAGATACGCATACAACTTGGACAGATTTGAGGAACAGCCATATCATGTGCGTGAGCTTAGTGCTGACATCATAGTAAAAAACCGTGAGCTGCTTAACAGTATAAGGCTTTGGGATACTCGCCCACTTAAGAGCGCTTACGAACAGCTTCAGTCAATACGCCCGTATTACAGCTTCATTGATGTGGATGTTGACCGATACATTATTAATGGGAAGCTCCGACAAGTCGCTATTGCAGCAAGAGAGCTCGTGCAGCACCTTCAAGCAAGAACTTGGGTTAATGACCACTTGAAATACACACATGGGTATGGTGTGGTGATGAGCTTCGTCAATGAAGCCACAGATGAAGGTTCGCCGAGGTTCGTTGTAAAGGACATCCCTCCTGTGTCGCTTTTAAACGAATTGAATGTAAGGCGCCCCGAAATTTACTATGGCGAACTGTATCAACCGCCGACCGCGCCACCACCTCCACCACCCAAAACGCCCTCTGCACCACAGCCACCAACTGAGGTAAGGGTGACAAGCGAGGAGACAGGCGAGCAAACACAACCAGAGGAGGCTGGCAAGAGTTTGCAACCACAAGTTGAAATCACACCTCGAAGGGAGCGTCCACCAACACCAGAATATGTCATTGTTAGGAGCACAGAAAGAGAGTTTGATTATCCAGCTGCTGACGGACCCAAGTTTTGCGTCTATAAGGAAGACAAGGGTGTGCCAGTGGGCAGTTTCTTTAGAAGGTTAGCATTCGCTGCACGCTTCACCGACCTTATGCTCCTTCTTACTGGCACGATAACAAAGGACAGCAGGATACTGATGTATCGCAGGATACCAAATCGCATTAAGGCAATAACTCCATTCCTTTTACTTGACCCAGACCCTTACATTGTTTTGGGCGATGATGGGCGTCTCTACTGGATTGTTGATGCCTACACAGCTTCTCCATATTTCCCTTACTCTACGCCGGATGTGCTTGACCCAAGGCGAGTTAATTACATACGCAACTCAGTCAAGATCACCGTTGATGCCTACAACGGCGATTTGAACTTTTATGTGATCGAGGATAAAGACAGACCAGACCCGCTCATCCGAACTTACCAAAAAATCTTTCCGAAGTTATTTAAGCCAATAAGCGTCATGCCCGAACACCTTAGACGCCACATACGCTATCCGAAGAGGCTTTTCCTGACGCAGGCGATAATGCTCACACACTACCATATGACAAACCCCGTTCAATTCTACAATATGGAAGATGTGTGGGAGATACCGAAGGAAGTTTATGCTGGCACACTGCGCCTTATGGAGCCTTACTACATCATAATGCGCTTACCGCAGGAAAGAAGAGAGAGCTTCATGCTCATACTCCCGTTCGTGCCTCGGGAGAAGCAAAACATGATTGCATGGATGGCTGCGCATTGTGACCACGATAAGTATGGCAAGGTTGTCGTGTTCAGATTCCCGAGGGGGACTCTCGTTGAAGGACCAATGCAAATTGAGGCTCGCATTGATCAGGACCCACTCATATCGCAATACTTAACGCTTTGGAACCAGCGTGGCTCGCAAGCCATACGAGGTCACCTCCTTGTCATCCCACTTTCCTTCTCTCTGCTTTACATAGAGCCCTTGTTCTTGCAAGCTGAACAAACGCAACTCCCACAGCTTAAGAAAGTTATCGCTGTTTCTGGGAAGAAAGTTGTGATGGCAGATTCGCTACACAGCGCTGTTGAAAGAGTGGTTGAAGCGAAAGATATAGCTGTTGCACTTGAGCATAAAACTGCTGACGAGGAAGCAATAGCACAAACGGCAGGAGGTAACGAAGTGCTTAGACACCTCACAGAACATATGAGGAGGTTTGAAGAGGCACAAAAGAAAGGTGACTGGGCTACAATGGAAAGAGAATGGCAGTCAATCAAGGAAGCGGTTAGAAAAATGCAGTCTCAAAAAGCGCACACCGATTAAGAAGTCAATATGGGCGATGCCTATTGCAAGTTGACTTGGTGCATCAATCTGTAAGTGGCTTTATTAAAGCCACAGAGGTTAAGTTCATCTTTGAAGGTGATGTGTATGCGTGATAGGTTCACTGACCCAACAATACACCTTCTAAGGCGTTTGTGGCGTGTCTACAACAACATACTGAAAGAAGGACAGCGCTTTTTGAAGCGCTATAGATTAACGCCGACACAGCTTGATGTCATAACACTCTTAAGCAGTGATGAGGGCATAACACAGCAGGAGCTTAGCAGGCGTTTGCTCACAACAAAAAGCAACATAACAAGCCTCATTGACAGAATGGAGAGAGAAGGTCTCGTTGAGAGACATGTTGATGCATACGATAAAAGACGCTACCGCCTGTTCCTAACGCAGAAGAGCAAACACTTGTTGCAGTGTATCTTACCTGAGTATAAGAAACGCATCTCGCAATTCTTCAACACGCTCTCAGAAAAGGAAAGGAAGCAACTACAATCGTTGCTCAAGCGCCTTGAGCAAAGCTTCACACTGGGAAAAGAAGGCGAGGTAGTGACGAGCTAATCCATCCAGCCTCATAACTTTAGCTCCACCGACATTTCCAACACATTCATGAAGCGTTCGTAAGCTGCTTCCCAATCATCGCCATCCGTTGGTTCATACCTCTCAACTTCAAACGAGCGTCTTATAACCTCTCTTGCTTCCTCAAGTGATGCGACATAGCCCGTGGCTATTGCTTGTATCATTATGTTTCCAACAGCAGTTGCCTCTGCTGGTCCTGCAATGACAACCCTTCTTGTAGCGTTGGCTAAGAACTGGCAGAGCAATTTGTTTCGTGAGCCACCCCCAACTATGTGCACAACATCAATCCTTCTTCCGAGAAGCTCCTCAAGCTTATCAAGCACCCAACGACACTTCAGCGCAAGGCTTTCAAGGGCGCACCTTATAAACTCGCCTTTCGTCTCCGGTGCCGGTTGCGATGTGCGAAGGCAAAATTCGCGCATCCTCTGTGGCATATCACCGGGGTGGAGGAAGATAACATGGTCTGGGTCAACGAAAGCCTTGAACGCTTTAGATGCCGAAGCCATATCCACCAGTTCTGCGTATGAGTGCTCTTCACCCTCTCTTGCCCAAGTCCTTCTACACTCCTGGACAAGCCAAAGCCCCATTATGTTCTTGAGGAACCTGATTGTGCCACCATACCCGCCTTCGTTTGTGAAGTTTAGTTGCAAGCTCTTTTCGTTTATAATTGGCTCATTCACTTCAACACCCATAAGCGCCCATGTTCCACAGCTTATGTAGCACCAACTATCGCCTGATGCTGGCACTGCTGCAACTGCAGAACCTGTGTCATGGCATGCTGGAGCTGTTACATCAACTTGTGGCATACCAACATCCTCCGCAACAGATGGCAAAAGCTTCCCAAGGACGGTTCCCGAAGGGACTATCGGTGGAAGGAAATGCGTTGGTATGCCCATCCGCTCAAGTAGCCGTTTAGCCCAACATCTCTCCCTCGGATTGTAAAACTGAGTGGTCGTAGCAATGCTGAACTCCGAAACCTTTACACCAGTGAGCCAGAAGTTGAACAGGTCTGGCATCATTAGCAATGTTTGAGCCACATCAAGCAGCGGAGAACCTTCAACAACCATTGAAAGAAGTTGGAAGAGCGTGTTTATCTGCATGAACTGTATGCCAGTTTGTTCAAATATCTCTTCCTTGCTGACGCGCCTGAATGCTTCCTCAATCATGCCGTCGGTGCGCTTATCCCTGTAATGATACGGGTTGGAGAGCAACACATCACCTTTCCCTAAGAGCGCAAAGTCAACTCCCCATGTGTCAACGCCAATGCCCCTGATAGCGTTACCATACCTTGATGCACAAATCCTTAATCCCTCTTTCACTTCCTGCCATATGCGTAGGACATCCCAGTGTATGCTGTCAATAATCCTTACAGGTCCGTTTGGGAAGCGATGCACCTCTTCAATTTCCAACAAACCTTCTTGCAATTTACCAACGACACACCTACCGCTTTCAGCACCAAGGTCAAATGCCACAAACAATGCACCACTCATCGCTTCAATGCCACCCCCTTGCCCTCAATGTTTTTCTGCAGTGCCAAATCATAGTTTGACATAAGCTCTGCCTTTTGAAGCGGGTGGTGAAGATGGCATAATAAGTGTTGAAATTGAAGATCACCGCATAGGCGTAAAGCAACTGGTGGCTAAGATGAGGCTGTTGCACCAACCAGCGCATAAAGATTGGTCGCAGTTTGATACTGCATATGAAGCTGCGAAAGGACGCCTCAAGAAGGCTCGGACAGCATCATTCACGCTTGTTGAGCTCCTCGTCGTCATCGCCATAATCTCTGTGCTTGCAGCGATGCTTTTTCCGACGCTGATGAGTGCGAGGGAGAAAGCCCGTGCAGCCTCATGTGCATCTAACTTCAAGCAAATGGCATCTGCCATATTGCTATATGCAGCTGACCACGACGAACGTATGCCAATCAGCTATGACCCGCATGGGATTTACTACCCACTTCAAAACTATCCAGGGCGCTACTATCAAGGTCCTGTTTTCTGGCCATATGTTGTTCAGCCATACATTCGCAGTTGGGAAGTTGAGCGGTGCCCGACTGCTGGAGGCGATAAATACGGTGTTTGGAGTAAAGGTTCTGGGTATGACCATGAACGCAATTGGGCTCTATGCGCACACACAGGTTTGAACTGGGTTTACTTAGCACCACTTTGGGGAGGGCACGAAGACGGAGCGCTTCACTCAACAGCTATTGAGCTTTCAAGAATTGATACGCCAACGCAAACAGTCATGCTTGCAGATTCATATTACGACCCAGAGGACATATACGACATAGGATACTTCGTTGTAGACCCACCGCAAATACTTCATATGCCTGAATGTAAACCGCAGTGGGCACAGGTGCTTTATGTTCGTTCGCTCCCACTTTGGGGTGGTCAATACCCGAATGGCTCAATAGCATTCAGGCATTCACTCAGAGCCAATGTGGCGTTCTGCGATGGGCATGTTAAGCCACTCACAATTGACCAATTGAGAGACCCAGAAATTTGGGACACGGAAGATTACGAATGAGCACACATTGGTTTTAACAGTTGCATAATAGGCATTGGTTTGGAAGCAAAAGCGCACAGGGTGAGCTGACATGAACAAAAAAGAAAGAGCAGCGCTCGTGATAGCCATAGCTTGCATACTTATAGCGCTGAGCATTTTGCTTACGACTATACGAGGGCAAAGACAGAGGGCATTTCACCCTCAGGTCTCACACCCTGCTCTATCAACAACATTGCCAGTGCCAATGAGCATTTTGCAGCCCACAAAACCTGAAAGGCTTTCTCCGATACCGGGCAAGTGAAACCGATACTACAAGGAGGTAAACAGCAAGGTGAAAAGGAAGTATGTTTTGCGGAGCGACCTTGTTGGATATGTTGGTGTTGACATAGGCGGGCAGAATACAAGGGTTGGCACAATACTACCAAACGGGAGACTCAAACTCATTTCTTTCTCCACACAGCCTAAATTCAGCGACCAAATTGAGATGCTCTCCAACGCTATCAAAGAGCTCGGCGTTAGCAAGATAAAACGGATTGGGATTGGTTCACCCGGACCTCTTGACTGGCGCAGGGCATTTGTCTTTGATACGCCAAACTTGCCTTGGAAGAATGTTAGCTTTAAGCTCCTTGAGAAAAGGCTCAACATTGATGTGCTACTTGATAACGATGCCAATGTTGCAGGGCTTGGTGAAGCAACACTTGGCGCTGGTAGGGGAAAGAGAATAGTTGCTGGCTTCACCCTTGGCACAGGCATCGGTTACTTCCACATCATTGACGGACGAATATATCACGGCTCGCTTGATGTTGAGGCTGGACACCAAATACTTGACCCAAATGGTCCAAGGTGCAACTGTGGACAAAATGGTTGCCTTGAAGCATTCACATCAGCAACTGGTATACTACACCGATATGGTGTTCCACCGCATGAGCTTGAAGATGAAAAAGCATGGGATGAGGTAGCATTTAGGCTCGCTCAAGGGTTGGTTAACATCGCGGTTCACACATCCGCAGAGGTGCTCATATTGTGTGGCGGTATGCTTGCCAGAGGCGAGATGCTACTAAAGCCGTTGCGAAGATACTATGAACAGATGCTGAAAGTTTATCCGAAGCGCTACCGTCCAAAAGTCCTACCAGCAAAGCTTGGCGACAAAGCAGGTGTATACGGTGCTATTGTCTTAGCACATGTAGGACATGCAGGTGTATGAGGACTAAAGCCGTCTTGCTCTTGACGGGGCTTTGCAGTCAACTGTGTGAGTTCTATTTAAAAAGCCTGAAGTAATTCAAGCATCTCTCTGTCCAACTTATGTCCACGCCAATCCTCGTATGCCACATCATTGCGCCCGCTATCTAAAATGCCAAAGCTACCACGAAAGTTCCAAAGAGCCCAACCAAACCCGAGTTCCTTCCAGACTTGAAGACAATCCCTCATCCATGCTAACACAACCTTATGTGGCGTCTTGTTGTATGCACCGAACTCGCCAACCATAACACCGACGCCTTTATTCTCAAGCTCCTTCCACGGACGATAAAACTCCCTCAGCCGATTTATATCCCAAACGCTACCGTCTTCCTTTAGAGGGTATGTTGGTTCTGCCCATTTGTCAGCGCCACCAATCCACTCTGCACGGTAGTGCGAGATCCTCATCGGTTGATAGCCTCTCGTTGCAGCTGCTACATTTAACCCAACAAGCTCTGTCGGTGGGGTGTTACCCCAATCACGCCCATCGCAGATAATCAAACGCTGTTCATCGCGCTCTCGTATTGCCTCCACAATTTGCTCAACAACCTTGCGATGCACCTCTGGGGCAATGCGAGGTGGTTCGTTAAACAAATTGAAGCTGAGTTGCGAGTTAGGTATGCCCTTGTAGCGCTCTGCGAAATGTCTCCAATGCATGGCGCAAACTTTCCTTGCCTCCTCATCTGTCCAAAGCGATTTAGCTTCTGGTGGGCGAGCAACGGTGTAGCCGGGCGCACGATGAAAATTGATGCAAACATGTATGCCATACTTCTCGCCAAAGGATACAGCCTCATCAATCTCTTTCAACACATCCTCGCGGAACTTCGTCCAATCGTTTGGCTCAATCCAGCAACGGTAGTCCATCGGTAGACGAACAAAGTTGAAGCCGAGCTCCGCTATCCATTCAAAGTCACTCTCAAGGAAACGCTTGTTAGTTCTAACATTGAACTTCTCAAGCAAGTTGAAGCCACGCCACTTAGGGAGCTTCTTTGGTGTTGCCTCCGGTAGCTTCCTCACCTCAGGTGCACCAATGCCATGAAAAGCAACACCCAAAACACCTACACTAACGGTGGCAGCGATTGCTTCTCGCCTCGTCACAGTGTATCACCTCATTTCATCACATCCGCTATCAACGCATGGCGATGTATTTAGCGATGTAGTTCTTATCCCTATATTCAGCGATGAGCTTTTCATCAATAGGATATCGCCCGTATTCCTTTGCAGCTTCAACCATAGCCTTGTAAAGCTCTGGCTTGACAGCAGGATGTATTGAGTTGCTTGATGCAAGTATGTGACCACCTCCGGGCGATGCTTTTGCAATCGTTTCTTTGACAGCCTCAACAACCTCATCAACCGTCCCATAGCAGAGCAAGTAAGAGCAATCAACATTACCGATGACCGCAATTCTGTCACCATACTTTGCCTTAACTTCGCCTATGTCCATGCCAGCTATTGGCTCAAGTGGGTCAATGGCATCAATTCCGGCTTCAACGAGGTCATCAATGATAGCCCATATGTTTCCATCGGTATGTTTGATGAAGTAAGCCCCCTTCTCATGAGCTGCATCTATGCTTCGTTTAAGATACGGCAGTATGAATTCCCTGAAGTGTCTGGGTGACATTATCAAGCCTTTCCTCGTAGCATAGTCATCACCTGAGACAACCACATCTGCGCCTTCATCTATTGCCCGTTGCATAAGCCTTATCTTGTATTCAATCACTATCTCAGCCACAGAGTGCGCCATGTATGGGTCTTCAATGTAGTCCGAAAGAAGGTTCTCCATACCGCCTCGCAGGTAGTGCGGGAATTCAAAGCCATCGTGTGTTAAGAAGACAATCGCTTTCTTGCCCTTGAAGCGTCTTACAGCTTCTCTGAGCGATTTAAGGCGGTGTTCATCGTTCGGGTTCGGTGGCTCATATCGTTTTAGGTCGTCACGAGATTTTATCGGTCCATCAACTGGGTAAGGTATTCCAAATTCTGACATGCCCCAAACAATACCCCACTCATCAACCACGAGCTTCCCCTCGCCACCGTGAATTGTCCTCCCACGCCAAACGAGTTCTTCCTGTTCTTCAGATTCAAGTGGACGCAGACGCATGTCTTCAAATATGCAGATCCCGTCAAGGTCTTCCATCTCAACAAACTCTTCAAGCGATTTAGCACCAAACGCTGTTAGCGTTGGTTCGTTTATGACCAGCTCCCACAATGGCACTCTGTCTGGCTCTTCGCGTCTAAGTGCAGCCATAAAGCGCTCATAGCCTGTCATCTTCGCTCACCCTTTAGAGTGATAGCAAGCAAAGCAAGCCATACCAAATTTTATCAACTTTTACCAACCGCGCAATTGCAGTGGTGGTATGCAGAATCCATAATTCCAATCTGAATGCGGTGCTGAATCAAAGGCTTTCATTGGGGTGCTGTTTTGCGATGACCGTATTGGGTATCTTTGGAAGCCCGAGGAGGAACGGAAACAGCGATATCTTGCTTGAGGTGCTCCTTAAGGAAGTGGAAAAGCTTGGAGCACCCGTCAAACGCATATACGCAAGCGAGCTCAAAATAGCACCGTGCACAGAATGCAACTCATGTAGTAGCACAGGGATGTGCGTCATTGAAGATGACATGCAAGAGGTATACAGGGAGATAGAAAACGCTAACAGCATCATCGTTTCAACACCCGTCTTCTTTTACAATGTGCCAGCACAACTGAAGTGCCTGATTGACAGGGCGCAGGCAATGTGGGCACGAAAATACATCCTCGGGGTGAAGTTCGAGAAACGCAAAGGCTTCTTGATAGCTATTGGAGCAACATCGGGGGAGAAGCTGTTTGACGGTGTGCGCATGACTGTCAAGTATTTCTTTGATGCCATCGGCGCAGAATATGATGGTGAACTGCTTGTCCGAGGCGTTGAAGGTAAAGGGGAGATCTTGACACACTACGATGCCATAAGCTCCGCTAAGGAACTCGCATTCAAAGTGGTGCAAGGAAAGAAAATGTAGGCATCCTTTTCCGCCCCGTGAGCAACTTTCCCTCAACCGCTTTACAATCAAGCTGTCATGCAGTGCAGGAGGCGTAATTGCCACGCGAGGTTTTTCAAACCCTCTTCAGCGGTGCATAATGGCTCACCAGTGCCGACTATGGCTTCAACAAACTTTCTGATTGATGTGTGCATGAAATCTTCGCAGACTATCTCAAACCCGTTAGATGATAAGCAAGCCCTGTATATGCCATGCTCGTCATCCCTACCACTGATGCTGACTTCAAAATCGTTTATCTTGATCGACCTGCGCACATCCGTTTGAGTTCTCCCCAATGCTATCATGCACTCAACTTGTGAATGGGCATCTTTAGGCTCGGTTGGGTTGAGTTTAAAGCGCACTTTTATAAAGCTCCCAAACGAAATCGTTTCAACCGTTCCATCGTCAAGTTCGTGTGATGGGAAAAGGCGAAGCAGAACGCTTATCGGGTGAGCACTCAAATCCATCCACAAGTCAGCGCCAGATTCATCCCTGCCGATCACCTTTGCTTCCATGTGCATCTCAAATGTTGACGGCTCTTCCCAACTGCCACGCACTCTTTCATAGAGCTCACGCAAGCGTTCACTAACAGCTGCATATTGCGTGTTCACAGCTAACAAAAGCTTTTTGTCCTTCGCTGTATTGACCATCTCATGTGCTTGCCTCATAAGTTCGTCGTGGCTCAGCGTTCTTTCCCAGACCATCGGCTTCTCACAAAGCACATGGACACCGTAAGACAGTGCAAGCATCGTATGTTCATAGTGCAAGTTGTGAGGTGTGCAAACTGAGACTGCATCCGGATGCTCTTTAAGGAGCATTTCACGGCAATCAGTATATGTATGCCCATCAAAGCCAAACATCTGGTGTAGCATTTTAGCTGTTTCCATCAGGCGTGCCTCACTTGTCCCAACTATTGCTACAACATCGCAACCTATGTGCGCATACCATTTGGCGTGATGTTTCCCTATGCCACGAGCGCCTATAACCGCAACTTTAAGCTGCCCTATGTGGACTCACCTCCGAAGTTACATTCACACCAAATGCAACAGTCCAATTCAAAGGCACCTTAACATTTGCACATGCATTCCCAAGCTCCATTTCACCAACATAGACCCTCAAATGCTTTTCAGGTGTGCCATCGCTTTTGAGTTGCATTTTTACTCTCCCAAGCGATGTTGCAACCGTTTCACTGTCGGCATATATTAACAGCCCTGCACCAACCAATTGCGAAGCGAGTGTCAACTGGAGTTCATCAATGCTCTTTGGTATCTGCACACTTAAGTTGCACCGAAAGCCACGCATGACGCGCAAATGCTCATAGCAACCAGACATAGCGATGGAAGATTCCAAACTTTCAACAAGCCCCACATCCTCAGTTAAAAGCTCCATCAAGACATACGCCCTTGGCAAGCTCACCTGACCACCCTCTGGCGGGGGGAGCGACAAGAGAAGGTGATGCGTGCCGTCGCCAACGAGCTCTGTGAGTTCCAACCAATGTGTGTCACAGCCACTGATTAGCTCGCAACTTTCGCCACCTGACAGCCTCTGAAGCAGTTCGCTACTAAAGCGGGCATTTACAGCTACTACTTTGTCATCAAGGTTGATTGTAAACCATTCGCTCGGCATTTCACATATCCTGACTAAGAAGCGCTTGCAATTTGGTGGGCGCTCAATGCGTGCTCTCACTTTCAATTCTTTGAAGCGCTCGGCATGTGAAATTAAAAGCGAACCTCTCTCGCCCGACATCTGATGCCACAAACTTTTGTGATGAATCAGCGACCATGGGAATCGGTAACTGCCAGCCCACTCAGAGAAGCTAACTTTACCAACAACGATAATGTTTGCTTGCTGTGAGGTAGCTCTAACTAACCTATCCAGGTCTCGTTCATCCTCAGGGATAGATGGTTCATCCGCTTCAAACTCAATCACTCTCCTACCGACGCAGACCGAAGCCCTTAAATACCTCTTCCTTGCAAAGCCACGAATGTTGACATTCGTCCCAGCGACTTTCACATCGGTAACGGTGAAGTTGGACGCCATGACATGTGTTTCCGTCCCCGGTGGGAATGCTATTGCACACCAGTGTCTTGGTGGCAATGCAAGTGACAAAACCATACACATCATGCCATAGGCATCAAGTTCGTCTTCAACTGTGTCGTAGTGCAGATAAGGTTGTGCGCCACCACTGCTTTCCATCTGCCATATGAAGGCTCTACCAATGCACCTTACCCTTAATGCAAACTCCGACAGCTCTTCTGAATCGTTCCACACCGCGACAATCGGTGTCTCATTAACCCATCTAACGAGCGTCCTTATACTTGGGTGATGTGTTTCAGCCATTGGGCGGATTGAGAGGGTGAGCATTCTGTGCACCATCAATGGAGCTTCAACTTTATCTGGGCATATGCGCCAATTAAACATGCCAAGACATCCACCGTGCGGATTTTGGTATGTCACTGGGCTAAGGTCATCAAGGGGCATGTCAAACTCCTTTGCATAAGTAAACCTAACTTCGTAGCTCCTTGCTGACGCTTGAACCCATTTCAGGAAGACGGTTTCTGGGATGATCTCGGATGGCGAAGGTGGCGGACCAACTAAGAAGATACTTCCACCAGCATCGTGCAACTCGGAGAGCTTCATCCAAGCTGCTTTAGATAAGCCTGCTGGCGTTGGCAAAAGGAACGTCGTATAAACTCGCCCTTTGATCTTCAACCCAGAGTGCTCAAGCGATACACTTGCAACTTGCATCGGCAAGTCTTTTTCAACCGATGCATTCTCCAAATCTTCGTCAAGCAACCAATCACAGCAAAGGTGGAAGCGCTCAAGCAAGTCATTCAAATCTGACCAGTCAGAAAGAATCTGAACAGCCTCATTATGCACCTTCGTCATGCAAGATTTTGATAGCAAGTAGCGCATGGTCATTAAAACGGCTGCTGGAGAATATGCATCGCCAATGCTGGCGAAGGCGAACAGCGTGCTAATCTGCTTGTTGAGTGTTTTCCTTGCCTTCAGCCACCAGTTCGCTTCCAAGTATGCTGTTATGCAGAGCCACTCAGGCAAATTCGGCTCAGTTGCTATCTCGGTTATGAAAACACCTGCACCGCTCTTCGCTGCTACAAACGCTTGCGAAAGCTCATCACTGTCATGAGACGCTCGCGCTGCTATGGTGAAATGCTCCCCAAGCAAAGCTTTAAACATGCGCAACCCAAGAGCGTTACAGGTTGTGATAAGGATTGGCTTCACACCGCATGATGAAGCGATATCGGTTCTAACGGACTTCGCCATCTGTCGCAAGTCTCCGAAGAGCAATATCGGAGAAAGTTGGTTGCGCCAGCAACTCCAATCAAGCCCGAAGTTAAGTCCCATCTCACTTGCGACTTGCGCCATTGGTTCTATGAGAGATGTGGCATATGAGCTTGCAATTCCCCTCCAGAAAATTAACCTCGTTCTGTTTGCATCAAGTGATGGGTCATAGCAAACCGAACGCAAGACCTGAACCTCGGATAAGCCACATTCGCTCGTAGCAATATTCAAAGCGCCCGTGAAAGCGCTCCCAAAGAAGCACCTTAATGGTATGCGTCTGCCCATCATCCGCTTGAAAACGAACATCGTGGAGCAATCCACTATGATGCCGTCAATTATGCCACTGAGTGGTGAAAGGAAGCAACGCAGGCGCTCAACTCTCTCATGAGTTGAACTGCAACTCTCCGTAGTTGCTTCACAGCCCCTTTTCCGCCATATGTGGAGTTCGTGTTTACCTGTTGGTAGCGTGATATGTGCGCTTAAGTTAGCATCTGGTGTGCAAAGCGTAATGCAATGTGATGGATTGGAGATAGAGAGCGCAAACGCATACCCTTCTTTTGGCAGTAGGCTTTGCCAATCCTCATGCGCTGACACTGTATAGCGTTCATGCTGCCAAATCTCTTCACCGAATAAGGACGCAAACACATCTATGGGTAAGCTTATATGCACTTTTGGGCTATCAGGGATAGACTTTATGAGCTTCAAAGACGGTGCGATCCTTTTGAGGGATTGTTCAGAACCATCCGATTTGATGATGAGCCCACCCCATGCAGGTTCGCGCAACAACCCCTTTAACTCGTCTTCGCTGAGCGCCAAGATGCTTTCGTCGTGGAGGACAAGCCATGGGAGGAAAAGCTCGCTGACCTCGCACAGCTTTGAAGTGACCTCATCAAGCTCGGTGTTCCATCCTTCATCGTCTCCCATAAACATTTCACCTGTTCTGGGTTCAAACGAATTCCCACTCAACATGCTACCGATGAAAAATGTAGCGATGCGACAAAACGGTGTTCAGTGCCTCCACGGGAAATGCAACAACTATAGCTACCACAACTACATTTCCACGCCCTTCTATGCAGTGATGCCTTCCGTCTTTGCTGATGTTGAGTTAGTTCGCTTTGCTATCTTGAAGTTCTCTTTGAGCGTTTAGTGCTTGATGCTTTCTTTGACCTTTTGATTGCTTTCGCTTCTTGCTCATCACCTTTCTTTTGCTTCTCCATAATCGCAGCTTGTGCAGCAGCAAGCTTTGCTACTGGTATTCTGAACGGTGAACAGCTAACGTAATCCAATCCTGCTTCGTGGCAGAACATGACGGAGTTTGGTTCGCCACCATGCTCTCCGCATATGCCAATCTCAAGCTTCGGGTTTACAGCTCTACCACGCTCAACCGCAACCTTTATCAACTCCCCAACTCCTTCTCTATCAAGCACTTCAAACGGGTTTGCGAGGAATATCGGTGTGCCCTCTTTCCCCGGGATTTGCTCAAGGTAGTCAGCCATGAACTTAGCTTCAACATCATCCCTTGAAAAGCCATAAACTGTTTGAGTTAAGTCGTTTGTGCCGAATGAGAAGAAGTCAGCAACGGTTGCTATCTTGTCAGCGGTTAGAGCAGCCCTTGGAACTTCTATCATCGTCCCCACAAGATAATCAACACGCACGCCTTTGCGTTTCATCACTTCCTCTGCAACCTCAACAACGTCGTTCCTTGTGATCACGAGCTCATTGACATGCGAAACAAGCGGTATCATCACCTCTGGCTTTGGGTTGTATCCTGCTTTCTTCAAGTCACAAGCTGCTTCAAATATTGCTCTCGCTTGCATCCTGTAAATCTCTGGGAAGGTTATACCAAGCCTGCATCCTCTGTGCCCGAGCATCGGGTTGTTCTCCTTCAGCCTTTCCACCTTCGCCTTAACATCTTCTGGCTTCATCCCAAAGCGTTCCGCAAGTTCCTTTATTTCCTCATCGGTGTGTGGCAGGAACTCATGCAGTGGAGGATCAAGAAGCCTTATGATGACAGGGAGACCGTCCATAACCTTTAGCAGTTCATAGAAGTCCTTACGTTGCATCGGCAATATCTTGTTTGCTGCCTCTAAGCGTTCCTGCGGCGTGTCAGCGAGTATCATCTTTTGGAAGTGAGGCAATCTGTCTTCGGCAAAGAACATGTGTTCGGTCCTCGCAAGCCCAATACCTTCAGCACCAAGCTTACGAGCTATTTCAGCATCCACTGGCGTGTCCGCGTTAGCTCTCACTCCAAGCTTGCGATACTTGTCTACCCATTTCATGAATGTGGAGTAATACTGATAGAGCAGGCTTTCGCTCGGTTTCATCTTGCCTTTCTCAACAGCGATTATCTCTGATTCAACCGTAGGTATGTTGCCGAGGTAAACATTCCCATATGTTCCGTCTATTGAGATGAAGTCGCCCTCTTTTATGACCCTCCCGTTAACCGATATCTGCTTTTTGTCGTAATCAATGTAAATTGCTCTACAACCAACGACGCATGGCTTACCCATACCTCTTGCCACAACTGCAGCGTGTGATGTCCTCCCACCCTCAGATGTGAGCACGCCTTTTGATGCGTGCATGCCTGCTACATCATCTGGCGATGTCATACGCCTAACCAATATCACAGGCTCACCACGCTTAGCCCATTCAATTGCGTCGTCGGCTGTAAAGACAACCCTACCAGAAGCAGCCCCGGGTGATGCAGCTATACCTTCAGCAATCTTTTCAGCTTGGCTGAGTGCCTTTCTCTCAAACTGCTCATGCAGGAGTTGCTCAAGCAGGTTAGGGTCAACAAGCATTATCGCTCTCTCTTCACTGATCAAACCCTCCTTCACCATGTCAACCGCTATCCTTATGGCAGCCATCCCTGTGCGTTTCCCTGAGCGTGTTTGAAGCATGTAGAGCTTGCCCTTCTCAACTGTGAATTCAAAGTCTTGGATATCACCGTAATGGCGCTCAAGGAGTTGTGCTATCTTTTCAAGCTGTGCATAAACTTCTGGCAGTGTGTTTTTGAGCTGTGAGACATCCATAGGCGTCCTTATGCCAGCTACCACATCTTCACCTTGAGCATTCGGTAGATATTCGGCATAGAGGCGTTTCTCGCCAGTCGCAGGGTCACGAGTGAATCCAACTCCTGTTCCACTATCGTAGCCTATGTTACCGAAGACCATCGCCTGAATGTTTACGCCAGTTCCAAGGTCATGCCTTATGCCGTGAATCCTCCTGTAGGCTATAGCTCTCTCATTGTTCCATGAGTCAAAGACCGCTCTCACTGCCATCATGAGTTGCTCATACGGGTCTGATGGGAATTCCCTTTTTGTGTGTGATTTTACAAGCTGCTTGTATCTGCGTATGACTTCCTTCAGCCCCTCTGGTGGTATTTCTGGGTCTTGTTCAACACCATACTTGCGCTTAACATCGCTCAGTATCTCTTCAAACTTGTCCCTTGGAACACCCATGACGATGCTCCCAAACATCTGTATGAAGCGCCTGTATGCATCAAGCGCAAAGCGCTCATCACCAGATTGCTTTATCAGCCCCTTAACTGTCTCGTCGTTCAAACCGAGGTTAAGGACAGTGTCCATCATACCGGGCATTGACACTGGTGCACCAGAGCGAACCGAAACAAGCAGTGGGTTATCCTTGTCACCGAACTTGCGCCCCATTTTCTTCTCAAGCTTTTTCAAGTGCTGTAGTATCTCCCTCTCAAGCCCCGGTGGGAATTGACCTGTCTTGAAGTAGTGCTTGCTTGCTTCCGTTGTGATGATAAATCCCGGTGGGACTGGTAGCCCGAGCCTTGTCATCTCAGCGAGGTGAGCACCCTTGTTCCCAAGAAGCCAACCCATTGAAGCACTGCCTTCTTCAAAGTCGTAAACATACTTCCGTCGCCTCACAGCAGCCTTCGCCATAACAACATACCCCCTTACCTCTTCTGAGTTTGTGAGTTACTTCATGCTCGTCGTGAAGTTAACTGTAAACACTTCATCTCTTCAATCACAGCGCGATGAGAACATGGAAGCAACATCCACGCTTTTATGATAGCACACTTTCAAATCGCTAACGACAAGCTATCGCATCCTGTGCGAGGTTATGCGCACGCTTGTTCTCGGACTTCGGAATATACCTTATGATGCACTCCTTGAAACGTTCTCTCAACTTCAACACTCGCCTGTGCAACTGAAGGAGTTCCTTTGACCGAACAGCATAATCACCGTTTACCTGTTTGACGACGAGCTCGCTATCACAGTTGATGACGACACGCTCAACGCTATATCTCTTTGCCACCTTGAGCGCCTCAATCAAAGCCATGTATTCCGCAGTGTTTGCTGTTGCGTTCCCAATATGCTTACTCAGCGTTAAAAGGACATCACCTTTTTCGTCCTCAACAACAATCCCAATGCCCGCTGGTCCAGGATTACCCATTGATGCGCCATCAGCGTAAATCCTAATTTCCTTCGCTGTGTGCTCACGCATCTGCTCCACCCAACTACTCCTCTTCAGCTTCAGGCATGCAAATGATACGCCCACAGTTTTCGCATGTTGGCAATGCTTGTGGGTCATCCATTTGCCGCCATGTGCTCGCTGTCAATGTGACCCTGCAAGCACTGCACAATTCGCCATCAACTGTAGCGACAGCCACACCACCTTTACGTTCTCTCAGCCTTTCATACTTCTCAAGCGCTTCCTCATCTACCTGTGTGACGAGTTCTTGACGACGCTTCCTCAACTCTTCAAGCTCACTTTGAAGCTGTGAAAGCCTTTCGGTGTAATTCTGCTTAACCAAGTTGAGCCTTTCAACCATATCCTCGTGTTCCTTCTCCATTGACTTGAGCTTCTCCTCCAATTCATCCAGCTCTTCATATCTTTGGAGCGCTTTCGTTTCAACTTCATCCCTTTGTCTTTCAAGCGCTTTAATTTCACCCTCTATGCGCACCACTTCCCTTGGGTTCCTGATAGCACCACTGCGAATCTTCCCATGCATTTCCTCCAACTTCTCTTCGATGCCCTTGAGCATGAGTTCCAAATCAATAGCATCACGCCTAACCAACCTTACGCGTTCCTTTAGCTTCTCAATCTCGTTTGAGTGCTTGAGAAGGGTTGCTTCAAGCTCGGAGCCATCATCAAGGCTTCCAAGTTCGCGCTCAATCTCGTTCATTCGTGAATCAACCTGCTGAAGCAAGTAAAGTAAGCGCACTCGTGACATGGCTTACTTTACCATCCCTCCTTGAGTGAACGCATCCTCTCTTCATGTGCTACGAAGCGCCATGCCCATTTCGCTTCTTCATCATATTTAGCCTTCTCAAGGCAACTTGCTAACCTCTTAACCATGTCAACCGAAGCCTTCGTCAAACCACAAGCCCTGCGCCAATACGAAAGAGCACGCTTGTATTCGCCAACTCTTTCACAGCCTTCAGCGATAGCTATTGCTAATGCTAAATCGTCCATGTTGCGCATGGCATGCTTTGAAAGCAAACTGATAAGCTCTCGCAACCTCCCCTCACAATGACTACACTCAACCATTAGTGGATACATCGTTTCCTTTGGTGCCCCTAAGGACATGGCTATGCGAATGTGCGTTTGAGCTTCCCCAAACCTTTTTTGGTTCATCAGAAAGCGTATGTAGCGCTCTCGGATTTCGTGTGCTCTTGGGTTTGTGCGAAGTGCCCACAAAAAGTATTTCTCTGCATTCCTCACATCACCAGAGGCTGAGTAAGCCTCAGCCAAACTAACTGCATGCGAAGCATCCCACGGAGCAAGCAAAAACACGTCTCGCAATATTGCGATGGCATTATCGTTCATGCCAGCGCTCAAGCAAGACGCAGCAAGAAACTTCAATGCGAGTTTACGCTGCAGTGGTGTAGCGCCATTCGTTTGGAACACCTTTTGCAACACGCCTAAAAGCTCATGCGATATCGGCTTGCGCAAGACCAGATTTGTAGCGACATCTATAACAAAGCGAGATGGTGCCTTTAACCATGCGCTGGCGCACTCAAGCAAAGCCTTTTCAAAGCTTCCATTCGTGTGTTCAAGCAGCATGTCAGCGAAGCGTGAAGCCATTTGCCCCGCATCATTCACGCACATAGCATCGTTCATCACTGCAAAAGCCTCTTTCACCTCTCCCTTGCGCAACAGGATGTAGGCATAGCGCAACATGACATCGCCATCTTTTTTGGACAGCTTCACGGCTTCTCTTACGCTTGTGGCTGCTTTTTCAAACATGCCCAATCGGAAAAACGATTCAGCCAGCTCAAGATAAAGCTGGACCTTGAGCTGATCATTGCTGTTTAAGCGCTTAATCAAAGCATTGTAGTGCCTTATGGCTGATTCGTAGAAGCCAATCTCAAGATAAAGCCTTGCGAGGCGCAAAATTATCTCCGCGTCACCACGCTTGAATGCGTTCGTCTTCGTTAAGGAGCTTATCGCCGAATCGTTTTTTCCCATCGCTAAGTTGAGCTCACATTTGAGCAACGCTATGCCAACCTCATCTATGCCAGAGGATTCTGCCTTGCTAATCAAATTGAGCGCATCGTCATATCTGCCCTGACAAAGATAGATTATCATCAAAGCATTCATGGCATCAAAGCTACAGCGATGCCAGAGGATTCTGCCTTGCTAATCAAATTGAGCGCATCGTCATATCTGCCCTGACAAAGATAGATTATCATCAAAGCATTCATGGCATCAAAGCTACAGCGATTTCCCTTCAACGCCTCTTTAAACAGCTCTTCAGCCTTATCCCATTCAAATCTCCATGCATGTATGAACCCGAGCATTTCCTTCGCCTCAGCGCAATCACCGAACTTCCTCAAAATGGCTTGCAGGCTTGATGTGGCACTGCGTAGCTTTCCCAATTCAATGAGCGAGCGAGCCCTTAGCAAACGCCACTTAACATTCTCTTGGTCACTTGGTATCGCTTTCTCGCACAAAGCTTTGACCGTCTCATAGTCACCCATGCGTAGCGCAAGCTCAACAGCTTCTGAGATGATGCCCAGTTTCTCTTGCCTGCTGATGGAGCGCGATGATGATGCGCATTCCACTGATGCTATGTAAAAGTTCATAGCTTCCTTTGTGCTACCAACGCGCATCTTTAGGCGGGCAAGTTCGGCTAACACACGTGCATCATCACCATGAATTGAAAGCAAGCGCTTGAGGACATTTATTGACTCTTCAAGCCTGCCCAACTTCGTGAGGCAAATTGATAATGCCTTAAGCAGTCCCTCATCATCAGGGTTTGCTTTGAGCATAAATCTTATGTGGTGCAGGGCGTTTGCGTGCATTCCAAGTTGCATATACACATCAACGAGTTCTCGGCGAGCCAAGTCATGCTGTGGTGTTATATGTAGCAATCTCCTGTAGTAGCTTATTGCTTCCTTCGTCCTCCCAAGTTGGTGTAACAATCCTGCGTAGTCATAGAGCAGTTGCGCATCTTTTGGCGCAAGCTCAATCAAGCCTTTCAGTTCCTCAGCCACCTTCTGATGCATGCCAAGCTCAAAATATGCCCTCACCAAAAGCAATCTTGGTTGTGGCTCATTCGGGGCAAGCTTTTTAGCCATGCGCAAGTGATAGATCGCCTTTTCAAATTTTGAGCGTCTGCAGTAATATCGCCCAAGCTGAAAATGTATCTCTGGGTCGTTCGGTGATATGTGAGCAGCAGCCCGAAGATGCTTTGCAGCCTCATCAACATTGCCCACCTTGCTCAATGCCTCAACGAGTGTCAACCTCCCACCCAACGAATTCGGGCGTAGAGTAACAACAGTTCTCGCTGCTGAAACTGCCCTTTCGTATTGCTTCGCTTGCAAGCAAGCTTGTGCGAGGGCAAGAAAAACTCTTTCATCCTTCGGATGGCGCTTGCATAGCTTCTCAAGATGGCTTATAGCTGAATTCCAGTTGCCAAGCTTCCCTTCAACATGAGCTAATCGCCAAATGGCATCATCAAGCTTCGGTGAAAGCTTTAGCGCCTTCTCATATGCCTTTTTAGCCTCCGCGAGCTTCCCTTCCCTCTCGTATCTTAAACCACTCTCAAACAGTTCAAGAGCCATATCGTGACGCTCGTGAGCGCTTTCACTGACTGTGCCATAAGGTAGCTGAACCTGCGTTAGGGCGAAAAGACATGCTAACAAAAATTGCATGAGCGTGCTCACAGTTGCTTTTGTGATACTTCGTTCGTAGGGGCAGTGATGCTGGTCCTTCAGAGGGTGCTCTTCAGCATTACAGTTCACTCCTTATAAACCTCCTTGGGATCAAAAAGCCTCTCACAGCAAATCTCAATCTCGCCATCGTCACGCAGGCGCCTAAAGAAGCAACTCCTAAAGCCTTCATGGCATGCAGCACCACCAACTTGCTCAACCAATATCAAGAGTGTATCTGAATCACAATCAATGCGCACCTCTTTGACCAATTGGACCCTGCCCGAGCGCTCGCCTTTCATCATGAGTCTTCCATGTGAGCGCCTCCAATACCATGCCTTCCGTGTGTTGAGCGTTTGCAATACAGCATCTTTGTTCATGTAAGCGAGTGTGAGAACTTCACCAGTAGCATAATCCTGAACAACGACTGGTATAAGCCCATCATCACCGAAGCGTAACAGCGAGACAAACTTCTCAAACGCTTCTTCGCTCAACTCCGTTTCACCTCACACTTTGCTGTGCTATGCCTCGTCGTAGAGCCACCTTACTTGCACACCCCTCTCACGCAAATAGCTTTTGATCTCTCGTATTGTGTATCGTCCATAGTGGACAATTGATGCAACAAGCGCAGCGTCTGCCTCACCAATTGTTAATGCTTCGTAAATGTGTTCAAGTTCACCAGCGCCGCCTGATGCGATAACTGGTATTGGGACTGCCCTCGCTACAGCTTTTGTTAGCGCGATGTCATAACCCATCTGTGTGCCATCGCTATCTATGCTCGTCAGCAACACCTCACCAGCACCAAGCTCGTAAGCTTTAACAGCCCACTCAATAGCATCAAGACCTGTTGGCACTCTCCCACCATGTGTGTAAACTTCCCATTCGGCTGGCTCAAAGCGTTCCTCACCCTCAAACGGCTTATCTGGGCGGTTGCGCCTCTTCGCATCTATGGCGATGACAATGCATTGGCTGCCAAAGCGCTCCGATGCTTCGCGTATCAAATCTGGGTTTTGAACTGCAGCAGTGTTGATTGAGACCTTGTCAGCACCAGCGCTTAAAACAGCGCTTATGTCTTCAATCGTGCGTAGCCCACCACCAACCGTAAAAGGTATGAACACCTTCTCAGCCACACGCTTAACAACATCAATCATGATGCCTCGCTTCTCAACCGATGCTGTTATGTCAAGGAAGACAAGCTCATCTGCACCTTCAGAATCGTATCTCTCAGCAAGTTCAACTGGGTCGCCTGCATCACGAAGGTTTAAGAAGTGCGTCCCTTTAACAACTCGCCCTTCCTTTACATCAAGGCAAGGTATGATACGCTTTGCGTGCATGCTATCATCAACTCCTTTCCAGCGTCGTTCACCATACGAAATGATAACGCAACGCTGGTGTTAAACTCACCATTTTGCTTTCTTGTTGAGGCGTCAAGTTAGCGCCTTTGATTTGAGGCTTTAAGCGACACATGTAGCGTCAAAGAATATCCGTCGCCATTCAAGAACATCGTTGGTGATGAGCCTCAACACCACCAAGTTGCTTTACAATCCTTGCTATGGCACGGAAGTGTGTCCTAAAACCATTCATGCCACTGGCTTTAGCCAGTGGTCGATGACGAAATTTTTAGCGCCGAATTCATTCGGCGTCTGGAAATTGTGAGAGGGCGAACCTCCAAGTGAGCCTAAACCTTTTTCCGTGTCCCATGCCCCCTGTCCCGTGTTCCACTCAATCGGCTTGGCAAGAACCTCACCAACCATGATTTCGCCGACTAAAGTCGGTGCTCATTTTCTTCCGTCACCGACTACGGACTAAAGTCCGTAGCATGAAATTGTGTGTTTTGCGTCATCAACTACGGACT
>Ga0197143_1001138_pt1 | contig 23580 bp, 23 predicted proteins | sample GBS70_MetaG_FD_148603 | JGI IMG/M metagenome (GOLD analysis project Ga0197143, IMG submission 148603) | Sediment microbial communities from Great Boiling Springs, Gerlach, Nevada, United States - GBS 70_MetaG | ecosystem: Environmental > Aquatic > Thermal springs > Hot (42-90C) > Sediment...
ATGTACCGGGGCAGGTGGCGGGCCACGATCCGGGCGAACCGGTCTTACCCGCCCCCGGGAGGGTTGCCCACCAAGACCGTGACCGTGCGGCCTGCGAAGGGCAGCTGTCCGAGAGTTCCCCCCGCCCCTACCGCCAACACCTCGAAGGCCAGCAAAACTCCCCGCAGCCGCATCGTCCTCCACCTCCCCGCCTCTTCAGACGAGCCCCCGAAACCTCTCGGCGATTCTTTACGAGACCCCGCTCCCCGGTGCCCGAGGACTCCTCGGACAGGCCCCGAGGGCGTCACCCCCTGCGTAGCACGGACGCCCGCGCCGGACAAGCGCGCGGTTCGGCTATCCGGAACGAACTGCCCTTGACCCAGGGCGGCGCAAAGGGTACGCTCTTCGCGCACAAGAGGGCGTCGGGGACGCTGCGATGTCCGTCACCTTGCTCTTGCTGACCGCCTTCCTCCTGGGAGTCCGGCACGCCCTTGACCCGGACCACCTGGTGGCGGTGTCTACCCTGGTAGCGGAAGAGCGCCGGCTCTGGCCCGCGGCGCGGCTCGGCCTGTGGTGGGGCGCCGGCCACCTCCTGCCCATCGGGGCCTTGGGGTTACCCCTGGTGGCGCTGCGCCTGCAGCTTCCGGAGGCGTGGGAGCAAGGGGTGGACCTCGGGGTGGGGGTGCTCCTGCTGCTGCTCGGCTTCCGGGCCCTGTGGAACCTCCGGCGGGAGCGGGTGCACTTCCACCTCCACGAGCACGACGGGCAATGGCACCCGCACTTCCACAGCCACGCCCACGGTGACGGGCACGGGCACCTCCACCCTTCGGCCGGTCGCCGCGGTCGGATCAGCTTCTGGATCGGTGTGGTGCACGGTCTTGCGGGCAGCGGGGCCGCGGCGGTGGTGGCCATGACCGCGTCCTCCTCCCTGGCGGTGGGGGTGGCGTACCTCCTGGCCTTCGGCTTCGGCACCGTGGCAGGGATGTTCCTCACCACCCTGTGCATCGCCGCGCCTACCCTGGCTGCGGCTTCCCGTTGGGACCGCGTCGACCCCCTGGTGCGGGCAGCCGCGGGGCTCGCCAGCGTGAGCGTCGGCGTGTGGATGTGGCTGGAGATCCTCCCCCAGCTCCTGTAAGCGGGGCGGCGCCGCCCGGGTTCAGCATTCCCGAACGAGGCTGTTGCGTTTCCCCTGTTCCTTGTGGACCGTAGTACCGGACCCAGAGTGCATGGAGGAGGCAGCATTGCACACCCAAGTCCTCGTGGTGGGGGCGGGCCCGGTGGGCCTGACCCTGGCGGTGGATCTGGGCCAGCGGGGCGTGCGCTGCGTGCTGGTCGAGCGGAAGGACGCGCCGCAGTTCCTGCCCAAGATGGAGCGTTGCAACGCCCGCACCATGGAGATCTACCGCCGCATGGGCCTGGCGGAAAAGATCCGTCGCGCAGGATTCCCCCGGCACTACCCCATGGACGTGTTCGTCGTCACCTCCTTGGTAGACCCCCCGATCCTGCGGCTCCCCTACCCCTCGGTGGCGGAGGCGGAAGCCCAGATCCGTTCCCGCAACGACGGAACCCTCCCCCTGGAGCCCTACCAGCTCGTCTCCCAGTACACCCTGGAGCCGCTCCTCAAGGCGGAGGCGGAATCCCTGCCCACGGTCAGCGTGCGGTACGGTCACGAGCTAGTGTCCTTCCAGCAGGACACCCACGGGGTGACGGCCCGGATCCGGCGCACCTCGGATGGGGCGCTCCTGGAAGTCCGGGCGCAGTACCTGGTGGGCTGCGACGGCGGGAACAGCACCGTCCGGGAGCTGCTGGGCATCCCCCTCCACGGGGAGGGGAACATCCGGGAGCTGTGCCAGGCCCTGTTCCGGTGCGAGGACCTGTTCGAACGGATCCCCATCGGCAAGGGACGCCACTACCACGTGGCGGACACCCAGCAGACCATGCTCATCGTGCAGGACGACGCGCGTCACTTCACCCTCCACGCGGTGGTGGAGGACGACGGAGAAATGCCCCGCATCTTCGAGCGGGTGGTCCGCATGCCCGTCCGCTACGAGCTGCTGTACGCGGGCCGGTGGAGACAGCAGCTCCTGCTGGCGGAGCGGTACCGGGTAGGGCGGGTGTTCCTCGCGGGAGACGCGGTGCACCTGGTGATCCCCACGGGCGGCCTGGGCATGAACACGGGGGTGGGAGACGCCGCCGACCTGGCCTGGAAGCTGGCCGCGGTCCTGGAGGGTTGGGGCGGGACCAAGCTGCTGGCCTCCTACGAGGCGGAGCGGCGCCCCGTGGGGGAACGTGCCGTGGCTGCGGCGCGCTTCGCGGCCCTGGGCCGGCAGGCGTGGAGGGCCGCCTACAAGCCTTGGATCGCGGAGCCCACGCCTGAGGGGCAGCGAGCCCGGGAGGAGATGGCGCGTATCGCCAACGTGGAACAGCGCAAGACCAACGAGATGCTGGGTACAGAGCTCGGCTACCGGTACCTGGACTCGCCCATCGTGTGGCCGGAAAAGGGCGACCCACCCCCGGACAGCTTCATGGAGTACCGGCCCAGCACGTGGCCCGGAGCGCGGCTGCCCCACGTGTGGTTGCAGGACGGGACCGCCTTGCACGACCGCCTCCCCCGCACCAGTTACGCCCTCCTCCGGTTGGGCGGGACCCGGACCGACACCACTCCCCTGGAGCAGGCCTTCCGGTACTTCCGGGCTCCCCTGGTGGTGGTGGACGTCCCCGACGAGCACGTGCGCGACCTGTACGGATACGACCTCATCTTGGTGAGACCCGACTTGCACGTGGCCTGGCGGGGTCACCAGCTGCCCCGTGATCCCTTCGGGGAAGGGGTGTACCGGCTCGCGGCGCGGGTCACAGGGCACGAGGACGGGTTGGGCTAGAGAACTCCGCCACGAGGAGGTGGACGGTGGCGTCGGACCGCTGGGCACAAGAGGGCGCGGAACTGCGGGAGCGGGTCGCGGTAGCGTGCCGGGTGCTGGCCATGGAGGGGCACACGGACATCACCCAGGGCCACGTCTCCGCCCGGCACCCCGGGACTTCGTTCTACTGGATCAAGGCCAGCGGCCTGGGCCTGGACGAGGTCAGCGCCGACGACGTGGTGCTCGTGGACCTGGAGGGGAACCTCCTGTGGGGTACGGGGCGACCCCACAGCGAGCTGCCCATCCACGCGGAGATCTACCGGGCCCGGCCCGAGGTGATGGCGGTGGTGCACACCCACCCTCCGTACGCCACCGCCTTCGCAGCCGCCGACGTCCCCCTGCGGCCCGTGAGCCACGAGGGGGCCCTGTTCTGGCCGGACGTCCCGCGTTACACCTTCACCACCGACCTGGTGGTCACCCGGGAGCAGGGGGAGGCCCTGGCCAGGACCCTGGGATCCGCCCGGGCGTGCTTAATGCGCAACCACGGCATCGTAACCGTGGGCGCCAGCGTGGAGGAGGCGGCCTTGTTTGCCCTCCAGCTGGAGCGGGCCGCCAAGCTGCAGATCCTAGCCGCCTGCCTCGGGCCCTACAGCTGGACCCCAGACGCGGAAGTGGCCCAGAAGGCTGCGCACCTCCACTCGCCGCGGCAGCTGGAGCGCAACTGGAGTTACTACGTGCGGAAGCTCAAGCGGTGGGAGCGGGGGCTGGTACTGCCCCCGGTTCCCGCGTAGCCCCATGAGCCGCCTCCAGCTCAGCCTGGCCTGCGGCGACTACGACCTCCTCCAACCCCTTTTGCACGGTGAGGTGCGGCCGGAGGGGGTCGACCTGCTGGTCGTCCGGCTCCCCTCCCCCGAGCGGCACTGGCGGATGCTACGCCACGAGGAGTTCGACGTGTGCGAGCTGTCCCTGGCCTCCTACCTGGTGGACCGCGACCGCACCGACCGCTTCACCGCCATCCCCGTTTTCCCCCACCGCCGCTTCCGCCACGGCTATATCTTCGTGCGCACGGATGGTCCCGTGCGGAAGCCTGGGGACCTAAGGGGATGTCGGGTGGGACTGCGTACCTTCCAGAACACCGCGGGCCTCTGGGTCCGCGGCATTTTGCAACACGACTACGGCCTAGACTTGCGGACCGTGCAGTGGGTGGCTCAGGATGAGGAGGACCTACCCTTGGACCTCGCACCCCGTGGGATCCGGCTGGAACGGGTACCGCCGGGTGGGAACGTCGACCGCATGCTGGTGGACGGGGAGCTGGACGCGGTCATCTACCCGGAGGTCCTGCCCTCCTACCGCCGGGGAGACCCCGCGGTCTGCCGCCTGTTCGAGAACTACCCCGAGGTGGAGAAGGCCTACTTCCGACGAACTGGGATCTTCCCCATCATGCACACCGTGGTGGTGCGCACCGCCCTCCTGGAGAGGCATCCCTGGGTCGCCACCAACCTCCTCCGGGCCTTCGAGGCCAGCAAACGGGAGTGTATCCGGAGGCTGCAGGACCCGCGCCGGGTGAGCCTAGCCTGGTTCCTGCCGGCCCTCGAGGAGGAACGCCGCATCCTGGGGCCCGATCCGTGGGCGTACGGGTTGGAACCGAACCGCCACACCCTGGAGGTCGCCGCTCAGTACGCCCACGAACAGGGTCTCACCAGCCGGCGGTTGGAGGTGACAGCGTTGTTCGCGCCCTCCACCTTGGACCAGCCGCCCCAGTTCGTGGAATGAAGGAGGACCCATGGAAGAGCGTCCCCCGGAGTACGGCTCGGACCTCATCGTGGAGCTTATGCGGCGCTGCGGGATCGAGTACGCAGCCCTCAACCCTGGCGCCACCTTCCGCGGGATCCACGATTCCCTGGTCAACTACGCGGGGAACCGCGCCCCCGAACTGATCCTGTGCACCCACGAAGAAATCGCGGTGGCGGTGGCCCACGGCTACGCAAAGGCGGCGCACCGGCCCATGGTGGCCCTGGTGCACGACGTGGTGGGGCTGCAGCACGCCTCCATGGCCATCTTCAACGCCTGGTGCGACCGGGAGCCGGTTCTGGTGGTGGGGGGGACCGGGCCCATGGACGCGGCCCAGCGGCGGCCCTGGATCGACTGGGTACACACCGCCCACCTCCAGGCCAACCTGGTGCGGGACTACGTGAAGTGGGACGACCAACCCACCAGCCTGGAGGCCATTCCCGAATCCTTCTTCCGGGCCTACCGCTTGGCGACCCAGGAGCCCCAAGGTCCGGTGTACCTGTGCTACGACGCGGCGTTGCAGGAAGCCCGCCTCCCCGGGCCCGTGGAGATCCCGGACCCGGAGCGCTACCTGCGCACCACCCGCCTGGCCCCGGAGGACGACGCCGTGGCGCAGCTGGCGCGGTGGTTGGTGGAGGCGGACTTCCCGGTCCTGGTGGCGGACCGCGTGGGCAGGCACCCCTCGGCGGTGGCATCCCTGGTGGAGCTGGCGGAGGTGGTGGGGGCGGCCGTCGTGGACACCGGTCGGCGCCACAACTTCCCCGCAGACCACCCCCTGGACGCCAGCGACGCCAAGGAGGAAGTCCTCTCCCGGGCGGACTTCATCCTGGCCCTAGAGGTGTACGACTTGTACGGCGCCCTGCGGGCTCCCGTGGACCGCACCACCCGCCGCGCCCGGCCCCTGGTGCGGCCTGAGGTGCGGGTGGCCCACATCACCGTGGGCGACCTGCACGCCCGGGGTTGGGTGCACGACGTGAACCAGCTCCAACCCACAGACCTCACGGTGGTGGCGGACACCGCAGTGGCCCTCCCCGCCCTGGTGGAGCGCGTGCGCCAGCTCCTGGGGGTGGCTCCCGGGGCGTTAGCCCGCGAGGACCGGCGGCGCTTCGTGGAGCGGCTCCACCGGCAGGCCCAGGATCAGGCGGACAGGACGTTGCGCCGAAGCTGGCAGGACCGCCCCATCTCCCTACCCCGGTTGGCTTACGAGGTGGGGCAGGTGCTGCGGGAGGTGCCGTGGCAGCTGGCCAACGGCCGCCTGGGCGGCTGGCCCCGGAGGCTGTGGCCCTTCCGCGAGCCCGACTGCTTTCTGGGGTACAACGAGGGCGCCGGGTTGGGCTACGGCATGGGAGTTTCCTTGGGAGCCTGCCTGGCGAACCGGGGCACCGGCCGGCTGGTGGTGAACCTGCAATCCGAAGGGGATTTCCTGTACACACCGGGAGCCCTGTACACCGCCAGCGCCCACCGCCTGCCCCTGCTGGTGGTGCTGGTCAACAACCGCTCGTACTACAACGACGAAGAGCACCAAGAGGAGGTGGCACGGGCCCGGGGCCGGCCCGTGGAGAACAAGGGGGTCGGGATCCGCTTGGACAACCCCGACGTGGACTACCGGAGGCTGGCGGAGGCGTTCCAGGTGTACGCGGAAGGCCGCGTGGAGGATCCGGAGGAACTGGGTCCCGCCCTGCGGCGGGCGGTCCGCGTGTGTGTGGAGGAGAAGCGCCCCGCGTTGGTGGAAGTCCTGTCCGCGCCACGGTAGGACACTGGAGGGAGTTGCCATGGCTAAGATCCAGCTTGTTTCCCTGCGGAAGACCTACGAGTTCCGCGGCCAGCTGGTGCGGGCCGTGGACGACGTCACCCTGGAGGCCCCGGAGGGCAAGATCCTGACCCTGCTGGGGCCCAGCGGGTGCGGGAAGACCACCACCCTGCGGTGCGTGGCGGGCCTGGAGCGGCCGGACGACGGGGAAATTCGGTTCGGCGACCGGGTGGTGTTCAGCCGGGCCCTCGGAGTGTTCGTGCCCCCGGAGCAGCGCCACATCGGGATGGTCTTCCAGTCCTACGCCATCTGGCCCCACATGACGGTGTTCGAGAACGTGGCCTACCCGCTGCGGGTGCGCCGCGTGGCCTCTGGGGAGGTCCGCCGGCGTGTGCAGGCAGCTCTCGAACTGGTCGGGCTGGCGGCCCTGGCGGACCGCCCCGCTCCCTACCTCAGCGGCGGCCAGCAGCAGCGGGTCGCCCTGGCCCGGGCCCTGGTGTACGAGCCGCAGGTGCTCTTGCTGGACGAGCCCCTGAGCAACCTGGACGCCAAGGTGCGAGAGCAGGTGCGGGAGGAGCTGCGGACCCTCCAGCGGCAGCTCAACATTACCACGGTGTACGTGACCCACGACCAGATCGAGGCCCTGGCCCTGTCCGACGTGGTGGCGGTTATGCGGGACGGGAAGGTCCTGGAGGTGGGGTCGCCCCGGGACCTGTACGAGCGGCCCCGCACCCGCTTCGTCGCTCAGTTCCTGGGGACCACGAACCTGTTGCCAGGCCGGCTGGCCCAGGTGGAGGGGACCACCGCAGTGGTGGAAACGCCCCGGGGAGTGTTGCACGCCCGGGCCGACGGGGTGGAACTCCAGCCCGGCGAGTCCGTCCTCGCGAGCGTGCGGCCGGAGCACGTGACCGTGGGCCCCGCGACCCAGGCGGAGCCGGGGACCTGGCTGGGCACGGTGCGTTCTGCCCTGTTCGAGGGCTCAGCCACCAAGTACCGCATCGAGCTCGGAGATTTCACCCTCCTGGCCTACGGGGAGGCCGGCTGGAACCCGGGCGACCGCGTGGCCCTGCGCTTCGACGCCCAAAAGGTCATCCTACTGCGGGACGAAGCCGGCTAGGCGTACCCCGCGACCTTCGGGGACCTCCCTCCTGTGCGCCGAGGGCTTTCCGGCACACGCTCCGGGATCCGAAGAAGGAGGAACCCTCGGCCCGTCTGGATCGCCTTGCACTACGGGTGGGAGAACTGCGAGAACCACTCGCCCGGCAGGGAACGTCCTGCGCCCACGGCTCTCGCGCGCTGGTAGACGAGATGCGCCACCGCCGCGAACTCGATTCCGAGTCCCCAGTTCTTGTTCAGCAGGGTGACCTGAGCCGCTTCTGTTCTCCCAGGTACACGGCCTGCCACAAGGTCCGCGAGGAACCGGATGCGGTTCCGGTATCTTTCGAACCGCTCGTTCTCTAGCTCCTCCCGTTCCGTCTCCCTCTCCAGAACACGGTGCACTTCCTCAAACGTCTTGGTACCGTATGTGAAGTACCCGCTGGACGCGGGAGGGCCGGAAAACACGATCACATCGCTCTTCGCCCAGGCTTCCTCGTCAAATTCGTGGGCTCGAATGCAGGTCAAATGCGTCCCCGCGCCGACCCACTCTCCGGAAACCACCGGTTCGGCGGCATTCGTGGCACACGCCACAATGTCCGCGCCCTCTACCGCTTCCCGCGCGCTCTCCACCGCCACCACTTCCCGGCGAAGTTCCCCAGCGGCTTTCTCCGCGAAACGCCGGCGATGCTCCGCATTCGGGCTGTAGACCTTGATCCGGCTCACGGGCCTCGTGCAGACCATGGCCCAAGCCGCCGTCTCCGCTTGCCACCCGGTCCCGAGGAGCGCTGCGGTCCGTGCGTCTTTCCTTGCGAGGTACGAGATCCCGATTCCGGTGACCGCCGCAACCCGCATCCTCTGCAAGTGCCCGTCGGTCATGATGGCCAGCAGTTCTAAGGTCTCCGCGCTGTAGAGGAACACCAACCCCACGTAGCGGTTTCCCGGAGCAGCCGGAACCTTGACCCGGCGTCGGATCCCCTCCACCGTGGGATGGCTGACCAGGTCCGAGTTGACACGTTGCGCCATCACTCCCCACCGTTCTAGGCCTCCCTCGATGGTCTTGAAGGAGTAGTACGCATCAGGGCGCGACGTCGCCATGAAACTGTCGCGCCGCGGGGCGTTCACCGCGTAGCCTGCTGCCAGCTCCCGAAACGCCTCCTCCACGGTCCGGATGCAATCTTCCATGGGCAGCAACCGACGGACATCCTCGTCGTTCAGCAGGATGGTCATGCTGCCCTCCTCCGCCTACCGTCCTCCCGTCCGCCGTGCCCACCGCCGCGCTCGCCCGCTCCACGCCTGACCTTTGCTCGGGCCCTTTCCCCAGCTCCCTCTATCCGCTCACGCTCCGTAGACGCAAAAGCCGGCGGGTGAATCCTAGCTGCGCCCCGCACCTTCCCCCACCCACCTGCGGGTTAGGCCGACCACCACCACGCACAGGGCGCTCACCACCACACCCAGGGCGGCCATCCGCCCCGGTTGCGCATCCTGCCACAGATGGTAGAGCAGGGGTCCGATGGGCTCCGCACGGGGTGTGTACAGGAACACGGAGGTGCTGAACTCTCGCACGTAGATGGTGAACAGGATGGCCCACCCGGCCAGGAAGCCGGGACGGAGGAGCGGCAACAGCACCCGCTGGAAGGTCCGCACGAACCCCGCTCCGCACACCCGGCTGGACTCCTCCAGCTCTCGGTGGACCTGCACCATGGTGGCGGTCATGGGCCGGAGTCCGTAGGGGAGGAAGCGAGTGACGTAGCTGATGAGCAGGATCCACACGGTCCCGTAGATGGGTACCGGCAGTTGCACGTAGGCCCACAACAGACCGATGGCGAGGGCGGTACCGGGGAACGCCCAGGGGACAAAGGACAGGGCCTCCAGGAGGGCGGTCAGCCGGCCTCGCCGCCGGATGGCGAAATACGCCACCAGGCTGGCCAGGAACATGGCGAGGGTAGCTCCCCCGAAAGCCAGGGCCAAGCTCACCCGGAGGGCTCGGGCGACACGGTCGCTCTCCAGCAGGAAGGCGTAGTGCCGCAGGCTGAGCCGCCCCAGAACGTCCCAGCTGGGGACTTCGTAGAAGGGCAACAGGGAGACATACAGCAATACCAAGAAGGGCACCACCACCAGGAGCCCGAGGATCGCTAGGGCCACCCCAGACGCCGCGTACCGCCACCGCCCTAGGTCCACCAAGTTGGGCCGGTAGCCACGGCCTGTGATGGTCGCGTAGCGTTCGGAAAGGGCCGTGATGCGCCGATACACCCCCACCAGGGCCACCGCGATCACCAGCTGGCTGACGGCGTAGGTAGCAGCCAGGTTGTGGTTCGGCGGGAAGGCGGCCAGAGCTTCCCGGAAAATCTTCGTGCTGAACACCTCGATCCCCGCGGGGAGGGCAATGATCGCGGGGACGTCGAAGCTCTCCATGGCCCGTACGAAGTTCAGGGTGCCCGCAGCCAGCACCGCGGGGACTACGAGGGGTACCGTCACCCGTCGGGCCGCATCGATGGTTCCGGAGCCCGCCAGACGGGCGGCCTCCTCCAGAGACGGATCCATGGCCCGGAGGGCTGCGGCGATGATGAGGAAGGCGAGGGGAGTCGTCACGAGGGCCTCCACGAAGATCATGCCGCCCATGGAGTAGATGTTCAGGGCAGGGAACCCGAGGGGGCGCAGGAGGCCGACGTTCAGAAGCCCGATCCGGGGACTCAGGACGAGGGTCCAGGAGGTGGCCACCAGGAGCGGGGGCAGGACGTTGGGCGCCAGGGCAACGAGCTCGAAGAGCGACCGCCCGGGCGCGTTGGTCCGGACGGTGATCCACGCCAGGGTCAGCCCGAGCACCACGGAAAGCCCTGCCGCCCCGGCCGCGAACACGAAGGAGTTCCACATGAGCCGGTAGGTGGCGGGGTCGGTGTAGGCGGCCCGGTAGTGGGCCAGGGTGAGACGGCCCAGGGTCCCCACGGGCGCATCGCTGAGGCTCCCGTAGAAGAGCATGGCCGTGGGGTAAAGGGTCAAAAAGGCGAGCAGAAGCCCGACTCCCCCGCCGATCCAGGTGGTGGTCTCCACCCGGCCCCACGCCCGGGGCAGGGTCAGGGTTCGGGGGAATGCACCGCCGAGGTTCATCTACCGCCTCCGGAACAAGGGACCCAGCTCGTCCCGCGCCTTGCGGAACTCCTGCTCGTCGAGATCTTCCATCAGAATGACCCGCAGTTTCTCCGCGTCCTTGATGGGCGGGTAGATCCCCGGCACGAGGACGAACTCGCCCGTTTGGGCCAGGGCGATGAGCCCTGCGCGGGAGGTGAGGGTGTCGATGAGCAGCTTGCCCGCGTTGGGGTGGGGCGCGTTCTTCGCCAGCGCCACCATGTGGGCGTCCGCCAGCACCGGGTTGAGCCGCACGTAGTCCAGGGGGGCTTCGGAGAACTGCTTCACGTACTTGACGTAGGTGACCCCCAAGGCGTACTCCCCGGCCACGAGCTTCTGCACCACGGGCAGGAAAGACTCCACCAGGCCCACCTGCTGTGCCAGCCGCTCCACAAAGGGCCGCCACTGCCCGCCCAGCACCCGCCGCAGGTTCACCAGCCACGTGGCGGTGGTGGTGTGGAGGGTGGGGTCCGGCATCACCATCTTGCCCCGCCACTTGGGGTCTAACAGGTCCGCGTAAGTCTTCGGGGCTTCCTCCGGCCGCACCAGCCGCGTGTTGTACAGCACGCTGATCACCACCACTCGGTAGGAGGGCGACAGGATCCCGTCCCGGTCCCGGGTGGCCGGCGGGAAGTCCTCGTAGCTCGGGGAGGAGTAGCGCTGGAACACCCCCTGGGCCTTGAGGATTTTCATGGGGCCGCTGTTGGTCAGCACCACGTCGAACAAGCCCCTCCCGGACCGGTGCTCCGCCAAAGCCCGGTCCAGGACGCGGGTACTGGCCGCCCGCCAGTACTCCACGGACACCCCGTACCGCTGCTCGTAAACCTTCCGGATCACGTTGAAGGCGTCCGCTTCGAGGGAGCCGTACGCCACCACCCGGCCCTCCCGTCGGGCCGCGGCTACCACCTCCGGAGGAGCCTGGCCAGAAGCGGCCACCGCGAGAGCCAACACCACCACACACACCTGCACGGCAAGGCCTAGCCTGTTCATCGGGATCCCCCCTTTTCATGGTTTGCTTGCCGGGCACGCCTCAGGCATTCTTCAGCCACCGAACCGAAACAGCTCCTTGAACACCCGCACCACGGAGGGGGGCGTGCGGAGCACCTCGTCCACCAGCCGCAGGCACTCCTCCCCGGGCAGGAAGGCCAGCTCAAACCCCGCCCGCTGCGCCTCCGCCACGAAGTCGCGGTCCTGGCTCAGGCGTCGGAACGCCTCCCGGTACCACCGCACCAGCTCCGGGCTCGCTCCGGGCGGCGCCACGAAGGCCCGCGCCATCCGGTCCGGCACGTCCTGCAGCCGGAGCACCGCCTTGGCCACCGGCTCCGTCACCAAGTCGCCGGCCACCGGCACCTCCCGCAGCTCCGGGTCCCTCGGCGTCCCAGGCAGACTCCGGAGCAGGGGCCGCAGGAGTCCCCGCTGGACGTGCGGCCGGAGGCTGGTCCAGGAGATGCCGATCCCGTCCGCTTCCCTCTTCTCGATGGCGAGGAAGATCTCCGGGCTCCCCGAGTACCCCGTGACGATCCTCACGTTTAACCGGAGGAACACCTTGTACATCAGGGGGACCTGGTAGGTGATATCTCCCGCCCCGGTGGCCCCGATCACCGGCGCTGGGTCTGCGTGCCGCAGATCCCACACGTGTCGGTACGGCAGGTCGGAGCGCACCGCGAGCACGGAGGTCTCCTGGGCCAAGCTCCCGACCCACTGCCACTGCCGGAGGTCCAGCCGCAGCCCCTCCACGGACGCCAGCTGCGCCAGCACCAAATTCCGGTTGAACAGGCCCAGGCTGTAGCTGTCCGAGCGGAGCACGTTGTACAGGTGGTTGGCGGCCATGAGGCTTCCCGCCCCCGGCAGGTTCTGCACCACCACCGTGGGGGTTCCCGGCAGGTACTTGGGCAGGTGGCGGGCCACCATGCGGGCCAGCCGGTCGTACCCACCCCCCGGAGGGAATCCCACCAGCACGGTCACCGTCCTGCCCGCGAAGGGGGCCTGTGCCCTGGCCTGCGGCCAGGCCAGCAGAACCGTCACCACGCACGCGAAGCTAGCGAGGCTCCATGCCCACCGGGCCATCTTCCCTCCCCGCTCACAAGCCAGGTTCGTCTTCCACCGGCACGTCCACCACATACGGCCTTCCCTCCTGCAAGGCCAGCCGGAAACCCTCCCGCAGCACGTCCCCGAGCTCCTGACGGCTGTCCACACGCAGCCCGCCGGCACCGTACCCTCGCGCCACCGCGGCGTGGTCGATTCCCGACAGGTCCACCCCGGGCGTTCCCGGTGCCAGCTCCCCTCCCCGCAGCCTGCGCACCCCCGCCTCCACCGCCAAGTACTTCTGGTTGTTCAGCACCACCACCAGGACGGGGAGGCCCTGCCGGACCCCCGTCCACAAGGCCTGGGGGGTGAAGTGCAGGCATCCGTCCCCCACCACCGCTACCACCGGCCGGCCGGGCTGCGCCATCTGAGCCCCGAGGGCCGCGGGCACTCCCCAACCCAGGGACCCTCCCGCGGTCCGCAACAGGCCTCCGGGCCGCGCCGGGTAACCGTCCAGGAAGGCCGGGGAGGAGCGCACCGCTTCTTCCACCACCAGGGTGTGCGGGGGCAAGATTCGACCGAGCTCCCTGCCCACCTGGAAGGCGGTGATGCCCCGCGCCTGCGCTTCCCTCTCGGCCCGCGAAATCTCCGCCTCCCACCGTGTCCTCAACGCGGCCACCCAACCGGCGCGCTCGAGCCGCACCGCCTCCACCTCCGCGCGGCGCGCCTGCACGGCCTGCAGCAGGTCCTGCAACACCAGCCCGGGGTCGCCGTGCACCGGCAGGGCAGGCGGGTACAGACGCCCCAGCTCCGCCGCGTCCGCGTGTACGTGGACCAGCTGAGCGTGCGAGGGGATCTCCGGGGACGAGGGAGGCGAGAACTCCACGAACAGCACCGCTCCCAGGACCACCAGCAGGTCCGCGCCCGCCACCGCGGGGTGGGAGGGATCATACCCGCCCACGAAGTGCGGTTCTTCCTCCGGATAGGGGATCTCCACCAAGGTTCTGCGGGGCTCCCACACCACCGCCAGCTCGAGCTCCGACGCCAGGCGCACGGCTAGCTCCGCGGCCGCGCTGCGCGCCACCTCCGAGCCCACCACCATCACCGGCCGCCGTGCGCGCAGCAGCCGCTCCGCGAGTTCTTCCACGGCCTGCGGGTGTGCCCGGGGCGGCAGGGCCTGGGCTGTGGGCGTCGACCCTGCGCCAGGGACGGCGTCCGCCAAGAGGTCTTCAGGGACCAGGACGTACGCGGGGCCCCGGGGGGACGCCAGAGCCTGCTGGAAGGCCCGCTCCACGTCCTCCCCCACTTGCTCCGCCCGGAGGGTCTGGTGCGCCCACTTGCACAAGGGTCGGGCCAGGGCTGTGGTGTCCGGCAAGGAGGTGAATCCCCCGCGGCCCAGGATGCGGGTGTCCTTGTGGGAAGCCAACACCACCAGGGGAACGCGGTCGCGCCAGGCGTTGTACAGCAAGCTCAACCCGGCCAGGGTGCCCACGGTGGTGTGCAAGTTCACCACCGCCGCACCTCGGGTGGCGCGGGCGTATCCGTCCGCCATGGCCACCGCCACGCCCTCCTGTAGGGTCAAGACGTACCGCAGGTCGGGCGCTTCCCGCAGGGCGTCCAGCAACGCCGCCTCCGTGCTCCCCGGAAGGCCGAACAGCACCCGCACTCCCCGGGCCCTCAACACCGCCAGCACCGCCTGGGCGCCTCGGACCTGGTTCAGCCCCACCTGTGGCAACCCGCTCTCCCCCTCACCGCCTCCGGAACACGGCCGCGAACTCCGCCCGAGCCCGCTGGAACTCCTCCTCGCTGGGCTCCTCCATGACCACCACCCTCAGACGGTCCCCATCCTTGATGGGCGGGTAGACCCCAGGAAGCAACACAAACTCGCCCGCCTGCGCCAGGGCCAGCAACCCTGCCCGGGAGGTCAGGGTGTCCACGAATAGCCCTGCCGCGGCGGGGTGCGCTGCCCGGGCCCCCACGGCCACGTGGCTGGGGAGCGCTAGACCGCCCCAAACGTCCCTGCGGGACGTTTGGGGACCCCGGTCCCGTGTCCCCGAAGGATTTTTCGGGACAGGGCCCTGGGACCGGGTTCAGGCGGACGTAGTCCAAGGGAGCTCCCTCCTTCCCTCGCCACCTGAAGCCCCAAGCCCCTCCGGCGAAGTACACCATGGCTAGTCGTGCTCTGCCAGGGCCCTGTAGTACTCCCAAGCGCGGATGGGCTCGTGCACCCGGTCCATCTGCCGCCGCCGCTCCACCTCCTCGGCCGTCAGGCAGAGAGGCTCACCCAGGGCGCTGGCTCGGGCTAAAATCTCCGCGGTTTCTTCCAGGAAGAGGGCCTTCACACACGCCTCTCCCACGCTGGACCCGACGACCACCTGTCCGTTGCCCCGCAGAAGGACCGCGTCGCCAGTGCCCAGCACCTCCGCCACAGCGCGCCCCAACTCAGCGGTGGTGATCAGCCAGGGCTCAAGGAAAACAGGCACCTCCGCCCCCAGGTTAGCGCCGAAGCCGTGGACAGGACGGACGGGACGACCCAGCGCTGCAAAGACCGAGCACCACGGCGCGTGCGTCCGGCAGATGGCCCGGACGTCGGGCCGGGCCCGGTATATCTCCGTGTGAAGCGGCACCTCCAGAGGCGGGAAGCCGCCCAGGGGTTGGCCGCTCTCCACGTCCACCTCCACCAGCTCCTCGCGCCGCACCAGGGCCAGCGCCTTGCGCGGGGTGATGAGGAAGCGACCGGGCACGTCCGGCAGACGCGCGCTGACGTGCCCGAAGGCCCGCACCATCCCCTCGCGCTCCAGGACGTGACAGGCCGCGAGGATTTCCTCCTCCAGCTCGATGCGGCTGAGGGGCTTCTCGTGCATCAGGCTCCCGCCTCCAGCCGGTAATGTTCCCAGGCGCGCCGCAGGTGGGGGGGCTCCAGAAGCTGTCTCCCCCGCACCTCCACCTCCTCAGGCCTGAAATAGTGCGGCTCGCCGATCCGAAGAGCACGGTACTGCAGCAGGGCCGACTCCTCCAGGTAAACAGCCCGCACGCAGACCTCGGGCACGTCTTTTCCGACGATGACCGTTCCATTGCCCCGCAAGAGGGCCGCGGTGCCCTGGCCGATGAAGGCGGCCAATTCGGTGCCCAGCTGCTCCGTCTCAATGAGCTCTGAGCGCGGGAAGACCGGTACGTCGCCCAGCAGGATGGCCCCGAAGTTGTGGACAGGCTGCACAGGGCGGCCGAGGATGCTGAAGACGGAGGTGACAAAAGAGTGAGTTCGCGCCACCGCCCCCACATCGGGGCGCGCGCGATAAAGACAGGTGTGGATCCAGGTCTCCAGCGGCGGGTCGAAGGCACCCTCCACCTTGCGTCCGCTCAGGTCGACCGTGACCAGATCCCACGGCCGCCGTACCAGGGCCAGGCTCCGCCGCGGTGAGATGAGGAAGTACTCCGTCCCCGGGATCCGCGCGCTGACGTGTCCGAAGGCTTCGCACAGCCGCCGGTGGGCTAGGATGCGGCAGGCCGCCACCACCTCTTCGGCGATCCGCTGGCGTTCATCTGCCATCTCTAAGCGTTCCCTCCTTACCCTCGCATTACGTCTGGCCCACCTCTTTTTTCGAAGGACACGGAAGCAATCCAAGCCCGGGAGGACGAATATTCCACCTCGCACGGCAGGACGTACACGCCGAAGCGGCTGCGCACGCCCATGGTGAGGGCCAGGGCGCAGAAGGGCAGCACCACCCACCGCCGGCGGTCTCTCACCCCCGTTCTGCGGCCACCCCCGTGCCGCGTCCGCCCGCCAGCTGCACCGAAGCCCCGTGCTTTGCCCGGTAGTAGTTCCACGCGCGGCCGAAGTGGTCGTAGGGAACGTCCGGGCCCGTCCGCCGGGCCACCTCCTCCGCGGTCCACACCACGGGTCGGCCTGCGGACCGCGCCGCCAGGTTCAGGCGGGCGGACTGCTCCAAGAAAATGGCCTTGACGCAGGCCTCCCCCACGCTGCGCCCCACCACGAGCTGTCCGTTGCCCCGCAGGAGGACCGCCTCTCCGGTTCCCAAGGTCTCCGCCAGGGCCCGCCCCAGGGCCGCGTCCGTGATGAGGAAGGGGGTGTGGAACACGGGGACCTCCACCCCGAGGAAGGCCCCGAACCCGTGCACGGGGCGCAGGGGTTCGCCCAGGGTGCTCCACGCGGTGGCCGCGAAGCTGTGGGTGCGGCACAGGGCTCCCACGTCTGCCCGCCGCCGGTACACTTCCGTGTGCATCCACACTTCCAGGGGCGGCTCCGCCTCCCCCTGGACCACCCGCCCGTCCAGGTCCACCACCAGCAGGTCCTGTGGATCCCGCAGGAGGGACGGCGCGTAGCGCGGCGTGACCACAAACCGAGAAGATCCCTCCAGCCGGGCACTCACGTGGCCGTAGGCCTCCACCAGCCCCTCCCCGGCCAGGACCCTGCACGCCCAGAAGACCTCTTCCCGCAGCTGGCGCTCCGTCACCGTCCCTCCTCCGGATCCCACACCCACGTGTCCGTGCGCCACCCCGTCAGGTCGTAGTCGTTCAGGCAGCGGTCCACCAGGGCCAGGAAGGCGTCCAGGAGGCCCCGCTGCCGGGCGAAGGTCAAAAGGTCCAGGCGCATCTGCTCGTGGTTGCCGGAGTAGTTGCGCTCGTACAGCTCGTGGCGGCCGCCGAACTCCGTGCCGAGGGCGTCCCACACCAGCTTGAAGAGCTTGATCCGCTCCTCCGCGGGCAGGCCCGTCCCCCGGTAGTAGCGGTCAATCAGGGGCCGCAACTCCTCGCTCTGCAAGTCCCGGTAGCTGGACACCGTGTACAGGGGGCTGCCGCCCAGGATGAGTTCGAAGATCTCCTTCACCCGCGGCCACGCCAGGGTCGCAAAAAGCCGGGCGGTGGCCGCGTACTCCAGCCGGGGGATCACGCTGCCGCCGGGCCCCGGCTGCGGATCCAGGGCCATGGCGGAGGTCATGGCCCACACCAGGTTCCGCCAGCCGATGACTTCCCCCAGGTGGGCCTGGACCCCTCGGAAGGCGTCGGTCCCGTTGGCGGCCAGAGCTTTGGCCAGCAGCCCGCACATGAAGTCCAGCTTGACCCCCAGCCGCGTGCTGGCCTGGAGGTTGTAGCGGTTCAGAAACCCCGAGGCCGCGTAGAACTGCTGCGCCTTGTCCACGTCCCGGTACACCAGGACGTGCTCCCAGGGGATGAAGGCCTCGTCGTAGATCAACACCGCGTCGTTCTCATCGAACCGGCTCGACAGGGGATGGTCGAAGGGACTCTCCGCCCGCAGCTCGTAGGAGGGGCGGCTGATCAGCTTCTGCCCCCGGGTGTTCATGGGGGCGATGAACACCAAGGCGTAGTCCTCCGCCTTTCCCTTCTCCAGCATGGCCGCGCTGGCGCTGTTCTGCGCCACGAAGGTGGCGTGGGTGAGGGCGGAGGCGGTGGCCAGCATCTTGGCGCCGCTCACCACGATGCCGCCGTCCGTCTCCCGCACCACCCGCAGGAACACGTCGCCCACCTCGTGGGCTTTCTTCGTCCGGTCCACGGGTGGGTTCACCAGGCAGTGGTTGAGGAACAAGACCCGGCTGGCGTACTCCCGGTACCACCGCGCCGCGTTCTCCGTGAAGGGCTCGTAGAACTCCGGGGCCGCGCCCAAGGTGGCCATGAAGGACGCCTTGTAGTCGGGAGTCCGCCCCATGAAACCGTACGTGAGCCGCGCCCAGCAGGCGATGGCGTCCCGCGCTTCCAGCAACTCCTGAGGCGAGTAGCTAGGCTGGAAGAACTTGTGGGTGAGGATCCCGAACCGGTCGCGGGCCGTGAGGACGTCCCGGTACTCCGGGTCGTGGAGGGCGTCGTACAGACGTGCGATGGACCGGGCCGCGTTGCGGAAGGCCGGGTGCGTGGTCACGTCCTCCACCCGCTCCCCGTGGATGTACACCTCCCGCCCGTCCCGCAGGCTCTCCAGGTACTCCGCCCCCGTCAAGGGCCGAGCGCTCACCTCCAGCATGGCTCCACCCCTCCTTCACACCGGCGCGGGGACCCGCGAGGAGCGGACCCGCCGCACCAGGTAGTCCCACGCCTGCCGGACCAACTCCGGCGGGTAGCAGTGCTCCCGCTTGCGCAGGGCCTCCTCGTCGCTGGACCAGGTGACGAGCGGTCCTGCGGCCATGGCCCAAAGCTGCTTGCGGCACGCCCGTTCCAACAGGATCGCCCCCACCACCGCGGTGGGGACGTCGGGCCCCACGGTCACGATCCCGTGGTGCACCAGCAAGGCCGCGTTGCGTCCCCCCAGGGTCTCCGCCAAGGCCTCTCCGAGTTCCCGGGTGAGGATCAGGTCGCCGGTCTTGGTGAAGCGGGCCACGTCGGGTGGCACGAAGAAGGTGCCCTCGTGGGAGATCGGACGCAGGGGCTGGCCGAGGGAGGCGAAGGCCACCGCGGCAGGCGCGTGGGTGTGTACCACACACTGGACGTCCGGCCGCGCCCGCATGATCTCCGTGTGGATGGGGTACTCCGCGTGCCGGCGGCCCGAGCCCTCCAAGACTTCCCCGTCCCAACCGACCAACAACACCCGGTCGGGCTCCACCTCCTCGAAGCCCCACCCCGCCCCCTTCATCCACACGCCCCGCCCCGCGGGGTCGCGCACGGAAACGTGACCCCACACCAAGTCTCCGTGGTCTTCCAGCCCCAACACCTGGGAGGCCAAGGCCACCAGTTCCCGAAGCTCCTCCGCTCTCACAGGAGACCCTCCTAGCCCCGCACCCCGATGCCCCCGTCGGAGTGCAGAATCGTCCCGGTCACGCCCCGGGCGCGGTCAGAGGCCAAGTACACGTAAGCTGCCGCGTGGTCCTCGGGGCGCAGGGCGACCCGCAGGGGCGTGCGGGCCCGCAGCTCCTCCTCGCGACCCGCAAGGTCTGCCAAGCTCCGCCCCTCAAGACCGAGGGACCGCAGGCCCCGCAGGGAGGTGCCCAGGGTGCCCCCGGGGGCCACCCCGTTCACCCGTACCCGGGGGGCCAGTTCGTGCGCCAGCTGCACCACCAGCCCCCGCACCGCGAACTTGGAGGCCACGTACAGCACGCCGCCGCGGCCGGGGTAGAAGCCTGAAGTGGACACCGTGAACACGATGCTGCTTGCGGGCCGCCGCACGAGCTCGGGCAGCGCCGCCTTGGCGCTCAATAGGTAACTGGCCACGTTCGTCCGGAACACCTCCGCGCACGCCTCCACCAGCCGGTCCGCGGCGATGTCCTCGAGCCGAGTGTAGAAGTCGAACACGCCGACGAAGGTCGCCAGCACGTCCACGCCCCCGAAGGCCTCCACCGTAGCCCGCACCGCGCGCAGGTTGTCCTCCCAGGTGGTGGCATCTCCCACCACGGCACGCACCCGGTCGCCGTGAACCGCCAACGCCTCGGCGCGCCCGGCGTCCAGCTCCAGTACCCCCACGCGGGCCCCCTCCGCCACGAAGGCGTCCACCACCGCCCGCCCGATCCCCGATCCCCCGCCCACCACCAGGGCCACCTTGCCGTCCAGCCAGCCCACGGCGCTACTCCTCCTCCGGCCCGAAGGGCGTCGCCAGGAAACGCGAGAAAGTCTCCGGGGTCTGCCAGGTGAGGCTCTCCAGCTCCAGGGGACACAGAGCGATCCGGCGGCCCAGGCGGGGTGCTTCGATCTCGATCCGCTCGCCATTGCGGGTCCGGCGACGGCGCACCCGCACCACCGCGAACTCGTTGGCCACCTCCCACTCCATCACCTCTTCGCGGTCCGGCATGGCCTACAGAAAGATGGCGAGGTTCTGCGTCCGCAGCACGGACTCGTCCACCACAATGCGACGGTGTACCAGCCGCAGCTGCCCGTCCACCCGACGGAGCCGATCCGTGCGCTCCGCACACACCCACTCTGGCGGCCGTACGTCGCCCCGGCTGCGGAACAACAGGAGGTACGACTTCGCCACCAAATCCCCGGAGGACGACCGAAAGACCCGCAGGTTGGTGACCACGTGACGGGTCCGGGAGGGCGGGTCCTCCGTCCACGCGTACTCCGTCTCCAGCCGCTCCACCCGCTTCTCCAGGGTGAACCGGTCCTCGCGGAAGTGGTCCATGTCGGTCAGCACGCTGCCCTCCAGGCTGTGGGCCCTGGTGACCCGCACCGGCATCTCGTACGTCACCTCGTCCGCCAGCAGGGCCAACCACTCCCGCCACCGACGCTCGTCCAAAAGCTCCGCTTCCCGGTAGAGGAACTCCGCCACCGCGTGGTAGTCAGGGTCCCGGCCGTCGAGCCGCACCAAGTTCTCGTCCACGAAGCCCGTAGCCTGCGTCACGTCCGCACCGCCTCCCCGGCCTCCAGGTACTCACACCACAGCTCCAACAGGGCCCGCTGGTTGTACTCCCCGAATCCCTGGAAAGCCCGACCCGGCCCCGGCCACCCCTCCAGGGGCTGGCGCAGCACCGTCCCGTCTGCCGCCAACCCCATCCGGCTGTGCAGCCGGATGCCCCCGGACCACCGTCCCGCCGCCACCGCGGTGATGGAAGTCCAGTTCTCCACGTCGTCTTGCTCGAACATGCCGCTGGTCCCGAAGGACAGCAGGTAGGACCGGTAGGAGTCCTGCTTGAACTCCTCCGGCGCCAGGCGGTCCACCGCGAACCAGGAGTACACCTCGGTCTCATCCGGGCCCACGGGCTGCCACAGCCGGATGGAGACGAAGGGGACGGGAGGTCCGCCCTCGCGGACCCGGGGCCAGTTGTGCACGAAGCTCAGGTTGGGGAACAGGGTGGCCGCGGACACCATGAATCCCGCCTCCCCTACCAGGGCCCGCTGCTCCGGAGCCCACGTTCGCTCCATCCGCTCGATCATCTCCTCGGGGTATCCCACGTACCGCAGTCGTTCCGCGAAGCTGCCCGGGGGCAGCTTGTACGTGGTCCCCCCACCGCGGTCCGCGAAGTACAGGGCACCCTCCTTCCGCTTGCTGGGCTTGTGCTCTCCGAACAGCCCGATCTCCGCGATGCTCTGGTGGGTGTAGGGGGTGTGGTAGGTGTCCCCGCAGAAGTTCTCCGCCCCGATTTTCCAGTTGGCCCGCACCCGCCAGCGCTGGGGGCCGTGGACTTCCAGCCCCGCGGGGCTGTGCCGGGTGTAAAAGTCCAAATAGTACCGGAACCCGCCCAGGTAGTCCTCCAGGTCCGGCGCCTGAGGGTCCAGGCTGGCGAACACCAGGCCGTTGTACGAGGCCACCCGGGGCGCGCTCAGGAGGCCGTAGGCGGACTTGGGGAAGTGACGGTCTCCCCCGTAAGCGTCCTCGTGGAAGGGCACGCCCACGAGGTCTCCCGTGTTGCGGTACGTCCACCCGTGGTAGGTGCACCGGAAGTGGCTGGCGTTGCCGCGCTCCGCCCGGCACACCTGCATGCCCCGGTGTCGGCACACGTTGGCCAGGACCCGCACCGCCCCGTGCTCGTCCCGCACCACGATGAAGGAGTCGTGCACCACGCGCCGCACCACGTAGTCCCCGGGCTCCGGCACCTCCGACTCGTGGGCCAGAAACACCCACGCGCGCCCGAACACCCGCTCCACCTCCGCGGCGAACACCTCCGGGTCGCTGTAAACCGCCGCGGGGATCCACCCCTGCCGGACCTCCTCCACCAGGCGCTCCAGAGACCTGTCCTCCCGCATCTCTGCCTCCTCTACGGGCACACCCCCGCCCACCGCGGGTCCGCGAACTCCTCGAAGGAGATGGGCTGCCGGACCACCTGGTACTGCACCGCGAGGCGCATCTCCGCTTCAAAGCCCCGGCGGCTGAGGCAGCCCGTCCCGAACCCGCCCCGGATCTTGCGGAACATCTCCACCACGAAGGGCCGGGCCAGGCCCGTGAAGTACTCCCGCGTCCTCGGGTGGTCCATGAGTTCCGTCGCCAGGCGCTCCGGGGAGGTGGCCCGCACGTACTCCAGGCCCCTGCGGGTGGCCCGGACGATACGTCCCACGAGGTCCGGGTCCCGCTGGATCACGTCTTCCCGGGTCACCAGCATCAGGGACAGGGCCTTGTCCGACCCGTACCACTCCCGGTGGTCCTTGTCTGCCCACGCCCGCACCAGGGCGTAGGCGAGCCCTTCCAGGAGCACCCGGGTGGTGGTGGGCTCCCACGCGGAAAAGGCGTCCACCCGCCCGGTGCGGATGGCGCTGTAGATCACCCCGGGGTCCCCTCCCAGGGGCAGGAACCGGACGTCCCGCTCGGGGTCCAGCCCGGCCTTGCGCAAGAACACGTTGGCCGCCATCCACGAGCCGGCTCCAGGCAGGGAGAAGCCCACCGTCTTGCCCCGCAGGTCCTCTACCCGCCTCACCTGTCCCTTGAGCTCGTTCCGCACCACCAGGCTGAAGATCTCACGGTCGTGGAGGGCCAGCACGGCCTTCCACGGTGACCCTCCCAGACGGGCCAGGGGCACGTGCACGAAGGCGAAGTACCCGAAGTCGAACTCCTTCGCCATCACCGCGGTCCGCATGGCCCCCCCCGAGCCGAACACCAGCCGCGTCACCTCTACCCCCTCCTGGTCGTAGAAGCCCTGGGCCAGGGCCGCGAACACGGGGAGGTTCTGTTCGTAGGACAACACGCCGGCCATCTGCACCCGGTACCGCACCTGGGCAGGTGCCGGGCGGAGGGCCAGCCCGCACAACACCGTCGCCACGAGCAGCGTGCCCACTCGGAGTGTCTTCACGGCTCCACCTCCCTCCTCACATGGATACTTCCGGTCTCCAACGCAGAAGGTAGGCCTCAACCCGGCGCGCCCCCTCCACAACCGCGTACCCCACCGTCATGAGCACCAGCAAGATGGCGAACACCCGGGGCGTGTCCAGAACCCCCGTGGCCAGCACCATGCGGTACCCCAGCCCGTGCGTGGAACCCACGAACTCCCCCGTCACCGTGGCCGCCAGGGCCAGGCTGATGCTCGTCCGCAAGGCCGCAAACACCCAACTGGCCACCCACGGCAAGAC
>Ga0197143_1001139_pt1 | contig 23562 bp, 19 predicted proteins | sample GBS70_MetaG_FD_148603 | JGI IMG/M metagenome (GOLD analysis project Ga0197143, IMG submission 148603) | Sediment microbial communities from Great Boiling Springs, Gerlach, Nevada, United States - GBS 70_MetaG | ecosystem: Environmental > Aquatic > Thermal springs > Hot (42-90C) > Sediment...
GCCTCCTTTCCCATCTTTAGTATTTTATCAGGCTCTTCAAGAAATTTCCTCATAGCCTCCGCCAGTTGGGCAGGATTTTTTTGTTCAACTATAAAACCATTCACATTATCCTTTACAAATTCAACACAACCCTTCAAGGGCGTGACAATACAGGGAAGACCTGACGCAAGGGCTTCCAGAAGCACATTCGGACTCCCTTCATCTATAGAAGGAAAAACGAAGACATCGGATTTTCTGTAAAGTTCTGGTATTTCTTCTCTATTTACCCATCCCTTGCATTCAAAATATTCCTCTATCCCGCAGGTTTGAATAAGCTTTTGAATATCCCTTTTTAATGGTCCATCACCTGCTAAAATCACCTTAAATTTTTTATTGAATCTTTTCAGCAATTTCACAGCGTCCATAAGATAGGTTAGCCCCTTTTGTGCTGTAAGCCTACCCACAAAAAGAAATTTTATGGGTTCTTCTTGTGTCTTAAATTTGGGTTTAAAAGTTTCCAAATCTATTCCGTTTGGAATTACTTCTATTTTCATTTCTCCTAAGTGTTTTCTCATCAATTCTCTTAAGTTTTCACTCACAGATATAATACCATCCGCATTTTTAAGAATTATCTTCTGAAAAGGTAATGTCATTTTGTGATAAAGATGAAGTTCTTCACTCAGAAAGCCCGGGACATCCCCTCCCCTTAAATAGACCACATATGGAATAGAAAACAACTTTTTTAAAAAAAGTGCTATAGGTCCAGAAGGAATACTGAAAAATGCTATTGAAACCGAGGGATTTAATTTTTTTATGGAAAAGGATTTAAAAATGCCAGATATAATAAATGTCGCCATTTCAAAGGGATTTGATTGGTAGATTTTCCTTCTAATCACAGGAATTCTTATTATCTTTACTCCATCTTTTTCTTCATATCTTTTTAATCCCTTAAAATGAGAAGTTAACACAAAAATACCAAAACCTCTTCTTGCCATTTCTTTTGCAATGTTCAAAGTCGCATTTCCAGCCCCTCCGCCTATTGGTGGATATTCATAGTTTATGAGGAGAATATTCATTTTTTCAATGGTATTTAATTTTTATTAAGAATCAAGTTTGCTTTTTCTCTTTAAATGTGGTATAAAATTAACAATGCAAAAAATGTTAAAAACGAAAGAGTTTTATGATACTTATTGGCCCAAAAATGTTCCCGATTTGAAGAAAACAGAAGAACATGTTTTTTCATTACTGCCGTATAATGAATTTTTTCAATTAGTATTAGATGCAGGATGTGGAACGGGAGTATGTTCTTTATCACTGAGTAAAAAAGCAAAAATGGTAATTGGGACAGACATTAGCAGTGGTTCATTAAATACTGCTTTATCATTAGCCAATTCTCTGATGATAAATAATATACAATTTGTGCAGGCTGATTTATTGAATTTACCTTTTAATGATGAGACGTTTGACCTTGTTTTTAGTTGGGGAGTTATTCACCATACCGTTGCTCCACTAAGGGCCTTAGATGAACTGGTAAGAGTTTTAAAGAAAGGCGGAATTCTTATTCTCGCAGTTTATTTGAAGACCCGTTTAACATTTTTACATGAATTTTTAAGGAAGGTCTGTCTCAGATTTCCCAGTTTTTTAAAAAGGCCATTCATTAAATCCGTGGCATTCATGGTGAGGATAGCAGAAAAATTTGGGAAAAATACAAATGTAAGGGCTGATAATCCATTAATTGAATCTCAAGTAGAGGATTGGTTTTTTGTTCCTGAGAAGCATTTTTTTACCATTGATGAAATGAAAAGGCATTTCTTAGAAAGGGGGCTAAATTTTGAACTCCTCTGTCCCCAGACAGGCAGATTTAAAAGTTCTTCTAATTTTATAGTAAGGGGGATAAAAAGGTAGTTTTTAATCAATTTCTTTTCGTATATCTTCAATATTGCCACGACATAATCTTAAGCGAGGCATCATAGAATTTATTTACATACCTTAAATTTTTTGATACCATAAATGCGTTATGGAAGAAATCTACGAAAAATATATAACCACCCATACAGGAAAGTGGCATCCTTTGGATAAAAAAGAATATGAGATGTTCTTTAGATATTTTAAAAAAAATTATAAGCCTTACCTTCCCGAAAATAAAAATGCAGATATAATAGACTTTGGATGCGGGGCGGGACATTTCCTTTACTTTCTCAAAAAGATGGGTTATGAAAACTCAATAGGGGTTGATATAAGCGAAGAATGTGTTGAGCTTTGTAAAAAGATGGGTTTCAGGGTTGAAAAGGCAGATATACTTGAATTTGTAAAAGACGAAAAAAACAGGGAAAGGTTTGACCTTATTGTGATGAACGATATTCTTGAGCACATAAGAAGAGAAGATATCATTCCACTCCTCAAAGGAGCAAGAAATTGTCTTAAAGAGAAGGGAAAAATTATAATAAAAGTTCCAAATGCCTCTAATCCTTTTCTCGCTTCAAACACACGATATATAGATTTTGGTCATTTCATTTCATTCACTGAAGAGAGCCTTTCCCAGATTCTAAATATAGCGGGATTCAAAAATGTAATCATAAAACCGCAGTTCATCTACATATTTTACTGGAACCCTTTGAATTACTTTGCCATTCTTTTCTCAAAAATTTTAAATCTTCTTTTCCGGCTCATTTTCCTCCTTTATGGCAATGACACCACAAAGATATTTACTAAAAGCATAATAGGAATAGCCGAAAAATAAATTTTTTCTTATTTTAAAAACCACCGGTTCAAACCCTATATTTTCCATCTCCTTCGTAAGAATCGTATAGAAATAGAGGTCATAATTTCCGGGAATCTAAGTTGATATAAGGAGTATTTCACTCTTTTCCTTTTCTTCTCTTGTCCTTACCTTCCCTCTAATAATTTTTCCGCTGTTTTAGAAAGTTCGGGAGCGATCCTGATTGCCTCAAGTATGTTGCTTCTCCCATCCTCATTACCTTCGTTCAAAAGAATCATTCCATATAAAAACTTAGCCAGTGGATTTAAAGGATTAACAGAAATAGAACTTTCCAGATAATCCCTCGCAGCCTCCGTATCTCCTATTTCTATAGAGAGCACTCCCAGGTTATAAAGGCATCTATAATTCATCCTGTTCACCTCTATGCATCGCTCAAAAAAGAGAAAAGAGGTGTACAGGGACTTCTCACTTTTTGTTTCTTTATAAACCCTATAATATAACTCCCCTGCCCTTTCCATCGCTGAGGAGTCAAGAAATGGAGAGGAAAGAAGACCGGTCTCAACCCATCCGTCCGCCCCTGTCAAATTGTGCAGTTTTCCATAATCCATCCTTGCAAAAAGGGATGTGATGAAAAAAATCAAAAAAGGAACTGACAGGAAAACCCTTGACTTTTGAAAGTTCTTTTCCACCACGATCCTTCTTCCGGAATAAATACCCAGGAAGAGTGCAGAAAGAAACAAAAACACAGGAAGGTGAAGGGGAAAGTCGAAAAGGGAATGCACTATAATGGTAAGGAGGGCAAAGAAAGCACCAGTCCTTGTGCCCAAAATAACCTTTCTGGATGAAGCAAAGGAAATATAATCTCTGAAAAGAAAAAAAACTCCGAATAGAAGGAGGAGAAAAGGGAGAAATCCCAGGGTAAAGAGAGTTTCAAGAAATTCGTTATGAAGCGCAAGAAATTCTCCTTTCATATCACCTTTATAACACGATGGGAAAACCCATCTAAAACTTCCGATTCCACTTCCAAAAGGAAAATCCTGAAGAGAACATCTTATCCCGTACATCCACATCTCAAGCCTTGAAGAGATGGAGGACCACAGCCCTTTTAGAGAAAAACTCCTTTCAACTCCTTTGTAAACTGAAAAAGCTGACAGGAAGAGCAAAAACAAAAAGAACAAAAAATAATAAGCCCTTCTTTTTTTCATAAGGCGAGAACGATTTATAAAAAAGTAAATTACCAAAGCTACAAAAAGGCTTGTGATTCCGCCCCACGCACCTGAAAGACATGCTCCCACCAGAAGGACAAAGGATAAAATCCATGGAAGAACGGATTTTCTGGAGTTTTTTGAAAGAAAAAGGAGGGGCACACATGAAGAAAGAAAAATTGAAAAATGGGAAGGATTTGCAAAATTTCCTTTCATGGGAAGAGGCTTTGAGAGATAAAGAAAAAATAGAACAAGGAGGGCAGCAGAAATTGCTATTCCTGAATTGAGGAACTCTCTTATCCTTCTTTCTGCTGATAACAATTTTGTGATGATATAAAGAAATAAAAAATCAAAAACAAGAATGATGTTGAGAAATCCGCTTCTTAAATCCGGGGTGTTAAACAGAGAAAAGAGTGAAAAAAACAGGAAGAGAAGGATAAGAAAAACGAACCTGTCTCTAAAAAGATGTAATGGAATAAAGGGCAGCAAAACCCCAAAAATCAGAAAAATGATTCCTGAAAGGAGAATCTGGTCCTCCCTCAAAACCCCTCCATATCTCAGAGCAATAACCAGCAACCCAAAAATTAAAAGAACAGACAAAAAAACCGCTATTTTACGAGGAATAATAATATCTGTAATAATATCTTCTTTCTTCTCCATAGTTAAATACTGCACCCATTGCCTTCGCTTTCACCCCTTTGAGCAACGAAATCGCCCTTCTCAAATCCTGCTTCGTGGTGTAATTTGCTCTTACCACAAGAAGGAGGAAATCAGCAGCATTCACAACTTCAAGGGCATGGGGATAGAATAATATGGGAGAGGTATCAATAATAATGTAATCGTAGGTCTTTCTTAATTCTGCATGGAGTTCTTCAAATCTCTTTTTCAAAAGGAGTGAGGGACTTAAAGGAAGATTTTCTCCAGGAGGAAGAAAATATAAATTTTCAACTTCCGTCTCAAAGATGACCTCTTTCGCTGAAACCTCGCCCATCAAACAATTGGTCAAGCCAGAATTATTTTTCGTCTTAAACACATCTTTTAACCCCTTTCCCTTAAAATCCATATCAATACACAAAACCTTGTTCCCTCCTCTCGCAAGGGAAACCGAAAAAAGCAAACTTGTGAATGTCTTGCCTTCCTTCAAGCCGCTGCTCACTACGAGAAAGGTCCTCGGATCCGGAGAGATAAATCCTGCGAGGGTAAGAATTGAATAAAATTTCTCATGGATTCCACCTCTTAAACTCAAAACCTCTGAAACTTCTTGAAACTTTATATGAGGAAGAGCCACAAGCACTGGCAGATTATAACCTTCTTCTATCTCCGATTCCCTTTTTATAGTGGTATCAACGTTCTCAAGAATGAAAATTGTAATGAGTCCGATCATAAATCCGGCAAAGGCTCCGAAAAGAGAGGACCTCAAAGGCTTTGGCTTTATGGGACGAACAGGAAGAGTGGCCTCCTCAACAAGTTTTATATCCATATCCTTTATGTTGCTCATAACATCAATCTTCTTCATTTCCCTTAAAAGGGTGTTATAGATTTCCCTCTCTACCTCTGCATCCCTTTGAAGAATTGAAAACCTTATTTCTTTCTCCTTCTCCTCAAGGAGTTTTTTCCTTTCCTCCTCAAACAATTTTTCAATACCCATTATCTCCCTTTCCTTTGCAATTACAAAGGGATGTTTATTTCCATACCTGGACTTCAAAGATACTAATTCCATCTTCTTTTCCGTTAAAATATTTTTCATCTTTGCAACGAGAGAACCATCTTCATCTCCTCTTTCCACTCCGAAATCGTGTTTTTTCACAAACTCGATAAGGGTTTCTTCGGATTTCTTTAATCTTTCTTTTGTCTCTATCAGCCTGTGAGTAATGGAAAACAACGTATTGTTCACATCGGTGGCAAATGTGTTTTTCTGAAACTCAAAATATGCAGAGATCACCGCATTTACCATATCTTTTGCCACTTCTGGAGAATTATGTTCAGCCGAGATCTCTATTATGTATGTTCCTTCAACAGCCGACACGTTTATGTGTTTTATTAAAGAACCTATTTCTCCATCAAGGAGTTTCCGATTCTTTCTCAATTTTTCTACAGCAAGTTGAATGACCTGTGAGCACTTCAGCAGTTCAATTTGGGTCTTTATTACCCTCTCTCCGTAATCGTTCAAAATTATCTCGTTTAAAGATTTTATGTCAATTTTTGGAGGACCAACATATATCTTTCCCAATGCCCTGTAAACAGGTTTCGAAAACTTTGAATAAAGGAATGCTGAAAAACTGAAAATGAAAACAGAAAGAGTCAGCACATAATGACGTTTTCTTATTATTTTCCATATCTCTTTTACACCTATTTCCTCTCCCATTAAAATATCCTCCCCGGTATATATATTATATCTCCAGGCTTTATCTCAATGTTCTCTTCAACCTTTCCCTTCTTTATAACACTTTCAAGGTCAACCTGTATAACCTCTTTGTTACCATTTTCATATCTGTAAATCTTCGTTTTGTTCAATGCCGAGAAATCAGTTGGACCGCCTGCGCTTAAAACACCATCGAGAATCCTGAAACCTTCTTTATACTCATAGGCTCCGGGGGACTTCACCTCTCCCACAACATAAAAGGCGTTCTGCTGTATTCCTTCAATTGAAGAAATTGCGCCTTTCTCCTTCCTGCTCACGTATATGATATCTCCCGCAGAAACATCAATCCCCATATTTCCTGTTCTTATAAGTTCCGATAGAGAAAAACTTCCTATTCTTTTCAAAGCATTTCCTTCCCTTCTTAACAGCGTGATGGTGTCTCCTGAAAAGGGAGTGGGACCGCCTGCAATGAGGATGTAATCAATTATCGTTCTCCCCTTTCTCGGGTCGTAACTTCCAGGATTTTTGACCTCTCCAAGAACGAAAACATTTCTGAGGGGAGAAGGGATAATTTCAACTTTTATTCTCGGTTCAACCACATATCCGCTCTTCAAATAATTGACAAGATAGGGTTCTATATCATTTGCGCTCAACCCAGCGACCTTAATCCTTCCAACAGGGGGGATGTTCAGGGTTCCGTCATCATCAACTTCATACCTTCCGCTCATGGATTCCTCTCCAAAAACTGTAAGGATGATGGTGTCCCCGGGCATTATTTTAAATCCCTCTTCTGCGGAAAGGAAAAGGAAGATAAAAACCATCAACACCTTCATTGTAGACTCCAGTTTATTCCAAACCTCACATCGCTAAAATCATCTCCTTCAAAGGGATGAAAAAACCTGCAGGCTGAAAAGAGTTCAAAGGACTTAAATCCATAACCCATATTCAATCCTGTTGAAATATATCCTTTATGTTCCTCACCCTCAAATTTCACCCTGAAAAGGCTTGCATCTCCACCAGCCCTTATTCTCCTGCTCAATCTCCATGTAATATAAACACCCCCGCCTTCTGTTATATATCTTTTTCCTCTGAAATCCTCTCCGGAGATTCTGTAAAGACTTGCTGCCATTTCGTTCCTCCCAGCCACATACTGAACAAAAATCTTTCCCATAAAACCCTCTCTTTCTCCCTTTGACAAGAAATTATATCCACCCTTTATTTCTGTTTTCAAGCGAAAAACAAAAAGCCTCACGAAACAAAAAGGAGAAACCCTCGTCCAGTTTTCTATCCCGAAATACTTCACCTCCAAACCCCCTCCTCCCCTGAGTTTCTTTGTCATATACCCCTCAAGTTCGCCATTAAAAGTGGCAAAGGAATAATCTATATCTTCATAAAAAAGGATGTTATATCCACCCCTTATAGAACCTGTGAAGGAGAGTCTTCTTCTCAGGGTTTTTCTTGTGGTTATTTCTGAATATGATGAATTTCTCATCACAAGCTCAGAAAAAAGTTCCTCAGGTTTTGTTATGTCTTTAGAAAGCGCCGAAAGAGAATCTCCAATAATAAATGTGACGTCTTTGAAGTTGTATTGAAAATGGATATCGGAATTTCCAATAAACCTCATGTTTCCTGTTATGAAGTATCTGTAAAACATACCATTTCCTGAGACGGATACGCCAAATTTTTTAACCCTTTCAAATTTTATAAATGGTTCTAAAAGGATATAAAAATCCCCTCTCTGCTTCCCAAACCTGTAATCCTGATAGCCAGCGGAAAGCTTTCCGCCCAAAAGAAACGGAAAATTTCTCTCTGGATAGGAGAATAAAATTCCCATTATGAAAAAAATGCTCATCTGGTGATGAAAACCTCAACCCTTCTATTTTTTTCAGGAATCTCTGGATCGAGAGGTTCTGCGCTCCCCGCTCCTTTTACTTTTACCCTCCCCTGCTCAAGTTGAAAATCTTTATACAAAATTTTTGCTATGGAAAGGGCTCTCAAAAGAGAAAGAGTTGGATTCTTTTCATCTTCGGAGGAATGACCGACAACCGTGATAGATATTTCCTCGTTCTCCTTCAAAAATTTCCCGAGCATGATAACAAATTCAATCCCTTCTTCGGGGACAAAACTATCCTTTTTGAACTTCACACCCTGAAGAGTCACTTTCTCACCTTTCAGCAATCTTTCAATAAGCAATTCCTCGGGGCTTTTCTCCGCCTTCTTTTCTTCTCTCTTTTTGGAAAGCTTCTCAACAGGTTTCCTAACAAGCTTTACCTTCCGCCACACACAGGGGGCTTTCTTAAGATTGAGAAGTGGAAGGATTTTTGAAATGGTGTTATATGTAGATTTCTCAATGAGCTCAGAATAGGAAAAAACAGGCATTCCGTTGTAGAACTCCACATTAACAGAAGTTTTCCCTTCAAAAAGCTTCTTTCCGTTTATATCAAATAACACCACTGAAAAGGATATTTTTGGCTCCTTTGACCATCCCTTCTCATCAAGAAGAAACTCCGTCACCTCTCCATGAAGAATTCCACTTACCCCTATCAATCTTCCGATAGCAACTGCTGTCCCTGCATCAATCTCTGAAGGAATTCTCACCCCTTTCTTCTCAAGAAATTTTTTCACCTCCAAAGGGCTCATAACTCCCTTCTGGTTTTTTTTGATGAATTCCGCTACTCCCTCGCTTACAAGGAAGCCTGCATCCGAATACCTGGTTTTGTTGTTGAACGGAAAAACTGCTATGCAGGGAAGTTTTTTGATTTTTTCTTCATTATAAATTTTGCTCGTAGATATGATATAAGGGGAACATCCCACAATAAAAAAACAAAAAATAATCCTCTTCATTCTGCAAATTCTGGAAGGAGTGGACTCACGGATTTTCTGTATGGAACAGGGATTTCCCGCCATAACACAAGAAGGCTGTAGGGAATGGGAAGCATCTCCTCTTTTTCAACCCTCACTTCAACCTTCTTTATGTTCTCTTCCATATCCTCTTCTGACACGAGTTCTTCCTTTTTGTTTTCTAAAAAACCTGTTTTCATAAGAATTCTCATATATTCATCTTCATCAGCCCTTCTCTTTACAAGATATCCCTTAATGCCCTCCCTTCCATAAAGGGTAAATTCCCCCTTATCCATTTCCCCTGTCCAGAGAATTCCCCTGCCATCCGGTCCAGAAAGAAATGAATAACTTCCACATGTCTCCGTCCATACCTTCTCATATTTCCTCTTTCTCCCTGTTTCTATGACTACAGAATAAACCCCTTTTTCCCTAACGAAAAATTTAAGAACTGCAAAATCCCCTTCTCTCCTTGATTCTGCTTCTTCGTATTCAGGAAATTGCGGAAGAAGTTCTTCAAGGTTTAAAGCCCTGACAATTGATGAGGCTTTATCTCCAAATGTCAACTTCCTTCCTCTAATCCATCCTCTCAATGGTGAGATAGGGGTAAAACACCCTGAATCAATGACTATGAAGTCCACAGGGTCTTTTTTATATGAAGATATCCTGATTTCATACTTACCCTTCGGAAGAAAAATTGTCCCTGCCTTTTCCGGAAATCTTGATTTCTTCAATAAAAAAGACTTGTCGCCGATTGTTATTATGGAAGTTATTTTTGCCTTCCCTGCAATGACAAATCTTCCTGAGGGCAAAGAAATTTCGCAGGTATATATGTAAGGCTTTTCTTCTTTTAAATTGAGGTCCATCCTTTTTATGATAATTCTTTTTTTACCGCTCAGAACCTCAAAGTACTCCTCGGGGGATGGCTGGGATGAGATTGCTCTGTCAAAAGAAAGAGCATGAACGAGTGCCTTCGCCCACTCCTCATGAAGGACCTTTTTATCCGTTATGGTAATAATCGCAAATAGAAGAACAAATTTCACTTACCCCCTCTCTTCACACTCCCTTCGCAAAATCCATTTTCACCTTCCTACTGAAAAACGAAATTCCTGATAGGAAGTAGCGCCCGAATCATCAGAAACTTCTATTTTCACATGCATTTCCCCGAGCGGAACTGGTTGAATAACCAATAAGCCATCCTCTGTGATACTCGCTTCAGGTGGACCTTCTTTCAACTGGAAGGTTATTTTATCTCCATCCGGATCTGTTGCTTCCACTTTGTACACAAACCTCTCACCTTGCAGAATTGAAGGAGGATTTGATGTAATCACTGGAGGAGAATTGTTAACCACTACTGGATTGGAAATATATTCCCTTCCCCTTGTTTCACCGTCAAATGGGGTTGCAGAGACAATTATGATGTCGCCCTTTTTTGTGTATGAAGAGAAAAGAGTATCTCCTTTCGCCTCGGAAACTACCTTATTGTTTATATACCATTTATACTCCACCTCCACAGAATCCTCATCAGGGTCATAAACCTCCACACTTGCCTTTATATCGTCTTTCGTCCCAGGATTTATCGGTGATATTCCTATCTCTTTTATCACAGGAGGGGAATTCACCACCCGAACAGGCTCTGTTTCATAAACCCTTCCATCCTCTTTTCCGTCATTGGGAATCAACCTGCAGGAGATCAGTGCACCCTTTTTTAAACCCGAAAGCCTTACCTTCTCGCCCGTCCAGTCCACTGGTTCTCCATTTAATAACCATTCTATTCTTACTTCCACCGGATCTCTATCCCGGTCAAAAGTTGAATAAGAAACAGAAATCTCATCCCCCACAACAGGAGCAGGCGGGACAATTCTTGCTGAAGTAATTTCAGGGGGAGAATTTCCGGGAACAGAACCCACCTCTTTTTTCTTGCATCCTGCTATGAGAATCAAAAATACAAGAGAAGTTAAAATTTTCTTCATAAGATGTATTTTACTAAAAAAATTTCAAGTTTCAATAAATCGCATTTCCTCATTTGTATTCTATCCGAAATTAAGTTGTTGCTTCATTAAAATTTCTACTCGGAAAATTTTTTATGGAAAAGAGAGGAGAAGATGAAGGTAATAAATAGACCTCAAACCATGCTCGTGATAAGAAAAAATAAGAGAACCTTGCAAAAACGGATAGAAACTGGGGCGAGACAACAAATATGATTTGGGAAAGAAACTTAAATGAGGCAACACTTTAAAATTATTGAGAGGGACCTTTTCTCATTTTATTGACTAAAGAATGTTAATTTTTTAAAAATATCCCATGCCAAAGCCATATGAAAAATGGGTAGAAGAGTGCGCGAGGATTTGTAAGCCGAAGGAGGTTATATGGTGTGACGGCTCGGAAGAGGAAGCTCACAAACTCGTTGAAATAGGGATAAAAGAGGAAAAGATAAATGATTATCCGGTATTTACTGAACTGAATCAAAAGACCTATCCCGCATCCTATTATCACAGAAGCCATCCCACAGATGTAGCGAGGACGGAACATCTGACATATGTATGTTTCCCGGACAGGGAAACCGCCGGTCCCAACAACAACTGGATGAAACCAGAAGAAGCAAAGGAAAAACTTCTTCCTCTTTTCAGAAATTGTATGAATGGAAGAAAAATGTATGTAATTCCCTTCATGATGGGTCATCCGGAATCAAGGTTCTCCAAACCCTGTATTCAAATAACGGACAGCACCTACGTTGCTATTAGCATGAGAATAATGACGAGAGTTAAAAAAGAGGTTCTTGACAAAATTGGAAATTCGGAGGACTTCTTGAAGGGACTCCATTCCGTGGGAGACCTGAACCCAGAAAGAAGGTTCATAATGCATTTTCCAGAAGAAAAACTCGTCTGGAGCGTTGGCTCTGGATACGGAGGAAATGCGCTCCTCGGCAAAAAATGTATCTCTTTGAGGATTGCTTCTTATTTAGGATTAAAGGAGGGATGGCTCGCTGAACACATGGCTATCATCGGGATTGAAGATCCGGAAGGGAAAATTTATTACATTGCTGCAGCACTTCCCTCGGCTTCAGGAAAGACAAACCTGTGTATGCTTGAACCAACCCTTCCCGGATATAAAGTGTGGACGGTAGGAGATGACATCGCATGGCTGAAAATTGGAGAGGACGGAAAGTTATATGCGATAAACCCTGAAACTGGATTTTTCGGAGTTGCTCCAGGAACATCAATGAAAACGAACCCAAGAATGATGCGCGCATTAAGAGCAGGAAAATTTTATCCCACCCTTTTCACAAATACAGGAATAGACCTCGATAAAATGGAACCATGGTGGGAGGGGATGGAAGAAACCCCTCCAAACTTGATTGACTGGCAGGGAAATCCATGGAAGCCGGACTCAGGAAGACTCTGCTCCCATCCCAATGCGAGATTTACTGTTTCCGTGTACAATCTGGAAACCCTTTCGCGGGAGTTTGATAATCCCGACGGAGTCCCAATCTCTGCAATAATTATCGGGGGGAGAAGAAGAAATACCATTCCCCTTGTAACAGAATCCTTTGACTGGAAACACGGTGTATTTCTCGGAGCGAGAATGGGCACAGAAACTACTGCAGCGGCAGAGAAAAAGGTAGGAATGGTAAGAAGGGACCCCTTTGCTATGCTGCCTTTCTGTGGATACAACATGGGAGATTACTTTCACCACTGGCTGGAGATCGGAAATCTTCTGAAAAATCCTCCCAGAATATTTCTTGTTAACTGGTTCAGAACAGATGAAAGCGGCAGATATCTCTGGCCTGGGTTTGGCGAAAACATAAGGGTTCTAAAATGGATTATTGATAGAATAAATGGAAAGGCGAGGGCTAAGGAAACTCCTATCGGACTTATGCCACATTATGAAGACCTTGACCTTTCGGGATTGAATTTGAACAAGGAAAATTTTGAAAAGTTGATAGAAATAAACAAGGACGAATGGAAGAAAGAAATAGAGGAGATAAAATCCTTCTTCTCCACATTCGGAAAAAAACTGCCCGCCTTCTTGTGGGAGTGCCTTAAAAAACTGGAAGAAAAAATCTGAATTATTTGTCTTTTTCCTTCCTTTTACTTGCCTCCCAGAGTTCTGAAAGTTCATCAATTTTCATACTGGTAATATCTTTCCCCTCTTTCAACGCCATCTCCTCCATCTCATTCCACCTTTTTATAAATCTCTCGTTCGTCTTCCTCAGCGCATCCTCCGCATTTACCTTTAAAAACCTTGCAAGGTTCACAACTGCAAAAAGTAAATCTCCTGTTTCGTTTTCAATTTCCTCATCATTTTTAGAGTGAATCGCATTTTTCAATTCGTTGAGCTCCTCCAAAATCTTTTCATAAACCTCTTCCCATTTCTCCCAATCAAAACCCACCCTTGATACCTTCTCCTGAATCCTCTTAGCTCTGTATAACTGGGGCAAAGTCTTCGGAACTCCATCAAGTATTCCCTTTCTTCCTCTTTCTTTTCTCTTTATTTCTGCCCATTTCCTCAAAACCTCCTTCGTATCCTTTACTTTAATGTTTCCAAACACATGGGGGTGTCTGTGAACGAGTTTTTTATTTATGCCTTCTATTACATCAGAAATCGTAAACTTTCCTTCTTCCTTCGCTATTTGTGAAAGAAAAACCACCTGAAGAAGGAGGTCGCCCAGTTCCTCTTTCAATTTTTCATAATTCTTCTCATCAATTGCCTCCACCACCTCGTATGCCTCCTCAATCACATTACCCCTCATGCTCTCCATTGTCTGTTCCCTATCCCAGGGACAACCCTTTTCGGACCTCAAAAGCTCAACAATCCTTACAAACTTCTGAAACAGTTCTCCTGCTTTAAATTTCATTTTTTTTATAATATCATTACTTCTAATGGTTACAACAATTTTTTGCACATTTCTCACCATCGCTCAGGTAAACGAAATAGTAACCCCCTCTTTTTTTAAAGAGACCCAAAAATTGATCCACTCTTCTGAATCAGAGTATGCCGTTAACGAAGACGAACTCCTGAAAGCGTTGCTTTCGGCTGGAATGCTCAGAAATTATCCTGTCTCCTACGCTCTGGCATCCCAGTCTGCGAAAGAACTCCTTCTGGGAAATTTTTCAAAGGCTGAAAAATTATACATGACAGCCTCCTATATCTCTCCGGACCTGCCCGCTGTCCATTACATCTATGCAAACATCCTTAAGGACACAGGAATAAGTGGAAGGTTCAGATCGTTCCTACCCTTTTTTAATTTTGTTATCCTCAAGTATTCAAATCCTTTCTCCTATGAAGAATTGAAACTCCTGTGGCTATACAACCTTTTTATATTTATCCTTTTGATAACTTCCTTCGTGGCACTTGCAATTTTTATAAAAAACTTACCCGCCATACTTCACTTCTTTAACGAAATTCTAAGGGGTTTCTTCACCGAATGGGGAATTAAAACCATCCTCTTCCTCCTTCTTCCCCTTCCCCTGATAGCAAAAGTCCCCTGTGGTTATCTCATACCCTCTTATCTCACATTCTTCGTAATCTTCAGCAGAAAGGGAGAAAAGGGAGTAAAAATAATTGCTTTTCTTGTCCTGATTTTGTTCGGAAGCCTTGACCTGCTGGGCAAAAAGGTTTCTGCTCATTTTAATCCCCGAAAAATTGAACAGTTGACCTACATATATAAGTACCACTCCGGACAATGGGACAAAGAATTTTTCAGCATAAACTTTAAGGAGGAAAATCCGGAAAGGCTCTTTGTTAAAGGATTATTGTTTATAAAAACAGGAGAATATGCAAAAGCAAAGTTAATTTTTGAAAACCTCACGAAAATAGAGGACCTAAAGGGAAAAGCCCTCAACAATCTGGGAATAGCGGAATACGCCCTGGGAAATCAAAAAGAAAGCGAAAAACATTTCCAGCAGGCTTTAAATGCTTCAGACTTTATTCCAGAAGCCCATTATAATCTATCAATTATATATTTCTCCCAGGCTAAACTTGATGAAGGAAAGAACGAACTTGAACTCGCAAAAAGCCAGCTTCCCCAGACCGTAGAAAAAATGTCAAGATTTATGTCAAAAGAAAACATAAATCTCCTTTTCATCCCTTCCGAACTCCAGGTACACGAATTTATGAAAGGATTAAAGGAGGAAATAGATCCTGAAGCCTACAAAACAATCATGAGTCCCATTTTTGGAAAGTCTCCCGAGAACAAGAGCATTCTTATAAGCCTCATATGTGGAACCATCATACTTCTATTTCAAATTCCTCTCTTCAGAAAATACCTGCCAAATTTCTGCAGAAGATGTGGAAAAGTCTACTGCACCTGGTGTGAAGATAGCCCTCTGGAAAATGAATGCGGGGTTTGTTATACTATTTATATCCTTAAGGAAAAAATTCCTCCAGAGGAAAGGATAAAATTTGAAATTGAGACATCAAAAAGATATTATAGAAAAAAATGGACAGTAATAGGATTCAACGTGGTTTTTCCGGGAACGGGATATATAATAGGTGAGAAAAACATAAGGGGCTTTCTCCTCCTCTCTTTATGGATTCTCCTCTTTGAACCACTCATCTTCTGGAGGTCCATCACCAGAGGATTGATGCCCTTTTCTGTGGAAGTTAGTTTCCTCGAAATCTCCACCATACTTGTCATTGCCTTCATCGTGTGGATATTGACTGTATTCAGAATGAGAAGCTGGAGGTAAAATGGTTACCAAGGAACAGATAAAAGGAAAATCCACCGGCGAAGGGGTTTTAAAATATTTTCAGAATATAGCCGCTGAGAGGAAAAACGGAATATTTGTCTTAAAAACGAAAGAAGGGAAAGAGATTCAGATTTTATTTTTTGACGGAAAAATTGTCTACGCGGAATCCGATGTGAAAAATCGCGACAGAGCAATTCTGGGTTTTCTTGTTGAATGCGGAATCATAGACACTGAAACCAAAACGAGAATCCTTAAAAGAAAGGAAAAGGCAAAGGGATTAAGCATCATCTCTCTTCTCCTTGAAGAAAAACCGGGCATGGAAGGGGAAATCGGGAGAGCCCTTAAGTCGAGGACTTTTGAAATCATAATTGAACTCCTTCTATCTCAAGAAATAAGTTTTGAATTTGTGGAAAAGGGTAAGGGTGAGATAGGGTTTAATCCGAAGGTCTTTCGTCCCATGACCATAGATTCAATTCTTCTGGAAGGGGTTAGAATTGTGGATGAACTAAAAAACGCCCTTGAAGAGGCAAAAATTTGCGAACACATTCCCGTACTTACGGAGCCAATTGACAAAATGGCATTAAAAAGCATGAGGATAAAGGAAGAGGAGTTCATTAATTACATTGATGGCAAAAACGCAATAATTGAAATTGCAAGACTGACAAGGATACCGGTATATCAGGCGATGATATATGTCTCGGAACTCCTGAAAAACGGATTTGCTGAAATAAAAGAGATGAAAGAGCTACCCGTGGAAGAAGAGGAAGAAGAAAAAAGAAATATTATAAAACTGGGGTTTAAAAACTTAAGTACCATTCTTATCACAGCAACTCTCCTTATTTTTTACTTCTCTTCCATCCTCTATCCGAAAAAGGAGAAAATAGAAGTACCAGACCCAACTCAAGAGGTAAAGATCCAGAAACAACTGGTGAAGATAAAAACCGCTCTTGAAGCCTACAGGATGATGGAGGGAAAATATCCCGAGTCCATTCTCGCACTCCCTGAAAAAGTGCTTGTTGATAAAAAAGATTTGACATTTCCTGTAAATCGATTATACTATTATAAAAATGATGAGAATGGAACATATTATGAACTGGGACTGTGAGGGAAAGTAAATCCAGAAATGGAAGAGTTTAGAGAACTTTATTTTGATGACCTTGATGCCTTTCAAACGCTTGCCGGACAATTTAATGAAAACCTCACATTTATAAGCGATAAAGCAGGAGTCCACATAAGTTCAAGAGGAAATAGAATTTTGCTGTACGGAGAACCCGAAAAAGTTGAAAGAACCGAGGCATTGATAAACTCACTGTACGAACTGGTGTTAAAGGGAAACAGAATTACCAAAGCGGAAATTGAAAAGAAGTTAAAGAGCTACGAAGAAAGTTCAAAAAATCTGCAGATGGAGGAAGATGTAATTCTCTATTCATACAAGAACAAGAAAATAATGCCAAAATCTCCCCATCAAAGGGAGTATATTAAAGCAATAGAGAAATATGACATTGTGTTCGCTATAGGACCTGCGGGCACCGGAAAGACATACCTGAGCATGGCAATGGCTGTGAAATACCTGAAAGCCGGATATGTGGACAGAATTATCCTTACGAGACCTGCTGTTGAGGCCGGAGAAAAACTGGGATATCTACCTGGCGACATTCAGGACAAAGTTAATCCTTATCTGAGACCACTATACGATGCACTTCACGATATGCTGGAATTTAATCAGGTATCAAGGCTCATCTCAAGAGGAATTATAGAAATCGCTCCGCTTGCCTTTATGAGGGGTAGAACGTTGAACAACGCCTTTATCATTCTTGACGAAGCCCAGAATACAACTTCTGAACAGATGAAGATGTTTCTCACCCGCCTTGGATTTGATTCCAAAGCGGTGATTACCGGTGACATCACCCAGATTGACCTTCCCAAAAATCATAAATCAGGACTGATTGAGGCTCAGAAGATTCTCTCTGGAATACCCGAGATAAAGTTCATCTATTTTGATGGCTCGGATGTGGTAAGACATCCACTGGTTCAGGAAATCATAAAAGCATACGATGAATACGAAAAAAGAGGATAACCCATCTTTCCGAAAAACTCTGCCCAAAAATCTTGTAAAAGGGGCTCACATAATGGTGCTACAAATTCTGCTCTTGCTCCTCACGGGTATCCCTGGAAGACAGAAATACAACCTCCAGATAGACATGCCCTCCCCCTATACGATCGTGGCAGACAGGGATTTCCTAGTTGAAGACGAGGAAGCCACAAAAAGAAAAATAGAGGAAGTGACAGCTAAAATTGAGTACGTATATGATTATTCTCCTCTTTCCACCCTCAATTCCTGGGAAAATTTTAAATCAGCCATTATAAAATTAAAAAGCAATCCTGAAAATGCAAATCTCCAATTCGTAAGAAATTACTTAAAAAGCCTGGGCATAGAGATACCGGAAGATGATGCACGTTACCTTCTGAAAAAAAATTTCTCGCCTTCAATTTTAAAACACATAGAATCCCTTATTTCGCAGGCAAAGGATGTTTACATAGTGGCTGATAAAAAACTCTTTTCAAAACACCTCGGAAAAGGAGTGGTGATAAGAATCCTCAAGAAAGACGGCACTGTGGAAAGCGAAATGATGGTGAACGATATGACAAATATAATCGGACTCAATGAAGTCAAAAAGATGTTGAGCACAAAAACGGAATCTCCCGAATGCGCTAGCATCGCTGAAAAATTAATATCTCCAAATCTCTACTTCAATGAAAGTGAAACATTAAGAAGGAAAGGAGAGGCAGAAAGTGCTGTAAAACCTGTTTTTCACAGCATCAAAAAGGGGGAGGTAATTGTAAGGGCAGGCGACAGGGTTACGGAAGAGATCTGGAAAAAGGTCAAGGCTTATGAAGGGATAAAGGAAAGTTCTTTTGAATGGAAACTATGTCTTGGAAGTTCCATACTCAACCTTTTTATATTTTTCCTCCTTTTCTATTACCTTCCGGGGAGAATAAAAGGCTATGATTTGTCCATAAAGGACATCTTCTTTATCTCCCTTTTTATTCTCTTTTCCACAGGAATAATAAAATCCCTTTCAGTAATCGGGGAAGCGGTAGCATTAAAATTCGGATGGGAAATAGAACCACTGATAGAACTCCTCCTCCCCATTCCAATGGTCCCGATGGTAATTTCCACACTCATAAGCTTCACCCACGGGTTTTTAATTTTTATAACAATGATAGTAATTGAAGTAACAATTTTAAAACTCCCGGTTTATCCTGTTCTTTTTCACATCCTTTACGGATTGACCCTTCTTTATCTCTTAAGAGCAAAAAAAATGAGAATAGCAGTGGTGAAGCCTGTCCTCCGAAGCCTTCCGGGAATCCTATTTTTTGGAACAGGAATAGGGTTAATAGCAGGTGGAGCAGAACTTCTCACCCTCCTGAAATTCAACCTCTCCGCCATATCCTGTGGACTTCTATCGGGCATATTATCCGCAGGAGTCATTCCGGTTGCAGAAAGCATTTTTGGATACACGTCAGAACTAAAACTGATGGAACTTTCTTATAAGGAACATCCCCTTCTTAAAAAACTTGCTATGGAGGCTCCTGGCAGCTTTCAACACAGTCTCATGGTAAGTGACCTCGCAGAAGAAGCAGCAGAAGCAATAAAAGCAAATTCAACTCTCGCAAAGATCGGAGGACTTTATCACGATATAGGAAAGATAAAAAATCCCCGTTATTTCATAGAAAATCAGGAGCCGGGTGAAAATCCGCATGACCATCTTTCGCCAACGATGAGCGCTCTTGTCGTAATTGCCCATGTGAGGGAGGGAAAGGAACTGGCTTTAAAATACGGACTCCCCAGGGAAATAATTGAAATAATCGAAAGTCACCATGGAACCTCTGTGGTGCAGTATTTTTACGACAAAGCCAAAAAGACATGGAACCCGCATAGGTCCGAATTAAGCGTGGATGACTTCAGGTATCCGGGACCGAAACCAAAAACAAAAGAAGCCTGCATTGTGATGATGGCGGACAGAGTAGAAGCCGCAGTTAAAGTTCTTGACCCTGTTACACCCCAGAAAATAAATGACGCAATAGAAGAAATCTTCAGCAGATTATTTGAAGATGGACAGCTTGACGAATGCGACATCACCACTCAGGAAATAGCCGCGATAAAAGAAGTGTTTGCGAAAAAACTTGTTGCAACCTATCACCAGAGAGTCGATTACCCATCTACATTGAAACAGAAAAAGGCGAAGGTACTACCATTTACGGGAAATGGTAAAAATTTCAATAACAACCCAAAATAAAAAAGAAATTCCCTTTGACAGGAGGTTTATCAGAAACCTCTCCAGATATGTTTTCAAAAAAACAAATTTTTTAAAAAGGGGAAAAAATGTTATTATTGATATAACCTTTCTCTCAAAAGGCGAAATGAGGAGGCTGAATTTTAAGTATAGAGGGATTGACAGAACCACATCGTCGCTTGCGTTCTCCTATGGTAGTCCCTCACCCGATGAAAAAATTTACATTGGAGAAATACTCCTGAACGAAGACCTGCTCAAAAAGAAATCTCATAAATTTGGTGAGGTGTTAATCCACGCCCTTCTTCACCTGGCAGGCTACGACCATTCAAAACCATCGGAAAGAAAAACAATGTTTAAAATTCAGGAAGAAATCATAAAGGAACTGGGAGAGAAAAAATGGGTATTATAAAAAGGGGAGATAAAAAATTAGAAGAGGATATAGGAAGTTACATAGAAAAAGGAATAAAAAAGGGATACATAGACGAATACGAGGCAGAGATCCTTATGAAACTTTGGAGGACGAGGGAAAAGAAAGCGGGGGATGTGATGATAAAAAGGCAAAATGTAGTAGCAGCGAGGTCAGATATAACCTTTGAGGCTCTTGTCAAACTCTTCATTGAAAGTGGTCTGAGCAGACTTCCTGTGTATGAAAAAACCCTTGACAACATAATAGGGATAATATACATCAAAGACCTCATAAAACTTCTAAATCAGGAAGAAAAGAACATAATAAGGGTCCTCAGAAATCCATATTTCGTTCCCGAATCAAAAAACATAAGGGACCTTTTCAAGGAGATGAGGGAAAAACATGTTCATCTCGCCATAGTCTTCGACGAATACGGAGGAGTTACAGGGATCATCACAATTGAAGACATAATGGAAGAGATATTCGGTGAAATTTACGATGAAGGAGAGACCGAGAAAAAAGAGATGTTTGAAATAAAAAACGGCGTGATAATAGCAGACGGAGAATGGAAAATAGAAGAACTGATTCAACAAACAGGGGTGGAAGTAAAAAGGGAAAATTTTGAAACAGTTGGAGGACTTCTCGTTCATCTTCTCGGCAGAATCCCATCAAGAGGAGAGAAGATTAAACATAAAAACTTGCTCTTCACAGTAGAAGATTCCGACGAAAGAAAAATCAAAAAAGTAAGAATTGAAATCCTTGAAGAGTGAAAAAAAGAAAAAGATGATCCTTGACGAAGTAGAAAAGGAAATCCTGGTTTATAGAAACTACCTCGAAAAAAAGATAGACGAAAGATTCTCAGGAATAATCGGACTGGCTATAAAGAAAACGGCAAAGATGCTTTTCAACTGGGTCACAAAATCCGGTTTTATAAACCGTTTCAAAAAGAACTACGAGTTTGTCATTGATGCCTCTGAGGAGTTAAATGAAAGGGATGGAAAAATAAACGAAATAATTGAGGAAAAAAAAGAGGAATACCTGAATTCAAATGAAATCTACATGAGAGCCAATAAAGACTCAGAAAAAATAAAAGAACTTGAGAAATATCTCCTTGATGAATTCAAGGTCCGTTTAAAAATATACTCAAGAATTCTCAATGCAGAGGGAGAAAATTATGACGAACTCGTTAAAAATGCCTTCAGGGAAAAATCGGAACTGGAAAAACTGATAAAAGAGGAATTCAAAATAATTAACAAAGTTATTGACCTCATTTCTGCCGAAAAAGACCTCATAAGGATTCCCTCTCCCCTCAGGGGTCCTCTTCTGAAAATTTTCTCCACTTCTGCAGAAATTATGAAAGAAAAAATGCTCGAGGACATAGAGAGAATTTATAAAAAGTGAAAAGGAGTGAACCAGTATTCATACTTCGAACCAGTTCCTACGAAAATTTAAAAGAACTCTCCTGTCTTCTCAAGGACCTTCTCCCACCGCTTCAGGGCAAAAAGGTTCTTATAAAACCAAATATCCTCGCTCCAAGAAAACCCGAAGAAGGGGTTACAACCCATCCCTCCATATGTGAAAAGGTGATAGAATCTGTTCTCGAAAAAGGAGGAACTCCTGTTGTAGGAGACTGTCCAGGAGTAAGTGGATACGGAGCATGTGAAAAGGCAGCGGAAGTTGCAGGAATAAAAAAGGTAAGTGGAAACTTTTTTGTAAATTTTGCAAAAGAGGCGAAAAGGGTCCCGATCAAATCCAGATTTTTCTCAGAAATAACAGTATCAAAAATATGCCTTGAAGTGGATTACATAATAAACCTTCCAAAATTTAAAACCCACGCTCTCACTTATTTTACGGGCGCTGTAAAGAACATGTTTGGAATTGTGGCTGGAGGCGACAAAGCTTTGACCCACAGAAATGCTCCTTCAAGAGATGAATTTGCAGAGGCAATACTTGATATATTCTCTCTGAGACCACCCGACCTCACGATAATGGATGGAATCGTGGCAATGGAGGGAAATGGACCATCGGGAGGAAAACTCGTAAACCTCGGGGTTGTTCTCGTTTCAAAAGACCATCTCGCCATTGACGCGGTGATGGGACTTATTACGGATATAGACCCTTTCACCTTGCCGATTGTCCGAAAGGGAATAGAAAGAAAAATAGGAAATCCTGATCCGGAAAAAATTCCCATTGAGGGCAAACTCCCTACCCACAGGAACTTTAAAATGCCATCTACATACTATTTCTCTGCCACATCCCCTTTCGCCTACCTGATAAATCGGTTTGTATTCCCTTCGTTTACAGGCGAAAAGCTTACCTTCTTAAAAAACAAATGTAATAAATGTTCCATATGCATAAAAGAATGCCCTGCCGGAGCGATGAAAAAGGGAGAAGATGAATTTCCTCGCATAGACAAAAAAATTTGTATAAACTGTTACTGCTGCATGGAACTCTGCCCCAATCAGGCATGGGTGCTCGGTGGTTTCATTAACCGGTTGAGAAAATGGTTTTGAAAGAATTGATAGAGAAATTTAACAGGAAAGACAGAGCAGCACTGGCAAAAATTATAAGCATAGTGGAAAAAAGGGAAAAGGATTACATCGAAATTTTAAAAAACATAAAGGAAACAACCCAACCCTATGTCATAGGGGTAACAGGCGCTCCCGGGGCTGGAAAAAGTTCGGTGATAAACAGACTCATATCTGCTTTTAGAAAAAGAGAAAAAAAAGTAGGAGTTATAGCCTTTGACCCATATAGTCCTTTTACGGGGGGAGCAATACTCGGAGACAGAATAAGAATGACCGAACACACCCTTGATAACGGGGTCTACATAAGAAGCATTAGCGTCGGGGCATGGGGAGGTGGAATCTCCCCTGTAGTTTTTGACATAATCAGAATCTATAAGGGATTTGGATTTGAAGTGATAATAGTGGAAACGATTGGCACGGGGCAGAATGAAGTAGCAATAAGAGACGTTGCGGATACGGTCTTACTTCTTCTTACACCTGAAAGCGGGGATGCGATGCAGGCTATGAAGGCTGGCATTCTTGAAATCCCGGATAT
>Ga0197143_1001140_pt1 | contig 23547 bp, 24 predicted proteins | sample GBS70_MetaG_FD_148603 | JGI IMG/M metagenome (GOLD analysis project Ga0197143, IMG submission 148603) | Sediment microbial communities from Great Boiling Springs, Gerlach, Nevada, United States - GBS 70_MetaG | ecosystem: Environmental > Aquatic > Thermal springs > Hot (42-90C) > Sediment...
ATTATCCTTTCTGACCTTGCCCTTATTGTACCCTTCAGGGATGTGCCTGGCAAAACAGGCTTATTGTTTGATTTGATATGTTCGACATCAGGCATGTCGGGATCGTAATTATATGAGCGAACGATCAAGGAGTTTTTGATAACAAAATCTGCCGAGATCGTGAAGGTTTTTAGGTGAGGTTCAAAGGGTTTAACTTCAGAATTTGATGGAACAGAAAAATCCTGCTTAAGCCAGCGTAAAACATCTTCTTTTTTAGAAAAGTCAAATTCATAAATCTTGTAATCCGTGAGTTTTATCCTTCCAAGACCACTGTTTGTTTTTGCACCTATAGTTATTTTTTCATTCTTCAGAACATCTATTATGGTAGCAACCATTCTTCTTTTAAAGTCATTGTCACTGTCATAAAGAGTAACTTCAATATTCAGGGCAAATTTAGCTCCAGGTTCTATAACTTCGTAGTCAAATTTTGCACCTTCTTCTGCAATGCCCTTTGTATTATTAATTTTTACCCCGTCCCTTATGACTGTAGATATCTCATTTAAAGGTAAAAGGTCGTCTATTCTGATGGAACTCTGTCTTATTTTTTGAGGATCTGTTTCTTCATTTGAAGAGCCCCAGAAAAGCTCAAGGTTATTTTTATCATTTATCTTAATATAATGTCTTAACATCCCTGTAAAGGATGTGGAAGGGATATATACCCTGCCCTGACTGTCTTTCAGCACATCCATATCACTTTTTTCGTCTTTACCTGAACCAATTAAGGCAGGAGAAAGGAGTTCTACAGTTCCTTTGAGGATAATCTTACCTTTCATCATCTTACTTACCTCCCATCTTTTGCCTTTTTCCTCATTGTGGATAGAAATGTTATAAGATAATCCTTTTCGAGTTCTGCCTGAAGTTCTTTATCATTTTCTGGCTGATAGGAGATTTCATCACATAGTTTTTTCATATCATTTATATTTTTAATTGCATCTTCTATGTCTACGGAAAAGTTCTTCAGGAAGTCATAAAGATTTTTGTCATTATTTCTGCAGTTTTCAAGATTGTCCCTTGCCGTCTTTTTAAGATTCTCAAGGAGTGTTTTGAAATTTCCAGCCCATACAGAACCTTCAAGTTTTGCAAGAAGAGACGTTGGTGGCAGCCTGTTAAAACCATCGGCATCGTTGATAGCGGTAATTTGTATCTTCTTTTTTAAAACATCTTTTATAATATTTCCTGCTAATTCTTTTAGCTTTTCTGGTAAGGCTCCCTCGGTCCTTTTCGGCTTTATCTCATCTGTGGCTTTTTCAATAACGAGTGGATTTTCCTCTCGCTGCCAGTGTATAACAAATCTTCCAAACCCCTCATGAGTTCGCATTCCAATCCCTGTTTTTTGGAGCTCTTTAAGTCTTTCTATATCAGCATTTTCAAGAAGAAAAGAAGAACCAGCTTTGAAACAGACCTCAGAAGGGGTCTTAAGTCTCCATATTGAGATAAAGCCTTCCGCAACGGACTGTTTTATAAAGGACTTTGTAATTTTACAGTTTAGTAATCTTTCAAGTTCTCTTGTATCCGTTGTTGAATATCCGAATTCGTTATATATGATTGTGTCAGATAAAAGGGTAAGCACTATGTTGTCTTCTGATTCTTCTTCAATATCTATCTCTGAATAAAATTCCTCTGGTTCTTTGCTTATGGTCTCAAATCTGATTTTGCCGTATTGATTGTTTCTTGACCTTCCGAGATAATAAATTCCGCTTGAAATAATTGAAGTAAATTCCTTCAAGTCTTCAGATTTTCCAATTATAAAGCCTTCAAAGGTTTGTCCTTCATCAATGGATTCATAATTAAAGATAAGACCTTCCTTTGAAGAGCCTTTTTTTCTATCGCGGGCATGATGGAAGTTGAGGGATTTTTTAACCTCTTTTTTATAAAGTCTGTTTCCTTCCAATCTACCATAACCTGTAATTGCCGTTGTCTGTTTATCGAATTCTTCATCCTGAAAGATAAGGTCATAGGCCGTCTTTTTTTCGCCTTTTTCTTTCTGAATAGAGAGGGGGATGGGTAAGAGTCTGTAAGACCGTTGCTCTCTTTCTTCTATTATGTATGCACTTGTGATCTTGAGGTCGCCCTTCAGAAACCATCTATAAAAGGTTTCGTCCCTGTGGGCATCTCTTGCTAATCCTTTCTTCTTGATATATTCATTTGCAAACAGACCCCTTAAATGAGTTCCCGGGACATAGTCAAGGGTTGCAACCATGTTGGGGTCTCCTGTATTCGAGGTAAATAATAAAGGTGAAAGAGAGGTTATGCGATATCTTATTGCCTGCATAGAGCCTCCAGTCTGTCTATGAGATTTATCTCTCTTGAGTCCTCAAAGAGGCGGCATTCAATAGCACCAAAACCCCTGTTTCTTTTTGTGCCCATAAATCTGAAATTCTTACAGGCAAAGAAAAGGAGAGTCAACCATTCATCGTTGTCCTCATCAAAATCTATAGTTCCTTCAAAGATGAGTCCCTTTTTAGCAACCCTTATGGTTCTCAGGGAGTGTTCTTTTGCAACGCCTTTGGTTTCGTCAATAGCTGTCTGCTGTCTAAGCTCCGTGTACTGGTTGATTATGGATTCTCTATTTATGATGGAGCTGGAGATACTAATTAAATAATGGAGCCCTTCAGTTATTACTCCGTACCCTTCAATTGTGAGGTTAGAAAAGAAGACTGGTGCTGGCTTATCATCCCCTGGATTACCGAATATGGCTGAGACAATTTGGTATCCATTTTTTTGGTTATCCTTTGTGAGGTCTATTAAATTTATTTGAGAGGATTCAAACATCTCGCATACCTCTATTGCCGAATCTCTGAGACATCCTTTAATCCTCTTCGAGGGAATATAGGGAATCCCGAGGTCATCAAAGACGATGTCAGAGTCTATAACAGCTCCAAAGCCCTCACCCGAGCCAATTAGACATGGAGACTTTAAAGTAATCTTAATAGTATAGGTCTTCATCTTTCCCTCCCCGGTAAGGCAAATTCTGGGTATAACTCCATAAGTTCAATCATATCAAAGTATGGGGTTTTTTTGTCTTTAACTATTTCAGAACCATTAAAATCTTTATACTTGGGAAGTTCTAATCCTCGAGCCTTTAATTCTTTCTTGAACAAATCAAGCTCAGTCTGGCCAGAGTAGAGAACCTCTCGGAGCTTCATTATCTTTGAGCGTGGATATTTTAATTTTCCGTTCTTTTTCTCTTTCAGTTCTGCAACTCCTTTAAGAAGTTCGTCAAGGTCTCCTATCCTATAAGGTCTTAGAACAAGACTATCAAGTAAGGGAGTTTTGTAATGCATCTTCCTGATATCTTCGAGCCTGCCGGAAAATCCTCCATAGGCGAGATGAAAGTCTATCCATGAACCCCTATTATTTTCCTCTTTTCTTCTATCCTTGGCACTCCTTGTTAGCTCTTCACTTAATTGGTATCCTCTGTAGAAGGGATATTTTGTCTTTGTGATGGCCACTCCAGCACAGGCACTCAGAGGATTATTATCGGAGACAGTCTGCTTTTCAAATGCCTCAAGGAATACCTTTGCAAGCCATATCCCGAGCCTTCCTTCGGAAACAAAGGTTATGTCATCGCCACCGATGATTATCGGTCGGAATGGCAGGACTATCTTGCCATCTTTTCTTTTTAAATTTATGCCTTCCTCTTCTAAATTCTCTATATTTTCTATCACCGCCTCCATCATGATTATGAAAGAGTTTTTAGTGGCCTCTTTAATCGATTTTGACAATTTTCTTAATTCTGGTAGTCCCTTTTGTTCTCTAAATCTATTACCCATATCATTACCATCGATATGGACAATCGCTATGTGGCTTTCCTGTCCCTTGCTCTGACCGAGTTCATCAAGTTTATTGGTGAATGTGAATTTTGAATCAAGTTTACATTCTTTAAGTATTTCGTTAAGTTTTTCGTCTGCCCTTTCTGAGGCAAAAATCTTTGCATTGGCGACGGAGGAGATATAATTCTGTTCTTCCTCTGGCAATCTCTCACACCATACCTCGGCTGAATAACCTGTGCGAGGACATTCTGCTGTAATGCCGTGCCTGCGAATCACTGTTTCGGGTACAAAATTAGATTTGTTCCTGGCAAGTTCACTAAAAAGTTTTCTTAGACTCTTTGAAAAATCATTGAAGTCTATCCTGCTAATCGCACAGGCAGGTACGACACCTGGGCAATGCACAAGGAGCCTCGTGGTCCATCTGCTAATAAACTCCCTGGCCTTTTCTTTAAAAAACAGAAGGGCATTTCCTCCACCAATATAGCCGATTTCAAAGGGAGAATCCTCAAGCACAGTTATCCTTTCAGGCTCTTTTTTCCATGCCTCGTAGTAGCCATTATCAGAGATATGGAGCAGTTCCTTGATAACTTCTTTTAAATGGCTGTCGTATATATCCTCTACGATGAAGGAACCACCGATGTTTTCCTTAAGATTGTTTGAATAAAATATATATCTCTGTATCGATACTGTATCAAGCAAGACGCCGTAAACCTGATCTGTCATGATAACCTCCAGTTTTATTTAATGAAATCCTTTATCTTCCTTACAAGGATATCCTCTCTAAGGTCGTCATTACCGAGGACGAGGATATTTTTTCTACCGCCCGTATCTATCTCAAGCTCCTCCTGTATTTCATCCTTCTCAACCTCTGATAGTCTCGTAACAAGTGCGGCCCTTGCCTCCTCCCCACCTATCTGCCTTGTTCTCAAGAAGATCTCAAACCCTTTACTTTTGCATAAGTATTTCCGGTCAGAGGTGGTGCAAGAAATACCCACTAATTGGTAACCCCTTATCAGGATTACATCAAGTTCGAATTCATGGCCTGGTCTTTCCCATCCAGGCTTTTTGATTTTCCAATTAACATATGTTGCAATATTCTTATCGGTTAGGTTCTCCCTTAATACCTTATAGACATATAGCTCAAGCCATTTACCATCAAGAAATTCGATAGCTCTTTCTAAATCTTCCCTATTTTTTGGTTCTTTAAACGAACCATCGTCATTGAAGAGTTTATATTCCTCTGGCATCAATTTGATGACTTCTAAGAAAGTACCCTCGGGTCTGTAATTTTTTTCTACGATCTTTGATTTCAATTTTTTTATACTGGTTATCAGTTTGCCCTTTTCGTCGGTAAAGATTTCACGCTTATAATGACTAAAGTAGTCTTTAAGTTTCTGATTGCCTATAAATTCCTTGAACTTATTTATTACATCATTGAATAGGTCTTGATCATGGGTTGTCTCATTATTTCTTTTAAATCCATGGAGTCTTATCAACTCCTCGAGGTTCAGGCTTATCTCATCTCTTAAATCATATGTAATCCTTCCATCTCTGTCATCAACAATCTGGAAGGTCCTTGCATCAAGATAGGAGAAGGAGATAGGGATGTTTTTCTCTTTTGCATACTCGGCGAGCCACTGATAGACATGGATTCCCATTGCCTTTGTGCCACCGGTGTAGTTAAAGTGAATCGATGAGTTATTCTGGAGATACCTGGTGAGCTTGTCTTTAAGATCTCGTTTTATCACTTCTGCATTACTTACATCGGAAAGAGGTATGAGGTGAAATCTTAAGTCCCTTTCCCTGTGCCGATCTTGTAGGAGATTTTGGAGATTATCTGCGTATTCTTTAGTTCCACTTTGATATTGTGTTTCCTCAGAATAAAGGAGAATTATATTTTTCAAAGAAGGTGTTTTGGATACAAAATATTCACTGACGACAAAATTGGGTAGAGGGTTTGTTCCTATAAGTAAAATCAGTATATTAATTTCTGTCCCCCCTAGAAATTTCTTACATTATATATAAATTAAATGGACCTGGTCAATCAAAGATTGACCAGGTCGTTACTTTTAATTAATAAACAGTTACTTGTTTTGATTCTGTGTCACATATTTTATTCATTGATGCATCATAAATGCAGGCTTTAAATATTGCATAGCCACTTCCTGTGAAGAGTATATCTTTTGACTGGGGATTTTCGTTTCCATGCTTGCAGATAGCTGTTAGTTTGTTACTAGTAGTGGATTGGATTATGCTACAGGTAGCACTATCAGTTTTATTTACTCCATAAGGTATCCCGCCATTAAAATAAAAATGGCGAGTGAAGGCTTCTGATGTAGTGTTATTGGAGTTCATATGGAATTCTACCCAAAACCCAGCAGGAGAATTATAGTCGATATTCCACGAGACTGTAAGGGTAGTGCCATTTGTGATATTTGTTGGACTTACTGTGAACGAGTTAATTTTCACATAATAATTTTCACCTCCACCACCGCTAATTGAATCATCAATACTTCCTCCACCACATCCGACAATAAGAAAGGTTATTAAAATTGAGCCCATGAGTGTTAAATGTTTCATAGAAACACCTCCTAAAGTTTTTTTGAGGTAAAACCTCTATATAAGATAATCTGAATTTTCGATGTAAGGAAATAAAAGAAATATTTCCGAAATGTTTCTTTTATTGTCTTTTATCTTTTGTGCAATTAAAATTTTTATAAAACCACAAAGAAAGGAGGTGAGGGTATGAAGGCCTGGGCAACTTTGATAGCTTTCACTTTTTTATTGGTGCTTATAGGAGGATGTGCTACAGCAGTAACACCTGTTTCTAACCCTTATCCTGCATGGCTGTATCAGAATGTTAAGGCTTCGGTAGATGCAGAAAATGGCGTCGAGGCAGTTAAAGAGGGAAAGGCCTGCGCAACAAACATTCTCGGCCTAGTTGCCTCTGGTGATGCCTCTATTGATGAGGCAAAGAGAGCAGGTGGTATTAAGGAAGTTGCCTCAGTGGATTATCAGGTTAGCAGCGTGCTCGGTATATATGCAAAGTTCTGCACCATAGTAAAAGGTAAATAATCTCACTTGCCCTGGCCATTGGCCAGGGTTTTTTCTTGACATTTATATTAAAATATGCTAATATTTGAATATATTTGAGAGGTGGTTAATGAGGTCTCTTCAGAAGAGGGTTGAGCTTTTAAGGGTGATTGCCCATCCCGTAAGGATAAGGATTCTTGAGGAGTTAACAAAGGGTGTTAAGTGTGTGAGTGATCTTGAGGAGTTTCTTGGGATTAGCCAGCCGAATGTTTCACAGCATCTCGGTATCTTAAGGCAATATGGTGTTATTGATTATTATATGGACGGAAGGCTCAGGTGTTATTTTCTGAGAGACCCGATAATCCCTGATATCCTTGAGATACTTAAAAAAGACTATGTAGAGGAATTACCAGCACCTCAGTGCTGTCCTGTAACAAAGAAGGGTAAATACCCTGGAGAAAGGAGGAGGTAACGATGGTAAAGACAAAGATATTTACATTGTTTCTGTCCACGCCGCCTTATTCTTACGAGAACACGCTGACGACTTTAAAGATTGCCGAGTCTGCTTTGAATAAAGGGTATGTAGTCAATCTAATTGCATCAGGCGATGGTGTGTATTGTTTTTTGAAGGGTCAGAAAGCAAAGGGAATACCTAATGCCGAAGAGAGATTCTCTGAACTGATTCAGAAGGGGTTAAGGGTTTATCTTTGAGGAGGCTGTATGAACTTTCGCCGTGCAGCGAAGGAAGACTATCTGGACGGCGCAGAGATAGGCTCTCTAAAAGGTCTTTTCAAGACTATGAGTGAAACAGATATTTGGCTCAATATCGGTGAATAAAGGAGGGAAAGATGAGGGTTGCGATAATTAGTAGAAGGCCGCCCTACGGTGACATTAGTGCTGCAGAAGCTGTGAGACATGCTATGGGAGGCATTGCCGATGAACTCAGTATAGTTCTGATATTGGTTGATGGAGGAGTTCTCCTTGCAAAGAAAGGCCAGGATATTTCAGACACAGGCTTTACAAATCTCGAAAATACATTAAAGGACTGTATTGATATGGGAGTGGAGGTTCTTGTGGATAAGTCTTCAATGAAGGAGCATTATCTTGAGGTAGACAATCTTGTTGATGGTGTGAAGATAGTGAACTCCCATGAGATAGCCGAAGTAGTAAAGGAAAGCGATAGAGTAATGATATTTTAGGAGGTTGGTTATGATTACTATAATAAAGAGCTCACCAGATACCCCAGAAGGTAAAAGGGGATTTAAGCTCGCCAGGGATATGGCCTCTGACATGGTCCTTCTTCAAAATGGCGTCTATTTTGCCCAAAGGGAGAGGTTTGAGGGATTTTGTGGAAAGGTCTATATCCTTGATGAGGACAGGAGGCTCAGGGGTCTCAGGGATGAGGAGATCTTGAAGGATGCCATAAAGATAGACTATGACCAGCTCGTTGACCTTATGGCTGAGGAAGATAAGGTAGTCGGAATGTTTTGAGAGATAAAAACAACAGGAGGTAACGATGGCGAGGATAGTGGTCCTTGGGGGCTCCTTTGGAGGCCTTACAGCAGCTTTTGAGCTAAAGAGGCTCCTCGGCAAGAAAGCAGAGATAACAGTAATATCTGATGAGGATAATTTTATATTCATCCCTTCTTTACCATGGCTTTCCTTTGGCTGGCGAAGAAGAGAGGATATCTCCTTTCCGATTAAACCTGTCCTTGAGAAAAAGGGAATAGCCTTTATCCATGCACCTGCTCAAGGAGTTGATCCTGATTCCTCAAAGGTCTTCACCTCTCAGGGAGAATTCTCCTATGATTATCTCGTTATAGCCACAGGTCCTTATCTTGCCTTTGAGGAGGTAGCTGGTCTTGGTCCTGAAAAGGGCTATACAGAATGCATCTTCACCCTTCCCCAGGCAGAAAGGTGCTTCAAGGCATGGCAGGCCTTTCTTGAAGACCCAGGGCCTGTTATAGTTGGGGCTGTTCAGGGTGTAAGCTGTTTTGGCCCTGCCTATGAATATCTCTTTGAGCTTGATAGTGAATTAAGAAAAAGGAGGATAAGGCACAAAGTACCCATTACATTTATAACCTCAGAGCCTTATCTCGGGCACTTTGGTATGGGTGGTCTTGGAAGGTCAAGGAGATGGATGGAGGACGAGTTTGCTGAGAGGGATATAAGATTTCTTACGAATCAGGCTATTGAGGAGTTTACTCCTCAGGAAGTGAGGCTCAAGGATGGCACAAGGCTTCCCTTCAGGCTCGCCATGTTTGCTCCACCTATGAAGGGTGTGCCTGCTGTTAAGAACCTTGGAAACCCCCGGGGATTTATCCCTGTTGATAAGAACTATCGGCATGAGAGGTATAAGAATATCTTTTCTGTTGGTGTTGCTGTTGCCATTGCACCACCTGAACCAACACCTGTTCCTACAGGTGTTCCAAAGACAGGATATATGACTGTAAAGATGGCAAGGATAGCAGCCCTTACGATTGCAAAAGAGATAAGGAATGAGCCCCTGCCACCTGGAGAGGAGATAGGAGCTATATGCCTTCTTGATATGGGAAGGACTGCTGCCTATATGAAGTCCTTTCCTGTTCTTCCACCAAGGCAGGAGGCTGTTATTAAAAAGGGCCTGTGGGCAAAGGCATTGAAGATAGCCTTTGAGAGATACTTTCTCTGGAAGATGAGGCATGGGCTGAGCCATCTTCCATAAAGGAGACATGGGATGGAGAGGATAAAAAAGAAAGTCTCTATTATGTGTTTTCATGATGAACTCTGTCAGGTCTATAATGCCCTTATGACGGCATTAAGCCTTTTAAGAGAAGGCTCCCAGGTCACAATATTTTTTGGCTCAAGGGGTGTACACGCAATACACAAGGAGAAGGTAAAAGAATTAAAGTGTCTTCCTGATCAACCACCAGAGGTAGGGGAGGCTGTAATGAAGAGGATGGAGGAGATGGAGCTTCCCACGGCCGAGGAACTGCTCTTCATGCTGTATAAAGAGGGTGCTCAAATGCTCGCCTGTCCGCTCAATGTTTCTCTTTTTGGTATGTCAAAGGCTGACTTTGTTGAAGGTGTGGAGCTTGCAAACCCAGCGACCTATTACAAAGAAGTAGTTATACAAGCAGATATGAACCTCACTTTTTAACCTTAATCGGAGGTCTTATGAAAAAGGCAGTAATGAGCCTTGTAGAATTTTCTGTAAATAAGCCAAAAGTTGTCATGTTAATCACCATTATTTTCACCATATTTTTTGCAATCCAATTCCCAAAGATAAAGATTGACACAGACCCTGAAAACATGCTCAGGGAAGATGAACCAATAAGGGTATTTCATAAACAGGTAAAGAAGGAATTTGGCATAGAAGAGCTTATTGTCCTTGGAATAGTTAGGGATGACGGGATATTTCATAAGGACAGCCTTGAGAGGATAAAGAGGATTACTGATGAAATATTAAAGATCAAGGGCGTTATTGCTGATGATGTTGTCAGTCTCACAGTCACAAACAATGTGGTGGCAAAAGAAGGGACCTTGAATGTTAGACCGCCAATGACACATGTTCCTGAAACACAGGAGGATATAGAAAGGCTCAAAAAAGAAGTCCTTGACAATCCCCTTTTTAAAGACAGGCTTGTATCATCAGACGGAAGAGGCGCTGTTATATACATACCTATTGAAAGTAAGGACATTGCCCATGAGATAGGAGAAAAGATAAAGGCTATATACGGAAAATATAAGGGTCCAGAAAAATTCTATATGGCAGGACTGCCTATTGCCGAAGACACCTTCGGCTATGAGATGTTCTTGCAGATGGGTCTTTTTGCACCAATGGCAGGCGGTTTTTTGATGCTTGTCCTTTTTATTATATTCAGAAGGATTTCCCTCGCTATCCCACCGATGATCCTTGCTATGCTCTCAGTGATATGGACAATGGGGACAATGATTGGGCTTGGTTTTACCGTCCATATTATGTCATCTATGATACCTGTCTTTCTTATGCCAATTGCCCTATGCGACAGCGTCCATATATTAAGCGACTTTTATGAGAAATTGCCGCGCCTTAAAGATAGAAAAAAGGCAATACTCGAGGTCTTTAATGAATTGATGAAACCAATGTTTTATACATCCATTACCACTGCAGTAGGTTTCTCAATGCTTGCCTTGGCAGATATACCGCCTGTAAGGGTATTTGGTATTTTTGTTGCCTTTGGGATTATTGTTGCATGGCTTATGAGCATGACTTTTATCCCAGCAGCCCTCATGCTTATAAAGGAGAAAAAGGCTATTGCTGAAAAAGAGGTTGGAAGCCTTATGCTTGGAAGGCTCGGTAGGTTTTCAGTAGAGAAAAGCAAGGGTGTTCTGATTATAGGGACATTTCTTCTAATTATAGCCATATATGGCGTTACAACACTCATTGTTAATGACAATCCTGTAAAATGGTTTAAGAGCCATCACCCAATAAGGATAGCTGACAACGAACTCAATAAACTAATTGGAGGGACCTACATCTCATACCTTGTAGTTGAGGCCAAATCAGAAGATGATATTAAAAGGCCTGATGTAATGAGCTATATAGAAAAACTCCAGAGGCATCTTGAGGCAAATCCCCTTGTGGGCAAAACCACATCTGTGGCTGATGTTGTCAAGCGTGTAAACTATGTGCTCCATAATGAAGACAAGAGATTTGAGGCATTGCCTGAGGAAAAAGAAACTATTGGGCAGTATCTCTTTCTCTTCCTTATGGCATCATCGCCTGATGAGCTTGATAATTTTGTTGACTATGCCTTTAAAAAGGCAAATATCTGGGTCCAGCTTAAATCAGGTGATAACAAGGATATGACAGCAGTTGTAAAGGATGTAGAAAATTTCATAAGGTCTAATCCCTTGCCAGAGGGCATAAAAATAGAGTGGTCAGGACTTCCATATCTCAATATCACATGGCAGAAATTAATGGTGGTGGGAATGTTAAAGGCAACCATAGGCTCCTGGTGGATAATATTCCTCCTGCTGATTATCCAATTCCGCTCATTAAGGTGGGGATTTGTGGGAATGCTTCCACTCGGTTTCTCTGTGCTTTTTAGCTACGGATTGATTGGTTTTGGAGGCAAGGAATATGATATGCCCATAGCAGTATGTTCAACCCTTGCCCTTGGATTGGGCGTGGACTTTGCAATACACTTTATACAGAGGTTCAGGGATAAGTTTAAGGAAACAGGTAATTTACAATTAACCATGCAGTGGACAATGGGCGGAGAACCGGCCCTTGCCATATTCAGAAATGCCCTGGTTGTGGGTCTTGGATTTTTGCCGTTGGTATTTTCGAACCTTACACCATATGTTACTGTCGGACTATTCTTTGGTTCGCTGGTCTTCTTTGCAGGTGTTACTACACTGATATTTTTGCCTGCGCTGATTGGGAGTTTCAAGGGGTTGTTATTGAAGACAAAATAGTCCCTTTACAAACTGTTCTTCGATATACTTATACTCAGGGCAATAAGATAAGAAAGGAGGTCTATGATGAGATATCTGATTGTTTTAATCGTAATGCTTTTGCCTTTTGAAGCCTTCGCACTAAGTGCAGAAGAGATTATGAAGAGATCGCAGTCAGCCTTTTTGTATCAGGGCAAGGACTTCAAGGCAAGGGTAATGATGAAGCTCATAAGCAAGGGTGGTCATGAGAGGCTCAGGGAGCTTACCATGCTCAGGAAGAACTATGGTGAGGCTGGAGGCAATCAAAAGTATTTTATCTACTTCTTTCAGCCTGCTGATGTAAAGGGTATGACATTTATGGTCTATAAGTATCCTGCAAGAGATGATGACAGATGGTTCTTTGTTCCTGCGATAAACATGGTAAGGAGGATTGCTGCTCAGGATAAACGCTCAAGTTTTGTAGGCTCTGATTTTACATACGAGGATGTATCTGGAAGGGATATTGAAGAGGATAACCATACCATAATAAAAGAGGAGAGGCTCGGTAATAGGGACTGCTATGTGATAAAGAGCACCCCGAAGGCAGGGGATATGGATTATACCTACAAGCTATCATGGATTGATAAGGAGAACTTTTTGCCTTTAAAAGAGGAATACTATGACAGAAAAGGTGAGCTTTATAAGGTCTTCACTGCTGATGAGATAAAGGAGATAAAGGGATTTCCTACAGTGACAAAGAGAACTATGAAGAATCTCCAGAGCGGGCACAGGACAGAGGTCCAGTTCACAAAGGTAGATTACAACATCGGCATTGAGGACACCCTCTTTACTGAACGTTTTCTTAAACAACCTCCAAGGAAGTGGATAGAATGAAAACCTACACTTCGGAGGTGCTGGTTTGGGAATTTTTAAAAAAAGAAACCTTTGATCAGAAAGGCAAGGATACCGATAAGATTCAGAATCACTATGATATATAACCTATCAAGGCGCTTGTGGACATCATCAAAACGTTTATTGACATCATCAAAACGTTTATTGACATCATCAAAACGTCTGTTGACATCATCAAAACGTTTATTGACATCATCAAAACGTTTATTGACATCATCAAAACGTCTGTTGACATCATCAAAACGTTTATTAACATCATCAAAGCGCCTATCCACTTCTGCAAGCTCACCCTTAATCTCCCTGATATCTCCATGGATAAGGTCAAGCTCACGGAATACAAATGTGAAAGGGTCAGCCCTGTATAAAACTTCTTCCTTCTTCTCCTCTGTCTGTGGCATAGCCTATTGTATTATCTTTTTTCTAAGCATGTCAAGTAAATCCTTGGCTTCCGACCTTTCTATCCATGGTTTTATCCAGACTAACTATTCTATTAACACAGCTTATAGAAACCCGGACGGTGGAGATTTCAAGTGGGCAGAGGAGAGACTGCAATTAAAGCTCGATGGAGCAAAAGAGCCGTTCCATTTGTTCATAAAGACCGATGGATTCTTTGACCATATCGATCAAAAGGGAGACTTAGAGTTAAGAGAGGGCTATATAGATTTCACAGCCAAAAGCTGGGATTTAAGGATTGGCAGGCAGGTGATTACATGGGGACTCGGAGATTTAATATTTATAAATGATGTCTTCCCCAAAGACTATGAGGCCTTCTTCTCAGGAAGGCCCCTTGAATATCTCAAGAAGGGTGTTGATGGTATAAAGCTTGGAGCTTATCCCGATTTTGCATCTTTTGAACTCGTTGCTATTCCTTTTTTCGAGCCAAACAATTTCCCTGTTTCGGACAGGTTCTATATGTTTGACCCGATGCCGAATATCACAAATAGGGAAGAGAAAGAGCCTTCCACAACCTTTGAAAACACTGAATTAGCCTTAAGGATTTATAGAGATATAGCGGGCTTTGACGCATCGGTATATTTTTATCGGGGATTTTACCGTAAGCCTTACATGATACCTGACAACATTAATAATCCTACAAAGATTACATACCATTACCCTAAACTCTCCGTTTACGGTGCAAGTCTTCAGGGAAGGGCACTGAATGGTGTCCTGAGCCTTGAGGTAGGATATTACGACTCAAGGCAGGATAGAAAAGGAACTGACCCTATGGTTCCAAATTCCCAGACGAGGTTTTTGATGGGTTATCAGAGGCAGTTATGGGAGGACTTTACAATAGGGTTTCAGTATTATATTGAATACATGTATGATTATTCGGAATACCGAAAGGGCCTGCCTCAAGGATTCCCCGAGGAAAAGAGACTCTACCAGCTCATGACTGTAAGGCTTACACAACTCCTTGTTCAGCAGACATTGAGATTCTCTTTCTTTGCCTTTTACAGCCCATCCGACAAAGACTATATGTTGAACCCTGAGGTCAGATATAGTGTGACGGATCGCCTGTGGGCAGCTCTTGGAGCCAATATCTTTGGTGGTGACAAAAAGTGGACAGAGTTCAGCCAACTTGATAGAAATGATAATATATATTTGCAATTAAGGTATGAGTTTTAGTCTCAAGCCCAATCCTTGACACAATCTATCTTTTTTGTTTTATCATAAGTTAATGGCGAGGTCATAGTTCATGAATATCCTGCTTATACTTGCCCTTACTTTTATTTTTTTCCTTGTTGCCTATAGGCTCTATGGAAGGTATATCGCAAGAGTCTTTAGAGAGAATGATTCAAATCCCACACCTGCAAAGGCCCTGGCTGATGGCCTTGATTATGTTCCATCAAACACCCTTGTAGTATTTTCCCATCACTTTTCTTCCATTGCTGGTGGTGGACCCATCATAGGTCCAACAGTTGCCCTTCTTTATGGTTTTTATCCAACATGGCTCTGGATTATCTTTGGCGGGATTCTTATAGGTGCTGTTCATGATTATACATCCCTCTTTGTGAGTATGCGCGAAAAGGGAAGGTCAATGGCAGAGATTGCAAGAAAGACCATGGGCAATCCCGGATTTGTTCTTTTTATATTATTTACCCTTTTCCTTGTGGTTCTTGTATGTGCAGCCTTCCTCGGTCTTACTGCAACAGCCCTTACATCCCTTGTATCCCTTAAGACCCTCGGGCTTCCCCATGACCAGACCCTTTTGAGAACTGTTGTTGATTCAAAGTCTGGTGAGATAAAAGCTGTTATCGGAGGTGTTGCGTCGAGCTCTGTAATAATTATTACCCTTTTTGCCCCTATTCTTGGCTGGCTCATAACAAAAAGAGGGCTTAGGACATTGTCAGCTTCACTCATAGCAATAGGAGTTGCCTTTGGCTCTGTACTGATGGGCCTTAAATATCCTGTTCGGTTTTCTCCAGAGACATGGATGGTCCTTCTGTCTGTCTACTGCTTCTTTGCCTCTGCAATACCTGTCTGGATCGTCCTTCAGCCAAGGGACTTCATTAATTCATTTATCCTGTATGGAGGTCTTTTTGCCCTCTTTGCTGGTATCGTAACAGGTGGCCTTAGTGGAATGGCCTTTAATGCCCCGCCGGTTAATATCATTGAGGGCACCTCAAAACTCGGTCCAGTATGGCCTATACTCTTTATTACCGTTGCCTGTGGAGCCATATCTGGATTTCACAGCCTTGTAGCAGGCGGAACGACATCGAAGCAGGTTCAGAGAGAGTCTGATGCAAGAAAAATAGGCTATGGTGGTATGCTCCTTGAGTCCCTTCTTGCAGCTTCTGTCCTTATAGTGGTTGCTACAGGTCTTTCTTTTATTGATTACACAAATATTGTATTTCCTGATCCAAAGATCGGAAAATCCAATCCTGTTTTAGCCTTTTCCCTCGGCACAGGTCTTCTCCTTGATAAGACAATTGGCATACCTGTTTATATAGGAACGATATTCGGAATTGTTATGGTTGAGGGGTTCCTTGCCACGACCCTTGATACATCTGTGAGGCTTGGAAGATATCTCCTTGAAGAGCTCTGGAAGGTTCTCTTCAGGGATGTCCCTGCTGTTTTTAGATCTCCCCATTTTAACTCAGCCATTATAGTGATCATAATGTTTGTCCTTGCCTATAAACAGGGATTCCTCCTTATCTGGCCTGTCTTTGGCTCGGCAAATCAGCTCCTTGCAAGTCTGGCCCTTATTGCTGTTTCTCTGTGGCTCGTGAGCAGGGCAAGAAAGAGTCTCTTCACGCTTCTGCCCGCAGGATTTATGATTGTTACAACTATTACATCCCTTGTGTATCTGCTTTTTACAAAATATATACCAGGCCATAATAAAACACTATCCCTCTTTGCCATTGCCCTTGTTTTGCTTGCCTTAGGAGTGGCCGTCCTTGCCATAAAGAGCCTTTCTCAATATAGGAATGGTGCAAAGGAACTGGTCAGAGACTCATTGATTCAGGATTGACCCTTTGCCTCTTCCCAGAGTCTGTCCATTTCCTCAAGGGTCATTTCGGTGAGGGGTTTTCCTATCTCCCTGCTTTTGCTCTCTATGTATCTGAACCTGTGTATGAACTTGCTAATTGTTTTTCTCAGGGCATCTTCAGGATTCACTCCAACAAATCTCGATATATTCACAAGACTGAAGAATATATCACCAAGCTCATCTTCTATTTCTGACTGATCCTTTTTCTCAAGGGCCTCTCTGAATTCCTTGAGCTCTTCATTTAATTTCTCAATAACATCACTTATATCCCTCCAGTCAAATCCAATCTTTGAGGCCCTCGACTGGACCTTTTGGGCCCTTATCAAGGCAGGGAGTTCCTTCGGTATTCCCTCAAGGATCGATTCCCTCTGTTTACCTTCTTCTCTTTTTCTTTCTTCCCACTGCCTGAGCACCTCTTCAGTAGTCCTGAAGTTTGCATCTCCAAATACATGGGGATGCCTCGAGATCATTTTGTTTGCTATATGCTCCATGACATCATCTATGGTAAATTCTCCCCTTTCCTTTGCAATCTGGCACTGGAATATGATCTGAAACAGGAGGTCACCGAGTTCCTCTTTGACCTTTTCTGGTTCACCTTCATCAATCGCCTCAAGAACCTCATAGGTTTCTTCAAGGAGAAAGGGTTTAATAGATTCCCTTGTCTGTTCTCTGTCCCAGGGGCAGTTTTTTCTCAACCTTTCCATGATCTCAATAAGTCTCTTAAACCTTTCTTGTGAATTTAAGTCCTGTAGCATATCTTTAATATCTCCTTTGCAAGGTCAACACATTCAGAGGCCTCTTCATGAGTTAAGAAATTTATAGTGTATTCAGATTTTATGTATAATTCAAAGAGTCTTTTAAAGGCATCAGCTATAAGATTACCATAGTGTTCCTTCACAAGCGGAAGGAGCACCGATACCTTACTTGAATAACCCACCCCTTTCATGGCAAGACCTGCCTGTATGGCATGCTTTGCTGCAATAAAGCAGAGGTCAGCTGAACTATGATCAGGGTGCTTCATGAGAAGCTCTTCGGCAATCTCAATTTTTTGATACTCTACTTCTTTTGAACGCTCAAAAAATTCTGCATATTTTTTCTCTGGCTTTTCAGGATTAATAGAGAGGTCAGCATTGCCATAGAGAATTATACCCTCTTTTTTAATTGCAGTATAAAGGGGAATCCTCTCTTTTTTAAAATCCTCTATGCTGACAGGCAGAAGGGTAAGGCTTCTTTCGCTACCAACTTCAAACTCCTCTTTGATATCTTCAATATCTTTTGATATTTTACGATCAACCTCTTCAAAAAGGGCAATCATGTCTATATCAGAATCCTCTCTTGCCGTGCCTTTTGCCCAGGAGCCATAGAGGAGCACAGCCTTAAGGGTTTCAGGAAAGTTTTGCCTTAATATCTTTACGATCTTTTCTAATTCTGTCTGAATGGTGGATACTGAAAGAGGCATAAAAGATTATATCACAATAGATTAATACCAAAAATCGTTTAAAAAATAAGTGGCTAAAACAGTCAGGGGCCTATGTCGGAATATTAAACTTGACTTTTAAACTCAGGGTGTTTTATAAATAAGTAGTAATGCGGGTGTAGCTCAGTGGTAGAGTGGGAGCTTCCCAAGCTCTTGGTCGCGGGTTCGAATCCCGTCACCCGCTCCATTTCAATAACTTTAAGTTATCTTTACACTCTTTAATCTTGCTGATATCTCATGTACACTATCTATAAGGAATCTTGCCTTTTCTACTGGTGTTTCTGGAAGGATTCCGTGACCGAGATTAAAGATATGACCTTTTATGGATGACCTCATACCTTTTCTCACAATATCCGTTATCCTTTCAAAGAGCCTTTCCTCTGGTAAAAAGAGTTCGCAGGGATCAAGATTTCCCTGAACAGCAACACCATCCTTTAGCCTGTCTATAGCAGTTCCGAGGTCTATCCTCCAGTCAACTCCTATTACATCCGCACCGGATTCCTTTATGAATTCAAGGAATGTGCCCCCATTAAGAACGAAATAAATAACTGGCACATTGCCTTTAAGATCTGTAATTATCTTTTTTACGTACGGTAAAACATACTCCTTAAAATCCCTTGGTGTTAATATGCCGGCCCATGTATCGAAGAGCTGGACTGCCTGAACACCTGCTTCTATCTGGGATAAAAGATAATCTCTTACTGTTTCTGATAGGAGCTCCATTATTCTGTGGAATTTTTCTGAGTCTTCATACATAAGTCTCTTTGTCTTGAGAAAGTTCTTTGAACTTCCGCGTTCTATTATGTATGTGAGGAGTGTAAAAGGTGCCCCTGAAAATCCTATTAATGGGATATCAAGTTCTTTTACAAGTATCTTTATTGTTTCAAGCACAAAGGAGACATCTTTTTTCGGTTTTATCTTTTTGAGTTTAGTAAAATCTTCTGGAGGATTCAAAACAGGTCCACCCTTTTCAGGAAATTCTATCTTTATTCCCATTGGCTCCAGAGGGATCAGGATGTCAGAGAAGAGGATAGCCGCATCAACATTCAGTCTCCTCACAGGCTGAAGTGTTATCTCTGCTGCGAGTTCAGGTGTTTTACAGAGGGTCATGAAGTCATATTTTTCTCTTAGGGCCTGATACTCTGGAAGATATCGGCCCGCCTGCCTCATAAGCCATACAGGTGTATAATCTGTCTTTTCTCCTCTGCAGGCCTTCAGGAAGGTATCGTTCATTTAAGAAAGACCTCCTTTGAATGAATTATTTAACACCAGCTTTTTTTAAGGCTTCGAGCCTCTTTGGCAGATATGAACAGAAAGGCTCTTCTTCAAGATAGTCTCCATATACTGAATAGGCCCTTGCCCTGCAACCACCACAGACAGAGATGAATTCACAGGAACCGCATCTTCCTTTGTAGGATTTGAAATCCCTTAATTTCTTGAAGAGCTCTGAATTCTCCCATATCTCTTTGAAGGATTTTTCTTTAATATTTCCTGCAGGCATTGGAAAATAACTGCAGGGAAGGACATTGCCATCTACATCTATAAGACATATGAGCTGACCCGCAATGCATCCCTTGGCTCCACCAGTAGAAAATTTCAGGGAACGCCTCTCAAACTTTATCCCTTCCTGCTGTGACCTCTGAAGGACAATCCTGTAGTAATGGGGTGCACAGGTAGGCCTCACAAGGATATCCTTCTCGTCCTTTTCCATCTCATAGTGCCAGTTAAGGATCTCCTCATAGTCATCCTTTGATATAAGTTCATTCATTATCTCCTCGCCCCTTCCAGTGGGTACTATCATGAACATGTACCAGGCAGTTGCACCGAGTTCCTTTGCAAGCTTATAGACCTTTGGTATCTCTTCCTGATTTCTTTTTGTAAAGGATGAATTGATGATGAATTCTATTCCATGTTTCTTAAAGAGCCTTGCTGCATTTATTGTCCCCTGAAATGCCCCTTTCTGTGAGCGGAAGTTATCATGGACCTCTTCTGTGGAGCCATCAAGGCTTAAGGAGACTATCTTTATTCCTGATTCTTTGATCTTTTCGCATATCTCATCTGTAACGAGTGTACCATTTGTGGCAAGGCACATCCTCAAGCCCTTTTCTGTGCCGTATCTTGCTATATCAAAGACATCCTTTCTCAGAAGGGGTTCTCCACCACTTAAGACGACAACAGGTTTTGCATAGCTTGATATGTCATTGATAATCCTGTAGGCCTCTTCAGTTGGAAAATCAGGATGCCCTTTTACCTCAGCCTCAGAAGAGGATCTGCAGTGGATGCATCTCAGATTGCATCTCCGCGTAATCTCCCAGGCTATCCATTTAGGTGCAAATTCCATGTTTCTCCTTTCATTAAGAATTAGATTATATCGGGTGCTCTATCCATAAAGCAAGATTTAAACAGAAAGGTCCTGTACAAGCTCTTCTGTAAAAAGTTCTTTCCCTACATGCCATATGTGTCTTTCAATCTCTTCGAGCAATTGGCCGAAGGTCTCCCTTTTAAGGGCAGATATGCCGATGGCATTATACCTTTTTATAATATTCTGGGCCACTTCCGGATCTATCCTGTCAATCTTGTTAAATACAAGGATTCTCGGCTTTTCGTGAAGATTGAGCTCTTTGAGGATTTCCTCTACTGATTCAATATGTTGTTCGAATCTCGGGTTTGATATATCAACAAGATGAATAAGAAGATCAGCATCCTCAAGCTCTTCAAGAGTGGATTTAAAGGCCGAAACAAGGTCTTTTGGAAGGTCCCTGATGAATCCCACTGTGTCAGTTATTATGACCTCCCTCTCCCTCGGGAATCTGAGCCTTCTTGAGGATGTATCGAGGGTTGCAAACATTCTTTCTTCAACAAAGACATTGCTATTTGTGAGATTATTAAGAAGTGTTGACTTGCCTGCATTTGTGTAACCTATGATTGACACAATAGGTATTCCCCTCTCAACCCTTCTCTGTTTTCTCTGCTTCCTTGCCTCTGAGAGGATTTTTAATTCTCTTTCAAGTAGAGCTATCCTTTCCTTTACGCGCCTGCGGTCAATCTCGAGTTTTGTCTCACCAGGTCCTCTACCACCAATCCCTCCTGTCAGTCTTGACATGGCCGTTCCCTTACCAACAAGCCTTGGAAGTCTGTATTTTAACTGGGCAAGTTCTACCTGAATCTTGCCATCCCTTGAATGAGCTCTTTTTGCAAAGATGTCAAGGATTAGCTGAGATCTGTCTATCACCTTTAGCTCTGTTAATTCACTTATCTCCTTTATCTGAGATGGAGTAAGGTCCTGGTCAAATATGAGAAGGGTTGCCCCTTTGTCAAGGGCATTGATAATTATCTCTCTCAGTTTTCCTTCTCCCATGAGATATTTAGGATTAATCTCTTTAAGTTTCTGTATCACTGTATCGAGGACTATCACATCAGCACTTCTTGCCAGCTCCTTTAGTTCTTCCATTGATTCCTCAAGCTCGTATCTGGGTTTTGTTGATGCACTTATTAGGATTGCCTTATCCCTCTTGTCCTGAACATAGAGCCTTGCCCTATCCATCTCATCTTCAAGATTCAATATGAAAGACTGGAAATCAAGATCTATCTGATGGATGCTCATGGGTTCAAGTATCTCGTATCTCGATTTTGAACCATGGGGTAAGAGATGGGCCATATAGACCTTATCAGGCAGGTTTTCCTTTAGAGTAATGGCAACAATCATATCAAGTCTAAGAAGGAGAAGATCAGTGAGGTCGTCCTGTGTGAGGGGTTCTTCTTTTAGATGGGTATGGACCAGTCTCAATTCCCTGAGGGGTTTTCTTCCGAGGGGATAGTCTTCCTCAAGGGATGGTATCAGTATGCCTTTTGCATCACCAACGATTACATGGGTTACGAAACCTTTTCTATTTACTAAAATACCTATCTGCCTTCCTGTTGAATAAGAGAGCTCTGAAATATATTTAGCAATGTCATAAGATATTATCTTTTCAGGAGCGCATTTCTTCCTGAAGAGTCTCTCCAAAAGGGCTAATTCCCTTTTTTTAAGACCAGAAGTATTTCCAAATATAGCGATTTTTTAACCTCCTTTTTAATTATAACACATAAATAATTAGGCCCATAGGCTACAGGCGATAGGCAACTTTAGGCTATAGGCCATAGGCGATAGAAAAATACCCTGTAGCTTGAAGCCTGTTTTTTTTGGGATTCAAAGGGGCAAAGCCCCTTTGAGGGACTCTGTCCCAAACCCCATATCTTTGTTCACTCAAAAAGTGAATCTTTAAAATATGGAACTTATTGAATTTATTACATAAACCTGAATTACCTTGCGTAATTCAGGTTGAATCTTTTTATTAAAGAAGATTTATAGATTAACCCCCATGAGATCAAGATTCACCAGAGGAAGATACTTTTTGGAGATTTTTTAAGAGAGTAGTTTTTGTATAGCGTCATGTTTAGTGTGAGTGTTTCCTTTACTTAAGTCTGGCCTAAAACCATCACCTCCGAGGTCCAGATTTCCAGCTTATAGAGTTGTAATGGTGGTGATGTCCTAACCTGAAAGAGATTAAAACTTGACATGGATGGCATTATTTGATATTACTATAACAGGTGCTATGAATGCTATTGATGCCATAAAGGCCCGCAGGTCTATTAACTTCTTTGATCCTTCGAGGAAAATACCTGATGATGTACTTAAGGAGCTAATCGAGATAGCAAATCTTTCGCCTTCATCTTTTAATCTTCAGCCATGGGAAGTGATAGTTGTTACTGAGCAGGAAAAGAAAAAGGTCTTGAGGAGATGTGCCTTTGATCAGCCAAAGGTAGAAGAGGCCTCAGCTATACTGATAATCATTGCTGATCCTCATGCTGTTGAGAAAAATATCAATAATGTTCTTGATAGCTGGCAGTCCCTTGGTTACATAAAGCCAGAGGCAAGGAATAATTACATTGCTATTGCATCAAATCTCTACGGTTCTGCTGATAGCCTGAAAAGAAAACTCTTTGCTGTAAAAAACGCTTCTCTTTTTGCTATGACACTGATGATAGCTGCAAAGGAGTTAGGACTTGATACCCACCCGATGGATGGCTTTGACGAAGAATGTATTAAGAAGGAATTTAATATTTCAGAAGATAAACTTATCCCCATGCTTATAGCTGTTGGATACCTTAGAGAAGGTATCACTCTTTTACCGAGGGCATGGAGAAGAAGGATTGTGGATTTTGTAAAATTCAATCCTTAATATAGGAGGTTTATATGGGGTACACAATGGTTGCCTTGAAAGATAAGATAATGGAGATGTATCCTGAGATTCAAGAGCATGGGATATCTGTTACTCTCAGCTTTGACGAGCAGAAGAATGCCTATGTTGTTCAATTTAAAAAGGGTACTCATGAACTCACCACACATCTCGAGAAAAAAGATGCCGATGATTGTATGAATG
>Ga0197143_1001144_pt1 | contig 23535 bp, 22 predicted proteins | sample GBS70_MetaG_FD_148603 | JGI IMG/M metagenome (GOLD analysis project Ga0197143, IMG submission 148603) | Sediment microbial communities from Great Boiling Springs, Gerlach, Nevada, United States - GBS 70_MetaG | ecosystem: Environmental > Aquatic > Thermal springs > Hot (42-90C) > Sediment...
TACATGCAATAAATCCAACAAGTGGTGCCCAAAATTTTGCACCTTCAGGGAAAAGACCAAATCCAATTCTAACTGCTCCATATGCACCAAGTTTCATAAGAACACCTGCATGAAGCATTGAAACTGCTGTTGGTGCTGCTGCATGTCCATCAGGTGACCATGTATGTAAAGGAAAGACACCTGCAAGAACACCAAAACCTATATAAAAACATAAAAACAAAATTTTTTGAAAAGAAATAGAATATAATCCCTCTTCAGTTGCCTTATAAAGAATCAAATAATCAAAACTTTTTCCACCTGTAAAATAAACAACAAGAAGACCAACTAAAATAAAGGCAGAACCCAGTAAAAGATAAAGAGTCAATTTTGCAGCAGCGTATTCTTTTGTTCCAAGTGAAACATTTCTCATTGCAGTATCAATTGGTCTCATAATAAATCCAATTATTCCTTTTGGTGGTATCTTTGGCTTTAGATCAGCACCTTTTCCCCATACTCCTATTAAAAGATACATTGGAAGAACTGCAAGTTCATAAAAAAGGAAAAATAAGAATAGATCAAGTGAAACAAATACACCAAAAACACCTGTAACAAGAACAAAAAGTAAAATGTAAAATTCCTGAGACCTAAAAGGAATTGTCCAGGATGCAAAAACACCTGTAAAAATTATAAATGCTGTTAAAAGAACAAGAGTTATTGAAATTCCATCAACTGCAAGATGATATGAAATACCAAGAGAAGGAACAATATCAATTTTTTCAACAAATTGAAATCCACCTTTATTAATATCATAAAGAAAAAGAATTAAAATTGAAAGAAAAAGTGAAATACCTGAACAAATTGCTGCAACAATTCTTACAAGAAGTGGATTTCTTCTTAAAAAAAGCATTATTATTGCACCAAGAAATGGAGAAAAAGTTATAATACTAAGAAATGGAAAGAACACTTTAATTCTCCTTTTGAAAAAAGGAAAAAATTATAAAGTTAAAAAATTTTTGAAGTCAAACAAAATAAATCTTTTAAGTATCTTGAATTGAAATTATAATTTCCCTTATTATTATGCTTGCTACATAAGCCCATGTATGTTCAGGTGATGCAATTGGATTATATTCAACAACATCAAATCCTATTATATTTTCTTTAAAATTTGATAAAAATAAAATTGTATTTAAAATTTCTTTAAAATCAATTCCACCTGGTTCTGGATTTGTGACTGCTGGGAAAAATCCAGGGTCTAAAACATCAAGGTCAATTGAAACATAAAATTTTTTATTTTTTAATAAATTTTCAATTTTTTTAATATTTTCATAAACATTAAAAAAATAAATATTTTTAGAAATTTTTTCTTCTTTTGCATGCGACCTTGCTCCAAATGTAAAAATTTTATCCTTTCCTATTTTTTCTTCAATTCTTTTTATAACAGTTGCATAATTTATTTCATTTTTTTTAAATATTTTTCTTCTATCAAGGTGTGCATCAATATGTATTAATAAAAAATTTTTATAAAATTTTTTTAAGGATAAAACAATTGGATATGTTATTGTATGGTCACCACCAATTGCAACAAATTTTTTCTTATTTTTTAAAATTTCTCCAATTTTATCTTCTATTTTTTTAAAGGGACTTTCACTTAAATCAATATCTCCTAAATCTAAAAAATTTTTTGCTGATTTTTTTTGATAAGGTGAATAAAATTCTATTTCATGGGATGCTTCCCTTATTTTTTCAGGTGCAAGAGAAGTTCCCCTTTTAAAAACAATTTCACCTTCATAAGGAATGCCTATTAAAACTATATTTGCATCATTTTTACTATATCCTAAAAATTTTTTCATAAATTTTCTCCAATTTCAAAAATTGCTTTATGAATTTTTTCAGAATAAAATTTTAAGTTTTTTGGTATTCTTTTAATTTTACTTTTTAAAGGGTCATAAAAATCAGAACAGAAAATATAGGACCATATTCCAGAAGGATAAGTTGGAACAGGTGAAAAATAAAATTTACATATTTTAAAAATTTTTTTAAGTTCCCTATAAATTTTTCTTTGAATTTTTTTATGGTATATTGGTGATTCTGCTTGCATTACTAATATCCCCTTTTTCTTTAAAACATTTTTTAAATTTAAATAAAATTCTTTTCTATAAAGTTTTTTAGCAGGTCCTATAGGGTCAGAAGAATCAACAATTATAGCATCATATTTTTCCTTTGTTTTCTTTACAAATTCATATCCATCATCTATAAAAATTTTTACTTTTTTATTTTCAAAAACATTTCCCCATTTAAAATTTTTCTTTGAAATTTCTATAACCTCTTTATCAATTTCAACAACATGAATTTCCTTCGGATTATGTTTTAATATTTCATAAATTGCCTTTCCATCACCTCCTCCAATAACTAAAATTTTTTCAGGTTTTGATATAAGTGATAAGGCAGGATGAGTTATTGATTCATGATAAAAATATTCATCCTTTTCTGTGAGCATCAAAAGACCATCAAGTGTAAGAATTTTTCCAAAATTTTTATTTTCAAAAAGAAAAATCTTTTGGAATTTACTTTTCTTATTATAAATAACTTTATCTATTTTAAAAAAAATTCCAGAATTTTTTGTATGGTATTCTCTGAATTCTTTCATAAGAAAATAATTTTAATTGAATTCTACCAAATTTTTTCAATATAATATAAAAAATTAAGAGGTGGAAAATGGCAGGGCATTCAAAGTGGGCTCAGGTAAAACATAAGAAAGAAAAAGTTGATAAGGAAAGGGGAAAAATTTTTAATAAACTTATAAGGGAGATAACTGTTGCGGCAAGGCTTGGAGGAGGTGATATTGAATTTAATCCAAGGTTAAGACTAGCGGTTGAAAGGGCAAAATCATATAATATGCCATGGGAAAATATTGAAAGAGCAATTAAAAAGGGAACAGGAGAACTTGAAGGTGTTAAGTATGAAGAAGTTATATATGAAGGATATGGACCTGGTGGAGTTGCAATAATTGTTGAAGCAACAACAGATAATAAAAATAGAACAACAAATGAAATAAGACATATATTTTCAAAATATGGTGGAAATCTTGGAACAACAGGATGTGTTTCATGGCAATTCAAGGATAAAGGAATATTGCGTGTCTCAAAAGAAAATATAAGTGAAGAAGAATTATTTGATATTACAATAGAAGGTGGTGCAGAGGATATAAAGACAGAAGGTGATTCTTATGAGATAACCTGTAATCCTGAAAATTTTTATAATTTAAAAAAGATATTGACTGAAAGGGGATTACAAGTTGAAGGTGATATAATGAAGATACCAAATGCAGTTGTAAAAATAGAAGGAAAAAAGGCGGAAGCACTTTTAAAATTGCTTCAAACACTTGAAGAACATGATGATGTTCAAAGAACATATTCAAATTTTGAAATAGAAGAAAAAGAGTTTGAAGCGTTAACAAAAACAATTTGAAAATTCTTGGAATTGATCCGGGTCTAAAGGAAACAGGTTTTGGAATAATAGATGAAAATAGGAATTTAATTTCAAAGGGAATTATTAAAGGGAAAAATTTTTTAGAACAAATAAGGAAATTTAAAAAAATAACTAATAAAGATAAAATTGATTTTGTTTTTCTTGAGGATGTTTTTTCCTATAAAAATCCAAAAATGTCATTAAAACTTGGTGAGATAAGGGGTGCCCTTATTTATTTTTTTGAATCAAAAGGAATAAAAGTTATAAATTTGCAAAGTTCAAAGATAAAAAGAATTTTAACGGGAAATGGAAGGGCGAAAAAGGAGCAGGTTAAATTTATGGTTAAAAGTTTTTTGAAAATAAAAGAAGATATTTCAGAGCATGAATCTGATGCACTTGCATGTGCAATTGCAGGTCTTTTTATAAAAAAAGATGTTTTTTAAAATAAAAGGAAAAATAGTTTATAAGGAGCCCTTTAAAATTGGAGTAGAAGTAAATCTTGGAGAAGATAGCATTACTTATGAAATTTTTGTTTCTTTAAAAATTTATGAAAAATATAAAGAAGGAGATAAAATAGAACTATTTATTTTTAATTATTTTAAAGAAAATGAATTTTCACTTTTTGGATTTGAGAAAAAAGAAGAAAGAGATTTGTTTGAAAAAATAATTTCTGTTCCAGGAATTGGTCCAAGAACAGGTCTTCAAATATTATCAAATTATGATGTAGATGAAATTTCTGAAATAATTGAAAATGAAGATGTTAAAAAATTATCAAAAATAAAAAGTGTTGGAAAAGTTAGGGCAAGTAGAATAATATTTGAATTGAGGGAAAAAATTCCATCAGTTAAAAAATTTGAAACTGATATTGAAAGGGAAGCATTAAAAGTTTTAATAAATCTTGGATTAAAAAGAACTGAAGCAGAAAAAATATTAGAGGATGTATTAAAGGGTAAAAAATTTGAAAAACTTGAAGACCTTTTAATGGAGATTTTTAAAAGAGAAATTTGATTTTTAAATTTCTTTTAATTTATAATTTTTGTGTAATTAAGGAGGTAAAATGGACTTACAAGGAATACTTGAAGAAACATTAAATAAAATAAGTGGAGCAACTTATGTTTCATGTGTGGGAATGGATGGGATTGCACTATCTCAGGCAATAAAAGAAGTTCCCTTTGACCCTGCTGTTGCTGATGCAGAATTTGCAAATATTGTTGGACATGGATTAAAGGCAATTGAAAGTATTGATGGAGGAGATTTTGAGGAAATGTTTTTTTCAACAAGTAAATTTCTTGTTTTAATAAGGAAAATAAATAAGGATGCCTTTCTTGCAATTGCAATAAAAGGAGATGTTAAAAATCTTGGTCTTGCAAGAATTCAGGCAAAAAAATCAGCAGAGGATTTAAAGAAAGTATTAGAGTAAAATAAGAAAATACAATTCTTTAATTTGTTTCCTTTTATTTTTCTTTGGTATTCTATTTAAAAAATTAAATTTACCTTTATTTCTCTTAATCCCTTTAATTTTAATTTTTTTCTTTATTTTAAAGGAAAATTTTTTCTGGACATTAATTTTTCTTTTAGGTTTTTTCTATTCTTCAAGCGATTTTAAAATTTCAAAAAATTTTTTAATAATAAATGAAGGTCTTCATAATAATTTTAAAGATATAATTGAAGAAAATTTTTATAAGGAAGATGCTGAATTTTTAAAGGCAATAATCCTTGGTGATAGAAGCAATTTACCAAAAAAATTAATTGAAAATTTTAAAAGAACAGGAACAATTCATTTTTTTGCAATTTCAGGACTTCACATGGGAATAATCTTCCTTTTCTTTTTTACCTTTTTTAGAATTTTAAGAATAGATTATAAAATTTCAAATCTCTTATCCTGCATTTTCCTTTTAATTTATACAACATTTTTACCTTTAAGACCTTCAATTTTAAGGGCAAACATAATGATTTTAACATTTGGTTTTATGCAACTTTTAGAAAGAAAAGTCATCCCCTTAAATACACTTGGATTTTCTGGATTTTTATCACTTATAATAAATCCTTTATGGGCATTTGACCATGGCTTTTTACTTTCATATCTTGCAACATTTGGAATACTATTTTTATACAATCCAATTTTCAATTTAATAAAAACAAAATTTGAAATTTTAAACAAATACATAATTTCTCCTCTTATAGTTTCCTTTTCAGCACAATTATTTGTTTTTCCTTATGTCCTTTACAATTTTAAATATCTTTCAACAACTTCAATAATTTCAAATTTAATATTAACCCCAATTTTAACCCTACTTATTTTTTCCTCTTTACTTTTTTTAATGTTTCATCCAATAAATTTTTTAAGTGAAGGATTTAAGGGGTTTTACCTTTTTTCAAAAGACCTTCTTTTTAAAATTAATGAAATTCTATCAAATTTACCCTTTTCCTGCTTTTATTTCAAAAATGTTTCTACTTTAATTTTTTTAGTTTATCCCTTTATTTTAATTTTTGGATTTTTAATAATTTCAAAGGCTAAAAGGGTATAATAGGTTAATTTTTCTGAAAAATCTATATTTTCAGGATTAAAGGGTTTTGAAATACAAATTGATACTTTTGAAAAAGGGAGTGGCAATTTAAATTTATCCCAACTTTTAAACTCTATAAATTTTGAATATCCTGTTCCAACAAGAACAATTTTCTTATTTGTTTCCTTTGATAAAAAAATTGCCCCTTCCTTAAATACCCATCTTGGTCCTCTTGGTCCATCAGGAGTTATTGCAACATTTAATCCCTTTTTTAAAAATTTCCTTAAAGTTAAAAAACCAACTTCACCTTTCCTTTGAGAAGAACCCCTTGCAACATTAAATTTAAATGTTTTTAAAATTTTTGAAATTATTTCTCCATCTTTATGCCTTGAAACAAGAACACATATTTTTTTACTCCTATGAGTAAATATAAGAGGGAATATTTGTGAATGCCAGAAACAAAATATGCAGTTTTCATTCTTTTTAATTTTGTCAGGAAAATAATTTTTATTTCCAAAAAATCTTATTTTTAAAGTTTTTGAATAAAAATAATAAATTAAAGGAAGAAAACGAATAAAAATTTCAAAGGTCTTATCTTTTAATTTCTTCAAATTCTATTAAATTTTTTATTTCCTTTAAAACTTCATTTTTCTCCCTTTCAAAATCTTCAACTTTTAATTCCTTTAACCTTATAATTTTTTCAATCAAATATGGATTTAAAATCTCTTCAAGTGTTTTACCTTTTCTAAGTCCTTCCATTGCAGTATCATAAAAATTAAGTATTACCCTCATCATTTCCCTTTGTTTTTCAATAGGACATGAAGCATCAGTTTCATGAAAGGCACTTTGAGATAAAAATCCTTCCCTTATAATTTTACCTGTTTCAAGCAAAATTCTTTCAGGTTCTTCAAGTGCATCAGGACCAACAAGTTGAACTATTTCTTGAAGTTCAGCATCCTTTTGCAATATTTCAGATGCCCTTCTTCTTAATTCTGACCAGTCCTCACCAATATTTTTCTTATACCATTCCTCCATAAGTCCATAATAAAGGGTATAACTTCTTAACCAGTTTATTGCTGGATAATGCCTTCTATATGCAAGGGATGTATCAAGTGCCCATAATGCACCTGTTATCCTCAATGTATTTTGAGTAACAGGTTCTGAAAAATCACCACCAGGAGGTGAAACTGCTCCAATTGCAGTAACAGAACCTTCCCTTTCTGGTTTTCCAAGGCAAATAACCCTTCCAGTTCTTTCATAAAATTGAGAGAGTTTTGCAGCAAGATAAGGTGGAAATCCTTCTTCTCCTGGCATCTCTTCCAATCTTGAAGAAATTTCCCTCAATGCTTCTGCCCATCTTGAAGTTGAATCAGCCAAAAGTAACACATTATATCCCATGTCTCTATAATATTCAGCCATTGTAATTCCCACATATATTGATGCTTCTCTTGCAGCAACAGGCATATTTGAAGTATTAACAACAAGTATTGTCCTATTCATTAAAGGACCACCATGAAATGGGTCTTCAAGATGAGGAAATTCAGTTAAAACATCAGCCATCTCATTTCCCCTTTCACCGCATCCTATATAAATAACAATTTCAACAAGTGCATACTTTGCAAGTGTTTGCTCCAAAACAGTTTTACCTGTTCCAAATCCACCAGGAAGTGCAGCATTTCCACCAAGTGCAACAGGGAAGAAAAAGTCAAGAACCCTTTGACCTGTTGGAAGAGGTCTTGTTGGTTCAAGTTTCCTTTTATAAGGTCTTGGATTTCTTACAGGCCATTTATGACTCATACTTATTTTACTTCCATTATCAAGTTCGCATATTATCTCATCTACATTATATTCACCCTCTTTTGCTATAAATTTAACTTTACCTTCAGGAATATTTGGTGGTATCATTATTTTATGAACTATTGAATGTGTTTCCATAACTTCACCTATTATTTCTCCTCCTGAAACTTTTTCATTTTCCTTAACTTTTGGAATAAAATGCCATTTTTTTTCTCTTGAAATCGCAGGTGCTGAAAGTCCTCTTGAAACAAAATTACCTGCCTTAAATCTTAAAATATCAAGTGGTCTTTGAACACCATCATAAGCATTTGAAAGGAGACCTGGACCAAGTTCAACTTGAAGTGGCTCATAAGTTCTTTCAACAGGTTCTCCAACAAAAAGACCAGATGTATCTTCATATACCTGAATATATGCTAAATCTCCCTTTAACCTGATTATTTCACCAACAAGCCCTTCTTTTCCAACCTTCACAATTTCATTCATCTTTGCACCACTCATTCCTTTTGCAACAACAAGAACACCTGAAATTCTTGAAATATAGGGTTTCATATTCTCCTCCAAATAGTTTTAATTATAAAGGATTTTAATTTATAATAAAAAATTGATAAAACTTCAAAATAAATTATTTAAAATTTTCAAAATTTGTCTAATTATAGTTGACAAAAATAGTACTATTTTTGTAAAATTATACTAAACAAAATGGAAAAAATTTATCCAAGAAAGTTAAAAAAGTTTCTTATTGATGAAATAAAGAAACCGCAAATTACTCTTATTACAGGGATGCGTCAAGTAGGAAAAACAACTTTACTTAAAGATATCTATAATCATATTGAGGCAGAAAATAAAATTTTTATTGATCTTGAAAATCCATTAAATCGTAAAATTTTTGAAGAAAAAAATTATGATAACGTTATAGGAAATTTGAAAGTTGCTGGATTAAAATCTGAGAAAAATGCATATGTTTTTATTGATGAAATCCAACTTATGCCAGAAATTTCAAAAGTAATAAAATATCTTTATGACCATTATAAAATAAAATTTTTCTTAACAGGGTCAAGCAGTTTTTATCTTAAAAATTTATTTCCTGAATCACTTGCTGGAAGAAAATTAATTTATGAACTATATCCTTTAGATTTTGAAGAATTTCTTATTTTCAAAAATAAAAAAAAGAAATTTTTTGAAAGTTTTGATGAAAAATCAAAAAATAAAAATAACATAGAATTTGAGATTTTGAAAAATTTATATGAAGAGTATTTAAATTTTGGGGGTTTTCCTGCTGTTGTATTAGAAGAAAATGTTGATAGAAAAAAATTAATTCTTAGTGACATTTTCAAATCATATTTTGAAAAGGATGTAAAAACATTGGCAGATTTTAAAGAAATAAGCAATTTAAGAGATACAATTTTACTTCTTGCTGGCAGAACCGGTTCTAAAATAGAAATTTCAAAAATATCAATTGAAATAGGTATTTCAAGACAAACAGTTTATTCCTATTTAAATTTCCTTGAAAAAACATATTTTATTTCTCTTGTTTTACCTTATTCAAAAGGAATAAATGGTGAAGTAAGAGGTGCAAGAAAAGTTTATTTATGCGATACAGGAATTTTAAATTATTTAATAAAAGTTGATGAAGGAAAAATATTTGAAACAAGTGTTTATAATTTTTTAAAAAAGTTAGGTAAAGTTAATTATTATGAAAAATATAGAGGTCCTGAAATTGATTTCATTTTAAACGGTGAAATTGCTTTTGAGGTAAAATTATTTCCTACCTTATCAGATTTAAAAAGATTAAAAAGGATTTGTGAAAACCTTAAAATAAAAAAATATTATCTTATATCAAAAAATTTTGTTGACCTTGAAAATACAATCATAGGAGTTGATTTATGATAAGGCAAAATTTTCATAATTCTTCCCTATTGACATTTTCAATTTTTTTCTTTATAATAAAAAATCTAACTTAAAAATGAATTACTTTACCTATTTAAATAAAAAGGGGTAAAAATGGAAAAGTGGATTAAAAAAAGGTATATAATGATGCTTGGTGAATTTAAGGAGAAAGAATTTTCCTTTGATGAGGCAGTTAATTTTTTACAAGAAAATTTTGGCGATGATGAAGATGAGGTAAAAAACATATTATCTCATTTTAAAGAAATGGGTTTTTTGGAAGTAAGAAGAAAAGAAGAGGATAGAAGGGAAAAAATTTACAAATTAAAAAATATTTTTTTATTTGATGAAGTTAATTCAATTTCTACAAAAGACCAGTTAATAAATTTATTAAAGCAATCAGCAGATATTATAAGGACAAGGGTTGATTATACCTTTATTTTATTTTTACTTTTTTATAAAGCATATTCTGATAAATGGGAAAAGGAATTTGAAGAAGCAAAGGAAAAATTGTTAAAAATGGGTTGGGATAAAGATGAAGCAGTTAGAGAGGCAGCATCAGAGCATTATCATACTTTTAATTTTCCAGAAGAATATCTTTGGGAAAATATAAGGAAAGAACCTCAAAGAATTTCGGAAAAATTTTCAATGGCAATTAAAAAGTTGTCTGAATTAAATCCAGATTATCAAGATATATTTTCTCAATTTGATTTTTCAGATTTTATAAGAAATAGAGAAAATGAAATTATTTTAAATCAATTGGTTGAACTATTTAGTAAATTTTCTTTTAAAGAAATTTCTGGAGATATTTTAGGAGATGCTTATGAATGGATTTTAAAATATTTTGCACCAACAAAAGCAAAGGAAGGAGAAGTATATACTCCAAGAGAAGTTATAAGATTGATGATAGAAATATTAGATCCTGAACCTGGAAAAGATATCTATGATCCTGCCTTAGGTTCTGCTGGAATGCTTATTGTTGCTTATAAATATCTTGAAGAAAAATATGGAAGAGAAAAAGCAGTTACTTTAACTTTATATGGGCAAGAAGTAAATGCAAAAACTCTTGCCTTAGCAAAAATGAATACACTTTTGCATGACATTAGAAATTTCAATTTTGCCTTAGGTGATAGTTTGCTTTTCCCAAAATTTAAAGAAAATAATTCCATTAAAAAATTTGATTATGTGATTGCAAATCCTCCCTGGAATCAAGATGCTTATGATGAAAACACATTAAAAAAAGGTGAATATTGGAGAGAAAGATTTAAATATGGATTTGCAACAAAACAAAGTGCTGATTGGATTTGGATTCAACATATGATTTCTTCTGCAAAAGAAAAAGTTGCAGTTGTAATTGATACTGGTTCAGTTTCAAGAGGAGCAAGGGAAAAACTCATAAGGCAAAAAATTGTAGAAGATGATTTAATTGAATCAGTTATTTTACTTCCAGAAAAACTCTTTTATAACACTGGTGCACCAGCAGTTATAATTGTTTTTAATAAAAATAAACCGCAAGAGAAAAAGGGAAAAATTTTATTAATTAATGCAAGTAAAGAATATATGCCAGGCAAAAAACAAAATATCTTATCAAAAGAAAATATTCAAAAAATTGTAAATGTTTATAAAGAATTTAAAGATGTTGAAAAATTTGCAAGAGTAATAACAATTAAGGAAATAAAAGAAGCAGATTATAATTTAAGCCCTTCAAGATTTGTTTCAGTAATAGAAGAAGAAAAATATAGACCAATAAGCGAAATAAAAGCAGAATTAGAAAAATTAGAAGAAGAAAGAAAAAAGGTTGAGACGAAAATATGGGAAATATTCACAAGGTTCCAATAGATAATTTTTTTAAGTATATTGACATTTATGTTTTTGAGAAAGTATAATTATAATTGGATTTCCCTGGAGTGTATACTCCAGGCCCCCCTGGACCGCCAGGGGGATTTTTATTTATATGGAAAAAGTTAGTTTTTTAATAGATGGTCTTAATTTTTATTATTCTATTCTCTCTGTCAAAAAAGATACCGGTATAAATACTAAATGGTTTGATTACTCCTCACTATGTGAATTCTATAAAAACGATTTATCAAAAAAACTAAATAAGCAAATAAAAATTAATGGAATTTTCTATTTTACTTCTATAATCATTAAAACCTTCAATATGTCAAATGAAGAATACTCAAAACATAAAAACTATCAAATGAACTATTTAAAAGTTTTAAAAGATTTAGGGCTTGAAATAGAAATGAGTAATTTTAAAAAGTTAAATTTAAAATGTCCTAAATGCAATTTAAATTATTATAAACCTATAGAGAAACAGACAGATGTTAAAATTGCAACTAAAATTTTTGAAATATTTTATAAAGAAATAGCAAATATAATAGTAATAATCTCAGGAGACACAGACCTTGTTCCCGCTATAAAAATGGCAAAAACTCTTTTTTCTGATAAATTGATTGGAGTTGTTATACCCTATAAAAATAGAAGCGAAGCATTGAAATCTCTTTCTGATTTTCGTTATTCAATTCCTGCAAAAAAATATCTTAATCACTTACTTCCCAATCCTTATATTTTAAAAACTGGAGATAAAATATATAAGCCTGAAACATGGTGAAAAATCAAACAATGAGGGGTGATCGGAGAAAAAGAAAAAAATTTAGTTTTATGCCTTACAAAGTCATAAGATGTGAATTCTCAAATCTTGTAGATAGAGATATAAAAAGAAATTGGAAAAATTGGAGGAAGAAAATTAAAGAGAAATTAAATAAAATTTTAAGTAATATATCATGACACCTTGGCCAACAAAAAAATTGAAGGAGATTTGTAAAGAAAATATAAAATCGCCATTTAAAGTTGAAAATGCTTCTAATTCCGGTGAATATCCTTTTTTTACAAGTGGCGAGAATGTTCTTACTCATGATGATTATTTGGTAGATGGAGAAAATATTTTTTTATCGACCGGTGGATATGCAAATGTGAAATATTACAATGGAAAAGCAAGTTATTCAACGGATACTTGGTCATTAAGAGTTAAAAATAATTTAACTAAATATGTGTTTTATCAAATTTTAGTGAGATTGAAATACATTGATGAGGTGTTATTTCGAGGTTCTGGACTAAGACATTTACAAAAAAAAGAATTTTTAACTCTTGAAATCCCCCTTCCCCCTCTTCATATTCAGCAAAAAATTGTTAAAATTCTTGATACGATTCAATCTGCTATTGATATTCAAGAAAAGATTATTGAGAAAACAAAAGAACTAAAAAAATCATTAATGAATTTATTATTTCATTACGGAATAAAAGCATTATCTATTAAGTTATTAACGAGTTATCGAGTTGGCGAGTTGGAGAGTGAAGAACTTAAAAAATTGGGATTGAAATTAAAGAAAACTGAAATCGGAGAAATTCCAGAACATTGGGAGGTGGTGAAATTGGGGGATGAGAGATTATTTGAAATAAAACTAGGAGGTACCCCTAAAACAGGAGAGCCAAAATATTGGAATGGAAGAATTTACTGGATTACACCCAATGATCTGAGTAAGCTCACTTCACCATTTATTAGGAGTACAGAGAGAACAATCACGGAAGAGGGGTTGAGGGCGGGTTCAAATATTTTACCTGCTGGTTCAATTATTCTCTCAACGAGAGCTCCTATCGGATATGTTGGGATTGTAGAAACTGATATGGCTTTTAATCAAGGGTGTAAAGGAATTGTGATAAAAAATAAAAATATACTAAATATTTTCGTATATTACTATTTAAATAAAAAGTCATTAAATTTGCATGAATTGGGAACGGGTTCTACCTTTAGAGAGTTATCAACTGAAGATTTAAAGAAATTTAAACTTCCCCTCCCCCCTCTCCCCGAACAACAAGAAATTGCTGAAATTTTGCAGACGATTGACCAAAAAATTGAGATTGAGAAAAGGAAAAAGGAACTTTATGAAGAATTGTTTAAAACATTGTTAAATAAAATTATGAGTCAAGAAATTGATGTTGATTTATTAGATTATTAGCGAGTTAGCGAGTTAACGAGTTAACGGGTTATGTTGATTTATTAGATTATTGGTGGATTGGCGGGTTAGCGGGTTAATTTATTTAAAACTCGCAAACTCGTTAACCCGTAATAAAATAATAAAAAATAAAATGAGGATAATTAAATTTGAAGATTTGAAAATTTGGCAGTTAGCCTTAAAAATAACAAGGGAAATCTATGATATTACGAGTAAGAAAGAGTTTTCAAGAGATTTTTCGTTGAAGGAACAAATAAGGCGTGCAATTATTTCGGTTAGTTCTAATATAGTAGAAGGTTTTGAGAAAAATAATAACAATGAGTTTATTAGATTTTTAAAGATTGCTAAAGGCTCAATAGGCGAGGTAAGGAATCAACTATATATTGCTTTGGCTGTGAATTACATAACCCAAGACGAATTTAATAAACTAAACGAGCAATTAATTAATTTAGCAAATCAAGTTGGAAAATTTATAAGTTATTTACAAAAACAAAAATTGAAATGAAGATTATTAAATTATTAGCGGGTTGGCGAGTTATGTTGATTTATTAGATTATTAGCGAGTTAGCGAGTTAGCGGGTTAATTTATTTAAAACTCGCAAACTCGTTAACCCGCAATAAAATAATAAAAAATGATGAAAATGTTAGAAAAAAAATTAATTGAAGATTGGGTAATAGAAAAATTAAAAGAAAGAGGATGGGATTATGTTGAAGCAGAAAAATTAAATAGATTGAGTTTTGATGAGCCCCTTTTAATTGAAATTTTTAAAAGAAAAATTAAGGAAATAAATAAAGATGTTGAACTTACAGAAAGTGATTTAAAAGCAGTAATTAATAAACTTAAATATTCTTCAACAAATCAAAATGGTCATAAGGAAATTTTAAGATATTTTAAATATGGTGTTCCAATTAAAACAGAAAAAGAAAAAATAGTAAAAGAGATTCAAATTTTTGATTATAAAAATTTTGAAAACAATAATTTTATTGTTACCAATCAATTTAGATTTTCTGGCAGAGAAAATATTCGGCTTGATATTCTTTTATTTGTAAATGGAGTTCCATTAGTAAATATTGAATGTAAAAATCCTTATACAGATAAAAGGAATTATTATGATGCTTATAAACAAATAAAAAGATATGAGAAAATAGCACCAGAACTTTACAAATACATTCAAATTGGGATTGGTTTTGCTGAAGTAGTTAAATATTTTCCAATTGTTCCTTGGCTTGATGATGTAAATCAGGCAATCTGGAAATGGGAAGGTTATGAAGAAGATGAAGCAATTTTTGAAATGTTAAAACCAGAAACTTTGTTGGATATTTTAAAGAATTTTATTTTTATTAGAGAATTTAAAGGGGAAATGACAAAAGTAATTGCAAGGTATATGCAATATAGAGCAACAAATAAGATTTATCAAAGGGTAATGGATAATTTAAATGGTAAAACAAATAAAAATAAGGGATTGATTTGGCATTGGCAGGGCTCTGGAAAAACATTAACGATGATTTTTTCTGCCTATAAGCTTTATTTTGAACTTGGAAAACCAACTATATTTTTTATTGTTGATAGGAAAGATTTAGAAAAACAATTTGACGATGAACTGAAAGCCTTAGATTTGGGAAAACTTGATTATGAAAAAATTGAAAGTATTAATGCTTTAAGTGAAGTTCTTACTCACGATAATTATAAAGGAAAAAGAGGCTCTTTTTTAACCTTAATTCATAAATTTAATTTAGAAGAAGAATTTTTATTAAATGAACTTGAAGAAAAAGGAGAAATAAAAGAAAGAAAAGATATTATTTGTTTTTTAGATGAAGTTCATAGAACACAATATGGAAAACTTGCTTTAAAAATGAAAAATGTTTTAAAAAATGCCTTTTTCTTTGGATTTACTGGAACTCCAATCTCTTATATTGATAGAAATACTTATAAAGAATTTGGTTATATAGATGAAAAAGAATTTTATCTTGATAAATACTTTATTGATGAAGCAGAAAAAGATGGCTTTATTGTTCCATTAATCTATGAACTTAGAAAAGAAAAGATTAGGTTAAAGGATGAAGATTTAGAATGGTATCTTGAACAAATTGATGTTGAAGATATAAGTGATGAAGCAGAACTTAAAGTTTTAAAAGAAGAGGTAAAAAGAAAGATTAATGAAATTAAATTGTTTTTAGAAAATCCAAAAGAAATTGAAGAAATTTGCCAAGATTTAGCAACACATTTTAAAGAAAATTTTGATGGAAAATATAAGGGTTTAATTGTAACAGGAAGCAGAAAAGCATGTGTAAGATATAAAAGAATTTTAGATAAATATTTGCCTCCAGAATACACTGAATTAGTTATGACATTTACTCAAAATGATGAGGAAGAAATTGAGGAGTATAGAAAAGAATTGATTAATAGGTTTCAAATAAATGATACAGATGAAATAATTTTAAAAATAAGAGATAAATTTGAAAAAGAAGAAAATCCAAAACTTTTAATTGTAACTGAAATGCTAATTACAGGTTTTGATGAACCAAAACTTGGTGTTTTATATTTACATAAACTTTTGAAAAATCATAGATTATTACAGACAATAGCAAGAGTTAATAGACCTTATTTAGAAAAAGTTGCCGGTTTAATAGTTGATTATGTTGGCATTTTTAAATATTTAAGAAAAGCCTTTAAAGTTTATTTGGATGAAGATGTAAGAGTTATTGAGAAAAAAATTATAAATAAAGAGGATGCCTTTGATGAATTTATTAAAAATTTTGAGGAAATCAAAAAAATCTTTGAAGGAATTAAAATGGATTTTGAAAAAAGTAGTTTTGATGATGCTTTAAAAATATTAAAAAAAGAAGAAGTTGGAGACAAATTTATAACCTTATATAAAAATTTAAGAAAATGGTATGAAATTTTAGCACCTGATGAAAAGATGATTCATTATTTAAAAGATTATAAGTGGCTCACTGCTATTTACGAATACTACAAAAAACTTATAAGACCTGAAATTGATGAAAGTAAATTGGAAAAATATTTTCAAAGAACAATTAATTTGATACATGATTTAATTGAGGTTTTAGAAATTAGAAAAAGAACTCCTGCTCTTTTGGACTTAAATTATATTAAATCTTTAAAAGAAGCAAATTTAACAAAAGAACAAAAAACAATAGGAATTATTTATGCTTTAAGATATATTTGCATTATAAATAGAAGAAATCCCATTTATAAAAGTATTGCAGAAAAGGTTAAAGAACTAATTAAAAGATGGCAGGAAGACCAAATAAGTATTGATGAGTTAGATTTTGAAGTAAATCAACTTTTAGATTACCTTGATGAAAAAGAAGAGGAGAAGCAAAAAACAAGTTTAAATGAAATAGAATTTGGTATTAAACTTATATTAGAAAAGAATGAAAAAATAAAAAAAGAGGAGGTTGAGAAAATAGCAAAAGAAATTTATGAAAAAATCAAATCAAATCTTTTTAAAGATTGGAGTAAAAATCCTGTTATGTTAAAGGAAATATCAAGAAAAATAAGAGAATATCTTGCAGGAAAAAGAAAAGATTATGATTTAAATTATGAAGAATTTGATAAACTACACAAGGAAATCTTTGAATTTTTAAAATATGAATAATTATTCAGTATTTTATAGAAGAGTAAAAAATTTAAGAATAGAAGTTGATAAAGATAATGTAAAAATCATAGTTCCCTTAAATTATTCAGGTAAAGTTGAAAATATAATTAAAAAATATGAAAGATGGATAAAAGAAAAAAAGAAAAAACTAAAGGAAATTGAAAACATTTCAAAAAATTTAAATTTATACAATCATGAAAATTTTGAGGAAATTGTAAAAAAATATGTTGAAGAATATTCAAAAATTTTAAAAGTAAAGCCAGAAAAAATAGTTTTTAGAAAAATGAAAAATAGATGGGGAAGTTGCCAATTTTTAAATAAAAAATTGATTTTCAATAAAAAATTAAAGTTTTTACCTTTAAATTTAATAAAATATGTTGTCTTACATGAAATTTGCCATTTAATCTTTAAAAACCATAAAAAATATTTTTGGAATTTAATAAAAAAGATTGAGCCAGAATATATTGAAAAAGAAAAACTTTTAGCAGGATATAAAATTATAACCCTTGACATTTTAAATTTTTTCCTTTATAATTTAATGCTTATATATATAAAGTAAAATTAAATTACATTACCTTTTTAAAAGGAGGTAAAAATGAAAGTTAAAAATATAGATAGTAAGATAAATGTAAAAAGGGGTATATGGAGAAAAATTGCAGGTAGGCTTACTTTTCTCGGAAATGTTTATTCAAAGGTTCCTTTTTATCTTGTAAATGAAAATACAATGGATAGAATTTCTCCTCCTGAAAAAACTTATGATGAAGAATGCTTAAAGAAAATACTTAAAAATAATACCGAAGAAATAGAAAAATATCATTATGAAGAAGAGGAGGGAATTAAATATTTGGAAAAAATTTGGGAAAGAATAATGGAATGTTCTAAAAAAGTTTATGTAAAATTAGGTGTTTACTTAAAAAATGGAGTTTCCTTTTTAAATATAAATGAACCTTCAATTTTTATATGTCCTGAAAGAATCTATAATAAAAAATCCCCTGATATTATTTTTCAAAATGTTGCAATTCATGAACTTACTCATGCTTATATAAATAGAGAATATAAAAATGATTATGAAAAAATAATAGAAGAAAGCCTTGCAAATGCAATTGCCTTTTTACATTTTAATGACGAAAGAGAGGATATAATAGAGTTTATAAAGGAACAGCCAATTGAATATAAGGGATGCTATTATTGGTTAGGATATAATGATGAATTTTTTAATTTATTATATTATATTCTATCTTCTTGGAAAAGAAACAAGTTTTTAAATTTGCTTCGCGGTTACATTTATTATCGTTATGAATGGCCTTTTAGGTGGTGGCCTTTTTATTTTTTCCCTTTTAGAACCTATTCTTTTAAAATGATGAAAGAAGTTTATGAAAATTTTAGAAAAACAAAGGATATTACACCTTTTCTTAAACTTATTTCAATTGATATTTTAAAAGAAACAATTTAAAAGGAGGAAAAAATGAAAGTTAAAAAAATTGATGAATATATGATAGATGATGAAAGTTTTAAAGATATCTTTTTAACCATAAGTAAAGAAGGAATTGATTTAGAAATTTTTAAATTGTTTTTAAGTTTTTATTTTGGTGATAATGTTGAGATTTCTTCCCCAAAATTTGATTTTAAAAAAATTTGCCAATTTTTAAAAAAATATAAAAAACACAATTTTTTAGGAGGAAAAAATGGAAAATTTCGAAGAAAGACTAAAAAATTTTTATAAGGCAATACTTATTTTAACTGAAAAATATCCAGAATGTAAAGAAGATGTTTTTAAGATTTTAAAAGAACTTCATTTAGAAAATTATCCTTTATGCTCATATGAAGATTTAATTTCTCTCCCCCTTTCTTCTATTAAATCCTCCTATAATATTTCTGTTGAGATAGTTGAAAAATACTTTGATCCTGTAAAAATGTTTGATGAAATTCCAATATGGGACAATTTCTCTTCCTTTGTTGAAGATTTATATATTAAAAAATTAATAGAAAAAGGATAAAAAGATGTCATTAAAAATACTTCATACCTCTGATTGGCATCTTGGTAAAATTTTTAAGGAAACAGATTTTGACCTTTTACCTATTCAAGAATTAATTTTAAAAGAATTTAAAAAAATTGTTGAAAAAGAAAACCCTCAAATTATCCTTATCGCTGGAGATGTTTTTGATGGCTATAATCCACCTTTTAAAGCCGAAAAGATTTTTTATGAAACAATTACTTCAATAGCAAAAAATTCTCTTGTAATTGTTGTTGCAGGAAATCATGATTCTCCTGAAAAACTTCAAATATCTCAACCACTAATAATTGGGAAACATTCAATTTTAATTGTTAGCAATTTGTTTGAAGATAATTTTAATATTTTTGAAAATGATAGATTTAAAATTGAGTGTGAAGATAAATTTATAAAAGTTAAATTCAAGGAATTTAATAAAATAGTTGCAATAAAAGCAATTCCTTATCTTTCAGAAGTTAGGATGGGATTAAGTGGAGATAATTTTTTGAGGGAATTAAAAGAAATTATATCTAAGGAACCAAAATTTACATGTGATTATTTTATCTTTGTTTCCCATCTTTTTATAAGAGGTGCTCAAAAATCTGGTTCAGAAAGGATAATTCAAATTGGTGAGTTCATAGAAATTCCTTATGAATTTTTACCTAAAACTGCAAATTACATTGCTCTTGGACATCTTCACAAATATCAAAATATCAATAAGGCAATATATTCAGGTTCAATATATCCTTTTGATATACAAGAAGTAGAACATAAAAAAGGAGTATGTTTTTGGCAAGAAGATAATTTTCATTTTATAGAATTTTCTAATATTCCTAAAATAAAAAAATTGGAATTTGAAACTATTGAAGATGCAATAAAATTTTCTTTAGATGAAGATAGTTTCTATTTTATTGTGATTAAATCAACAAAAGAATATACACCTTATCACGTGGGAAGATTATTAGAAAAATATAAGGATAAACTTATCAATTGGAGGTTTGAAATAGAAGAAATTCCAGAGGAAGAAAAAACAATAGATGTTTTGAAGTTAACTGATGTAGAACTTTTTAAAGAATTTTATAAGTATAAGTATAACGAAGAACCTGATGAAGAAATTTTAAAACTTTTTCTCCAATGCCTTGAGGAGGTAAGGAATGCTTCCAGTTAAATTGTATATAGAGGGTTTACAAAGCTATGCTGAAAAAGTAGAAATAGATTTTGAAAGATTTTATAAAGATAAACTTTTTGGAATTTTTGGAGATACTGGCGCAGGAAAATCAACAATTCTTGATGCAATTATCCTTGCCTTATATGGAAAAACACCACGACTTGGTAAAAATTTGCAAGAAGCGATTAATCCATTTAAAAATAAAATAAAAATAGGTTTTATATTTAAAATATCAGATAAAAAATATCTTGTTGAAAGGTTAATTGGAAAAGATACCGAATGTAAATTATATGAGTTAAAAGAAAACATAAAAATTCCAAAAGCAGAAAAAGTTAAGGAATCCGAAAACAAAATAAAAGAAATTATAGGTTTAAATTATGATGAATTTTGTAAAGTTGTAATATTGCCCCAAAACCAATTTGCAGAAATTTTAAAAATAAAGCCAGCGGAAAGAGCAGAATTACTTGGTAATCTTTTTGACCTCAATATATTTGGTGAACCAATGTATGAAGTAATAAAAAATCTTCTTAACAAAAGAGAATCAGATAAATCTTTTACAGAGTCCCGACTCAATGAACTTAAAGATGTTTCTGAAGATTCATTAAAGAATAAAGAAAAAGAAAGAAATAATATAATAAAGGAATTAGAGGAATCTAAAAAGCAATTTGAGAAAATTTCAAAAAGACATGAAATTTTTAAAAAATTTATTGAACTTAACGAAAAGAAAAGGGAATTGAAATTATCGTTAATTCAACTTAAAGAAAGAAAATCTGAAATTGAAAAATTAAAGGAAAAAATAAAAAATGATGAAGAGATGGCGCAATACAAACCCTTATATTTTGAATGGAGCAATCTTAAAAGTTCAATTGAAAATAATTGTTTAAAAAAAGAAGGAACAGAGAAAAAATTAAATAAAATCTTAGAGGAGCTTAATCAAATTTCGAAACAAAAAGAAGAATTTGATGCGAGTTTCAATAAAAAACAGGAAGAATTGATAAAAATTAAGGCGGAATCTGAAGAGGCAATAAAGATAAAGGATAAAATTGAAAAATTAAAAGATGAGGAAGGAGAAATCAAAAAGAAAATTTTATTTTTTGAAAATGAAAAATCTAAAATTGAAAAAGAAATTCAAAATATGCAAAATGAAATAAAAAAATTAGAAGAGGATATTAAAAATCTTGAAAATGAACTAAAAAAATCAGAATTAAATGATGAAGAAGAGAATCTATACAATCTTTTACCAGAATTTCTACCAAAGGTTAAAAAAATAAAAGATTCAGAATTGGAAATAAAAAAACTTGAAGAAGCTCATAATGAGGAGGAGAAGAGAAAAGAACTACATTTTAATGAAATGAAAGAAAGGATTTTTAAAAAATTACAAATAAAAATAAAAAGTTTTGAGGAAATTAAACCCAATATTGAAAAAATAAAGCAAGATTTTAAAAAACTTCTTGAAGAAAAAACAAAGTATCTTGAAGATTTACAAATTAAAAATATGGCTATTGTATTGAGTAAAGAACTTAAAAAAGGTATGCCTTGTCCTGTATGTGGAAGCAGAGAACATCCTAAGCCAGCCTCAGGTGACGTTGGGAAAGAGATTGAAATTTTAAAAAAAGAAATTGAAAATCTTAAAGATGAAATAGAGGATATAGAAAATTTTGAAAAAGAACTTACTCCAAATATTAACAAACATATTGAAATAAATGCAAAAATTGAACAAATAGAAAATGAATTAAAAGAGAAAAGGGAAAAATTAAATATTTTAAAAGTAGAAGTTCTTAAGATTTTTCCTGAAAATCTTTTTCTTAGAATAGAGGAAATATTTACTCAATTAAAAGCAAGAAAAGAAAAATGTGAGAAAATATTTAAAAAATTAAATTTTCTTAGAGCCAAACTCAATGAAAAAAATTCTTTATTAAATATTAACTTACAGAAAAAGATAGAATTTTCAACTACAATAACTAATCTTCAAGAACAGATTAAAAAATTGAAGGAGGAAATATCACAAAATCTTAAAGAGTTAAACCAAAAAACAAAGGGAAAAAATCCTGAAGATTTAAAGAAAGAGGCAGAAAATGGATTAAAAAATCTTGAAAACACTAAAAAACATTTAGAAAACACTTTAAAGAAAAAAGAAGAAGAAAAAAGAAATGAGGAGTTAAAATTACAAGAAATAAAGACCCTTCTTAAAAATGACCAACAAAGATGCAAAGAAATTGAAAAAGTTCTTATAGAAAAAGCCCATGAAAAAAATGTTTCTATTGATGAATTAAAAAATTTCTTTCTTGATGAAAAATTAAAGGAAAAAATTAAAAGGGAAATTGAGAATTATGAAAATGAAGAAAAATCAAAATTAGGAGAATTATCTCAATTAGAAAAACAACTTGCTGAGTTGGAAATTAAAGAACTTCCGCAAGGAGAACCAGATAGGACTGAAAAACTTTTAAAGGAATATAAAGAAAAAATTGAAAAACTTAATCAAAACCTTGGTGCTTTAGAAGAAAAAATAGAAAAGGAAAAAGAACTTTTACAACAAAAAAATCAATTAATTGAAAAAATTAACAATCTTGAAAAAGAATTTAAAAATATAAAAATTCTTGAAAATCTTTTAAAGGGAAAAGAAATGGTAAAATTCCTTTTATGGTATTTAATAAAAGACATTGTTCATCTTTCAAATGAAATCCTTAATAAAGTTATAGGGAAAAGATTTTATCTTACTGTTTCTAAAAATCTTGAATTTACAATAAAAGACCTTTTTTACAATTCAACTCGCTCAGTAGCAACACTTTCAGGTGGAGAAACATTTACAGTTTCTTTTGCACTTGCTTTGGCATTGTCCTATTATATCCAATATCGCAGAAAAAGAACTATACAATTCTTTTTTATTGATGAAGGATTTAGTTCGCTTGATGAAGAATTACTTAGTTCAGTCCGTGATATATTACTTGAACTTCGTTCCCAAGATAGGTTAGTGGGTTTAATTTCTCATCTTGAAGAATTAAAAAACTTTATTCCTACTCATATTTATGTGTATAAGGATAAAAGAGGCGTAAGTAAAATTAGATATTCAATTTTATGAAAAGAATTTTTTCCTTTATAATTAAA
>Ga0197143_1001145_pt1 | contig 23526 bp, 20 predicted proteins | sample GBS70_MetaG_FD_148603 | JGI IMG/M metagenome (GOLD analysis project Ga0197143, IMG submission 148603) | Sediment microbial communities from Great Boiling Springs, Gerlach, Nevada, United States - GBS 70_MetaG | ecosystem: Environmental > Aquatic > Thermal springs > Hot (42-90C) > Sediment...
CAAAATGTTTCTTTATTTCTTGGCTTAAAAGGTCCCTTTGTAGGAGGAAAACTGGGTTTTCTGTTTGATATCGGAAAGGGATATGATGATGAGATTAAAGAGGATGAATATTATAATTCAGATGGTCAAAATGCACTTTTTATAGATTTATGGGGACACTTACCTAATCCTATGTTCTGTTTAAAAGGAGGAATAAGTTACTTTTTAACACTTTCAAAAGATGCAACGGAAGATAATATATCTTATTCCTATGATATGGGGGATTATCTTGTTTTTCATTTAAGTGGTGGATATAAATTTCCTATGGGTAAAGTAGGACTTGGATTTATTTATCGTGTAAGAACAAGTGCTAAGGTTAAAATTGAAGGTATCTCCATAGAAGTAGAAGAAAGTGGTAATCAATTTTCTATAGTTCCTTATGTTGAGATTAATCCTCCTCTACTTCCTGTTTCCTTCTTTTTAAGAGGAAGTGTTTATGATGAATATTCCTCATATGGAATTTCTCTTATGGGTAAAAATGAACCGGTTACAAGAATGGCATTTACCCTTGGGGGGGTTTTTAAGTTCTAAATTAATTTAAGGGCAAAAACCTACATAGCAATTTGAAGGGGGAGGGAATAGATAGATTTAAATCCCTCCCCTTTTTATTTTATAGCATCTTTTATTGAACAGGCATATTCCCTCCCCATGAAGTGAGCATGGAGAGCAGAAGGTTTTGTTATAAATTACCTTCATTTCTTCTCCAAAAGGTTTGAAGCCGTATAAAGGTGTAGTTGGGCCGAAGATGACTATCCCCTTTTTTTTATATGCACTTGCTATATGAGAAACCATTGAGTCCACGGTTATTATATAAGATGATTTCTTTACAACATAAAAGAGTTCTCTTAAATTTGTCTCTCCTCTTATATCTACAATATTTTCATTAATTAAAGGCAATTTTTTTTCTTTACTTCTTTTATTACCCACTATTACGCAAATTTTATTTTTACTTTCTTTTTCGAGTATTTTCTTTAAAGTATCAAAAGAGAGGTCTTTTTTGGGTTTTGAAGAAAAAGGAGCAATTAATATGTATTTTTCAGGAAGTCCCTTAAATTCTTTCTCTGACTTTAAGATAGGTCTTACATAAAAATTTTCTTTGAAGGCCTTTTCAAAAGGTTCTGAAAATATTTTTATGAAAGTTTTTTCTTTTAAAGGAAATCTCAAATAAAGATGAAATCTTCTTTTAATGCTTCTTTTGTTTACAAAAAATTTTTTCTTTGCCTTTATTTTTTTCATTATTAGAAAACTTTTTAAATTTTTCTGAAGGTCAAAAGCATAGTCATATTCTTTCTTAAATATTTCCTGGTGATCTTCAAGTTCTATTATTTTTAATTTTTCAAACCCCTTAAATATTTCCTTAAATCTTTTTTTAATGACAAGATTAACATTTATATTTTTTTTTAAAAGTTTATTAAGAATGCCTGTTATAAGAATCAAATCTCCACCTGAAGAAAATCTGAGAATGATAATGTTCACAATATACTAAAATTTTCAGGAGAATCAAATCCAGATTTTTTGTAAAATTCAAAAGTTTCTTTCAATCCCTTTTTGAAGTCAGTTAATTTTATTTTTCCTGTTAATTTTTTAAGTTTTTTGGTATTGCCCCTTAGTTCCATTATCTCATTTTTAAAAGGTCTTTTTCTTTCTTCTATTTCTTTTATTTCTTTCCTTACACCTGTGATTTCAAAAAGCATTTCTATGATTTCCTTCACTGAGTAAGATTTTCCCGAACATATATTTATCTCCTCTTCCCCGTATAATTCTTTTTTTATTATAATTTCCAGTATCCTTACAAGGTCTTTTACATGAATAAAATCTCTCTTTGAATTCAAATTTCCGACTCTTATTTGTTTTGAGTTTAATATTTCATATATTATCCATGGTATGAGAGCCCTTATTGATTGTCTTGGACCGTATGTATTAAAGGGTCTTACGATTAAAAAAGGAATATTTTCATATGAACATATAGACCTTACAAGTTCATCTGAAGCAATTTTGGATGCAGCATAAGGGGAAAGGGCTTTTTTTAAATAATCCTCCTTTATTGGTAATTTTTCAGGTTTGCCATATACCTCTGAAGTTGAAAAATGAATTAATGGAATTTTTTTGTTTTTTAAAGCATGAAGAATGTTGAAGGTTATTAAAAGATTATTGAAAAAAATCTCTTCAGGATTTTCAAAGGATCTTTTTACTGAGATATTTGCTGCAAGATTTATTACAAGATCTGATTTTCTTACAATTTTTTCTACTTCCTCTCTTGCTCTTAAATCTCCAAATATTATCTCTATATTTTTAAATTTTTCTTTATTAATAAATTTTAAATTCCCAATATTTCCCTGCGAATTGTATCTTACAAAGGCAAATATCTTATATTCTTCACTCAACTTTTCAACTAAATGGCTTCCTATGAAACCACCTGCCCCTGTTATAAGGATCTTCATTTTTTTTCAATCTTATCAAGCCTATCATAAATACCGGCTATTGCTTCACCCAGAAAGCCAACCACAAAGAAAGAGATGCTGAGTATTGAAAAAAGTGCAAGTAAAAAGATTATAGATATTAACCTTACCTTTTTATGAGTAAAGTATTTTAGGTAAAGACCTATGAGAGCACCTACAATTCCGATTATAAAAGATAGTATTCCAAGTGTGCCAAATAAAAGCATGGGTTTTCTCATAAATGATAACTGTATCTTTACTGCTATAAGATCAAGAAAGCCTATTAGTATTCTTTTAAAACCCCTGTATTTACTTTTTCCATGTCTTCTGGGTCTTAATTCTACAGGCAATTCTGAGACAGAAAATCCATATTCCCAACCCCATACAACTATGTATCTGTGCCAGTCTTTTCTTAGAGGAATTTCTTCAAGAACTTTCTTTCTTATTGCCTTCATTGAATTCATGTCAGTTGCAGGAACATTAAAAAGGAGCCGCGTTAAATTGTTGTAAACAAAAGATACAATTTTTTTATGATATTTACCTACCTTTTTACCGCAAACAATATCATATCCCTCTTTAATTTTATCAACAAGTTTTTTCGCATCTTCTAAAGAAAATTGAAGGTCTGCATCGAAAATTACAAAAATATCCCCCTCTGCTACTTCCTTTCCTTTGGAAAGTGCATAAGTTTTCCCCATATTTCTTTTATAGGATACAAATTTAAGCCAGTTATATCTTTCAAGATAGAGTTTGATTTTCTCTCTTGTGTTATCAGTTGAACCATCGTCTATATAAATAAATTCCCAATCCTTAAGATTATATTTTTTAATAAATTCCTCTATCTCCTTTATTAAATCATCAATATTTTCCTCTTCATTATATCCCGGGATTAAAACACTTACCTCTTTTATGGAGAAATACCCCTCCCTTCAAATTTTAATAATTTTCTTTTGCCTGTTTTGGTATCCATTGCGAATAAAATTGTTCAAGATATTTTCTTTTAATTTTTGATAGTTCGGTTTTTGGTAACATTCCCATTAATTTCCATCCGAGTTCAAGGGTTTCCTCAATTGACCTTTCCTTATCTCCCTGATTTAGCATTAGTTTCTCAAATTCATCAGCCAGTTTGAGATATTTTTTATCAATATCACTTAATGCATCCTCTCCCACAATTGCTACAAGACGCCTTAAATCCCTTCCTCTTGCATAACAGGCATATAATTGGTCTTTCCATTCCCTGTGATATTCGGCTGTCTTTCCCTTGCCTATTCCTAAATTCATGAGCCTTGATAGACTCATCAGAATATCAATTGGAGGAAAGATTCCTTTTCTATGAAGTTCTCTTGAAAGGACAATTTGTCCTTCTGTTATATAACCTGTTAGGTCAGGAATGGGATGTGTTATATCGTCATCGGGCATTGTAAGGATGGGTATCTGGGTTATCGAACCTTTTTTTCCTCTTATTCTTCCTGTTCTTTCATACATTGTTGCAAGGTCTGTATACATGTATCCAGGGTAACCCCTTCTCCCAGGGACTTCCTCCCTCACAGCACCTATTTCTCTCAATGCTTCACAATAATTTGTCATATCTGAGAGAATAACAAGAACGTGATAATCAAGTTCAAAAGCAAAATACTCAGCAACTGTAAGGGCAAATCTCGGAGTTAAAAGTCTTTCCACAGCAGGGTCATCTGCAAGGTTTACGAAAGCCACTATTCTTCCGAGTGCTCCACTTTCTTTGAATTCCTTCATAAAATAGGCATATTCCCTTGAAGTTAACCCCATAGCAGCAAATACGATGAGGAATTCCTCTCCTTCTCCCCTTACCTTTGAATATTTCATTATCATTGCAGCGATTTCATTTGCAGGAAGTCCTGCACCTGAAAAAATTGGCAATTTCTGTCCTCTTACAAGAGTGTTAAATCCATCAATTGCAGAGATACCTGTTTGAATGAAGTCAGAGGGTTTGTCTCTTGCAATTGGATTTATTGCAGCACCAACAATAGGGAGTCTTTTCTCAGGAGTGGGAGCAGGAAGTCCATCTATTGGTTCTCCTCTTCCGTTAAATATTCTTCCAACTATTTCCTTTGAAACCCCAATTTTAACCTGGTCTTCAAGAAATCTTACCTTTGTTGAAGCCACATCAAGTCCTAAGGTTCCCTCAAGAACCTGTATTACTGCATATTTTTCAGAGACTTCAAGAACCTGTCCCTTTCTGGTTGAACCATCAGGCATTATTATTTCCACAAGAGCAGAATAGGAGAAATCCTTTGCACCCTCCAAAAAAAGAAGCGGGCCTGAAATATACGAGACTGTCTGGTATTCTTTTGTTGAAAGTTTTTCCATATTAATTTTTCTCCTTTTTGTGATTTAATTTAAATATTTTAATTATAATAAAAACTATGTGTAAAATTAAAACAGCCTTTATCACAGGAGCAAGGTCTGAATACGGACTTTTGTATCCTGTTTTGAGGACCTTTAAAAATTCTCCTGAGTTTGAGTTTATTCTTGTAGTAACAGGTTCTCATTTATCTCCCATTTTTGGTTTAACAAAAAATGAGATTATCAAAGATGGATTTGAAATTTCTGCAGAAGTCCCTTTCCATATTGACTCAGACCTTGATGATTCCTTGCCTCTTTCACTTGGACAGGGAATAATTCAGTTTGTGCAGGTTTTTAAAAATTTAAATCCGGATGTTATTTTTGTTCTTGGAGATAGAGTAGAAATTTTATCAGCTTCACTTGCAGCTCTTTTTTTAAAAATTCCAGTGGCTCATATTCACGGAGGTGATAATACTTCCTTTTTGATACCTGATACCTACATAAGACATTCTATTTCAAAAATTGCACACTTTCATTTTCCTGCAACTGAAAATAGTAAAGAGAATCTTATAAAAATGGGAGAAGATGAAAAAAGAATCTTTGTGGTGGGAAACCTTGGATTATATTCCCTTGACCTGAGGGAAATTCAGGAATATGAGGAGATTAGGGAAAAATATAACCTTTATCCTAAGAAGAAATATGCTCTTTTAATTCATCATCCCCATCCTTATGAAAGGAAAAACTCCTTAGAGGAGCTTAAACTCATTGTTCATACCTTGTATAAATACAATATTCCTTTTGTTGCAATTTCTCCAAATACTGACCCTGGTGGAAGAGAAATGTATAATTTCTTTTATTCAGAAAGTTTAAAAGGTAAATTTCTCCTTTTTGATAATTTTCCTTTCAGAGAGTATCTTTCTTTAATGAAGAATGCAAAATTCATGATAGGTAATTCCTCAAGTGCTCTTTATGAAGCAGGTTTTTTCAAGGTTCCGGTTATTAATGTGGGAGGAAGGCAGAAATTAAGAGAAAGAGGAGGATATGTGTATGATGCAGAGAGAATTGAGGATATTGAGATGTGTGTGAAAAAAATTATAAATGGAGAACTTCCAGAATTTATACCTCTTCCCTTTAAAAGGATAAGGGGGGATTTAAAAATAAAAAAAGTTATTCTTCGTTTTTTTAAAAGATATTCAAAGAAAGAGATTTTTCAAAAAAAATTAAATATAAAATGAAGGTGATAAGGGATAAGGAAGAATGGGAAAAGGTTTTAAGAAAATTTAAAAAATTTGATGTTTTCTATACCTATGATTTTATGGAAGTTAATTGTGTAATAGAACCCGGTTATCCTGAAGCAATTTGTTATGAGGATGAAAATTTAATATTTTTTTATCCTTATATAAGAAGACCTCTTTCGAAGTTATCCTATGTTCCTGATAAATATAGAGATTATTCAGATATTACAGCCCCCTATGGAACTGGAGGTTCTCTTTTTGAGGGCGATGTAAGGAAGATATTACCCATGATAAGGGAATTTTTTATGGATTCAAAGACAGTTTCTGAATTTGTAAGATTTCATCCTTTACTTGAGAATTTTAAAGGTTTTGAGGATTTTTATGAATTGATAGAAATTTCACCTATTGTATATATTGATTTAAGTAAATTCAAAGATATCAAGGAGGTATTGAAAAGTTTCAGAAAAGGTCACAAGGCAGACGTTAAATACGCTTTTAAAAAAGGGTATAAATTTCAAAAAAAAGGCTCTTTAGATACTCTTAGAGCTTTTTACGAAACTTACATAAAAAAAATGGAAATAAATAAGGCTGATAAAAGACATTTTTTCTCTTTTGAGTTTTTTGAAAAATTATATAATTTAAAGGATGCAGAATTTTGTTTTGTTTCTTATGAAGATAAGATGTTGTGTTTCGCTTTTTTTTTATTATCCCCCTATTTTGCTACTTATTTTTTAAGTTCTGTTACAGACAAACTCATGAGAGGGGCTGTCCATTTTCTTATATTTAATTTTATAAATGAAACTTTTAATAAAGGTTATAAACTTCTCTCCCTGGGAGGAGGTATAAAGGGAAAGGATTCTCTTTTGCATTTTAAACTCGGTTTTTCAAGAAAAACAAAACCCTATTTTATATCAAGAAAGATTTATTTTGAAAAAGTTTATGAAGAACTTGTGAAAGGTTTTTTAAAATATAAAAAACTTAAGGAAAAACCTGAACTTTTCCCACAATACAGAGAGATTTAAAAATGTTAAAGGTCTTTAAAAATATTAAGGAGAGAATTGAAACTCTGCCTGATATTTTTTACTCTTATGATTATGCACAACTCTGGGCAAGATATATGGAAGGTAAAGCTTATTTTGTAATTTTTGAAGAAGATTCAGGGAGAGTGTTAATGAGTTTTATAAAAAGAAGGATAGGAGAGAGCCACTTTTATGATATTACCTCACCTTATGGATGTGCAGGAATTTATTGGGAAGGAAAGGATAAATCTTTACTCCTTAAAGAATTTTACAGAGAATTTAAAGATTTCTGTCATTCTGAAAATATTATCTCAGAATTTACAAGAATTCACCCCTATTTTTTTGATAATTCAATTATAAAGGAGAATTTTGATTATAGCCTCGTTACATACAGTGTTTTTATAGACCTTAAAAAGGACCTTAAAGAAATTGAGAAAAAATTTAGAAAAGGTCATAGGGCAATAATAAAAAAAGCAATGAGAGAAAAAGTAAAAATAGAAATTCTCAAGGAGGAAGGAGTAGAAATTTTTAATAAACTTTACACTCAAACTATGGAAAGAAGGAATGCTTCTAAATTTTACTTTTTTCCTCTCTGGTTAATAAAGGAATTTTTAAAGAGATTTGGTTGCTCTTATATCTTTGTTGCCTATTATAAAGACCTTCCGGTAGCTACCTCTATGTTTTTGGGATATAATAAGTTTTTCCACTATTATCTTTCGGGTTTTGATTTTAACTACAGAAAACTTGGTGCATCTCATCTTATTATCTATGAAGCAATAAAATTTGCAAAAGAAAGAGGATTTGAGATTATACATCTTGGAGGCGGAATGAAGGGTAAAGACTCTCTTTTTCTCTTTAAATCAGGTTTTTCTGACTGGTATTCACCCTATTATGTTTACGGAGTTATTCATAATAAAGAAATCTATGAGAAACTTGTAGAAGAAAGGAAAAATAAGGGCTCCTTACCAAAAGATTTTTATTTTCCCCTTTACAGAGCCCCTTTACCCGAGAGTTCCCTTTAAAAATTTAATTTATATTTTTTTATTTTCTCATAGAGAGTTTTTCTTGAAATTCCAAGAGTTCTTGCACTCTCTGATACATTGCCTTTTAAACTTTTTAAGGTTTTTTCTATTATTTCTTTTTCGATCCTTTCAATTTCTTTTTCAATAAAATCTTTTAAATTCTTAATTTCTCTTTCCTTTTGAAACCCCTCTCCTTTTCTTCTTGTTTCAATTAGTAGATGCTCTTTTTTTATTATACCGTCTTCTGTTAGAATTGAGGCTCTTTCAAGGATATTTTCAAGTTCTCTTATATTTCCTGGAAAATCATAGGAAAGAAGAATTCTTTTGCTTTCTTCATCTAATTTAAGTTTTTTCCCATACTTTCTTTCCAGTTTTTTAAGAAAATGCTCTGATATAAGGAGAATATCCTCCTTTCTTTCTCTAAGAGGTGGTAAATAAATAGGAAACACAGAGACCCTATAATAAAGGTCTTCTCTGAAATCTCCTTTATCCACAAGTTCTTTTAAGTTCCTGTTTGTTGCAGCTATTATTCTGGTATCAACTTTTACTGGTTTTAAACCCCCGAGCCTCTCAATCTCTTTATACTCAATTGCTCTTAGAAGTTTTGCCTGTAAATCTATTGGCATTTCAGCAATTTCATCAAGGAAGAGTGTTCCCCCGTTAGCAAGTTCAAATTTGCCTATTTTTGTTTTGTATGCTCCGGTAAATGCCCCCTTTTCTGAACCAAAAAGTTCATTTTCAAGGAGTTCTTTTGGTATAGCAGCGCAGTTTATGGGTATAAAAGGTCCTTCTCTTCTTTTTGAATTTAAGTGTATATATCTTGCGAATACTTCTTTACCTGTTCCCGATTCACCTAATAGAAGAACAGCTATATCTTCCTTTGCAACCTTTTTTGCAAGTTCAAGTGCCTCTAAGAATTTTTCATTTTTACCGATGACCTCCTTTACTTCTCCATGTATTGTTTTTATAAGTTCCCTTTTTTCTTCCTCTTTTTTTATTTCCTTTTCTATTTTTTCTATTAAAATTAAAATTTCCTCAGGGTCAAAGGGTTTTGTAAGATAATGGTATGCTCCCTCCTTTATTGCCTTTATAGCATTTTCAATTGAGCCGTAAGCTGTTATTATTATTACATATATATCCTTAAACTTTCTTTTAATTTCTTTAAGAATAAAAATCCCATCCTTTTCTTTAAGTTTCAAATCAAGTAATATAACTTCTGGTTTTTCTTTTTCTATATATTCTAAAAATTCTTCTTCATCTGTAAAGCCTTTTGCTTCAATTTTTTTTTCTTTTAAAAATCTTTCAATTGATTTTACAAAGGTGTAGTTATCATCAAGGATAAAAACTTTTTCAATCATAGATTTAAATCAATTATCACTTTAGTGCCTTTTCCCTTCTCACTTTCTATTTTAAGTTCAAATCCGTGCATTTCTGCAACTTTTTTCACAAAAGTAAACCCCAAACCAAGTCCTCTTGCCTTTGTTGTAAAAAAGGGTTCAGTTGCTCTTTTTAAAATTTTTTCATCCATCCCTTTTCCTGTATCCTCAATTATAATTCTTCCTTTTTTATTCTTTTTCTCTGTCTTTATTGAAATAATTCCTTCCTTTTTAATGGCTTCAATTGCATTTTTTATTATATTCAAAAAAGCCTTTTTTAGAAGGAGTTTATTTGCATATATATTCATACTCTCGATTTCTTTTTTAAACCTTATATTTTTATCAGTCTTTATTTCCTCTAAAACTTCTTCTAATATCCTTTTTATATCAATTTCCTCTTTTGAAATTTCCTCCCCCCTTATTATATATCTATTATAATCTTCAAGCACCTCATTAAGGGTCATTATTTCCCTGTAAACCTTTTCAAAAAGTTCATCCTTTATAGCAGTTTTTATCAATACTAAATAAGAAAGAAGAGATTGAAGTGAATTTTTTATTTCATGGGAAAAAAGGGAAGTAACCTCTGCTATTTCGAAAAATTTTCTTTTTCTTTCTTTTTCTTCAATATCTTTTAAAAAGGGATATTCCAATACTTCTTGCAAAAAGTCAGATATCTTTTTATCTTTACTTTCAATCCATGAGAGAAAGCCACCAAAGAGTTTGGAGATTAAATAAAGAAGCAAAAGAAAGGTGAGGGTAAAAAATAAAAAGAAGGGGATTTTTATTTTTGAATTTCTAAGGTCTTCATAGATAAGTGGGATTTCTTCATACCTTACAATTACTTTCATTTCCGGAAAAAAAATCCAGAATTTTTTCTCATCATCTATAAGAAAACTTTTTTTAGAAAGCTTTTTCTTATATTTCTCCAATTCGTAAAAGGTAGGCAAAAAGGTTTCTCTTTTTTTGTAAATTAATTTAATTTTCTCATCTAAGGAGAAAATAAGTTCAATATTTTTTGTAACATATTCCCTTTCTCCACTTATTATATACCTTATTTTTTCTTTTTCCTTCAAAAGAAAATGCTTAAATTTTTTATTGTAATTAAAGTATTCATTTAAAGAAATCAAAAGGGGCAAAAGACCAGTAAAAAAAAGAATTATTTTAAAAAAAAGAAGATATGTTTTCAATTTTAATCCACCCACGTTATAATTATAATAGAATGTGTTACCTTAAGGAAACAAAATCTTTACCTTTTTTACACATTAAAAATAATAAAAAGTGGAATGAATTTTGCATAATCTAAATTGGAGGTTGGAAGGATGAAAACAAAAAAGGGAGGAAAAAATAAAAGGTTCGGTTTTACGGTGGTGGAGTTATTAATGGTTATACTTATTTTTGGTATCCTCATGAGTTTTGCGTTAATACCCTTGGGTAATTTAGGAGAAATTTCCTCTGAAAGTGAAGCTGAACGTATTACAAATTTAGTTAAAACATGGAGAGAGATTGCTATTTCAACCCAGAGTGTGGTAAGGGTTTCAAGGGAAGGGTATTTCTTTGTTGTTTTAAGAGTTGACACCATAGTTCATGCTCAGGATAGACAACCACTGAGAAAGTTAAGGTTTGGGTTTAAAGAGGCTGAAGAAGGAGTTCCTGAGGCAGGAGGAGTCTTAGAAAGTGATGGTTTGGCTTTTGATAGTGATACTCTTGTATTTGACAGGAGAGGGGGAGCAACTTCCGGTGCCTTTTATTTAACTGATGGGGAGAGAGATTTTGCAATAGGTATAGCTGCATCTGGAAGAATTAAATTATGGAGGTGGAGAAATGGTAACTGGTATTAACAAATTTAGAAGGGGTTTTACTCTTATAGAGCTTCTTATTGCGATTGTTATATTTGGAATTTTATTTGTTGGTCTTTTGAATGCGATATTTTTCGGTATGCATGTAAATATATTGAACAGTCAAAGAATAAGAGCAAGGCAGGTTATGAAAAGTTTTATTGATGAACTGAGAAATTTACCACCGGATCATCCTAATTTAGTTGATGTTTTCCCTGGGAATGGAGTTAGAAGTAGAGATAATCCTGACCATTCTATCATAAGAATTGATGAGCATGGTATGAGATGGGAAATTTTATGGAATGTGGAACAGAGTGTTTTGGACCCTGATTTGCTGGATATTGGAGTTTATGTTTTATGGGGTGAGCAAAGATTTTTTATTTTTTCTCAAACTTCTTATTATAGAGGAGGGAGACAATGAAAAGGGCATTTACCTTAGTTGAACTTCTTGTTAGTGTAACTATATTTTCCATAGTTATAACAGCGATAATTGCTGTATTTTTGACCCAGCATAGAAAAACAATTCAGGTTCAGGAGGTTTCTTCTCTTCAAACAGATGCTCAGGTTGCCTTTGAACTTTTATGCTGGGACCTTTATATGGCAGGTTTTGGGCTTGGACCAACAAATACTGTAATCATTTCAGGAGATGGGGGAACTGATCATCCTGACACAATACATATTTTTGGTCTTTCACTTGGTTTTGAACTTAGAGAGACGCGATTCAGTGTAACTACTGACTTTCAACCTGTTGAAACAAATGTAATGAGGGTTAGGTATTTTGGAGGTAAAGATACTGTAAGGAATATAAAAGAGGGTGATTATATTTTTGGTATAAATCCTGATTCAAGGGAAATGGTGGAAAATATAGTCGGGGTTTTAGTAGAAAGCACCTCTGTAAATCTTGCTGATTCAACAGTGACCTTAATACTTGCCACTCCTGTTTCCTATAAAAGGGGTATAATTATTATTGGGATTAGAAATCCTTCTTTATGGACACAGGGTGTAAGATATTTTATTGATGAAAATCATGTTCTCTTGAGAAATAATGTGCCCTTTCTTGAAAATGTTGAAGATATTGAGTTTGCTTATGGTATTGATGGTTTAAGTGGTTCTCCAGATGGAGAAATTGATGATGATGAGTGGATTAATGACCTTGGAGGAATAAGCACTGATATTTTATTTCAAAATAAGTTTGCTATAAGGGTTTCTCTTTTAGTAAGGTCAAGGGGTATTCCTGGTTTTGATTATGGAAGGAGTGTTTTACAGGTTGAAAACAGGGTTATAAATTTAACTCCTCGTGAGAGGATATTTGATAGGATAATTTTGCAGAGGGTTGTATACCCAAGAAATTTAAATATTTAAGAGGAGGTTAAAATATGAGGGGAATTGCCTTAGTTACCGCAATACTTATGGCTGCCCTATTAACAGTTTTAATAGGGACAGCCCTTTTTATTGCCTCAAGAGGCTTATTTGTAACAAGTGGAGAAGAAAGATTTGCCTCTGCCTTCGAAGCAGCCGAAGGAGGAATTGAAGGAGGGATGATGAGGATAAGAAGATATTTAGATGGTTTAGATGATCTTGGATCAGAAACTTATAGAATTGGCTCCTATAGTGTTTCAGTTAAACCTCAAAATATTTCAGTTTACGCCAGAGGAGGATTTAATCTAAGATTTGCTTCTGCCTATCTTGGACTTGGATACTCTGAGCAAGGAGGTGCTCTTGGACAGGTTTTTCTTATTTCCTCTGATGCAAAACACCCAAGGGGACAAAGAGGAATCATTGAGGCTTTAAGAATTGTGCCAATAGGTTTTAGAGGAGGTGATTAAAATGAAAAGGATATTTTTAATTCTATTCTTTTTTTCTTTAAAACTCTTAGGAGAGGAGATGCCCTGTTCTGCACCACCTGGTGTTTCTACTATTGAAAAACCAAACGTCTTAATTGTTTTAGATGTTACAGGCTCAATGAGGTGGAGAGCAGCAGCTTCTATTGACCCAGATGGTCCAGGTCCTTTAGAATATGGTGATTATTCACCTAATTACAGATATTATGGATATTTTCATCCTGATTCTATATATCAATATCAATCTCAAAAATTTGTTGCTGTTGGTTACAATACTGACCATTCAATAAATGCTACAAATTTCAATCCATCTCAAGATAAATACCTCGGGAACATTTTAAACTGGGCTTGTATGTCAAGAATAGATGTAGCAAAGAAAGTTTTAACAGGTGGTAAGGGATTACCCCTAAATCTAATTGATAAACATACCCTCATAGGAGAGGGAGATGGAAGTGGTTGGCCTACCCCTTCCTTTACTGTTTCAGGAACTCAATATCGCATAAGTAAGCCAGGGTATGGGAGTAATAACCCTCAGTATTTTTATGTGCAAGAATATGAAACCAGCGGGTGGCGGCCAAGGTGGAGGACAATTAAAACTTATAGGTGTTATGTAGATGTTAGTGGTGTTCCTGTGGAAGAAAAGTGTGGTGTTATAAGAAAGATTGCTGATAAGGATTTTGATGGACAGTGGGATCAAGGTAAAGAAATTCCAAGATTTGGTTTATTTTTCTTTTCAACACACATATGGGAGTTACCTATTGAATTTTATGAAACAGAAGAAGACCCTGATATGGAACCATTTATAAATGCTATAAATAATATTGACCCTGCAGGAGGTACACCTGTTGGAAATGCAGTTCTTGAAGCAATACACTATATAAGTTATGTTCCACCTCATTTTACTTCACCCAGAAGACTCTATACATATCATGGAAGAGGAACAAGGTGGGACCCAATGTATTCAGGTCAGGGGGCTTCTTTACAGCTTGTTCCTTGTAGAAAAAATTTTGTAATTTTAATTGGTGATGGAGAGTCAAATAGTGATACCCGTGTTAGTTCTGACCCCCATTTTTCTTCTTTAAATCCTCCCTTTTCAAGACCTCTCTGCGATTATGATGGTGATGCACATCCTTGCGATTGTTCTGATTGCGGGGGTGATACTGACCATCCTGCAGATGATTATGCTTATTTTGCTCATGTAACAGATTTGCGGAATGATATTATTGATGAATTTAATAATATAGATTTTTATGCTATTTTTGCCTTTGGGAGGGGTGTAGATTTATTTAAGGAAATTGCAAAGGATGGAGGATTTCAGGATAGGAATGGAAATTTGATTCCTGATTTACCTGAAGAATATGATAAAGATGAAGATGGTATTCCTGACAACTATTATGAAGCAGAGTCTGGTGAGGAATTAGAAGAGGCGATAAAGAAAGTTATATATGAGATTATGGCAAGAGTTTCTTCAGGAACAGCAGTTTCAATTATAACCCAGACCTCAAAGGCAGAGGGACTTGCTGCTTTTGCTTCCTATTATCCAGTGAGATACTTTGGAAGCATTGATATTTCCTGGATAGGTGTGCTGCGAACACTTTTTGTTGATAAATTTGGATTTATAAGAGAGGATAATAACAGAAATAGACTTCTTGAGCTTAAGAATGATTATGTTGTTTCCTTTTATTTTGACCCGTCAATGAATCAGACCTTTATCATAAGATATAAAGATGTATTTGGAAATGGTGATTCTCTTTTAGAGATAGAAAGAGTGCCTATAGAGGAGATGAGACCTGTATGGGATGGTTCAGAGGTTTTACTAAATACTCAGCCAAATGAAAGAAATATATGGACCTTTGTGGATAAAAATTCTAATGGAATAATTGAAACTGGAGAATTGAAGGAATTTAATTTAAGTAATCTTTCTTTAATTTTACCCCATTTAGATATAGGAGGATTGCCTAAGGGTGAAACACTCATAAGATATATAAGGGGAGAGGATTTTGCGGGTAAAAGGAGAAGGACTTTACCTGATGGAAGGGTATGGAAGCTGGGTGACATTATTTTTTCAACTCCCTTAGTTGTTGGTCCACCTCAGGAAAGATACGATCTTATTTATGGTGATGCTACCTATAGAAACTTTTATATTGAATATAGGGATAGAAGGGTCTGTGTTTATGTGGGTGCAAATGATGGGATGATACATGTTTTTAATTCAGGAAAACTTATTGAGACAAATAATCCCCTTGTGCCCCTTGAAATTCAACCTGCTGGATTTACCTTAGGTGGAGAGATTTTCGCATATATTCCCTTTAATCTTTTACCTCACTTAAAGTGGTTAATGAGAGATGATTACTGTCATGTTTATTATGTGGATTTAAAACCCTATCCAACAGATGTAAAGATATTTGAACCCTCCCCAAAACATCCAGAAGGTTGGGGAACAGTTATAATTGGAGGTATGAGACTTGGTGGAACTCCTTATGAAACTGATTTAAATCTTTATTCTTCTTCCTTTTTCCTTTTAGATGTTACAGACCCAGAAGATATTGTTCCCTTATGGGAAAGAAAATTACCTGATGAATCTTATACAACTTCTTTTCCTGCAACATGTAAAGTAGGAGATAATTGGTTCTTAGTGATAGGTTCAGGGCCTACAAATCTTTCTGATGTAAATTCAGATACTACACCAAGTGTTTATGTTTTGAAGTATTCTACAGGTGGGATTGTAAGGACTTTTACCCTTCCTGACAATAATTCCTTTATCGGTGATATAATTTCAGTAGATTATGATCTTGATTATAATGTAGAAAGAATTTATTTTGGTACCCATATACTTGATAATCCAAGGATTCCCAGATACAACGGAAAACTCTATAAAATTGAAACCTATGATGACCCTAATCCAGATAACTGGACATTACACTTAGTTTTTGATTCTCCAGAACCAATAATAACTTCTCCTTCTGTTGGAATTGATGAAAGAGGAAGGATATGGTTATATTTTGGAACAGGTAGATTTTACACTCAGGAAGACGCAGATTATACTGAAACTCAATATTTGATTGGTGTAAGGGATGAAGATGTTACCTATAATATAAATGACCTTCTTGATGTTACAGATTACAGGGTTTTCAGTGCTGAGTCGGTTATAACTGGAGGAAGAATTATAAGCTTTAATCAACTTGTTAGGGATATTTCTATCAACTATAAGGGATGGGTAAGAAGGATTACAGATGGTGAAAGGTGTATAACCAACTCAGCTTTAATTGGAGGAACCGTTCTTTTTACTACCTATAAACCAGAGTTTGGACCTTGTAGGGCAGGTGGAACAGGTTATTTATACGCCCTATATTATCTAACTGGGACAGCCTATTATAAACCAATAGTTGGTGAGACAGCAAGTGGGGAAAATCTGCCTGGGGTTTCAACAGGTCCTGGAATGCCTGCAGAACCGACAGTTTATGTAGGTAAGGAAGGGGAGAAAGTTTTTGTTCAAACAGGAACAGGTGGAATTATTGAAACTGAAAGTGCCCTTCCCTTTTCACCCAATAAAAGTAGGGTAATATTCTGGAAAGGAAGATAAAAATATGATTTATGGGTTCAAATCCCTTTATAATTTAGATTATATCATGAAAGGGAAATTTTTAATTATACTTTTGATTTTCCCCTTTGTTTTGATGGGGGGAGATAGGGAAGAAGATAGGATAGTGGTGGAGGAGCTAACCCTTTATAAGATAGAAGGGAAAACCCTATACTTTAAAGAACTCAAGATTCCTTTTCCTATTACTGAAAGTTTTGAAGAGCTTTTAAAGAGAAAGAAGATTATTTATGATGAAAAAATAAAAAATCCTGAATTCAAACTTCCTGCTCGTGTTGAGATATGTTATGAATTACCCATTATAACTGAGGAAGGATATTTACCTGTTAAGGTAATTTATATAGAATATCTGGAATATGTGGGGGAATTTAAAGAGAAAGAGTAGTTTCTATTACCTCTTTCTTTTGAGTTTTCTATTATATGGTTGTATAAGAGAAGAAAAAGATAAAAAGGCAATTTTTGGTATTGATTATGCTAATTTTTCAAATTTAAAGGTAAGAGGAGGTGACCTTTTAAGGATAAATTATGGAGTTTATCCTGATGTAAAAGATATTGAGGTAAAGATTGAGTGGTTTGTTAATGAGAAGAAAGTTTATGAGGGAGGGGATACATTTAGATTAAGTGAAGAGAAAAGGGGAGATAGAATTTATGCTATTCTTACCCCTTTTAGAAAGGGGAAAAAGGGGAAATCTTTTAAAACTGAAACACTTATTGTTGATAATTCTCCTCCGGTTGTTACCTTTGCAAGGTTTGAAACAGAAAGTATTTATAGTACTCAAAAGAAGATAAGGGTTATTCCAGAGGGTTTTGATCCGGATGGAGACCCTTTTTCCTTTTTTGCGAAATGGAAGGTGGGAAATATTTATTTAAGGGATTCTTCACTTGAGGTTTCTTCTTTAAAATTAAAAAGAGGGGATACAGTTGAAGTATTTGTTTATGCACGTGACGATATTTCCAGGTCTACCAAAGGCTATTATCTTTCAACTACTGTTTTAAATTCATCTCCTGATATAAGGGGAAGTTCTGTTGAGTATAGGGATAAAAAGATAATTTTCAAAGTAGAGGCGGAGGACCCTGATGGAGATAAAATTAAACTTTCCCTTTTAAACTCAAATTTAAAACCCCTTGAAATAAAAGAAGATTTATGCCTTATTACTTTCCCCTATGAGGAAAAAATCGAAGAAATTGAATTTACCATAAAAATTGAAGATGAACTGGGGGATTATATGGAAAAAAGTTTTACCCTTAATGTGAAAAAATAAAAGAGCAAGAAGAAGGAAACAATACCCCTTAACAAAATTCCAATTTTATGGAGGAAAGGTGGTAAAAGTAAAAAGAGAGTTTAAGAAATTCTGAAAAAATCAAAGAGATATTGAATAAAGTATCCGAATTAAAATATGAAAAGAAAATGAGAGGTGTTCAAAAAAGAATCATTTTCTTAAAAATTAGCAAGTATGGGGACCAAATGAATTCAAAAGTGCTTGATTTTCAAGTATTTTTATTTCCAATAGATTTTGAATGAAACAATACACATACTTGACAAAAAAAAAAAAAAAAAGAATAATAATAACAAAAGGAGGTGTAATATGAAATATATAAAATATATAAAAAATGGTATAATGGTGGGAGTATTTTTACTCCCAGTAGTTGCAAATGCGCAGACACCACAACCAGATTCAATTGATGTAGGTGTAAAAGTAGTGGTTGAGGGAGTTTTTGACATTAGTTTAATTGAAGTTTTCGATTATGATCCTGATAACCCAGGAAATGTAACACCAAGTGCTGATGATACAGTTGATTATTTTAATAGAACTCCTGGAACTTATACTGTTGGTTCAACAGAAGGTACTTATGCAATAAATATTCAAGTTTCAAACAATGCAGCTCCTACATACCAGTTAGAGATAAGGGGAACAGGTGATTTCAGTGGACCTGGGGGTTCATTCTCTTTAAGCAATTTAGAGTGGGCATTTGATGGAGACCCGGGAGCACAGACATGGACTCCCTTTACCACCACATATATTACTATTGCAACTGGTGGTAGGGAAGAAAGAAACTATTATTTAGATTATAGGCTTACAATTCCATGGAATGTACCTGGTAACTGGGATTATAGAACTGTTACCAGATTCCTTCTTACAAGCACTCCATAAGCATAGTTTTAATTTTTCTTTTTACAGGGATTCATATTGGGGTTAATCCTGCAACAGTTGAAATTTTTCTTAAAGAACCAGGTAAAACTTATTATGGTTATATAACTATTTATAATAAAGGGGATAAAGGCTCGTGGATAAAAGTATCTCATTTTGATTTTGATATAGATGAAGAAGATGGTTCACCTTTTCCTTCTCCCTTAGGTTCAACACCATATTCACTTCGTGGCTGGCTTAAAGTTGAGCCCGATTCTTTTTATCTTTTACCTAATAAAAATATAAAAGTCAAATATGTCTTAACACCTCCACCTGATATATCTGGAAATTATTATGGAATGCTTATTTTTTCAACATTTTCTCCTGGTAAAAAATTTCTTAGAGCAGGAATTGATATTGGGGTTAATTTCCTTGTAACAATAAATGGTAAAAATTTTTTAAAGAAAGCAAAGATTGAATCTTTTAATTTTTATAAAATAAATGATGATATTCAATTTGTTTATAAGATTTCAAATAATGGGGATATACATTTAAGGATAAAAACTTTTTTAGAAATAAAAGATAATAAAGGAAATACTGTGAAAAGATATGAACCAAACTCACATATATTTTTATTACCCCAGAAAAGTAGAAATTTAAAATTTAGGTGGGAAAAACCTAAAAAAGGAGAATATATTGCATTTATTTTTATTGCTTATGAAAATGAATATGAATTGAAAGAGGCAAAATTTATAGTTAAATGAATATCTCAATTATATTTTTTTTTTCTTTTTTGTTATTCTAAAAATAAAATTGATCTTTCATTTAATCTTATTCCTGGTAAGGCACATATAGAAACTCTACATTTGAAATTAAAAGGGAATGGTAAATATACGCTTTTTTTGAGGGTTAAAAATGATTTTGGAATAAAAATTGAATATGGAATTAATGATTCAGTATTTGAACCATTAGAGTTTAATAAAAAAATTTGTGAAGGGATAGTAAAAAGTGAAAAAGAAATTACTTTATATTTAAAATTTTTAGCACCCTTTAATTTACCACCAAATAAATATTTAATTGAGCTTTATTTCATTTTAGAAGGAAATGTTATGCTTGAGATTAAAGATAAAATAAATGAGTATTCAGAAAAATTTAATAAATCAAATATAATGCTAAATTATTCTCTAAAAGCTCGTATGAAAGCAGGAGAAAAGATAAAGGTTAAAGGAAAAGCTATAATCTCGGGAGGAGAATTAAAAAAAGGGATAATCAAGTTGCGTTTACCTTACGAAATTGCGTATGAAGAAAATTCTTTTTATTTTAATGGTATAAATATATTGCCAAGTTTTAAAGATAACGAGTTTTTGTTTGAAATAAAAAATATTCTCCCGGGTATTTATGATTTTGAATACACCATCTTTGCAAAATCATGGACAGAACCAAAAATAGTATTTATTGAAATGGGGATGGAGGGATGGATTGATGAGGAATATATAAAATCTCCTGAAGTTATTCAGTATGTATATCTTGAAGCTGACATTTTTTATGAAGGCGGTATTATTTTAGGAAGAGTTTATGATAAGGAAAAATCTGGTGTAGAGGGTGTTACAATTTTTTTAGAAGATGGCACAAAGGTTAAAACTGATAAAGATGGTAAATATTCATTTAGATATGTAAAACCCGGAACGCATATTATCAGTTTAAAAAATTATAAAAAAATTGTTGAAGTACCACCTGGTGGTATCTACCTTCTTGATTTTGAGATTGAGCAAAATCGGATAGGACCAAAAAGGGAATATATTTTTTTAAGTCTTGGTGAAGTACAAATAAAAGGTATTAAAGATGTTAAAAGTTTTGAAGGAATTGAAACCTATGGTAAATTAAACCTTTATTTTTTAGGTGAACTTGAAGGCGGAATTTTAATAGAAGCACTTTTAAATACAGCCGGAAAAAAACCTTCTGAAATTGGATATTTGATAAAACCGGAAGAGAAATATAAAGTTTTTGCTGATAACTCATTTTTTGAAGGCACTTCTCCAGGAAAATTTTATGTAATGATAAAAAAAGGAGAAGAATATTTTAATGCTGGATTTGTTAAAATAAAGGATGGCCTTTTAGATAGTAAAAAAGAGATGATTGGTACAGCTATTAAAAAAAATTGGGGGCTATAAATCTTTTTGGTTGTGTAGGTTTCCCTAATTATTCATTCCATCAAGAAGAATTTTTGGTTTCATCCTCAATACCTCATTATAAATTAAAAAGGGAAATGATAATAATCAATAGTGAAAGGGTATACCTTGAAACAAGGGATATTCTTGACCCAAAAATAGTTTTAAAAAGCAGATTACTTATAAGGGATAAGGATTATAGTTTTGATTATAAAAATGGTGAAATATGGCTTTCATCACATATATTAGAAGAGATCTCAATAAATCCAATATTTATTGTTGTTAAATATGAATGTTATTCTTCTTTAAAAGAGATGAAAGACATAAACTGGCGATTGCGTAAGGAATTAACATTACCCAATATTTGTTTTGGCATAAATTTGGATAGAAGTGGTTCAACAACTTCCCCATATAATAGTATAAGTATAGATGAAAGTATTAATTACAAGATTTTTAATCTTTCTTCACAGTATTCCCATAGGATTGAGAAGGTAAAAAATGGTAATGGTTATAGAATAAATTTTAATATTAAATTATATAAATCAAGAATAGAAATTATGAGAGAATATAGGGGTGAGGGTATTGAATTACCTTATCCGGCACATATTCCGATGAATCGTGAAAAAAATTCAATTAAAGGTGATATTGATCTTTGCTTTTACGGATTTTATCTTGCACCTTGTATAACTACTTTTAGAGAGGAAAAAGATAAAATAATAAGGGAGGGCATTCGTAAAGAGGTTGAATTCGGATGGCGATCTCCATTTTATAATCAAAGGGTATTCACAAAATTTAGTCATACAAAAATAGATGATGAAGACCACTGGTATACTGGGATTGGTTATTCACGCAAAGGATTTTCATTTTTACCCTTTTATCACTGGTCAGAAAAACAAAGATTTATAGGAGGACTCTTAGAAATAGGTAGAGCAGAGAAAATAAAATTTAATTTAGAAAAAGAATATGGATTTGGTTTATATTACAAAAATTTAATAGGGCTTGAAAAATATGGACTTAATGGTCGCTTTTTTTCTAGGCAAAGAATAATTTATGAAAATAGAATGATAGATAATAGAGATTATATAGGCGCAATTTATGAAACAAATTTTTTTATTGAGCCTATTTTTATAAATACGAGTTTTGATTATAGAAAATATTTTAAAATTAAAGAGGAGACACAACTTTTCTTTTACCGTTTGATTTTATGGCCACTAAATGATCTTTCTCTTTTTTCACAAACAAATCTATTAAACAAAAAATTTAAACTATTTGAATCAGGTTTTGCATATAGACCATTATGGCAAAGAAGTATTGCAATACTTGGAATGGTTAAATATGAAGGATATAGAGTTGGTGCCCTTGATTTTGCATTTTCACCTTTTAATCAGGTTAAAATCTTCTTAGGAAATGCCTTTGGTAAAAATTTAAAATACCATAATTTAAGATTTGAGATAATCCCTTTTTTAAATATAGGGATAGGAATCAGTTTTGGATTAAAAAATGATGAAAGATTACTTGGAGGAGAAATCTTTTATGAATTTCTTTCCATGAGATTTTCAACAGGATATAATTATTCAGATTATAATGAAGTGAAAAAGGGATTCTATATAAAATTAATAGGAACTCCTGCAAAACACTGGGCATTCGGAATTGAAGAGAATGCACTTGAGATGTTAGATAAATTTATTATTAAAGTTCCATCAGTTGTAACAATTGGCGAAGAATTTAAAGTGAAAATAATTGCTTTAGATAAAAAAGGAGAAATTTTTAAAGATTTCATTGGTGATATAGAACTTATGACAAAAACTTTAAAGAAACGGGTAAGATTTACATATGAAGATAAAGGTGAAAAAGCATTTAAATTTATCATATCTGATCCAAAAGAACTTGGTCCAAACTATATTTTAATTAAGGACAGAAAAGGTAGGCTCAGCAAAGCATTTTTTTATTTAAAAGAAAAAGATGAAATTATAAGTTATGAGGAGGTTATGCCTTATATTCCTGAGGAGCCAGAATTTTTCTCTCATTTTATAATTAATGTGCCTAAATATGCACGAGTTAATGAACCATTTATTGTTGAAATTATTGCAATAAGCAATAAAAATAGGGTTTTTGAATCCTTTACAGAAGAAATTGAAATACTTACATCGAATAAAGAAAAGGTAAAACCCAATAAATTTTATTTTACTCCTTTGGATAAGGGAAAATTAAAAGTTACATTAACTTATCCCGGTAAGGAAAGAATAAGACTTTTAGTAAGACCAGTTAAGGAACCACTTAAAGTAAGTATAAGTGAACCAATTATTTTCAGAGAGAAATAATAACCTGTAATTTGTTTGATTAATTTTCCAATCATTTTGCATTATAATAAAAACATAAAAAAATGGCTAAAATTATAATTAAAGAACTTACAAAAAAATTTAATGATAAATTAGTTTTAAAAAATATAAATTTTGAGATTGAAAATGGAATTTTTGCATATATAGGTCCAAACGGAGCCGGAA
>Ga0197143_1001146_pt1 | contig 23524 bp, 20 predicted proteins | sample GBS70_MetaG_FD_148603 | JGI IMG/M metagenome (GOLD analysis project Ga0197143, IMG submission 148603) | Sediment microbial communities from Great Boiling Springs, Gerlach, Nevada, United States - GBS 70_MetaG | ecosystem: Environmental > Aquatic > Thermal springs > Hot (42-90C) > Sediment...
AAACTCATAGGGCACTTCGATGGGTGTGCCAACTTCGTTAGGTCCACGGTTAACCGTAAAGATTGTTCCTCCCAATATATTTTCGGGCTTGCCGCCGTCCGCTGGAGGACTAAAGCGTGGGTCTCTCCACAGTCCAGTCCAGACGTTGGGTAGGGGATCGATTTTGGCATCAGCTAAGGATTCTTTATAGCAAACGAGCGTCCTGTAAGGAGTACCCGAGCCATCAATAGAGGCTTCCCAACGAGTCTTCCAGTAAATGTTGTTACCGGCCAAAAACATAAGATGCACACCAGCATCACGAGCAGCTTGCACGTTTTGCCACATTTCTGCCGACCAGTACTCATCGTGGCCAACGGAGATAAATACCTTATGCTCCTTGATCTCGTTGCCCAACCGGGCCGTGTCAACATTAGTGAAGTAGCTAACATTATAACCATTCTTTTCTAACCATCGTACGATAGGGTATTCAGCCCAGAACACAAAATTAGCTTCGCCGTCGCCTACTCGGCGCGAGCGGGTGTCGAATGGGCGATTGTAGCTCACTTTATAAGCGCGACGCCCTCCGCTCGAGAGGTAGTCATAGAGGCTCTTACCCCCCCAAGAGTTATATGCCTGCCAGGTAGCATCGGAGGTTTGCATCAGGATGTCCGAGCGCCCATCGTCATCTCTTACGACAAAATATATATGGCTCGCTCCTCTACTGCCGTCCAAACGCGTGAGTTTTGCAAAGTAAATACCGGAAACAGCATCATCGGGGACCTGCCAGGTAACGGTCGTTCGCCAGTTTCCTGCATCTACCAGTCCTGTTGTCGTATCAACAATAGGATTAGGTTGGCTTTGTGGCCGCCTTAGACGCATCGTAATGGAATCAATTTTTCTGGCTCCGAGACCCCCATAATAGCCGAGACGGTAAATATCAATGATATAATTGGTGGAATCGGTGTTTATTTTGAAACCTATCGTCTGCCCTTTGTTTACACTTATATCTGTGGCAAAACCCTGGATACTTGGATCTCCAGCCCCGACGATGCCCCATTCGGACATCGGACTTCCTGGTTTCTGGTTTTCTAACACTATAGGGTTAACAGCCAGGAGTGTGCGTTCTTCTAAGGGCTCCAGCATTAGGTTAGTAAGATGCACGTCCTTTTGTTTAGGACTGCTCGCTAGAAGCGCAACTAGTCGGCGCAGGATATCTTTTAAGGGGATCATGGTCGTCTCCTTTGAGTATAATCGTGTTGGACGACAGAGACTATGATTCCGGCTGTTAAGTCAGCCAGTTAATGCTTTTGCGATGTCGTAGAATTCGGGCAGGATTGCCAGCCACTATGCAATAAGGAGGCACTGGTTTCGTTACAACAGACCCAGCACCTACAATGCTATGTTCTCCTACATCGGCCATAACGATGGCCCTTTCGCCTATCCACGCACCAGTCCCGATTCGGATAGTCGGCCAGACTCCGGGTTGCTCACGAATGCTTCGGCAGATTTCATCGTAACCGTGTTGCCTACCGCCGTTCATGATGGATGCATGGCTGGCTATGAGAACGTCATTTCCAATGTCTACCTTGCCAATGCTGCATCCAGGCCCGATATACACGTTGTCTCCTATAATGTTACTGGCATGTGAAAAAAGTGTTCCAATCCCTATATATAGGTTTTCTCCGGTGTGTTGAAAGTTCCATGAACAAAGCATATAGCGCGCTACAGTACCAATGATACCTGGCCAGAATGCAACTAGCTCATAGGTTTCTCTGAACGCTCGGTCTTTATCAAAGAAGATGAGAAGGAACCTGCTCCAACACCACAGCGGCAGTAGCAGGCAGGAAATCAGGGCCTTGAAAAGCCATTTCAGGATCAGCTTAGTGCTCATGATCTTTATAAAAGCTCCTCAAAATAACCTGGGCTTTGGGAATGAGAACGCTCCAGTCAAAATAATGCTCGACCCAGCGACGCGCGCAATTAGCCATGTCTGGCAAGACAGGTTTATCCTTGTAAAATCGAAGAATCGCTTTGGCTATATTGGCGGGATTGGTGCAATCTACAATCCATCCGCTCCGCCCAGGTACTAATGTTTCCTTAGTTCCGCCTGAATTGCCGCACAGTATAGGCTTGCTGCAGGCCTGAGCCTCGAGAAGCACGATGCCAAACCCTTCACAATCACCATCTATTTCGCGATTAGGCAATACTACTAAATCAGATTCTCGATATAGCTGGAGCAACCGCTCGTCAGTAGGATTGGTGATCCATCGGAGCACATCCCCTAGCTCCAGTTCGTTGGCTAACTTATGGAGATACGGCGCATCGTTGCCGCTACCAGCCAGAACGCATATTAAATTGGGAATTTCTTTACGGACAAGAGCAATAGCTCGAAGCAACATGTCTTGACCTTTGCGGCGCTGAAACCGACCTGGACAGGCTATGGTAAAGGTTTGTCTCTCGAATCTATAGTGTGATGGGCTGAAGTAGTTAGTGTCGACTCCGGGATGTAAAATCCGGATCCGGTGGGATGGCAATTGCCATTTGTGCACCAATAGGTCGCGTGTAAAACGGCTGTTGGCTATCAATAGTACGGCTTGTCGTAGGATTGGTCTGACTAAATAATAATATTCTCGGCATCTCCATGCTATTTCGATATCCTCACCGTGAACGTAACAGAGGTAGGGAATCCCAAAAATACGATTAAGGATCCAGCAAACTAGGCCCTCGGGAATACAGCGACCGGCATGAATAACCGATGAATGAGTCTGATAGTAAACTTCTGAAGTACGATGTAGTAATAGCCAATAAGCAAACACGTTGCGGTAGTCTAACAGAGTCCATGATCGCAGCGGCCAAGATATCGAAACAACTTCCACATATGGACAGCGAGTAGTTTTATCCGCTCCCGTCAGAATGGTGACGAAGCAATCTTTTAGACGACTATATACGTTATACAACCACCTAGGCACTCCTCCGACGTGAGGGGGAAAATGCTCAGTGAGCAATAGTATTCTAGATTGCATGGCCGAGTTCGCGTGGGCAGTCTCTGAGGCGCAGTTATGCAGCATATGTCTTGTGTGCTTCCACAACGTGAGCATAGAACCCCAGTAACTTGGCAGTGTAATAATGAGCCGAATAATGGTAGTGGGCATATTCAATAGCAGCTTCTCTCATACGCTCAAGTGGATATTCGCAAGCCTCAATAATTGCCTGGGCGAGAGCGGAAGGATCGCCGGCACGTACACGCCAGCCTGTGATTCCTGGGATTACTGTCTCGCTAAGCCCGTCTATATCAGAGACGATCACCGGGACACCGTAGCTTGCCGCCTCAAGGGGAATCCGACCCAATGGTTCTTCTAAGGATGGAACGATGGCAACATCGATAGCACGGTATAACCAGCTTATATCGGTGCGCTGAGGTAGGAAAGTTATCTTGCGCACTCTCAGCAGCTCACGCAACAGCTTATATGTCATGTGGTCCGAGGCAGAATGCTTAGCATTGCGAATACCAACGATACATACGTGGATCGGATGTTTTTTGACTAGGGTTATAGCGGTTACAAGTGTAGCGATTCCTTTTTGCGGTGTGAATTGCCCGGCAAACAAGAACAATTTATAGCCAGACGATACTTGTAATTTGCGGCACAGATCGCGCCGGTAAACGTGTCTTTCATTGGTGATGTTGTGCGGCTCTAATCGCACCGGGTTGTAGAGAGCGATCGACAAAGTATTCTGAAAAGTTGTGTGGGAAAGGAGGCAGGCCCGTAAGTAGTTACTTATACAAATAATGCCTGTTGGTATAGGCTGAAGGTACCATTCGATGGTCTTTCGGGTAAAACAATCGCGAATGTGGCATACGGAAGGGATGCTCGCCTTGTAACCAGCAGCGGCTGTAATGGGGTTGACCCAGATCTGATTTGCGTGAATCAGCTGGATATCATACTTTTCGAGGATCCGTATTAGCTGTCGCGAGCTGAGTTTAATACTTATCGCACCATAACGATTCGTTGGCATCAAATCGCATGGTAGCCAGCGTATTCCACTCTCCTTACACCAGGACACCAAGGGGGAGTATTGAGGAGTAGCAATAATAGCATCTACCCCGAATTGCCCTAGGTAAGACACCATGATTTGTAGTGACTTTTCAGCGCCACTAATAAACGGTGCTTCAGTGACGAATAAGATTCGTGTTGGGCGCGACAGCGACATTGAATCCCGGAGAACGTGCGTTCTCTGCAGAAAGGAAGACCCATTGAGGTCCGCAGAGGGGCAGACTACAGAGCTAGGGCAGGCTGATACGGTCATGTTTACCATCTGCTTACATCCGAAAGGATAGATCGGAATGTACCGGGGAGTATGTAGGAATGCCAAAAATACCTTGCGTCCCAGGCGTTCCTAGGCTGACAGCAGCTAGAGCGTTAGAGTTAGCCTTAGCCTAGGATGAGTCTCCTAGGCAATCTTAGGACTTAGGCAGCGGATTTTATAAGCCGGATAAGCCGATCAGGAATTAGGCAGCGTAGGAAGAGCCGCCAAATATGAAACTCCAATGGATGACGTATTACAGCCTTGAGCAGGTGCGGCAGCGCTCGGGATGTGGATTCATGGTAAGTGATGTAATCATAGAATCCACTTTCGAATTCCCTCATAGAGGAGGCAATGGAGTGGGCACTCAATCCGACCCGTTCAAGTAGTAACCGAGCTCTTTTCGCCACGAGAGGTTTCGCACGGCTGATATCCAAGCACATCTTGAAAGTTTTTTGTGTCATTTGGTCAGGATGTCGTCGGTAATAGGTTAAACGCTGTGGAATATAGACAAATGGTCCCAACGCTGCTAGTCGCCACCATAATTCCCAGTCATCGGCACCCCAGAGACGGCTCTCTTCTCCTCGAACACGAAACCAGGCCTGGCGGCGGATCATCACGGTAGATGGAAAGATATAGTTGCGTTTCCACATTTGCCGCAAAAAGTCTTCTCTCGTTCCTACCGGATACTGATAGTCTCGGCGCTGTGGCGGGATATAGGTGATTTGTGTGAAGCAAAGAGGAGCGTGAGGGTAGTTATCCAGCGCATCTTCTTGAATAGCGACCTTCTCAGAATGCCAAACGTCATCAGAATCTAACAATGCAAGAAATTCACCGCGACATAGGTCCGCGGCCAGGTTACGTGCCGAAGGAAGGCCACGGTTTACAGTCCTATATATGCGTATTTCTAAATTTTTATAGCTTCTTGTCAGTGTAACCGGAACCTGTGACCCGTCATCAATGATGATTACTTCCTTTACTGGGCGAGTCTGGGCTGCTACGGATTCCAGTGCCTCATGTAAATAAGCTTGTGTATTATACACAGGAATAATTACGCTTGTCCTAGGTGTCATTTCCTAACCTACTTATGTGTTTTGTGAAGAGAAAGCTGGAGAGCATGGTTGTGAAGATATGCATCGCCAGTGTGCAGATTCGTGGAAGACTCCAAATTCACGACTGAGCAGGGGATGTGATACTGAAATGTGCGGCCCCTTAACCGCGGAATAGAGTTTGTTAAAATCGTGATCCCAAATTAGCACATCCAGACGGTAACTATCAGCCACCCATCGCACCTGGGGAATGGTCAAGCTGACTTGAAAATGGTCACCTTCCGAGGGAAGATGAAAATCGTCAAGGCGGGAGCTATAAGCGCAACATGGCAAGCCGTCCTGGCGAATCACGCTAATGACGACGTTGGCTAGTGAAGGGTTTTCTCTGCAACGCAAGTCCACATTTATTGTTAGAGGGTCTCCGTAAGTGAAATTAGTCGCAGGTTTACCTGTCGCATCCGTCACTTGTATGTTCACTACGCGGAATGCTTCGGGGTGTTCACGGCACGTAACTGATAGGGCCCATTCCGGCGCACATAAATATGAGTGTTTTTCGTAAAGAGCCATGCCAGTCGTTGGATCTCCATCGTAATAGAGGCGACCGTGTCGAAAATATAAGACCCGAGTGCATAACGCCTTAATAAGGAAAAGGTTATGGGAAACAAGAAGGATTGTCGCGTTCCGTCGGCGTAGTTCCTCGAGGATGCGACCGCATTTTTGTTGGAAGCGAAGGTCTCCTACTGCTAAGACTTCGTCGAGAACAACGATGTCACTACTCAAATGGGCTGCGACTGAAAAACCTAAACGCATGTACATTCCGCTGGAATAGGTGCGGACTGGCCGATCAAAAGCTTCCCCTAACTCAGAAAACTCCCAGATGTCGTTGAGGCGACGCTGGATTTCTCGTTTTCGCATGTGCAGTAGGCTACCCGCTAGGTAAACATTCTCCCTTCCTGTCAGATCAGGATGAAAGCCTACACCTAGCTCGAGTAAACTGGCTACTGACCCACCTAAGCGAATTAGACCCTCACTGGGAACTGTAACCCGACTGATCAGCTTGAGCAGCGTGGATTTCCCCGCTCCGTTGTGACCTATAATGCCCACACATTCACCGGAGCGAATGGACGCACTGACATTGCGCAGAGCCCATAATTTTTCTGCTTTAGATGAGGGTTTTCTTCTAAGTACCGGAAACGCCATGAGGGCATTCAGCAAATGCCCGATCCGGTCGCGGAGAGAGTCGTGGGACGTGTATTGAGGAACGTAATATTTTCCTATATTCTCAAGGTCGATCATAGTCATAGAAGTCTCACAGCGACTACGGAAGGTGCGGTCATTCACAGAGATAGCTAACTATCGCAAAGTCAAGAAGGCAAGCTTACGCATGATCCGTGCAATGAAAATCTTCCAACCAACCCATCCCGTAAATGATAAAAGACGCCGGAGCGAGGGGGAAATGCCCCCTAATCCACGCTGCAGCATAGGATACCGACCGGTTGCGAGGAGTAGGTGCTGATGTTGCCATTTTTCTGGTTTGTGTTCGTTGCGCCAGAGTGAAAGGAAGCGGTCAACGGTCAATCTCTTACCATTACCCTGTGTTTGCGAGGATTGGAAAGGTGGGGAGAAGGCAACCTGTACAAGAGTATTGGCAATAGTGTAAGCTCCAGCTGGTGTGTCAGATTCTAAATAAACTTTCGCTAAGTGCACTGGCTCCCGATAGCGCGCTCTTAAGTAGCTGGATTGCATATTAGAGCCATGGAGGCAGTAGAAGGCCGTTGGCCAGGGAACATAAACTACCGGTCCGTACCGACTAAGCCGCAGCCACATTTCAAGATCGCCTGCGCTGGGGTGATTGCAACGGTAACCACCTGCCCGACGTTGGACGCTAGTCCGTATCAATGCTGCAGGAGTGGGTATTGGATTAAACCAAAGGGAACTAAGATGGCGGCGAAAGGCGTGGCCGGGAACTAGTACAGGATGGTCTCGTACAAAAGGCTCCATTCCAATTATACCTATAGTTTGGGAAGCCGAGTGGAGATCACTTCCGGTCCATGCAGGACTAAATGAGAAAGCAGCATCCTTATGGGACTCCAGTGCCTCCAGTAAAATTTTCAATCCACCAGGCAGAAGTTGATCGTCCGGAGATAGAAGCATATAGTATGGTGCTTGAACCCAGCGAATGCCTTCATTGTAGGTAAAGATGTGTCCACGATTGAATCTATAAAATCGCGTTTCAAGGGTTATGTGAGACGGAAATGTTATAGTGCTATAGGGCGAGCGTTTTACTAAGGAACCATCATCCAACACAAGTACACGGATAGAGATATCCTGCTGCACGATGCTAGCAAGGCAAGTGTCTAAGAAATGACCATAATTATAGTTGGGAACAATTATATCTACTTGTGGAGACATGTGGGGGCTAATCCGACATTAGGTGAAAGTGGCTCTACATACCTGATGACGCGAGCGGGATTGCCCAGGACGACGGCTCCTGGTGGCACGTCCTTAGTCACTACGGCACCCATGCCGATGAGAGCACATGATCCAATTTTAATGCCTGGCCGAATGCGACTACCAGCTCCCACATAGACATGAGAGCCGATCTCCGTATGCCCGCAGATGATTGCGCCAGGAGCAATCACTGACCAGGAACTGATGCAACTATCATGGCCTATTTGCGACAGTGGGCCCATATATACACCGACCTCAATTCTTACATTGTCGCCGACGAAGCAGCCGTACTGAATGACAACTCCGTCCGAGATATGGGCATGAGTTGAAACTTGAGCTAACGGATGTACAAGAGTAGCAAGGTCGGGTAAGTTGAGGCCTGTTGTGTAAAATAACTCCTCTCGAATTAGATAAGTTCTTTCGCTTCCGATGGCCATAACAAATCTGCAACCTTGCCAGCGAGTCGCATCGCTCAGCTTACCGAGCCACGGCAAATATCGCAAACAGCCGCGTTGTGGCCCTGAATCATCGAGGTAGCCGAGAATCTGCCAGTACTCACCTCTAGGCTTTAATGCCTCAACAAGAGACAGCACATCACTTGCGTTTCCGCAATTGCCTATTATAATTAGTTCGTGCATGGCAGCTCCACTCCGCAGATGCTGGACTGGATAACCCTTATTACTCGACGTTGGTGACTAGGTCTCATAGCTGGGTAAAGAGGCAGCAATATGGAGTTGCGGTTGGCACGTTCTGATCTGGTCAGGTCGGTTGTCTCGCAAGTGACATAGGGTGCTACTTCGTGTACGTTCATCACCCCAGGTCTGGCTTCTATACTATGCTTTGCAAGAGTGCTAAGCAGTTCATCCCGACTTATTCTGGCATCCGGTTCGATACGCAGAGGATAACTTTGATAGTTAGGCCGGCTGTTGGGATGGGGTTTTACTATGCGGCAGCCCGGCAGGGTTGTGAATGCTTGATCGTAAACGCTAGCCAGAAGTCGTCGTCTTCTCACCAGCGCAGGCAGTCTTTGTAACTGGCAACGCAGGATCGCGGCTGCGACGTCGCTGAGACGGTAGTTGTAACCTAATTCCTCAACGATTGGAGTATAATGATTGGCAAACCGGTTGTGAGGTGTGACAACCTGTTTAATGCCGTGCTGGCGAAGCCGACGGATGCGCTCTAGTATTTGCACATCTTGACTAGTAACTATGCCGCCTTCTCCGCTGGTGATCACTTTTCTCGGGTGGAAAGAAAAGCAGGCTATTAGACCGTGAGGTTTGCCAATCTTGGTCCAGGTACCTCTCCAGTAATATTCAGTGCCTAGCGCACATGCCGCATCTTCAACGACGGGCAAATTATACTTTTCTGCCGTCGCTAGCACTTTTTCAAGGTTAGGCGTAAAACCCATTTGATGCACTAGCAAGATACACGCTGTGCGCGGTGTGATCAGGCTTTCCAGCAAGTCAGGCTCAAGGCAGTAGGTGTTCTCATCAATGTCTATAAACCGAGGTACTGCCCCGCAATATAGTATAGCGTGTACTGTAGCGATAAAAGTGTGACTGGGTACAATCACTTCCTGGCCTGGCCCAATGTCTAGTGCTCGCAGGGCCAGGTGAAGAGCTGTCGTTGCGCTGGAAACTGCACACGCACCGGAGGCGCCAACGAACTGAGCAAATTCATGTTCTAAAGCTTCAACTTCCGGGCCCTGAGTAAGCCAGCCAGATTTTAACACGCGACGCACGGCGTGGTACTCTAATCGTCCTACAGTTGGCCGAGTAAGAGGGATGCTGTCCATGGTGTATTCTGCCTCTACTTGCATAGTTGTGCTTGCGGTCTCATAGGCTGTTGTTTGCAAGAGCGGTACCATTCGACCAATTGCTTCAACCCGGTTTCGAGATTCACGGTAGGTTCATAACCAAGTTCATTCCGGATCTTTCGGAGGCATGCCCATCGCCTGTGCACGGATGGTAACGATGAAGACTGATGTTGTGGCAATATGCCGTTTGTGCCAGCAGCCTTTATAAGTAACGACGCTAGCTCGTTTAGACTGGTTTCCCTGCCGGAGGCGACATTGTAGATACCCCATGATATATCGCTGGCAGCCGCGAGGATGTTAGCCTGGATTACATCACTAATGTGCACGAAGTCGTAGCTGGCGGATCCATCGCCATAGATGACGGGCGACCTGTTTTCGGAAAGGGCTTCCAGCCAGCGAATCATCACTTCTGTATATTTTCCTTCACGGTCCATTCTGGGGCCGTAAACATTGAAAAACCTTAGACAAATAGCTGAAAATTGGCCTTTCTCATAGAACCAGCGCGCGAGTCCCTCACCATATAATTTCGCCCAGCCATAAAGTGTGCCGTTATTATAAGGTGGACATGATTCCGATGTTGGGAACTCAGGAGCTTGACCATATACGGATGCAGATGACGCGAATATCACTTTCTTTACTTTCGAAAGTGCCGCAGCTTCAAACACGTTATAAGTCCCGTTAGCCATAACCTCGATAGCCTGGCGTGGTTCGGATTCGCACCGATGAATCCGCCATGCAGCGAAGTGGAAGACGAAGTCGCATCCGTTCGTAAGTGCCCGGACCAATCCACGGTCGCGAACATCACCGCGAACCAGTCGTACATTTGGGCAGGATAGAATACTGTCTATATTATCCAATCGGCCTCTAGAGAAATCGTCCAGGATGCGAATCTCCTTTGCTTTTTCAAGTAGGAGGCGTTCAGCTAGGTGCGAACCAATAAATCCGGCTCCACCAGTGATCAATACAGTGCTAGCTACTAAAGGCTCAGTCATAAATTCCTCCAAAAAACCCGTGCACTGCTTTTATCACTTCCAATTGCTGTCGTTCCGTCATCTCCGGGAACAGTGGAAGCGACAGCGTCTCTCGGGCGATACGTTCGGCGATCGGGAAATCCCCAGGCTTATAACCGAGATGTCGAAAGGCAGGTTGCAGATGAAGAGGTAAGGGATAGTGCTGGCCTGCAGCAACGCCTCGATGATTTAGCCACAGTGCTAACTCAGTGCGGCGTGGCGTTCTGACTGTGTAAAGGTGCCAGACGTGGCTTTCATCGGAAACTAGTGGTGGAAGCCATAGGGGAAGATTGCTCAGTGCCTGGTGATAACGGCGAACGAGTTGTTTGCGGCAGTTGTTCCAATGGTCAAGATACCTTAGTTTTGTACAAAGAACCGCGGCCATTAGCGTGGGCATGCGATAGTTGTAACCAAGTTGGTAGTGATAATAGCGGCGGGTTTGCCCATGATCTCGCATGCGTCGACATCGCACCGCTATCTCTGCATCGTTAGTAATGACAATTCCACCTTCGCCACAAGTTCCCAGGTTTTTACCCGGATAGAAACTAAAGCAGCCAACATGACCAAATGTCCCAACATGCTGGCCATGGAAGCGAGCTCCGTGAGCCTGACAACAATCCTCGATGACCGTGAGGTTATATTTTTTAGCTATATCTAGTATTGCATCAATGGAAGCCACCCGGCCGTATAAGTGAACGATGACAATAGCTTTTGTTCTAGGTGTAATAAGTGGCTCAATTTTCTCAGGGTCTATACATGCAGAATTCCATTCAACTTCTGCAAAGATCGGCGTCGCACCCAAATAGCTAATGGGCCAGGCAGTAGCTATAAAGGACATCGCAGGGACAATCACTTCGTCGCCTGGGCCGACGCCACTGGCTTGCAAGGCTAAGTGAAGCGCTGAAGTGCCGGAAGATGAAGTTATACAGTAACGCGCACCTGTGTATTGAGAAAAGGCCTGCTCGAATTCTTCCATCTCTTGTCCCAAAACATACTTTCCTTTTGCAAGGACTTCAAGTACTACACGATCTAATTCATCGTCGAGTGATTGATATTGGGCTGCAACATCTACAAGCGGCAAGAGTGCCAGTGGGTGAAATATTAAGTTCATGTGTTCTTACCTTCTAAGTCACTTTGGGATTCATAGTTAGAAATAAGGTTGTGGTATCTAGCCGGGACACCCGCAACGACAGTAAACGGTGGGACATCTTTAGTAACCACAGCACCAGCCCCAATCATGGCCTTTTCGCCTATTTTTACGCCGGCAAGAATAATGGCACCGCTGCCAATTGTGGCACCTCGACCAACATAGGTTTCTAGAAGGTGCCAGTCACCGGGCCCCTGTAATCGCCCATGTGCAGTGGCCCTCGGCCAGCGATCGTTGATGAACATGACGCCGTGCCCAATGAAAACCTCGTCATCTATAGTCACACCCTCGCAAATGAAGGAATGGCTCTGGATTTTGCACAGCCTGCCGATCCGCACATTCTTCTGTATCTCTACGAAAGGACCGATGCGAGTCCCATCGCCTATAACGCAACCGTAAAGGTTGGCAAATCCATGGATGACCACATCTTTACCTAAGACAACATCGTCAGCAATGGATACCGGTTTTTCTGGCATGGTGGATTCAGAAAGTGCTGGCCGGCTGGAGATAATTGGTTGATGGTTGACCATGACGTTGTCCATTAGCAAGCAAAGCGGCACGTTCTGCTTCTTCTAATATGCGAATGACTTCGAGTGCGAACCAGGCATCACTAATGGGCTTGACCCGTCCTTGAATGCATTCGAAATAATGTTTCACGAGGTTCCGAAGAGGTTCCGAGGTCTGGAGAGATGGAGTTATAACAGTGTAGCCGCAGGGTGGAATTTCCGGTATCACTGAGGATGATTCTGATAATGGTTTCCAAAGGTATAAGCGAACAGGAGAATCAGCATTTAGGTCATTGTAATGAATAGCTGCAAGCGATCCAATCAAGGTTAGCGACCGCACTTTTTCGGGCCAAAACCAGCTTACTTGGATAGCCGCAGACACGCCCTGTTCAAAATCCAATCGAACAATGGCGTAATCTGCCAGGTGGCCTGGATGCTGGCTGGCTAGGTGTGCTGCGATGAAAGTCGGCCGGCTTTCAAGCAAGTAGAGCAATATGGCCACGTCGTGTACTGCCAGATCCCATAGCACATTGCAATCACGACGAATTGCTCCGAGATTAAGCCGCCAGCTATTCACGTAATGAAGGTGACCTAAACTGCCCTGCTGAATGCATCGCCGTAGAAAGCGTACCGGCTCAGCGAAAAGATAGGTATGCCCGACCAGTAGAGGCAGTCCCCGTTGTTCGGCGAGAATTGCCAGCTCCTCTGCTTGCCGACTAGTGGAGGTGAACGGCTTCTCCACTAATACGGGCAGTCCTATTTCCAGGGCACTTTTTACCAGCGAATAGTGACTGGACGCCGGGGTTGCAACAATAACTCCGTCTAGTGGGCAAGACAGAAAGTCCTTGGCTTCTGTATAAGCCCTCGCCTGAGGGCACTGACGATGCCAATAAGCTAAGCGTTGACTATCTATGTCGTATATGGCTACGAGGGACGATTCATCCAGTTCATTGACCAGGCGAAAATAGTGTTTACCCCAGTATCCTAAGCCAGCTAAACCAATTCTAAGGCTGGACATGTGCATGCTCCTGATAAAAATAGGTTTCCCGCGCAAATCGTAAAGCGCCAACACCGCACAAGGCCAAATAATAGGGTGTTTCCAGTAGTTCGATAGTAACAAACTGGGCCGCAAGCATGAATCCCGCTAGTCCCGGTAACAGGCCGTCGCGTATGATCGATAGGTGTGGATCGCTGAAACGACTCCGATAAAGCCGCCAGCCTGTACTAATATAATATGCAAGAAGAAAAAGAAGACCAGGAACACCTGTTTCTGCTCCGACCTGCAACCAGAGACTGTGGGCTTCCTTACCCTCGGGCCAACCATAAGCAGGAGCGGCAGAAGGCCAATTGTCAGGTCCGAGTCCGAACAACGGCATCTTAGAGATGACATCTAAACAGTTCTTCCAGAGTTCCAGTCTGCTTTTAGCGGAAGCGTCAAGGTTTTCAGATTCCTCGAAAATTGTCATGAAGCGTTCTCGCAACTCCGGACCAGCTAAGCGCAACGCCAGAGCAATAAATAGTAGGATGGCTAAATATTTTTTCCATCCTCCTTGAATAACTAAAAAAGCAACGCTCAGCGAAAATACCAAGGCTATCATACCACCGCGGGAGAAACTGAGCAATAGGGTATGCAGATTCAGCAATCCCACAATAAACGCCGAGGCCTTTAACCACAGGGTCTGTGATCGAAATGCTAGTAACCATGTTGGTACTGTCAGACTTACGAATGATACAGCTATGCAATTGTTGTCGAAACCGCCAAATCCTTCCTCATATATGCGATTGTATCCATCCAACCAATAGGCTAAATTCACTTCTAAGCATAAATAACCCGTTGATAACACCATCGTCCACAGCAGACCATAAACTTTAGCAGGTGTGTCAAGTAGGGTCGCACCTATGACACACGGAAAGATTATCTTGCCTAAAGCAATAATCAGATTTAGCCCGGCATCTTCTCGAGGACTCCAGTAAATGTACCGTAATTCATCCATAAAGCTGGAATAAGAAGTAGCAGTAGCATTGCACCAGGACATCACGGTCCAAACCCAGAAGGCGAGTAAGCAAATTACTGGCAAAGTTCCAGCGCCCAGTCTCCAGTTGCCAAGGAGCCTGAGAAGCCAACCAATGAACATACCTGTGAAAGCTATGGCACTTAAATTGGCGTTAGACAGGGACCAAAACCACATTTCGGACGGCTTTATAACGGCAAAGGCAACATAAACAAGTAATGCAAGGTAGGGGTATACGCACCCTACCGTCAAGGCGATAGCAGAGGCGATGTAGCTGGCGAGAAGTCCTAACATGGTCGCTAGTGCTATTACAAATGGTCCGAAAGGTTACGTTCGAGCCGCACCAAGAAAAATAGGCCTATCAAGATGTACATAACGCTGGATAAGCCGGCTAGAAGCCAGAGATTCAGTGAGGGTAAAAAACCCCTAATAATGCTGGCAGTGCCAAGCACCCATGCGTGCAAAGGATTGATGGCGCTGATTAGCCAGTCGGTGTACCCTAAGACCTGGGAATGGGGTGTGTAAATGGCCGGTGTTGCAAATACCCACAGTTGGACGAAGTATGGAGCTAAGTATTTAACATCGCGATACCGGGCAGCTAGTATGCCGATTAGCATGGCCGGACCCATTGTGAAAATTACCATACCCAGGTAGCATAGCGGAAGTGAGAGCAGATACCACGTTATGGCTTGGTAGTAGATGAGGCCAAGAAGAAGCAGGACCGAGCATAGGCCCAAATCAAGAATGTGCACGAGGCAGGGGGCTATAGCCAGTATCGCCCGAGGAAAGTATACCTTGGTAATTAGGTTACCGCTACCGCTAAGCTGATGGATGGAGCCCATAATACTGTTGGCAGCATAGATCCAAAAGGTGGTTCCAGCAAAAACCTGCAGCGGATATAGAGAATCTTCTTGTTCAGGAAATAGGCGTCTGCCAATCAGCCACCAGAGCACGGTTGCCTGAGTAAGAGGTTGGAATAAGACCCAGGCGACACCCAAGGCTGTCTGCCGGTATCGGATCAAAAGGTCGCGCCATATAAAGAATCCAAGTAGCTCTCGAAAGGCCAATATTTCGCAAACGTAGTGCCAAATGTTGGAGCGATCGGCTGGTGTAATCAGTAAATCAGGTCTGTCGGCTAAATTATCTGTGTTTACCGAGGCTACGTGTGTCTCTTGCTCGATGTGAGGGTGTATGTTACACGCCGTCACTTGACACATGGTTACACCTGTTCAGCGTAAGCTATGGTCGAAGTAATGTCTGACGTTCTGCGGCTAAGAACATTAACCAATGGGCTTAACTGGACATCCCAAGTGAATTTAGTCCTTACCAACATACGTGCCTTTCTACCTAGTTCGACGAGTGCGGCTGGATTGTTAGCAAGCCACAGGATTTTCTCAAGCCAATCATTGGCATCATTGGCAACTAGATAGTGTACTCCGTCATCTCCGGAGATAATATCGTGTACTTGTGGAGACACAATACATGCGCGCCCTAGCGCGAATCCCTCCAGCACCTTGTTTGGTATGCCCGTAACCACGCGGAGAGGAAAAACCGCAATGCTTGCCTGGCACACGATTGGCCTAATGTCCGGAACGTCACCGTGAACCACGATTCCAGGAATTCTTTCGAGTGTTCGTATTTTTCTCACCGGCCGGCGACCGATAACGTGAAAGTGCATGGTCGGCATAACCTTGTGAAGTTTCGGCCAAACGGACTGCACAAACCAGTTGACCGCATCAATATTGGGCCAGTAGTCGAGAGCTCCGAAATATACTATGCTTGGAGGAACTTTATCAGGAGTAAGTTCGTTATAGCTATAGTACTCGGAATCTACACCATTACCAGCGACAATAACGTTCTGTGATTGAAAGAAACTGGGCAGGTAAGAGACCTCGGCCTGCGTAGTGAGGAGCACAGTGGATGCTCGTTGAAGGACGGATTTTTCTACTTGGGCAATCAAGTTACTCTCGCGCCGATAGAGATAGCTCAATCCACGTCTCTTGTCAGAATATAGCCGCCATTTTCTGCTGTCCACATCCATCATATCAACGATTAGTTCACACTTCCCAAGCATTTCCGGAAGTAAGCGTAGAAGGGCGCTATGTGAAAGAACTACAAATCTGTAATCACCGGAGCTGAGAAGCCGATAGGCCAGGCCACGTGCCTTACGAGAGCAAAAAGCTCCAACAGTCAGGGGCTGACCAAAAAACAAGCTTCCTAGCATTCTTGCGTAGCGACGCAGTCCTCCAGTGGCGACAAAGTAGCAATCGCGAACATAGTGCCTCAGTACGGTTAAGGCCCCTGGATGCACTGGCTCATCAGCGAGGGCTAATAAGTCTACCTGAGTGTACTGACTCAGCATACGTAAAATGTGCCAACAACGTATCCGATCACCTTTGTCCAATGGATACGGCACTCGGTGCGTGATGTATAGTATTTTATGCATCGTTGTTGACGAGTTCAGTATCAGAAGGCGCGTGAGCTGAATTAGGAGGCAGTGCCGGGCACAATGTCTCTAGGTCATCTTCGTAAACAGCGCCCCCGAAAAAGATAGCTCTTCCAGCTGGAGCGTATAACTGGATGTCGTTCTGATTAGTTGCAGCATGAAAGGTCATTCCTATCGCTCCTTTGCGCAGTTGGGGATAATGGTATCTGGTCTATGGTCGCCTCTTAGGTCGAGCCTCTTGTACACCTGATGCCATTGAGGAAGAGCCAAAGATTTCAGTGTCCACTTGACTGGAAGCCCTAGAACCCGGAAGAGGGTAGCCAGGATGATACGCAGATCGAGCCAAAGGTTACGATGGTGGACATAGTATAAGTCACATGCGAGTTTTTTTTCGACGGAAGCAAGATCAGTATCCGGGGGGAGCTGAATTTGCGCTAGTCCTGTAATACCTGGTTTCACCGATAGTCGGTCTAAGTAACGTGGAAATGCTTCTGCTAGCATCGGTATAAACTCAGGCCTTTCCGGACGTGGTCCCACCAGAGACATCTCACCACGAATGACATTAACTAGTTGGGGCAGTTCATCGAGGTGCGACCACCGCAGAAACCTCCCCAGGGGAGTTACGCGAGGATCACCTGGTCGGCACCAGATCGCCCCGGTTAATTTCTCGCACTCATCATACATAGTGCGTAATTTGAGGAGTGTGAATACTTTTCCATTCTTGCCGACCCTTGGTTGGCGGTAGATTGCGGGGCCTTGTGAAGTTATTTTCACAAGGATCATACATAGGACAATCACCGGGCTAAGCATCAAAAGCATCAACAGAGCTAAGAATCTTTCAATATAGTCGCCAATTGGGTTGTGATTATCTGCTTCTTCGAATGAGAAGTGGCATAAGTGCGTACTATCTGTGGTTGTAGTTGTGGCATTCATGGGACCATCACCTTTTGTTTGTCGCAACTAGAAGTTGTTGAGTATAGGTCACGAGCGAGGTACGAGACAGTCCAGGTAGCGCCACAATAACTGGAATAAAGGCCAGACGGTAAGCGGTTCATTACCGTTCCTAAGACATGAGCTCCGGATGTGGTGAGGCGTTGATAGGCGAGGCGTACCTTAACGAGACTGCTTATTCGGTAGCTTACTGTAAGTAATACGCCATTCGAGAACCTAGCGAGGCCAAGGACATCTGCAACTGACAGAACAGACGAGGTGTCCATAACGATGAAGTCGTATGCGAGACGGATTTCGTCAAGAAAGGTTTTAGTGATAGCCTGGCCTAATTTATAGCAAGTCAGGTCGTCGTATTTTCCAGCAGCTAAAAAGTCCATGTTAGGCATTTGCAAACGCTGTATGACCTCACGCCAGGGATGCTGGTTACCGAGGATTTCAGCCAATCCTGGGAAGCTTTTACCACCGACCAGGCGGTGAGCGTTGCTTCCACAAAAGTCTGCATCTATTAGCAAAACGCGATGTCCACAACGCGCTAGCGAGGCAGCTAAGTAGCAGCTAACCATGGTTTTGCCTTCGCCATGAAGAGGGCTCGTAACCATAAGGACGGAATGATTTGCGCTACCCAGTTGGTGTATTAGAAGAACTCGAAGGGTGTCAATTGCTTCAGTAAAACGTTGCGGCGGATACGTCGCGAGGACGCTTGGGTGTTTGCAGTGCGTATGTTTTTTAGAGGCAACTGAACCGATGTCTGGTAGTACTCCAATCACTGGAATGGGAAGTTCTGCGAGTAGTTCCTCGGGCCAGTGAACATGCTGGGTACGCCATTCCCAAGCTAGTAAACCAAAAATCCATACAAAACAGCTAAGCGCCATCGAGATAAAAACATATAACAACCGTTTTTTGCCTTCATAAGCTGGCAGGGCGTGAGCTGTTTCTAATACAGTAACGCGTGGCCGAGTACGACGTACCATATCCAATTGGTCTTTACGAGCAAGTAGCTTTTTATAGGTCTGCAAGTCAGTTTCTATTTCGTCGTTGAGAGACTGCACGGTAGTGCGTTTTAGATGCAAGGTGGTTAGGGCTTTCTCCAGTGTCTGAATTTCCTCGCTGAGACGGTTTCTGTAGCTGCTGATATGAGATAATCTCTCCCGAAGTTCTGCGAGTCGTTGCTCGCTTTCGGAAGCCATTTTCTCAAGCAGGCGGCGCTGAACAACAGGACGTAGATTGGCAATCGCACTAGCCAGTTCGGCCTGCGCTGCCAGGAGGGAATCCCGCTTCGATTTGAGAAGAAGCTCTTTCATGTCGGGTGTTATGTCAGGGGCCAGGAGTTTTTCCGCAGCCTGGAGTTCGGCTTGGAGCTTATAAAGTTCCGCAAGCCTTTCCTGTAGGAAAGGTTCGTGTTGCAAAGCCAAGTTTACTTGCGAGTCTGGAATAATTGCGGTCAACAAGGGATAATAGCTGAGCCGCAGGTACCAGGGAAAGTTATTAGTGTGATCGAGCAACATTCTTATAAGGGCCAGTCGTTGCATTAGAGCATGGCATTCCACGCTCAGCTGTTGTTGCTGGAGCAGTTGAGAATCTAGTTCCTTGCGATACCTTTCTAGTTGGTCGAGGTAATTTTTCGCTAGGCTATCGAGAGAGTGAGAATTGCCGGAAATAAGTTTTTCTTCAAGCTGGCGTAGCTGGGCTTGCTTATCGCTTATTCTTTGCGCGTAACGGGATGTTAGCTCCTCAGTGCGTGAGAGTTCGTTGAGTAGTTGTTTCTGTTCCCTGTCAATGAACTCTTCGAGATAGCAGCGAACTACGGCGTTCACTATGGTTTCCAGAGCGTGAGCATCCTGCCCGGTCATGGATATGCGCATTATCTCAGGGGATAGCGCGAAATCAGCAGAGATTTCTCGTTCAAGATAAGCCAAGGGATCGCTTTTCGACCTGAGCAGGGCGAGGTCGCGGACTTCAGGAGCCCGGAGGGTAGCTGAGAGGACAGGTTGGCTGCGAATCAATGCCTGCTGAGTCTTTTGAAACGTTGCCCAATTAGAGGTATAAAATTGGTCGCGTGGAGAATCGAGAAACCCTGAAGGGACTAAGTCATAACGGAGAAGCGCTCGGGCAACAAATAGTGAAGGCGGCATCAGGTAGCAAACTGTGCAAAAGGCCAGGCAACTAAGCAAGACAGCTCCCGCAAGCGCGACGAAAGGCCGTTTACGAATGGCGCGATAGATTGCCGTCAGGAGGACGAAACCGGGGTGCTCGCAGACCAACCGTATTAAGCGACCCCAAGCCGTTTCACTAAGGGGCGGGCTTAGCTCCTGTGTGAGCGCTGGAATACACTTGGTTTGGGTTGTCACCATACCGGGATGCTGAGGCTGGTGGCCATTATAACCACTCGGGAGCTGAGAACGGTGTATAGGTTGGGAAGGAGCCATTGTGAAACAAACCTAAGTGTTCGTGATTATATCAGGGTAGACTCCGTCCTCGTGGGTTGCAATCCCTCTATTGCTCATAAATACAGCGATTCGGTTGAGGAGCTTCTTGCTTAAGATGGGGAGGTTAGTGACTTATACTTTCGCTACCATCCATGGGTCAAATTCGACGACAACGGCTCGCTGCAGTAGCCGCACTTCGACTAAGAGTCGTACGCGTGATGCCCAGGTAATCACTTTTCCCCTTAAGCCCACTAGGGGACCAGCTATGACCTCAACTGGAGTACCAGGCTGGAGGTGGAATTCAGGTTGTGGATTAGCTCCTGATTGGATGATACGAAAGATGGTTGCGAGGTCGTCAGTGAGTTGCTGCTGGTCTGGGACTGAGAGCTCGTGTACGATTTGATTTGTCTTCAACGCCTCTTGGCGAGCTACTCGGTCACCATAAACGAATATATAGTTTGGAAACAATACGTGCCAGGAAGTCAAGGTCTGACGACGCACGCGTAGATATTTTTTATAAACTGGCAGAAAATAGGCAACTTTCTTAGCTAGTAGCGAACGTGCGATTGCTTTCTCACAACGTGGACGGGTGTAGAAAACCCACCAGCGCCCTTGTGCCGATGCCAGATGTTTCTCGAACAAATTCTCCGGATAGCAAAGAGGTTCAGCGGTCAGGATCGGCATGTTAGGCTTCCTAGCTACTAGGGCATTGGGTTGTGGTGTCCGTAATGCAACGGGTGTGCCGAAGAAGCCAACATTACTGTACCGGTGAGCAAATTCTGGATAGGCTGAAAAAACTTCCACTGGTTGGTTAGAAGAGTTGATCATTTTCGAACGGGAAGGCTATTTGCTGGAAGACTGGAATGGCATTGGTGTAAAAATTTTGTTATTGGTGAAAGGTTGCGTAAGATGTTGTCAACAAATGCTAACGTAAGGCGATTATGTCTGTGTGCTTGATTTATTCACCAAAATTTTTGCTACAGGTATGATGCGTATGGTCGTAGCGATTAGCTGTCGAGGGCCAAACTGTTCTTGCCAAGCTCGCGTTCAGGAACGAGAACTGGTGGGGTTATACCGAAACCGAGGACAGGAATTCTAGCCGACAGGCTTGCATTGACTATAACAGTAAAAGGGCGTGGTGAGTAAGGAAAAATCGAACTTTGAGTTCAAGTTTGCGGATAATCTGGCAGACGATAACCGAGAGTAGAGTACTGGCTACTTATAGATTGTCGCTCAGCGGAGGGGTAACAGTGGGCAAGAGCATCGGCCAACTAATGGCACGTCTGCAGCCAAGCTGGAAGTGTAAGAGAAACGTGATTGGGCTAATTCTGGAGCAACTGGAAGAAAGAAGCCTGCCCAGTGCTGTTCGGATTACCGACATCAATGCTCTAAGTTCTTCTTTGCCGCAAGAGCTGGTAACTTTTAATGGCCATGTATATTTTTCTGCTAATGACGGAATTCACGGCCGAGAGTTGTGGCGTACGGACGGAACTAGCACCGGCACGGTTATGATTTCGGATATATCCCCTGGGAGCAGCGGTTCGAATCCAGGCTGGCTAATGCCTGTAGGTTCGTGGCTATACTTCGCTGCTTTCCGTAGCGATGTCGGGGTGGAATTGTGGCGAACTGATGGCACAACAGTGGAATTGGTCGGGGATCTCTATCCTGGCACCGCGAGTTCAAATCCGCATTTTTTAACAGCCGTGGGCGGTACTCTCTTTTTTGCAGCTACGGATGCGGTAGCAGGAACCGAGTTGTGGATGGCCACTTCTTCTGGCGCAGTTCGTGTCAAGGATATAGCTCTTGGAAGCGCATCATCCGTTCCCAATCAGCTAACCAATGTCAGCGGCACATTGTTCTTTTCGGCGTGGACTCCAGATAGCGGCAGAGAGTTGTGGAAGAGCGACGGGACTGAAGCTGGCACTGAACGGGTTGCCGACATTAATCAGATCATACCAGTACCGCCACTTAGCTCCGCTAATCTCGACTCCGATCCACGATACCTGGTCAATGTAGGTGGGGTCCTATATTTTTCAGCCAATGATGGTATTCATGGTCGAGAACTCTGGAAGAGCGATGGGACAAGTAGTGGCACTCAGCTTGTGCTGGATATTGTGCCGGACGCGCCTAGTTCTTATCCGGCGAATCTTATCAATGTCAATGGTACACTATTCTTCACAGCAAGGAGGCTTGATGAGGGCCGAGAACTCTGGCGCAGCGATGGAACAACAGTGGGCACGTACCTAGTTAAGGACATTAATCCCGGCACGTATAGCTCCTATCCTCAGCAAATGGTCAACGTGGGAGGAATGTTATTCTTTGTAGCTAATGACGGCATAAATGGTTTCGAGGTGTGGCGAACCGATGGGACATCCACCGGCACTATTTTGCTAAGGGATATCCGACCTGGCAGCCTAAGCTCTTATCCATCTGGAATGCGCGAGTTCAACGGTGGGGTGGTGTTTGCTGCGAATGATGGCAACACGGGAACCGAGATCTGGCGAAGCCTGGGTAGCCCTGCAAACACAGCCTTGTTCGAGGACGTCCTGGTCGGTCCCATAAGCAGTAGTCCCTCCGAATTCACCAATCTCAACGGACAACTTGTGTTCCGTTCCCAGGACGTTTTTAACGATGTTGAACTTTACATTCTCGATGCCAGACCTACGAATATAACAGGTTTTATTCAACCGAGCGCTGCCCTGTATAGGCGTGGTTCGGCTCTAGATTTTCGGGTGATATTCAACAACGTTGTAAACGTGGACACTGTGGGAGGCATACCGGCAATTGCTCTGGAAATCGGTGGGAGAGTGCGCCTGGCAACTTATCTGAGCGGCACTGGCACCAATGTACTTACCTTCCGCTATGTGGTGCGATCGGATGATTTAGATCTGGATGGTATAAAGATTCGCAGTCCAATTTTATTGCGTGGCGGTAGCATAGTGGGTCCCGCAGACACACCTGCATCATTAACATTCACGCCACCAGTAGCCAGTAGTGTTCGAGTGGATGGAATCGCTCCGCGAATTGTGTCCGTTCAGGGTCCGAGACCTGGCTTTTACCGTCCGGGAAAACGGTTGCGGTTTTTCGTGTTTACCAGTGAGCCGGTGTATTGGAGTGGTGGTAGTCGGGAACCGTATTTAGAGGTCATCGTCGGCGGGCGAGCACGTCGAGCCAATCTGATTGCAGGTAGTGGGACCTCACGATTAGTGTTTGATTACACAATCAGCTGGGAAGACCGTGCGCCTCAAGGTATCTGGATGCGGCAGCGGATTTTTGTGACCAGCGGCAGTTTAGTGGATGCAGCTGGTAATTCGCTTTATCTAAGTTTCGTGCCCCCGGATTTAAGGAGGGTGCGAATCTAGGAATTTTTACTGGTTTCCAAATTAATGACGTCTAGTGGTGCTGGCCGAGATTGCCATCCCGGTCATG
>Ga0197143_1001147_pt1 | contig 23523 bp, 25 predicted proteins | sample GBS70_MetaG_FD_148603 | JGI IMG/M metagenome (GOLD analysis project Ga0197143, IMG submission 148603) | Sediment microbial communities from Great Boiling Springs, Gerlach, Nevada, United States - GBS 70_MetaG | ecosystem: Environmental > Aquatic > Thermal springs > Hot (42-90C) > Sediment...
TGCTTGCGGGCCACCTGGGCCAGGGCGGCGAGCTCCTCCTCGGTGAAGACACGGCCCGTGGGGTTCTGGGGGTGGCAGAAGAGGAGGAGGCGGCTGGCGTAGGCCAGGCGCTCCAGGCCCTTCAGGTCCAGGCGGTAGCCCCCTTCGGTCTCCCGGAGGGGGTTGGCCAGGAGGGTCCGCTTCTGCTCCCGGATGGCGGCGAGAAAGGGGGGGTAGACGGGGACCTGGGTCAGGACCCCGTGCCCGGGGGCGGTGAAGGCGGCTACAGCGGCGTAAAGCCCCACCACCACCCCGGGCATGAAGACCACCTCGCCCTCGAGGCCCGTCCTCTCCAGGAGAAGGGCCCTAAGCTCCCGGTCCCCCTCCCGGGGCGGGTAGCCCAAAAACCCTTCCGCCCGCGCCTTTATGGCCCTTCGGATGGGCTCGGCCACGGGGAAGTCCATGTCCGCCACCCAAAGGGGAAGCACGTCCTCGGGGTAGGCGCTCCACTTGAGGGAGTCCTGGCGGGGGGGAAGCCTCATGGGGCCATCTTACCCGCTAGGTGTGGTCCTGGACCACCTGAAGGCCCATCCCCACCAGGGCCTCCACCAGGGCCTTCACCGCCCGCCTCACCCCTTCGGTGATGAGGGGGGCGCCGAAGCGGCTCACCCCGGCGTAGAGGCCGTGGGCGCTTCCCCGCACCTCCAGGAGGAGGTCCTGGGTGAGGTCCTCCTCCTCCACGTGGGTGAGGACGTAATAGCCCCGCTCCCCCCTGGCCGCCTCCAGGAAGACGGCCACCCCCCCGGGGAAGCGCACGGGGGTTTGGGGCAGGGCGAGGGCCTCGGGTAAGGGGCCATTCAGCAGGGCGTGGGCCATGGCGTACCTCCTTATGGGGGGCCAGGGGGTGGGGTCCTCGGCCTCCTTGGTGAAGACGGCGTGGAAGAAGGCCCGCCCCATCTCCCGCCACTTGAGGGCGTACTTGGTCGTGAGGTGGGCCTCCGGGGGCGGCAGGACTTCCACGCGGTAAAGCCCGGTCCTCTCCGCCTCCTCCAGGGCGAAGGCGAAGTAGTCCTCGTGGTCGGTGGTGAAGAGGAGCCTTCCCCCCTGGACCAGGCGGGTGGAGAGGCGGCGGAAGAAGGCCTCCTGGAGGAGGCGCCGCTCCTGGTGGCGCTTCTTGGGCCAGGGGTCGGGAAAGTTGACGATGACCTCCAAAACGCTCCTTTCCGGCACCAGGTTTCTGAGGGCGAAGGCCCCTTCCCCCAGGTAGAGGCGCACGTTGCCGACGCCCTCCCGCCTAAGCCGCCTCAGGGCCCTTTGGACGCTCCCCGCCGAGACCTCGGCCCCCAGGATGAGCCTCTCGGGGTGGGCCTGGGCGTAGTGGGCGGTGAAGCGCCCATCCCCAAAGCCCACCTCCACCACCAAAGGGCCTTCCCGGCCGAAGAGGTCCTTGGGGTCTGGGGGAAGCTTGGGAAGGAGGGCGGGCCGCACCAGCACGAGGGGGCATTTTAGCAGGTTTTTCACGCCACCCACCTAGCCTGGGGGAAGGAGGTGGGGTTATGGCCCTGCTGGGGAATTTTAAGGATTTGCCTCTGGAAGAGATTCTGCAACTCCTGGCCACCAAGGAGGGGGCCTTGGAGATCTGGAACGTGAAGGGGGTCCCCGCCACCACCATTTACCTGAAGCCGGGGCGCATCCGCTCCGTGGACCAGAAGGGAAAGCCCCTGCCTCCCCTCGCGGCCAAGGCGGTCCTCATAGCCCTCCTCCAGGCCCGGGAGGGGGCCTTTGAGTTCATCCCCGGGGCCAGGCCGCCCCACGGCTACCGCCTCAACTGGCCCATAGAGCGCGCCCTCCTCTCCCTGGTTACCCTCACCGACGAGATGGCCCGAGAGGGCCTCCCACCCCCTGGGGCCCGCTTCCGCCTGGTGAAGGCCCAAGGCTCCCTTCCCTGCCAGGACCTCCTGCGCCAGGCGGGGGACCTTCTCGCCCGGGGGGCCTCGGTGGAGGAGATCGCCAGGCACCTCCAGGTTCCCTGGACCTACGTGGCCTTCTGCTTAAGGCGCCTCCAGGCCGCAGGGGCCGTCCGGCCCACCCTGGGGAGGTAGGCCGTGCGGGTCCTCCTGGTGGACGACGAGCCCATCCAGCGCCTCCTCCTCATGCGGGCCCTGGAGCCCTTGGGGGTGGAGGTGAGCGAGGCCAGGAACGGGCGGGAGGCCCTGGACCTCCTGGCGGAGAAGCCCTACCACCTGGTCCTCACCGACCTGCACATGCCGGTGATGGACGGGCTGGAGCTCACCCGGGCCATCAAGGCCCAAGATCCCCTCCTCCCCGTGATCCTCCTCACTGCCGATGGGGAGAAGGAGATGAAGTTGAAGGGGCTGAAGGCGGGGGCGGACGACTTCCTGAACCGCCCCGTGGACCTTAGCGAGCTCAGGCTTAGGGTTAAAGGGCACCTGGAGAGGAGGCGGCTTCAGGAGAAGCTGGAGGAGCTGGAAAGGACCCTTCTGGTCCTGGTGCGGGCGGTGGAGGCCAAGGACGCCTACACCGCCGGCCACGGGGAACGGGTGGCCCAGTACGCCCTCTATGGGGCCGAGGAGCTTGGGGCCAGCCCGGAGGAGCTCAAGGACCTGCGGATGGGGGCCCTGCTCCACGACATCGGCAAGATCGGCGTCCCCGACCACATCCTTCGGGGGGACCACGTCCTCACGGAAACCGAGCGAGCCTACATCCAGAAGCATCCTGTCCTGGGGGACGAGATCCTAAGGCCCCTCAAGGCCCATCCCCGCCTCCGGCCCTACGTGCGCTGGCACCACGAGAAGCTGGACGGCTCCGGTTATCCGGACGGCCTCACCGACATTCCCCTCCTGGTCCAGGTGGTGACGGCGGCCGACATCTACGACGCCCTCACCAGCGTCCGGACCTACCGGGCTCCCCTTCGGGGAGAGGAGGCCCTCGAGGTCCTGGAAAAGGAGGCCCGGGAGGGGAAGCTTTCCCGGGAGGCGGTGCGGGCTTTGAAGAGCGGTCTCCTTCGCAACCGGGTCCTGGCCTCCCGCTAGCCCCCCTTCAGGTCCCCCAGGCCGTACTCTTCCCACCGGGCCTCCACCAGGGCCCGCACCTTAGGGTCCATGCGGATCCTTTCCGGCCAGACCCGGTTGAAGCCCTCCTCGGGGAGCTTCCGGGTGCCGTCCAGGACCAATACCGGCCCCTCCACCCCCGGCATGACCCGGGCGTCCCGCTCGGGGTCTATGTTGTTGAGGACCGCCCAGAGGAGCTCCTCCGGGGTGAGGGCGGTGTCGTGGTCCGCCAGGAGCAAAAGCCTGATCCCGGCGCTTTCCGGGTGCCTAAGAAGCCTCTCTGCCAGGGCGAGGGCCTGGAAGGGGCGCTCCTTCTTGAGGGCCACCCCCCAGACCCCGGGCCACTGCCGCTGGTCCAGAACCTCCGGGTCCTGGGGAAGGGCGCTGTGGGCCCTTAAGGTGAAGGGGGCCTCCCCCCCTTCCTCGGGGAGCTTCCGGGTGCCGTCTATGAGGAGCTTCCCCCCGTAGGCGAAGGCCCGGGAGCTGTGGTCCAGGACGTCTATGGGTCCCCGGAGGAGGAGGGTGTCCCGGCCCGGGAGGGCGTGGGAAAGGGCCTTTTGCAGGGCGGAAAACCCCGGTTTTACCGGCACTTCCTCGTCCACGGCCACGATGACCTTGGCGAACATCATCTGCCCCAGGCCCAGCATCCCGTAGGCCACCTTGTAGGCCTGGCCGGGGTACTCCTTCCTCAGGGCCACGTTCACCCAGTTGTGGGCCACCCCCTCGGGGGGCATGTGGTAGTCGGCCACCTCGGGGAGGACCAGGCGGATGGCGGGCAGGAAGAGCCTTTCTGTGGCCTCTATGAGGTAGGCGTCCTCCATGGGAGGGACCCCCACGATGGTGGCGGGGTAGATGGCCCCCCGGCGGTGGGTGATGGCGGTCACGTGGAAGCGGGGGTAGAGGTCCACCGGGGTGTAGAAGCCCGTGTGGTCGCCGAAGGGGCCTTCCTCCACCAGGGGCTCCTCGGGGTCAATGTAGCCCTCGAGGACGATCTCCGCCTCCGCCGGCACCGGCAGGTCCACGGTCACGCCCCGGGCGAGCTCAATGGGGGCCCCCCGGAGGAAGCCCGCCAGGTGGAACTCGCTCACCCCGGGCAGGGGGGGAAGGGGGGCGGTGGCGGCGTAGGTGAGGACCGGGTCCCCCCCCAGGGCCACGGCCACGGGGAGCTTCTTTCCCAGTTTTTTGGCCTTCTCCAGGTGGCGGCGGCCCACCTTGTGGAGCTGCCAGTGCATGGCGGTGCTCCTCCGGTCCAGGACCTGCATGCGGTACATGCCCAGGTTGAGCTCCCCCGTCTCCGGGTCCTGGGTGATCACCAGGGGCAGGGTGAGGAAGGGCCCTCCGTCTAGGGGCCAGCACTTGAGGACGGGAAGCCGGGTGAGGTCCACGGCCTCCCCCTTGAGGACCACCTCCTGGACCGGGGCCCTCCTGACCCGCCTGGGGAAGAAGCCCCTTAGCAGGGGAAGCTTGGGGAGGAGGCCCATGAGGGCGGAAAGCCCCCCTCTGCCCGGGCTCAGGGCCAGGAGGCGCGCCACCTTCTGGGCCAGCTCGTCCAGGTCCTCCACCCCCAGGGCGAAGGCCGTGCGCTCCCGGGTGCCAAAAAGCCCGATGGCCACGGGGAAGTCCTTGCCTACCACCCGCTCAAAGAGGAGGGCGGGCCCCCCCGACTTCACCAGGCGGTCGGCGATCTCGGTGATCTCCAGCTCGGCGCTTACGGGCACCCGGACCCGCCTAAGCTCCCCCCGTCGTTCCAGGGCCTCCAGGTAGGCCCGAAGGTTCTTAAACACCCCTAAGCTTAGCCGAAGCCCCAGGGGGGGAAGGGCCTTCGGCTACACTTCCAGGACCAGGTGCTCAAGCCGGTAGCCCCTAGGGGTCCCATAGACCAGGACCGCCTCGAGGCGCACCGGGAGGTCGTCCCGGCCCAGGAGGTAGCGGGCGCTTTTTAAAAGCCTCTCCACCTTTCCCGGGGTGATGGCCTCCAGGGGGGTGCCGAAGGCCCTCGAGGCCCTCTGCTTCACTTCCACCACCACGTAGACCCCCTCCTTCTCCAGGAAGAGGTCCACCTCCCCGAAGGGGGTGCGGCGGTTTTTGCCCAGGAGGCGGTAGCCCTTCCCCAGGAGGTGCCTTAAGGCCACCTCCTCCGCCCAGCGCCCCCTCAAGGTGCCCATTCCTGGTAAAGCTCCCCGTCCAAATACAGGCGGAAGCGGGCTTCTCCCCGGACCCGGTAGGCCCCTTCCAGCCTCAGGCCCTCCTGGCCTGGCCCCTCGTAGACCACCTGCTCCCCCCCTTCATCCGCGAGGACCAGGCGCACCTGCCGGCCCTCGGCCTCCGGGGGAAGGTTTAGGGCCAGGGCCACGCTCCTCTCGGGAGGGGCCGGGGGGGCGGGGGGCAGGAGGACCTCCCCCCGCACCGCCACCCGGAGCCGCACCCCGCTTCCCGGGGGCATGGGGGTTCCCGGGGCGGGCTCCTGGGCTAAGACCGTGCCCGGGGGGGCCCCGGAGGGCACCTCCTCCACCTGGGCCTGGAGCCCGGCGGCGTTCAGGAGGAAAAGGGCCTCCTCCCGCAAGAGGCCCGTGAGCTTGGGCAGGGGCACCGTGGGGCCCACCCCCTCTCCCTGGGAGAGGAGAAGGCGCACCCCCCGCCCCGGAGGCATGGGGGTTCCGGGGGGGGGATCGGTGGCCAGGACCACCCCCAAGGGGTCCCGGCTTTCCACGTAGGCCCTGGCCTCCACCCTTAGGCCCAGCTCCTTTAGCCTCCCTTCCGCCTCCTCCTCCCTCAGGCCCTGGAGGCTGGGCAAGGGAATGAGGCGGGCCTGGTTGAGGACCAGGCGCACCGTGCGCCCCGCCTTGAGCCGGGTGCCGGGCGGGGGTTCCTGGTCCAGGACCACCTCCTTGGGCCGGGTGGGGTCGTTGCCCTCCCGCACTTCCACCTGGAGCCCCGTGTCCTTGAGGAGGAGGAAGGCCTCCCGGGCGGTCTTGCCCACCAGAGGGGGGACGGTGTACTCCGGGGGGTTGAGGTAGCGGTGAAGCCCCTGGGCCATAAGCCAAAGGCCCAGGAGGAGAAGAAGGAGGCCCGGGGCCACCTCTAGGAGGCGGCCGGGTCTTCCTTCCCGGCCCCCGGGGTCCTTCAGGGGCCAGGGAGAGAGGTAGGCCACCTTGCCCTCCCCCATGGCCAGGTGCCCCGGGCCGAAGCCCAGGGGGGCCAGGGCCTCGAGGGCCTCCTTGGGCGGGGCCTTGCGCGCCAGGGGCCTTTCCGGGAAGAAGACGTAGTGCCGCCCCGGCTTGGTGGAGATCTGGGCCTCCACCAGGCCCAGCTCCTCCAGGCGGCGCACCGCCGCCCGGTAGCGGAAGAAGCGTTCCCGGTCCTCGGGGGTCTTCACGTGGAAGAAGAAGACCCACCCGCCCTCCACCCGGTAGAGGGTAACCCCGTTTTCCTCCTTGAGGGTCTCCAGCACCGGGTAGCGGTCGTCCAGGAGCACGCCGCCGATTATACCCTCTGGCCCCCTTATACTCAGGAAGCTATGTGGGACGTGCTGGTGGTGGGCGGGGGGCCTTCCGGGCTTTCCGCCGCCCTTTTCCTGGCCCGGGCGGGCCTCAAGGTCTTGGTGCTGGACGGAGGGCGTTCCCAGGTTTTGCAGGTGAGCCGGGTGCCCAACTACCCCGGGCTTTTGGAGGAACCCTCCGGGGAGGAGCTCCTAGAGCGCCTAAGGGAGCACGCCCGCCGCTACGGGGCGGAGATCCGCCAGGGCGTGGTGCAGGGGGTGCGGGACATGGGCGGGGTCTTTGAGGTGGAAACGGCGGAAGGGGTGGTGGAGGCGGAAAGGCTCCTCCTCTGCACCCACAAGGACCCCACCCTGCCCTCCCTCCTGGGCCTGGCCCGGAAGGGGAGCTTCATCCAGACCGACGAGGAGGGGCGCACCAGCTACCCCAGGGTCTACGCCGCCGGGGTGGCCCGGGGCAAGGTGCCGGGCCACGCCATCGTGAGCGCCGGGGACGGGGCCTACGTGGCCGTGCACCTGGTCTCCGACCTCCGGGGGGAGCCCTACAAGGACCACGCTAAGTAGGTTTCATACCGGGGCCCCCATGCTGGCGCAAGCCAGCATGGGGTGGCTCATACGGGCCTTCCCGCCATCATGAAGCTGGCCGTCATCCCCCCGTCCACGGGGAGGATGGCCCCGGTGATGAAGCTGGCTTTCCCCGAGGCCAGGAAGAGGACGGCCTCCGCCACCTCCTCGGGCCTTCCCAGCCGCCTTAAGGCGTGGAGGTCCTCCCAGTCCCGCCGGGTCCTCTCGGGGTCCTCGGAGAGGAGGATGGCCTCGAGGACCGCCTCCGTGGCGATGGCCCCCGGGGCCACGGCGTTGACCCGGATGCCCAGGGGGGCGAGGTCCAGGGCCAGGGAACGGGTCAGGTTCACCAGGCCTCCCTTGGAGGCGTTGTAGGCGGCGTTTTCCTGTTCGGCGAAAAGCCCCTGGACGCTGGCCACGTTCACGATGGCCCCGCCCCCCACCTTGCGCATCTCCCGGGCGGCCAGGGCCGAGAGGTGCATGGGGGCGGTGAGGTTCACCTCCAGGACCTTGCGCCACTCGGCCAAGGGAACGGTGAGGGCCGAGCCGGGGGCGGCGATGGCGGCGTTGTTCACCAGGACGTCCACCCGGCCCAGGGCGTGGGCGGCCTCCTCCACGAAGCGCTCCCGGTCCCGCTCCTGGGCCAGGTCGGCCTGGACGAAGAACCCCCCGATGGCCTCCGCCACCTCCTTTCCCTCGGGCCTCAGGTCGCAAAGGGCCACCAAAGCCCCCTCCCGGGCGAAGGCCTGGGCGATGGCCCGGCCGATGCCCCTGGCCCCTCCGGTGACGAGAACCCCCTTCCCCTCAAAAAGTCCCATGCCCCTAGCTTACGAGTTTGGGGTCCAGGGCCTGGGCCACCTTCTCCGGGGGCAGGGCCCCCTGGAGGATCTCCTTCCCTCCGCCCCTGGCCCCCAGGGCCTTGAGGGCGTGGAGGACCCGCTCCCTCTCGGGCCCCAAGAGGGCGAAGCGCCCCTCTTTGGAGAGGAGGAGGAAGGTCTTGTCGCTCCAGGCGAGGAGCCTCTTGGCCAAGTCGGGGAGGACGGGGGCGGGCACCAGGAGGACCCCCTCCTCCAGGGCCCGGGGCAGAAGGGCCTCCACCAGGGCCTCCTTGAGGGCCTGGTTTTCCCCCTTGAGGGCGTAAAGCTCCTCCTGGAGGCGCTTGATGGGCTTCTCCAGGTCCAGGGGGCTGGTGGAGAAGGCCAGGGCCAGGCGGGCGAGGAGAGCGTGCTTGGCGTGGTAGTCCTCGAGGGCCTCCCACCCCGCCAGGAAGTGGACCCGGGTGCCCCCCTTGTACCGCTCCCACTTCACCACCTTGATGGGCCCCGCCTGGGCGCTGGTCTTCAGGTGGGTGCCCCCGCAGGCCGCCAGGTCAAAGTCCCCGATTTTGACCAGGCGCACCTTTCCCTGGACCTTGGGGGGGCGGCGGAGGGGGTAGTGGGCCAGCTCCTCCTCCCCCACCCAGAAGGCCTCCACCGGGTAGTCGGCGTATACGGCGAAGGCGGCCAGGGCCTCCGCCTGGCGCACCTTTTCCTCCTCCACCTCCTCTTCCAGGTCTATGGTGCAGAGGGGGGAGTCCAGGCTCACGGCCACGGTGTGGTACCCCCCGGCCCGGAGAAGGGCCTGGGAGAGGAGGTGCTGGGCGGTGTGGCGCTGCATGTGGCGGAAGCGCCTCTTCCAGTCAATCTCCCCCTCCACCTCCACCCCCTCGGGGATGGGGGCGGAGAGGACGTGGACCACGTCCCCGAAGGCCTTCTCCTCCTCGTAGGCGTGGAGGACCCGCACCTCGCCGAAAGGGCCCTTGAGTACGCCGGTGTCCGCGGGCTGGCCCCCGGACTCGGGGTAGAAGAGGGTCTCCGACAAGACGGCGTAGTGCCCCTTCTCGTCGCTCCAGGCCCTTTCCACCCGGGCCTGGAAGCGGGTGGCGTAGCTGTCCAGCTGGTAAAGCCTCATCCCCTTAGGATAAGGAGGATGGTGCCCTTGGACCGGGAGGAGTTTGGCCGCTGGCTTTCCCAGGCCCGGCACACCCTGGACTCCGCCAGGAGGGACGCCGAAGAGGGGGACTACGACTGGGCCGCTTTCAAGGCCCAGCAGGCGGCGGAGTATGCCCTAAAGGGCCTTCTCCGAGGGCTGGGCCGCCCTGCCTACGGCCACGCCCTTTCCCGGCTCTTGGAGGGCTTGAGGGAGGTGGGGTTGGAGGCTCCCGGAAACCTCTTGGAGGCGGCTAAGGAGCTGGACCTCCACTACATTCCCGCCCGCTACCCCGACGCCTACCCCGAGGGAAGCCCTCACCTTTACTACACAGCCAGGCGGGCTTCTCAGGCTTTGGAGGCGGCGGAGGCCCTATTGGCCTGGGTGGAGGGGTTTTATGCTCCATGAGGCCCTGAGGCGGAGGCAGGCGGAATGGGAGGCCCTTTTGGAGGAGGCCAGGGCCTACGCCCATAGGGTCCGGGAGGCTTTAGGGGAGGCCAGGGTCTATCTCTTTGGCTCCGTGGCTCGAGGGGAGTTCAACCTGGAAAGCGACATAGATCTTCTCGTGGTTTCTCCTCACCTGCCCCAAGATCCCTTGGAACGCCTCGCCCTTCTCCACCGCCTTGGGGGGGGTCGGGTGGAGCCCCGGGGCCTCCTGCCGGAGGAGTTCGCTAAGCTAGAGGCCAAGGGGGCTCTCTGGTGGCTGGAGGGCGCACGGGAGCTGTGAGGGGAGAAAGGCTGGACAAGCTTCTGGCCCGGCTGGGCCTGGGGAGCCGCAAGGAGGTGGGAAGGCTCGTCCGCTCCGGGAAGGTGCGGGTGGAGGGCAGGGAGGTCCTGGACCCCGGCTTCCACGTGCCGGAAGGGGCGGCCCTCGAGGTGGAAGGGAGGCCCCTTTCCCCCCGCCGCCACCTCCACCTCCTCCTCCACAAGCCCGCGGGGTACGTGACCAGCAGGAAGGAGGGCCCCTCGGTTTACGCCCTCCTCGAGGGCTTCCCCACCCGGGACCTCTCCCCGGTGGGCCGGCTGGACAAGGACACCGAGGGCCTCCTCCTCTTCACCACCCACGGGGAGCTCCTCCACCGCCTCACCCACCCCCGGCACAAGGTGGAGAAGCGCTACCTGGTCCACCTCCTCCACCCGGCCACGGAGGCGGACGTGCGGGCCTTCCAGGAGGGGGTTCTCCTGGATGGGCGAAAGACCCTTCCCGCGAAGCTTTTCCTGGGGGAGGACCCCACCTGGGTGGAGCTCACCCTCCTGGAGGGCCGCTTCCACCAGGTGAAGCGCATGTTCCAGGCCCGGGGCAACCGGGTCCTCTACCTGAAGCGCTTGAGCCTGGGGCCCCTCCGCCTGGGGGACCTGCCCCTGGGGGCGGCCCGCTTCCTGACCCCGGAGGAGGAGAGGGCCCTATACCAGGCCGTGGGCTTGAGCGGGTGAAGGTTTCACGGGGTTTTCGCAAGGGGCGTGGTAGCCTCGCCCCTATGAGGTGGCTTCTTCTCCCCCTCTTTTTCCTGAGCGCGGTCCTGGGCCAGGGGGAGCCCCTGGAGGCCCTTCTGGTCCTCCAGGAAGAGGTCATAGAGGGGGGAGCGCTTCGCACCTACACGGGGGTCCAGCGCTACCCCGTGGCCTCGGAGGCGGAGCTTAGGGCCCTCCTGAAGAAGCTCTCCCGGGAGCCCCGCCCGCCCCGCTTCGTCTACGGGGAAGGGGGGTGGCGGGGGGTGGAGAAGAAGGGGCTCCTCTTTGACGAGAAGGAGGCCCTGGCCGCTTACCGGGAGGCCAGGGCGCAGGGAAGGCGGAGCTTCCGCCTGCCCGTGCGCTACATCCCTCCCACCTTAAGCCTCAAGGACCTCTACGCCCTGGGGGTGCGGGAGCACCTGGCCACGGGGGAGACGGACTTCCAGGGTTCCAGCCGGGCCAGGGTCCACAACCTCCTCCTGGCCAGCAGCCGGCTGGATGGCCTCCTCATCCCCCCGGGGGCCTTCTCCTTCAACCAGGCCCTGGGGCCCGTGACCGAGGAAGCGGGGTACCAGGAGGCCTTCGTGATCGTGGGGGACCGGACGGAGCAGGGGGTGGGGGGCGGGGTCTGCCAGGTCTCCACCACCCTCTTCAGGGCCTTCTTTTTCGCCGGTCTCCCCATCCTGGAGCGCCACGCCCACAGCTACCAGGTGGCCTACTACAAGCCCACGGGGCTGGACGCCGCCGTCTTCCAGCCTTACAAGGACCTCAAGGTCCTCAACGACACCCCGGGGCACATCCTGGTCCAGCGCTCCGTGGTGGGGACCCGGCTCCGCTTCCACCTCTTCGGCACCAAGGACCGGGAGGTGCGCTACGAAGGCCCCTTCATCACCGACCGGAAGCCCCCTCTTCCTCCTCGGGAAATCGTGGTTCCGACCCTGCCCCCCGGGGCGCGCAAGCAGGTGGATTTCGCCGCCGAGGGGGCCCGGGTGGAGTGGCGGCGCCTGGTCCGCTACCAAGATGGCAGGGTCCGGGAGGACCGGGTGGTGAGCGTCTACCGCCCCTGGGGGGCGGTCTACCTGGTGGGGCCTAGGCCGGAAGAACGAGAAGCACCGCCCGCTCCACAGGCAGGAGGTGGTGGGGCTCCCGCACCCAGGCCGCTTCCCCGCGGCGGAGGTGAAGGTAGCGCCCCTCCGGCAGGTCGATGACCAGCTCCCCCTCCAGGAGGAGGTAGAAGGCGCCCTCCCGGCCCTCTTCCGGCTCCTTCAGGGCGTAGGCCTTTAGGGGAAGGCCCGGCACCTCCACCCTTCCCTCCCGGGCTAGGCGGAGGAGGTGGAGCTTGACGCTTTCAGGCAGGGGCCACCTCCTTCCTGGCCCGCCCCTTGCGCATCCTGAGCTTGAAGAGAGCCCTCTTGGCCAGCCTGGCCTCCTCCTCGCTCAGGGGCTTGCCCTGGGCCAGGCCCTCGAGGGCCCGCCTTTCCGCCTGGGGAAGCTCGGGGAGGAAGGCCTGGAGCTCTTCCCAGTCCTTGGGGGGCGCTGGCGCTTTCTTCCCCCTGGCGGGCCTTTTGGGGCCGGTCTCCTTGGGTTTCGGCACCAGGGCGGGGTCGTGCTCCGGGCAGGCGGGGTTCATGCAGAGGGCCTTCTTGCCCTTCTCCACCAGGGGCCAGCCGCAGGCGGGGCAGGAGGCCTCCAGCAAGGGGTAGAAGGAGAGGAAGTCGCAGTCCCGGTTCTCGCACCTAAAGTAGGGCTTCCCCCGCTTGCTCCGCTTTTTAAGGACCCGCCCCCCGCACTTGGGGCAGGCGTGGCCCGTGGGGGCGCCGTCGTCCCGGGTGTAGTCGCACTCCGGGTAGCCCGAGCAGGCGATGAAGCTCCCGTACCGCCCTTCCTTCCTGAGAAGGGGGCGGCCGCATTTGGGGCAGGCCTCCCCGATGGGCTCGGCCTCCTTCTTCTCCAAAGGCTCGGTGTAGGTGCACTCCGGGTAGCCCGTGCACCCCAGGAACTGGCCGAAGCGGCTCACCTTGAGCTCCAGGGGGCGGCCACACTGGGGGCAGGTCTTCTTGGGCACCTGGTTGAGCTCTTCCAGGAAGGGGGCGTAGAACTCCAGGACCACCTGGGGCCAGGGGGCCTTGCCCTCCTCCACCTGGTCCAGGCGGTCCTCCATGCGGGCGGTGAACTCGTAGGCCACCACCTGGGGGAAGTGGGCCTTGAGGTAGCGGACCACCTCCCGGCCCAAGGGGGTGGGGAGGAGGGTGCGGCCCCGGCGCTCCACGTACCCCCGCTTCTCCAGGGTCTCCAGGGTGGGGGCGTAGGTGGAGGGGCGGCCGATGCCCAGCTCCTCCATGGTCTTGACCAAGGTGGCGTCCGTGTAGCGGGGTGGGGGCTCCGTGCGGCGCTCCTCCGCCCTCACCTCCAGAAGCGCCGCCCTGGCCCCTGGGGAAAGGGCGGGCACGGGGGGCTCTTCCGCCTCCTCCCCCTCCCTTCCCCAGGCCTTCAGGTAGCCTTCAAACTTCAGCACCGAGCCCGAGGCCCGGAAGAGGAACCGGGGGCTAGGCCCCTCGTCCTGAAAAAGGACCACCGTCTGCTCGTAGAGGGCCTCCCGCATCTGGCTGGCCAGGAAGCGCCGCCAGATGAGGTCATAAAGGCGGTACTCCTCCTCCGAGAGGTACTTGCGCACCGCCTCGGGGGTGCGCCTGGGGTCCGTGGGGCGGATGGCCTCGTGGGCGTCCTGGACCCCCGCCTTGCGGTTTTTGTAGACCCTGGGGGCCTCGGGCAGGTACTCGGGACCGAAGACCTCGCCGATGACCGCCCGGGCCGCCTGGAGGGCCTCGGGGGCGATGCGCACCGAGTCCGTGCGCATGTAGGTGATGAGGCCCACGGTGCCCTCGGGGAGGTCCACCCCCTCGTAGAGGCGCTGGGCGATGCGCATGGTGCGGCTCGCCGTGTAGCCCAGGCGGCTACTGGCCGCCTGCTGCAGGGTGGAGGTGGTGAAGGGGGGCGGGGGGGCCTTGCGGCGCTCCTTGGTCTCCACCTGGGCCACCCGGTAGGGAAGGCCCCTCGCCTCCTGGGCCAGGCGCTGGGCCTCCTCCTCCGTGGCGATGTGGAGCTTCCCCTCCTTCTCCCCCTGGCCCGCAAAGAGGCGCTTCCCCTCCACCTCGTAAAGGCTGGCGGCGACCTCCTTCCCTTCCGCCAGGAAGCGGCCAAAGAGGACGAAGTAGGTCTCCTCCCGGAAGGCCTCGATCTCCTCCTCCCGCTCCACCACGAGCCGCAAGGCCACGCTCTGGACCCGGCCGGCGGAGAGGGCCCGCTTGCGGAACGCCAGGGAGAGGAGGGGGGAGAGGTTGTAGCCCACCAGGCGGTCCAGGACCCGCCTGGCCTGCTGGGCGTCCACCAGGTTCTGGTTTATGGGCCTGGGGGAGGCCACCGCCTGCTTCACCACCCTGGGGGTGATCTCGTGGAACTCCACCCGGATGGGCTCCTTGGGGTCCCGCCCCAAAAGCCTCGCCACGTGCCAGCCGATGGCCTCCCCCTCCCGGTCGGGGTCGGTGGCGATGAGGAGCCTCTTGCCCTGGGCGGCCCGCTTCAACTCTTCCACCACGGGCTTCTTGTCCTTCTTCACCTCGTAGGTGGGGGCGAAGTCCCGCTCCACGTCCACCCCCAGGGCCCTTTCCGGGAGGTCGGCCACGTGGCCCTTGCTGGCCCGGACCTCGTAGCCGGGCCCCAGCATCTTCTGGATGCTTTTGGCCTTGGCGGGGGACTCCACCACCACCAAGGTGGCGGCCCGGCTCTCTTCCCCCTGGGTCTTGGGCTTCTTCGGCATCGCCCCCTATTTAGGGGGGCGGGCCGGGCCTTGTCAAGCCCGGTCCTTCCCTTTGAGGTCCACCCCGGGGTAGCTCCGGGGTAAGAGCTTCCGCTCCCAGGCGGCCTGGTAGAGCTCCTCCCGGAAGTCGGGGTGGGCGATCCCTATAAGGGCCATAGCCCTTTCCCTCAAGGAGCGGCCGAAGAGCTCGGCCACGCCCCACTCGGTGACCACGTAGTGCACGTCCGCCCGGGTGGTGACCACCCCGGCCCCCGGCTTCAGGTAGGGGACGATGCGGCTATGCCCTTTGGCCGTGGAGGGGAGGGCGATGATGGGCCTTCCCCCCTCGCTCCGGGCCGCTCCCCGGATGAAGTCCAGCTGGCCGCCGAAGCCCGAGTAGATGCGGGTGCCGATGGAGTCCGCCACCACCTGGCCCGTGAGGTCCACCTCTATGGCGGAGTTGATGGCCACCATCTTGCGGTTTTGGGCGATGACGAAGGGGTCGTTGACGTAGTCCACGGGGTGGAGCTCAAAGAGGGGGTTGTCGTGGACGAAGCGGTAGAGGCGCTCCGAGCCCAGGACGAAGGTGCCCACGATCTTGCCCGGGTGGAGGGTCTTCTTGCTCCCGGTGATGAGGCCCTTCTCCAGGGCCTCCAGCACCCCGTCGGAGATCATCTCCGTGTGGATGCCCAGGTCCCTGCGGCCCTCGAGGCTGGCCAAGACGGCGTCCGGGATGGCCCCGATGCCCATCTGCAGCGTGGCCCCGTCCTCTATGAGGCCCGCCACGTGCTCCCCGATGCGCCTCTCCACCTCCCCGAAGCCCTCCCGCTTTAGCTCGGGCAGGGGGTAGTCCATCTCCACGATGGCGGTGAAGCGGGAGACGTGGACGAAGGTGTCCCCCAGGGTTCTCGGCATCCTGGGGTTCACCATGGCGATCACGATGGGGGCTGCTTCCAGGGCGGCCTTGGAGGCGATGACCTCCACCCCCAAAGAGCAGAAGCCGTGCTCGTCGGGGGGGGATACCTGGACGATGGCCGCGTCCAGGGGCAGGACCCGGCGCTTGAAGAGCCAGGGGACCTGGTGGAGCATGATGGGCACGTAGTCCGCCCGGCCCTGGTTCACCGCCTCCCGGTCGGCGGGGCCCACGAAGAGGGAGCGCCTGCGGAAGTGGCCCTCCATCTCGGGGCCGGCGAAGGGGTCGTGGCCCATCTGCAGGAGGTGGATGAGCTCCACCCCTTCCAGCTCCTCCTTGCGGGCCGCCAGGGCCTCGAGGAGGGGCGTGGGCGTGGCGGCGTTGCCGGAGACGAAGACCCGCATCCCCGAGCGGATCAGGGTGGCGGCGTCCTCGGGGGAGGTGAGCTTCTTGCGGTAACTCATTCTAGGTGGCCTCCTTTCTGGCCCAGGGCCAGATAGGCCCCCTGGCGCAGGGCGGGGACCTTGAGGGGGTCGTCCTCCATCTCCAAGAGGAAGGGAAGCAGGGTGGCGGTGAGGGCGTGGCTGGCGGTGCGGGGCACCAGGGCGGGGACGTTGGGCAGGCAGAAGTGGGTGATGCCCATCTCCTGGTAGATGCCCACCCGGCTGGTCTCGGCGATCCCCCCCTGGTCAATGGCGAAGTCCAGGAGGGCGCTCCCCGGGCGCATGCGGGCGAGGAGGTCCCGGGTGAGGAGGAGGGGGGTGCGCTCCCCGGGCACGGCCACCGCCCCCACCAAGACGTCGGCGAAGGCCACGTAGCGCTCCAGGCGGCTTTGGGTGATGAGGGCGGTCACCGCGTTCGGGGCCTCCTTAGCCGCCTCCTCTAAGGCGGTGAGGTCCTTGTCCAGGAGGTAGACCGAGGCCCCCGCCCCCAGGAAGGCCCGGGCGGCGGCCCGGCCCAGGACCCCCGCTCCCAGGATCACCACGTCGGCGGGGGGGATGCCGGGAAGGCCGGAGAGGAGGACCCCGGGGCCCAGAGGGGCCTCCAGAAGTCTCCCGGCGATCTGGGGGGCAAGCCTCCCGGCGATCTCGCTCATGGCCTTGAGGACGGGCCGCTTTTCCCCGTCCCCGATGAGCTCGTAGCCGATGGCGGTGATCCCCTTTTCCGCCATGGCCTCAATGAGCCCCGACTCCGCCGCCGCCAGGTGCAAAAAGCCCATGAGGGTGGCCTCGGGACGGAGGAGGGCGATCTCCTCGAGGGTGGGCCTGGCCACCTTCAGCACCACCTCACCCCGGCCAAAGGCCTCCTCCCGGCTCACCAGCCGGGCCCCCGCCGCCTCGTAAAGGGCATCGGGAAAGCCCGCCCGCTCCCCAGCCCCCCGCTCCACGTAGACCCGGTGCCCCTGGGCGGTGAGCTCCCGCACCCCCTGGGGGGTAAGGGCCACCCGCCCTTCCCGGACCTCCTCCCCGAAGGGGGGGAGGGTCTTCAGCACCATGCGCTCCCTGGGTAGCCCGATGTCCATAACCGCCTCCCACCCTAGCCTAGGGGAAGCCTTGAGAGGCGAATGTCCCTTTTCCTTCTCATGACCCCTTCCCTTAGGCTTTTCCCGTGGAGGCCTTCGCCGACTGGCTCTTCGTGGTCCTCTGGCTCCTGGGGGTGCTCCTCACCTTCTTGCCCTTCGTTCCCGCCACCCTGGTCATCCTCCTGGCGGCCTTTTTGCACGAGCTTCTTCTGGGTTTCAGGGAGCTTTCCCTGGGGGTGTGGCTTCTCCTTGGGGTCCTGGCCCTCCTCGCCATGACCCTGGACAACCTGGCCGCCCTCCTTGGGGCCAGGCGCTACGGGGCGGGGCGGGCGGGGCTTTGGGGGGCCTTCCTGGGGGGCCTTTTGGGCCTCTTCCTGGGGGTCCTTGGGGTGCTCTTCCTCCCCTTCCTCCTGGCCTGGCTCTTTGAGTACCTCTCGGGACGGAGGCCCGAGGAGGCCCTGAGGGCGGCCTGGGGGACCCTGGTGGGCCTCATGGGGGGCGTGGTGGCCAAGGTCCTGGTCCACCTGGCCATGGGGCTTTTGGTGGTGCGGGCCATCTTCGGGTAGGCTTAGGCCCATGGGCTTGGTCTTGGTAACCCGGGAGGGGTGCGGGCTTTGCGAGAAGGCCGAAAGAGCCCTCTGGACCCTGGGGGTGCCCTACGTGCGGCGGGACGTGGACCGGGAGCCCGAGCTTAGGGCTTTTTTCTTTCGCGTGCCCATTCTGCTTTGGGAAACGGGAGAGGTGCTCTTGGAGGGGACTTTCGGCGAGAGGGAGCTTCTGAGCGTTATGGAAAGCATCTTGGGAGGTGAGGCGTGAACCCCACCATGATAGAGATCGGCCCCTTGCGCATCCAGTGGTACGGCTTTCTCCTCACCCTGGCCATCTTCATCGGCTTTGAGCTGGCCAAGCGCCGCCTGAAGGACTGGGGCTTTGACCCGGAGCGGTTTGAAACCGTGGCCTTTTGGGCGGTGGTCTTCGGCGTGGTGGGGGCCAGGCTGGGCTACGTCCTCACCTCCCCCGGCTACTTCCTGAATAATCCCGTGGAGGTCCTCTACATCTGGCACGGGGGCCTCTCCTTCCACGGGGCCATCCTGGGCGGGGCCCTGGTCTTCCTCTACTACCACAAGAAGAAGGGCTACCCCCTCTGGCCCTACCTGGACGCCGCCACCCCGGGGGTGGCCCTGGGCATCATCGCCGGACGCATCGGCAACCTCATGAACGGCTCGGACACCGTGGGCCGCCTCACCACCTTGCCCATCGGCTTCACCTGGCCGGAGTGGGCCAAGGGCTTCCCCGGGGTCTGCCCCGGGATTGACGACATCTCCCAGGTCTACCAGTGCCAGGAGCTTCTAAGGGGCCCGGTCCACCTCACCCAGGTCTACGGGGCCCTGGTGGGGCTCATCCTCCTGCCCCTTTCCTTCTACTGGCTTCGGAAGAAGCCCTTCTACGGCTACGCCTTCTGGCAGTTCCTCCTCTGGTATAGCGTCCTCCGCTCGGTCCTGGAGGAGCCCTTCCGCCTCAACCCCCTGTGGCTTCCCGTCTACCGGAACGAGGAGCTGGGCATTGGCCTCTTCACCGCCACCCAGGTGGTGAGCCTGCCCATCATCCTGCTTGCCCTCTACATGCTGAGGCGGCTTTCCGCCCAGGCCCGCTAAGATAGGGCCATGCACGCCCACGTGATCCTGGCCGCGGGGCAGGGGACCAGGATGAGGTCCCGTCTGCCCAAGGTGCTCCATCCCCTTCTGGGCAAGCCCATGGTGGCCTACGCCGTGGAGGCCGCCTTGGCTTTGGCCCCCGAGAAGCTGGTGGTGGTGGTGGGCCACGGGGCCGAGGCGGTGATGGAGGCCCTGAGGGGCTACCCCGTGGCCTTCGCGAGGCAGGAGGAGCAGCTGGGGACCGCCCACGCCCTCTTGCAGGCGGAGGCGCTTCTTAGCGATTTGCCCGGTCCCTTTCTGGTCACCCAGGGGGACACCCCCCTCCTCCGCCCCGAGACCCTAAGGGCCCTTCTGGAGAAGGTGGAGGAGGGGGCGGGCATGGCCCTCCTCACCGTGGAACTGGAAGACCCCACGGGCTACGGCCGCATCCTCAGGCGGGGGGAGGAGGTCTTGGGCAACGTGGAGGAGAAGGACGCTTCCCCCGAGGTCCGGGCCCTCCGGGAGGTGAACGCCGGGGCCTACGCCTTTGACGGCCTCCTCTTCCAGGCCCTCAGGGAGGTGAAAAACGAGAACGCCGCCCGGGAATACTACCTCCCCGACCTCATCGCCATCTATCGCTCCCACGGGAAGCGGGTGGTGGCCGTGCGGGGGGTGGCGGAGGAGGCCCTTGGGGTGAACACCCGGGAGGAGCTTTCCCGGGTGGAGGAGGTCCTCCTAAAGGCCCTCCGCGCCCACTGGATGCGCCAGGGAGTCAGGATGATCCTGCCGGAGACCATCTACCTGGAGCCCACGGTGGCGCTTGCCCCCGACGTCACCCTCTGGCCCGGGGTGGTCCTGAAGGGAAAGACCCGGATCGGGGAGGGGTGCGAGGTGGGGGCCTACAGCCTCCTGGAGGACACCATCCTGGAGCCCGGGGCCCGGGTCCACGCCCACACCGTGGCCCAGGGGGCCCACCTCCTGCCTGGGGCCGAGGCGGGGCCCTTCGCCCGGCTCAGGCCGGGGGCCGTCCTCGAGGAGGAGGTCCACGTGGGCAACTTCGTGGAGGTGAAGAATAGCCGCCTCCACAAGGGGGTGAAGGCGGGCCACCTGGCCTACCTGGGGGACGCCGAGGTGGGGGAGGGGACCAACATCGGGGCCGGGGTCATCACCGCCAACTACGACGGCAGGCGCAAGCACAAGACGGAGATCGGCGAGAAGGCCTTCATCGGTTCCAACAGCGTCCTGGTGGCCCCGGTGAAGGTGGGGAAGAGGGCCCTGGTGGGGGCGGGGAGCGTCATCACCCAGGACGTGCCCGACGGGGCCCTGGCCGTGGCCCGGGGGCGGCAGCGGAACCTCGAGGGCTACGCCCTCAAGAAGCTGGGGGAAGAGTAGGCCCTTTCATCCTCCCTTCAGCCTGCGGGTGCTAAACTAGGGAGTATGAACCTGGGCATGCCAGAGATCCTGGTCATCCTTTTGGTGGCCCTCCTCATCTTCGGGCCCAAGAAGCTCCCCGAGCTGGGGCGCTCCCTGGGTCAGAGCATCCGCGAGTTTAAGCGGGGGGCCCAGGAGATCCGCGAGGAGCTGGAAAAGAGCGTGGAGGTCAAGGAAGAGCCCAAGCCCGCCCCCACCCAGGCCCAAAAGGCCGAGGAGCCTAAGGCTTGAAGGAAGCCCCCCTGGTAGAACACCTGGAGGAGCTCCGCGCCCGCCTCATCTGGGCCCTCCTCTCCTGGGCGGTGGGGACGGGGGTGGCCTGGACTTTCCGGGTCCAGCTCCTGGACTGGCTGAAGCGCCCCTTGGACCTGGCGGCGGAGCAGAACGGCATCCAGGTCAACCTGATCGTCCTGGACATCACCGAGCCCTTCTTGGTCTCCTTGAAGGTGGCGGCCTTCGGGGGCTTGGTCCTGGCCCTCCCCTTCATCGTCTACCAGGTCTGGGCCTTCATCGCCCCCGGGCTTTACGAGCACGAGAAGCGCCTGGCGGGGCCCTTTTTGCTGGGGGCGGGCTTCAGCTTCGCCCTGGGGGCCCTCTTCGCCTACTACGGCTTCCTGCCCTTCGCCATCCCCTTCCTCCTGGGCTTTTTAGGGGACGTGGTCACCCCCCAGATCTCCATCGGCCGCTACATGGGCCAGGTCCTCATGATGATGACCGTGATGGGCCTGGTCTTTGAGATGCCCGTGGTGAGCTACCTTTTGGCCCGGCTAGGCCTCCTCTCCTCGGCCTTTCTGGCCCGGAACTGGCGCCTCGCCGTGGTCCTCCTCCTCACCTTGGCGGCGGTCATCACCCCCACGGTGGACGTGGTGAGCCTCGCCATCGTCACGGGCCCCCTCCTGGTCCTCTACTGGATCTCGGTCCTGGTGGCCCGTCTGGCGGAGCGGGCCAGGCCCAAGGAGGAGGCCGCTTGACAGCCAGGGGGAGCCTTCCCCATAAAATAGCCCATGGACGAGCGCATCCAGGCCCTTAGGAAGGAAGTGGACCGGGTCAACCGGGAGCTCCTCCGGCTCCTTTCCGAGCGGGGCCGCCTGGTCCAGGAGATCGGCCGCATCCAGACCGAGCTGGGCCTCCCCCACTACGACCCCAAGCGGGAGGAGGAGATGCTCGCCTACCTCACCCGGGAAAACCCCGGGCCTTTTCCCCCGGAGACCATCCGGAAGCTCTTCAAGGAGATCTTCAAGGCCAGCCTGGACCTCGAGGAGAAGGAGGACCAGAAGAAGTTCCTCTACTCCAGGAAGACCAAGCCCGAGCCCACCCGGGTGCGGGTCAAGGACGTGGTCTTCGGGGAAGGCCCCCTCCTCATCGCCGGGCCCTGCTCCATTGAGAGCGAGGAGCAGATGATGGAGACCGCCCGCTTCCTGGCCTCCAAGGGGGTGAGGGTCTTGAGGGGTGGGGCCTTCAAGCCCAGGACCAGCCCCTACGGCTTCCAGGGCCTGGGGGTGGAGGGGCTGAAGCTCGGCCGCAAGGCGGCGGACGCCTTCGGCATGGTCTTCGTCACCGAGGTCATGGACACCCGGGACGTGGAGGTGGTGGCGGAGTACGCCGATATCCTCCAGATCGGGGCCAGGAACATGCAGAACTTCGCCCTCCTCAAGGAGGTGGGGAAAGCGAAGCGGCCCGTGCTTCTCAAGCGGGGGCTTGCCGCCACCATGGAGGAGTGGTTCTACGCCGCCGAGTACATCCTCTCCCAGGGCAACGAGCGGGTGATCCTGGCGGAGAGGGGCATCCGCACCTTTGAGCGCTGGACCCGGAACACCTTGGACCTCTCCGCCGTGGCCCTGGCCAAGCAGGAGACCCACCTGCCGGTGATCGTGGACGTGACCCACGCCGCCGGGCGCACGGACCTTCTCGCCCCCCTGGCCCGGGCGGCTTTGGCCGTGGGGGCGGACGGGGTGCACGTGGAGGTCCACCCCAACCCCAAGGTGGCCCTCTCCGACAACCAGCAGCAGCTGGACTTCGCCCAGTTTGAGCGCTTTTTGGAGGCCATTCAGGACCTCCTCAGGGCCCCCACCCCCAGACCCTGACTGACCCCCCATGGGCCTCCTGGATAACCTCCTAAACGCCTTTCTCAAGGCCACGGACCCAAGGCCCCGCTACACCGAAAGCAGGTGCCTCCTCTACAAGAACAGCGTGGGGGGGTGCGACCGCTGCTACCAGGTCTGCCCCCAGGGAGCGGTGCGCCTCGAGGGGTGGCGGGTGGAGCTAGACGAGGTGCTCTGCACGGGGTGCGGCCTCTGCACCGGGGTCTGCCCCGGCGTGGCCCTGGAGTACCCCCTGGGGGCCATCCAGGAGGCCCTGATCCGGGGGAAGGGGCAGCTAAGGTGCTCCAAGGCGGAGGGGAAGGGGGAGGAGGTCCTCTGCTTAGGCCGCCTCACCCCGGGGCTTCTGGCCGAGGCGGGAAGCCGCTTCGGGAAGGTGGTCCTGGCCCGGGGGGACTGCGCCTCCTGCCGCATCGGGGGGCCTTCGGTGCCGGAGCATCTGGAAAGGATGGCCAAGGAGGCCAGGCGCTACCACCCCGTGGAGGTGGAGGTGGTGGAAGGCCCCCTGCCGGGGGAGCCCGTGGGGCGGCGGGAGCTCTTCCAGGCCCTTTTGGGAAGCGCAAGGCGCACCGCCGCCGACCTGGTCCCCGAGCTTCCCCTGCCCCAGGAAGGGGAGGAGAAAGGCCTCCCCGCGGAGCTTCGCCTCCGCCTCCTCGCCGCCAGGCGGGCCTCTGAGGTCCGCTGGCCCCGGATCCGGGTGGAGGAGGGGTGCACCCTCTGCCCCGTGTGCACCAACGTCTGCCCCACGGGGGCGGTGAGGCGGGTCAGGGAGGGGGAGGAGTACGTGCTCTACCTCCAGGTGGAGGCCTGCACGGGGTGCGGGGCCTGCGTGGAGAGCTGCCCGCCCCAGGTGATCCGCCTCGAGGAGGCCCCCAAGGAGCTATTGGGCCAGGAGCTGGAGCTCTTCCGGGGCAGGCCCCCCTGGTACGACCTGTAGAATGGGCCCATGCGGCTTCACCACGTGGGCATCGCCGTGGAGGACCTGGAGGAGGCCAAGGCCCGCTACCTCCTCCTGGGCTTTAGCCTGGAGGCCGAGGGGGAGGTGGCGGCCCAGGGGGTGCGGGTGGCCATGCTGAAGGGGGAAGGGGAGGCCCTTCTGGAGCTCCTGGCCCCCTTAGGGCCGGACACCCCCGTGGGCCGCTTTTTGGCGAAGCGGGGCCCCGGGCTTCACCACCTGGCCTTCGCCACAAAGCGCCTAGAGGAGGACCTGGCCCGGCTCAAGGCGGAAGGGGCCAGGCTCATTGACGAAGTGCCCCGGCCCGGCTTCGGCGGGCACCGGGTGGCTTTCCTCCACCCCACCTTCGGCCTCGGGGTCCTCTGGGAGCTGGTGGAGGCCTAAGCGCCCGGGGGCCCCTTATGGGTCGGTGTCGGGCGCGGAGGCGGCTATACCTGGGGCTCGCCCTGGGCTGGATGGGGGTCCTTTGGCTCCTCTCCGCCCAGCCCGCCACCGGGGCGGGCCTTCCCCACCCCTGGGACAAGGGGGCCCACCTCCTGGCCTACGCTCTTTTGGGCTTCCTCCTTGGGCGGGGGCTTGGGGGTTCCCGCCCCGCCTTCCTCCTCGCCGCGCTTTACGGGGTGGTGGACGAGGGGCACCAGGG
>Ga0197143_1001148_pt1 | contig 23519 bp, 18 predicted proteins | sample GBS70_MetaG_FD_148603 | JGI IMG/M metagenome (GOLD analysis project Ga0197143, IMG submission 148603) | Sediment microbial communities from Great Boiling Springs, Gerlach, Nevada, United States - GBS 70_MetaG | ecosystem: Environmental > Aquatic > Thermal springs > Hot (42-90C) > Sediment...
CCTCCAGAAACCGTATTTTTGGGCGTTGTTGACCCTGGCGTTGGATCGAAGAGAAGAGGGCTAGTTGCTAAGAATTCAAAACATGTTTTCGTAGGACCTGACAATGGGCTTTTTTCTTGGGCGCTTGGCCAGAAGGCAAGGTTCTTTCATCTTGAAAAACATCCTCTTGGCAAAACCATTAGCCGTACATTCCACGCAAGAGACCTTTTCGGTCCTGTGGCAGCCCTGATAGCCAGCGAAAAGATAAAACCTGAAGAATGCGGAAAAGAGATATTTGACCCTGTTTCCTTTCCTTTTCCAAAGTGCGAAATCAAAGACAACTATGTTCTATGTGAAGTCGTAACCATAGACAGATTTGGTAACTTGATCGTGTCTGCGAAAGGGTTAGAAAGATACTTTTCTGAAGGGCAAAAGGTTCAACTTGAGGTGGCTAATAAAAGTATCGAAGCAGTTTTCGGATGTTATGCTATTAGCGAGGGCTTTGTAGTGCACGAGGATTCTTCGGGACTATTTGAAATCGCGTTCTTCAAGGATAGCGCTGCGAAAATCCTATGTGCAAAGTCAGGGGACGAAGTAAGGATATGGCTAGATTAGTATTGTTATGTCTTACGTGTGCTTTGTTTGCCTGCACAACGGATGATTTTGCAAGGCTTGAGGCGAAGGCACTCGAGATAGCCCCTTGCAAAGAGAAGAAGGCGATTCTATTCGAACCATTCGTGTTCGAGGCGGATTTATTGAGATGGTTTGGCTCTGAAAATGTCGGAAGCATCGAGATGAGGCGCGGATACAGGGCTGCGACCCTTTCGGATACCATAGTTTTGCAGTTTCAGGATACCTCCAAAGTCAAGTTAGGCGAAAATGTTTTGGATGCCAAAGAAATTCGCTTGTCTTTGGCACTATTAGAGACATGTCCCGACTTCAGGCAACCATTAGTCGCATTGAATGGTAAACTTGTCCTTGAAAGGTTCTCTTTGGGAGAAGGAGGGGAAATCCAAGGCAATGCGGTCTTTGACCTTTACGATGAAAGGGAGGTTTCTTACTCCAGCGAGGCGCACCCAAAAGCCACTGCCGTCACCCTTGACTTTAGGATGAAGATTCGCAACGGTTATCCTTATGTTGAGTTTACAAGATAGGGAGGCAGACTGAACATGGACGACAAGCAGATCGAAGCCATAGTGGATGAGGTGGTCCGAAGGGTGCGTTCAAAACTTCAAAGCGCAGAGGGGTGCGATACCTGCACAAGGACAGCACAAGAGTGCACAGGATGTGGCCATAGCGTGAAGAAAAGACCAGATGATGCAAGAAAGATTATTGATTTTGGGGCTGCAAGGCTTAGTGCTGCTCCAAACATAGGTCCTGTTCGGGCTGACCTCGCTCCATATATCGACCACACCCTATTGAAACCTGACGCGACAAAGGATGACCTAAGGAAACTCTGTGAAGAAGCAAAAACTTACGGGTTTTATTCTGTGTGCGTCAACCCTGCAAATGTGGCTTTTTGCAAGAGGATGCTTCAAGGCACGAATGTAAAGGTTGTTGCTGTGATCGGATTCCCGCTTGGGGCAACCTCGCCCGAAGCTAAGGCATTCGAGGCAAGGGAGGCTATTAGAAACGGAGCTGATGAACTGGACATGGTGATAAACATAGGGGCGCTGAAATCCAAGGACTACGCTTTGGTGCTAGAAGACATCAAAAAGGTATGTCAGGCAGCCTCCCCACACAAAGTGAAGGTCATTATAGAGACAGGTATGCTAAATCATAACGAAAAGGTCATCGCTTGTTGCCTTGCAAAGGTGGGGGGCGCAGCATTCGTCAAAACCTCAACTGGATTTGGACCGTCCGGGGCAACAGCGGAAGATGTAGCGCTCATGCGCGAGATAGTCGGAGAAGGCGTAGAAGTTAAGGCTTCTGGCGGTATCAGAACAGCGGAAGATGCAGAAAAGATGATAAAGGCTGGGGCTACCAGAATTGGGGCAAGCGCCTCTGTCGCGATCGTCAGAGGCGAGAAACAAAAGCCGAAGGTAAAAGGATACTAAGAGCAGTCACCCTTTTGCTCATCATCTTGCTCACCATCCAGCCTCACTTTAGCCTTCTAACCTTCGCTGGCACATAGGTGCACAAGGGTTCCTCCTCGAGGATATCACCACTTTGATAATAAGCTCTGACCCTGCACCCGCCACACACATGTCGATATTCGCATACACCGCACCTGCCCTTGTATCTGTCAAAATCCCTCAGGCTTTTCAAAAGAGAAGACCCCTCCCAAATCTCTTTTAAGGGTTTTTCAAATATGTTTCCAGCAGATTGCTCCATGTATGAGCATGGATGTACCTCACCAAATGCGTCAACAAGACATATAGTCTGACCTGCAACACAACCCTTTCCTGCGCCTGTGGAAAAACTCAACTCCCTCCTTCTAAAACCCGATTTGTCCTTTTTTGCCTTCTGCAGTACAAGCCTATAGTAGTGAGGGGCACATGTCGGCCTCATCAGGATAGAATCCTCATTCTTCTCTTGCTCATAATGCCATTCGAGGATCTCGTCGTATTCTGGTTGCGTTAAAAGTTCTGAAAATATCTCTTCGCCCCTCCCCATCGGGACAATGATAAACATATACCACGCTGTCGCACCAAGATTTTTTGCAAGTTTGAATGTATCCTTGATGGCGAAACTGTTGCGCCTTGTGAAGGAGCTGTTTATCAAGAAAGGAATGTCGTGCTTTTTCAGAAGGTTCGCAGCATTCACAGTAGCCCTGAAAGCCCCTTTCATTCTTCTGAAGCCATCGTGAACCTCTTCGTTCGCCCCATCAAGAGAAAGTGCTACCATCTTTATGCCAACCTCTTTCAACGCAACGCACACTTCGTCGTCAACCAGTGTCCCGTTAGTTGCCAAACACACCCTTAGACCTAGTTTTGTACCAAATCTTGCGATGTCGTAGATGTCTTTCCTAAGCAAAGGCTCACCACCAGACAAGACCAACACAGGCTTTGTAAAGGATGCAAGTTCACTTAGGAACGCTATTGCCTTTTCTGTTGTGAAAAGCCCGAATGGTGCATCCATGCTAGATGCGCATCTACAATGGATGCAATCTAGGTTGCACCTCCTTGTCGTTTCCCAGGCAACCCATTTCAATACAAAGTCTTCCTGCTTTCTAAGAGGCATCTCCTTTCGCCCCTCGAAATCCTTAGTTATGATCAAGATGTTTCACAAAACCGTCAATCTTTAAGCGTTTTCGCTTATAATTTATGCGCTTTGAACATACGAAAGTTCACTATGCATAAGCCTTGGGTGTCCCTTTTCACTAGATTCACTAAGGAATTTCTTGTATGCGTTGTAGCCTTTTGCTACTCGCACCTCTCATTCGCTCAATGTAGCGCTGGAGCACCAGTCTATCACGATTGTTTCAATGTGACATTTGAGGGATGTTGCACCAGTGCCCAGACCGATACGGGAGTTGTGTATGTGCTCCAATGGTGTGAAAACGGCTTTCTTTGCCAAGCAATATGTAATCCATTCGACCCTCGCCAGGCTTACTGTGGTTGGGTCGTGCATCGTATGACAAACCGAGGGCTGTATGATTGCACCGATCATCCCTCGCAAGACCCATCCTTCAAGCACCCTTACGAATGTAACATCCCTTGCGATGGAGTTACCGAGGCTGGATGCTGTGAAGGACAAACCTTACTGAAATATTGCAAGCAAGGAAGGCTTAGGATTATCAACTGCGCCGCAAATCAAGGAGCCTATAAGTTTTGTGGCTGGGATCCTGTTTACCAAGGATATGCATGCACGGTCTCACCGGCTCAAGGACCGCCTGGCTATCCCTACCAATGCTTGAGTACGACACCGTGCATACCCTCGTGTACAGGCAAGGAATGCGGAGACGACGGATGCGGGTCTGTCTGCGGCTATTGTCCATCGGACAAGGTATGCCAGAACGGAGTCTGCGTCCCTGTGTGCCAAAGAAACTGCGATGGCAAGCAATGTGGTCCAGATGGATGTGGAGGAATATGCGGTGAATGTCCCCCGCAGTTTGCATGCAATGAGCAAGGCTTATGCGTAAAGCCTCCCTGTATCCCAGATTGCAAGAACAAGGAATGTGGTAGCGACTTGTGCGGGGGGAGTTGCGGGGTGTGTCAACCTCCAAAAGTCTGTTCGCCTTATTTCAAGTGTGTGCTTCCAGAGGACGCAACGCCGGCGCCTGATGTATATGCTCCACAGGAGCTTACGACACAAGAAGAACTCAGCACTGACACCATGCATTTCGAATCTTCGCCCATCGTCATATGTCCCGATGGTTTTGTAGTGAAGTATGGTGAATGTTTACCTGCAAGCCACTTGGAAAGTCGTGCCTCCTCTTGCATGGTTTCCGCTTCATCGTCACCATTGCCATCTTTTTTCCTTTTGGTGATGTTCTACCTTTTGTGCTTCCGTAGGGCTATTCGGGGCAATCAACGATAATGGGCGCGGCGGAAGTTCTTGGCCAGCCATCAGGTATGCAATCGCCGTCTAAATCCACCTCCCTTTCCCTTGTGTCGTGTGCGCACCCCTCCTTTTTTTCGTCTTCAAAATAGTTTGTCCCACACCCCCCAAGGCTTGGCTTTAGAGTATTTGCCTTGTCTTTGTTAGTCGCCTCATCCCCGAATACATCGAACCTCAAAACTAGCCCATCTCCATTGACATCTTTGAGCTCCAAGATCCTTCGGTTTCCAGGCCATTCCTCTGAGCCTCCCCATTTATCTCCTGCCTCGCCGAAAGTATATTTGTATCCCAGTCTTATTCCACGTCTGTTTGGAGCAATGTCGGGGTCAAAGTACGGCAACTCGAAAGCTATAGCGTAAATTTTGTCTCCCGGCACCGCATCCCCGTGCGTTCCGTCATCGAACATCTCTATCTGGTTTGGTACCCAGTTACCAAGCATCTGGTTTACTTCATCCAGTGTTGTTTGTTCGAGACAGTAAGGATAGTCACCGCTAATCCCGCAAACCGGCGTTGTCTCGTGCACTGCCCCAGCGAAATAAACTTTTTTATCAGGGCTATAGGATGCCCATTTGTAGTGGTTTACCACCTCACAGTTGCCGTCTTTGACCCCATCTCTCAAGTCAACCATGAACACAACCATTATCCTGTCTGGGGCATAACAAACCTTGATCGCCTGCTTTACCACCTCCCACGCGTCCAAGAGGGCGTTGGTGAAATCCTCGCAGGTGATTCCCATCCCGCTTGCATCAAGAAACTCTTGGTCCAGAAGATCGCATATAGTAGCGCCCTCCCCAAATATCGTCCTGAATGGATATAAAGGTTTTCCTTCATAACACTCTTGCTGCGCACAGGGGCTTGGCTTCTTTATCCCAGCCTTCTTTTCAAGGTCTCTCACCAAGTCCACAAAGGCTCGGACTTTTGCATGAGTAGAAAACCTCACGGCTTGCACCACATCCCTTATTGCCTTAGTTGGAAACTGCTGTAACGGTTTACATTCTTGCAAAGCCTTCCCAGTAAGAAGCAATGTTGCTGCTGTCAATTCCACAGAAAGCACCCCGTCCGCTCCAGGGGGATAACATCCTTCGGAGTCCAAAACCGACGCCTGTCTATTTACTTTGTGAACAATCCCGAGCCTCTGCCCTCCTTCCCACCTTGCCTCAAGCCTTATTGCGGTGTAATCCGTATGTCCCCTTAGGTGGACATCAAAGATCTCTGCAGGAACTGGGCTAAGGTCTTGAAAAGAAGGCGGCACAGGCCCATTCCACCTGCAAGCACTTGGAAGCCCGCATATTTCTTTAGTGTCTTTACACTGGGTCACAAGAGGGGCTGATAGAGCTCCAACCTGTCCAGTAGCACCCTCTAACGAAGAGTAAAGAGATGAGTAAACATAGATTGGTGTTCCTTTGGGCGCACCAGGTACAAGCCCGACTATTATGTTGTCGGCTGGATCTGTTATAAAGGTGCTTTTGTCCTTAGTTGCAACATTCACAAGCGCTCCATCAATCCCGCACGAGGCGAACAATAGTAAAACGACTAGCCCAATCCTTACCATGCGACCTCCAGACTCGCCTTTGACCTGAAAACCTTGAATAACTGGTCAGGCTCCCTTTCCCTGTGCTGGTCTTTGTAAACATATTCGAAATAGTAACGGAACTTCAGCCCCTCATACTCCCAAGTCAGTCCAAAAAAGCCTTTACCTTTGTAGGTCCTGTCGTCTCCATAGCCTTGCTCCAGTGTGCCTTTTCTATTGTCTTCCCGCCAATAATCAAACTGCCCCCCGACTTCAGCCCGAAGCCCCCTATAAAGCCCAATCCCAAACGCAAGCCTCGACTGCGCGATGAGCCCTGTATAATCGTCGTCCACCTTCTTGTGGCTTCTGTAGTCCTTATCAAAGATAAACTTTGATTTCAGTGAAATATCCGCACCCTTCAAAAGGTCCAAACCATATTTCAACTTCAATACCTCAATCCATGTGCGCCTGTCCTGATTGCGCCTGTAAACACTTCTTGGGTCGCGCCCCCTGTCCGTAGTATTGGCATAGTCGTAAAGGTCTGTGTCGGTGTAGCCCTCGCTGTGTAAGAAATCTGGATATGTAAAGTCCACGTCCCTGTTTTGCCTGTTGGTGTTGTACCAAATGAAAGTGCTTTCAAGGGAACCTTCAAACCGACCTGTTTCATAGGATGCGATGATGGTTCCCCCGTGCCAGCCAATACAAGATTCATAAAAAAGCTCATCGAAATCAATGAACTCGTTTGCAAGGTTCAAGGTCGGAAGCTGTCCCCCACCCAAAAATCCGTCAGTCAAAAGCACATCCGCTTCCCTTCTCGCACCAAAGATTGAATTCCAGTCTTCGCCGATATTGAAGTACTCGCCCTTCAATGTGAATCCATCCGTGCCGAGGTCTGTAGCCTCTAATCTTACCCGGACTGCATAGCTTTCCGTGTCTTTGTACACGATGGGTGAGATACCCTGATTCAGGGCAACTCCGTTTGCAGTAAGCCTTTTGTCTAATCTTTGCAGCGAAATCCCAAAGAGTCCATTTGCGATGAGGGGTATACTTTCAGGATTCAAAGTAACTTCAAGGGTAGAAACCGAGTTCATATATCTGGTATGGTAGTCAACCGCATAATCTTTACTGCATCCAATGATAGGATTCCCAAGCGAATCCTTACATTGGGCATAGGGAGACCCCACAGCATCGGGGTCCGTTATGTCCACCTCGACATCGTTAGTCAGCGTGGAAATGACCGCTATTGACCCCCATCTAGGCGAATATGTAAGCTTTGCGCCATAAGCCCAGTCCTGAGAATAGAAAGGTCTTGCAAGTTCGGGATCGCCAATCCCTGTGCTCCACCATGGACCTACATAGAGCTTGGGCAATGCAATGGCCGCTAGGTCATAAGAAAGACCAATATTTGAGACAAGACCGTATATGAAAACCCCCTTACCGTTATCTCGGTCTATGAACCGCACTTTCCCGATTGTCCATGGGTTAAACATCCCTAGGTCAGACGAGCCTACGGTAACAGTATTCCTCCATGTCTTGGAAAAAGGTAGAATCGCCCTAACATAAGTGCCCCTGAGCTTCATATAGGAGGCCCTATTCATCCCAAGTGAGTCACCAGATGTGTTTACCTCGTCGCCATATTTCCTTTCGCCCGATTCCCACCAATCTTGCCAGAGTTCTCCGAACCTGCTCTGAATCCTGGCATAAGCCTCGACAAACTTTGAGGGTCTCCCGAATACCTTTAGTTCGAACTCACTCCCAACCCCGTTGTCACCTGCTATGTCGTCAGGCCAAAATGGATTGCCAAGCGATAATATGCCTTGAGTGTCATTGTTCCGATAAAGCCATTTTGTGTAAATTTTTCCTGCGAAATCAAAGTTTTTCGAGTCTGAAAAAGCCTCGTCCTCGATAAACACAAAGACGCACAATAGGATACAAAACCTTTTCATAGGTCATCCATTCATGGGTAAACCATCGGAAGTTCAACCTTTGGACTCGCATCTGGATTGTTAGGGTCACAGGTGAATGCAAGAACTTTGTGCTGCGCTTCGACCTCACCTTTTCCACCCTTGCCTGGTGGCACAATGATGTCCATCACATGAGGGTCACAATCGTAGTCAGAACCACCGCCGAAGCGATGCTGCCCCGCATATTCATTTACTTTCCTTGTCAAGAGGTCCTTTGAGTCTGGATAACCTTCGTTGCTTTGCATGACTACTTGAAATCCTGTGCCTTTCCCAAGTGCGCCTAGTTCGTTGGCATCAACCACAGCCTCGATCACCTTGCCTCTTGCCCTTGTCACCTTAGGTATCACCACCGCCTCCTTCAGTTTCCCTGCCTTTTGCTGAACCTCTGATTGAAGTCTTTCCTTTGGTTGTGGGCTTATCAACACGACCTTTTCATAGCACTGCCCTTCCTTGAAGCGGATATTTAGTCCGGGCAAGCCTTCGCAAAATCCTGAATCGGGCTTCGTATCAATATAGACTTGAATAAACTGGAGTGAAAACCCATTACCGCCCCAAGACTTTGAATCCCAAGGATCTTCAACAGGAACCCTGATCCCCACCCTGAATACAACTTCCCCCTTTTTTTCTTCAACCTCGAACGAGGTCATGTCAAAAGACCCTGGCTTATAGACTGGATCTGTTGGATATGTATAGGAACCAGGGCCATTGTCATCGCCAACTGGGTCTTTTAAAGAAACCTTGGTCTGAGCAAAGGCAAGAGATGCAAACAAAAATAACGCGATTGACACGGGAAGTCTGGTTTTCATAAAGCCTCCACCTAAAAGACACACGAATACAGTAGACCAATATCGCTTTTTGGTCAATGACAAAGCCAGAAACGAAGTTTTTTCATAAAACTTTTGGAGGCAGGACTCAACGAGTGGGAAAAATGGTTTTCTCTTAGGTTTTGGAGGGAATCAGCCCACTATAACAGGTCCGCATGTTGTATTCTTTCTCGCTCTTGTAGCCTTCTGGCCTGGATACTCACAAAAATACCCTCCCCCTTAGGACCCCACGGACCCGAGAGTTCGTTTTAGCTCAGTGCACACCAAATATCTTTTCCAAGAGTCTTCGGAGTTTAGACAGTGGTTGTCCATCCTCGCTAAGAAGCATAACATCCAGAAATCTTTGCTTTATTTCTGAAGCTGCATCTTGCATGAGGCCAAATGGAGGATAGGTATGGATTGCAAAGAGGTTGATTAGCTCGGTTCCAGCAGTAACAGGCAGACCAAAGCTTCTATCAATCATCTTGAAGTTTATCCTGCCAAACTCATCCAAAGCTGCCAGAAGGCCGAGCAGTCCACCAGCAAGTTTTCCTAGCGTCCCTGTGCTTGCGAGGATCTTGCAAGACCACCATCTAAGCATCAGGCTTGCCCCGTGAAGCCCAAGATTGCCTGTTTGCCACGACAAAAAAAGCAAAGACGGCACAAGGGCTATGTTGCGTTGTTCAAGTGGAGTCGTTAGCATCCCGAACACCTCTTGGGAAAGTTCCTCGATCCGAATAAGGAACTTTCTGGCTTCCAAAGAAGCCTCGCCAAACATAAAGCCAGAGGCACATTCAGGCTTCTTCTCTTCTTGAATCCTTTCGCCGTTTTCATCTATAGTTATTTCAGCAGTAGGACAATCAAGTATGGTGGTTATCCCATCGCCTATGTCGCCCACTATGGAAATACTCCAGTCCGAGACACTGGGTTCTACCAAGGCGAGTCTGAAAGACCATGATTCATAAACAAGTAAAGGGAGGGACAGCCCCTCGAAATGCACAAATCTAATTGTTGCGATATTGTTTGTGGACCCGAATGCCATAAGAGGAACACCTGTAAAAATGCTTCCGTATAAGGTACTTTCAAGCTGGGTTCCCACAAACAACGCAACTGGTTTCATGTCCTTCAAAAGATAGACATCTTTGGACAAAACAATGTCGTAGAAAAAGGCTGGTTTGAGGAAATAGGTAATGGAAATGTCTGAAAGCCCATCTCTATTGATATCCTCTAGGCTTACATTGGCAATACCTCCGAACCTGAGCATTTGCCACAGAAATACGGGTTTCTTGGAAAGGTCAACAGTTTCTTTGGGGAATACAAGAACACCTGATATGGTGTTGCGACTAAATCCGTGCTTATCGGAGAAGAGGCTAAGCGCAACCACCTTGTTTTTGCTGCCTTCTGACGAAACTTGGGCAACGAATGAAGTCTTGTGGATAAAAATGAGGCCTATTTCCCAGCGCTTCAAAGCAAAATCCATGCAGTTCGTATTGCTTGTGTTGGTAAAAGGACAGTCAAGACAGCCAGATACTGTGAAAACATAAGAGTTCTCGCTTTCTTCAACCTTTGTAGTCGTGCTACAAGAAAATATCCTTTGAGCGATGAAACGAGCCTCTTCGCCGTCTAACGAAACGGTTTCATACAAAGGAGTTTTGTCCTGCGAGTAGGCATCGAAAGGCTGCATAGATGTACAAAACAAGGCGGCGCTAAAAAGCGCCCTGAGCACTGTACAAGTTCTTGCCATAGCTATTTTTCAGAGAAGTCGCTAGTGACAAAAAGGCCAGAATCGCCAACAAGCGCCGCAACTCCCCCTCGAATGCTTACAGACCTGTATGTCTGAAGCGTTGGAGAGTCAAGAGACCTAGGCTTCAACATGCTATCCAAGAAGATAACTTGTCCAGCCCATCCTGCGACAAGCCCAAAGCCTTCGTTATAATCTACACTAAAGAAGAATGCTGCGGGCCCTGTAAACAAAGAGACACAAGAAGAATAATCGCATTTTTGCAACAGTCCATAATCGCCGACAGCAAGAAAGAATGAAGTGTCGCAATACAAATCCCTTATAGCTCCATAAGCTCCGCTTGCGTGAACCGTTCTAACAGTTCCCTCTTCCAAAATGAATAAAAGCCCCCGGTCAGCACCCAAAACCACCTTTGACTGGTCGACAATGCAAGCACAATAAAGCGAGTTTCCTAACAGCTGCTCATCGCTTGTTATGCCTCCGCTCTCGATGCGAAAAACACTACCCTGCTTTGAGACTGCAATGGCAAAATCGGATGACGAATCAATGTCGGTCAAGTCATCTGAGGGTACTACGGTTTTAGTTTTTGTCCTGATGTTGAGACCTTCCTCAAACTCGACCAAAATGCCTTTATCACCAACCGCAAACGGCCACGAGGCGGCACGAAGCGGATTGTTTGTAGATGTCTCGATACCGAAGAACCGCTTGCCATCAAATGCAAATGCAATGCCTTTATCACCAACAGCGATCACCCTACCAAACGGGTCGAATGTTACGCCATAAAGATTCAAACCGATCGCAAGATTCAAGTCCTCGAAGGTTTTGTCGTTCATTATTAGGCCTTGTGAATCCAAGCCCATAGCTATGACCTTCTTTTCACCATCCTCTTTTTCTAGCCCCCATACAGCCCTCAGGTCTGCAAACTGGTTGTAAGGTCCTGCCACAGGCGCAAGACTCCACTTTTTCCCGTTGAACTTCAAGACTACGCCTTTGTCGCCCACTGCATAAACCTCCGAAGACGAAAAAGCAAAGACAGCGTGGAGGTCTCGTGGGGGGTCGTAGGTATCGCCGGTTATCTGCAACTGCCAAGTGCCTTCTTTTTGCACCACCACTGCACCGCCAGTCCCGACCGCAAAGGTGACACCATCGGGGGTTCTAAATAGACCCCTCAAGGAAGAGGAGGGTGACGCGACTTGTTGTCTTTGCCATATCCCAGCCCGAAGTTCAATCACTGTTCCAAAATCGCCTGCGGCGATTGCACCACTCGGTGTGGTGACTATGGAATAAAGATTGTAGGTGATGCCAGTGTCTTCCTTTGTCCACAAGTTCTTGTGAAAGTGAAATATCTGCCCCTTTGCCCCACACACATAAAAATCGTCGGAATCAGAGATTGCCACCCCAAACAAATCCGTATCGGTGGGCGCTTCAAGCACCTCCCATCCAAAGCCCTCAAGGCGTAAGACAAGCCCCTTTTCGCCCACCGCTATCGTAGTTCCGTGTTTGGAGGCTATTGCAAACAGGTCTCTTTCATCGGGTGGGGTTGGACCAAAAAAGAACTCCTCATCACGCATGTGTGCAACAAGCCCATTGTCCCCTACCGCGATGACGCTCAAATCATCAGTTACCGCAAGACCCCTGACATTGCCAAGTCTTTGTAAGTTATGGACAGTCAATGAGGACGCCACAGGTTCTATGAACTCGTCAAATCCGTAGAAATCATGTGCTAGATCGTCTTGATTCGGATCCGTACCTAAGCTATCTGCTTCAGGCATGTCTTTTTCAATGCTTTCTTGCGCGGCATCTTTGACATCCGGTTCTCGAGCATCAGACCCGAGCAAGTCCCAAAACTCCTCGGCGTGACCGCTTCCGTTATTGGCACAGCCCCAGTGAAATAGGCTACACGTGAGAAACACCACCAAAGTACATAAGTGGGGAGGCTTTCTCGACTTCATGGTCCCCATTTTGAAAAACACAACATGTATTCTATCCATTTCAGCCGTGCAAAGCCAACTTCAGGCGATTTCCTCTTGCCCCGAGACAAAGCCTCGGATAGTATTTTTTGTGAGTTTCTCCCGGAGCGAAAAATGAAAAGAGAGTTCGTGATGCTTATGTTGCTTTTGGGGCTTGGATGTGGGCGATCTTCTGGCACCTCTCAATCGGTTGATCTCGGAACACACCCAGACACAATCGAGGTAACCTTGCCTAGCGATGGCTTTGATGCCGAGCAACCAAAGCGGGACGAGGTATCGCCTGAGGTTGACACGACGCTAAGTGATGACTCTGGTGGGGTTTTGGATCTGGAAGGGGATTATGGACCAAGGTTCCTGGAAGGATGCCCCAAAGAGGGAGATCTCGTAATCACCGAGATCATGTTCGACCCACTGGTCTCTGGAGATACTTATGGTGAGTTCTTCGAGGTGTTCAACAAAACCGATTTTTACATAGACTTGAGAGGGATGGTTTTGCAAAGCGGGACAGAAAAGCATGTGGTGAGTGCATCTAGCCCTGTAGTGATAGAGCCAGGACAGTATTTTGTATTTGCTAAGAATGGGGATAGTGCTCTGAATGGCGGAATCACGCCCAACTATGTTTACTCTAAGATAACCCTTGCCAATACTGCTGACGAAATAAGCATCCTTTGCGACAATGTGTTTGTGGATCGTGTTGTTTATAACAAAGGCGCGGGATGGCCATATAAGGCGGGGCGTACACTATCACTAGACCCAAACTTCACCGATGCTAACGAAAACGATGACCCCACGGTCTTTTGTCTCGGCTCTACGCCTTTTGGTAAAGGCGATTTTGGCTCGCCGGGGCTAGAAAATCCTTCATGTGCATCAGTTTCTTGCGGGGACAAGGTTGTGCAAAGGTGGGAGGAATGTGACGATGGCAATACAAAGGCAAACGATGGGTGCGAGCCTGATTGCAAGATTTCACCTGATACAGACGGAGATGGGGTGCCAGATTACAGGGACAACTGCCCCACTGTGCCAAACCCTGACCAAGCAGATAGCGATGGCGACAAGAAAGGGGATGCGTGCGACAGTGCGGAGTGCGGTAATGGTGTAGTCGAGGAAGGCGAGGAGTGCGATGATAAGAATAAGACGGCTGGTGATGGTTGCGAGAATGACTGTACGGTGAGCCAGGATACAGATGGGGACGGGCTCTTCGATAGCGTTGATAACTGTCCTTCTGTCCCAAATCCTTCGCAGGCAGACATGGATGGCGATGGCATTGGCGACGCTTGCGACCCTCCAGAATGTGGAAATGGCGTGATCGAAGGTGAGGAGGAATGCGATGACAAGAACAAGGTTAGCGGGGATGGGTGTTCAGTCAAGTGCAAGGTTGAAAGCTTCGAGGGGGGTTGTGTTATCGTGACCGAGTTTATGTATGACCCAGCCGCCACGGAAGATTCCTACGGGGAATATGTAGAACTGTACAATACGCTCGATGTGCCTGTGGACATCGCAGGATGGATATTGGAGGACGGGAACCAGGACAGAGCCGTTATCTTGCCTCCTGAAGGCGAGTTAGTTATTGAACCACATGGCTTTGTGGTTCTTGGTCGCAGTGCGGACTTTTTTTTCAACGGTGGTGTGCCTGTTGACTATGCCTACGGAAGCAAGTTCAGCCTCGCAAACAGCCGTGACAGGATCAAGCTTGTTTGGAACAGCGTAGTCATTGACCAAGTGGAATATGTTATTGGCGACACATTCCCTAAGGCCACAGGACGTTCTTTGAGCCTCGACCAATCCGCATTTAGCGCTGATGCAAACGACCTTGGCACGAACTGGTGCCCCACCCCAGATGAATACGAACTGGACGGAGGTGACTTTGGCACGCCAGGGGAGATGAACCCACCATGTTTATTGGCAAACTGAAAGACTGGTTGTTTGCAGTTGTATTAGGACTTTTTACACCTACGAAGGCCAGCGCAGAGAAGGTTGTATTCAAAGACGATGTCGGCGACGACCACGGGGGAGGCAACTATGTCCTCCCTGCTAGAGAGGGTTTTCAGAAAGGAACATTCGACATAGAGGAGGTGGCGTTAGAGGAGAAGGGAGACAATGTCCAGATTAGCGTGAAGTTTCAAAGACCTATTACTCGGATTCCCTTCAAACGGATGTATGGAAAAACTGAAACCTCGATCTTTTTGCCTGTGGTTGACATTTATTCGAGAAAAAAGGATTCGGTTTCTGGACATAAGAGACTATTACCTGGGAGGCGCGCGCTTCCAGATGATGTTGGATGGGAGAAGGCAATTGTTTTATCAGCTATCCCTGATGTTCTCGAGGCACATTACAATGTGGTTGCATCTGATATAGCGAGGGATGTTTGCTTTCCCAAGAATTTCTACTTTTCAGGTAGGGAATTGAGAGCAAAAGCGGCCAAAAGGTGCATTGCCTCCGACCTTTCTGATTCACAGTTTTTGATTATTGTAACATGCCTTGGACCGGGTGGCGGTTTTGGACGATTCTCCAAAGAAGGACGAGAGGATGACGATGACCCCTTTGTAAGGGCGGTATGGCATTTCGCCAGTTCATGCGATGCGTGGGAGGATGGGACTCTTGCATCTTCCTGTGTAATAGGTGGGTGCAATCCATGCGGCTACCATCCTTATATCCTTGACATGATTGTGCCTGATGGGATAACACAACAGGAGTTGCTCTCGGACTACGACGCGAAGACAAAGAGACTTGCAAGACTGCCTTTTATGGATGCCCGACAGAAACTTGCAAGAACTTCTGTGCAAAAGGACACAAGGCAAAGTAAAAGGTACAAGGTCTTAGATGTGAAAGGCGATATATTCACAATAGAATTCGTCGAAAATGAGGCAAGCGTGGATGTTCAGATAGGAGACCTGGCAGCGGTGATCTGTGAAAACGAGAAACCAGGCGGCGTTGCTCTGGTCATAGATCGCTTCATGGGAGGTCTTGTGCTGAAAAAGGTTCCAGATGGCATTCCTTTGTGCAAGGATGCTTTTGTAGAGTTTTGATATGGCAGAAGTCGTATTGAAAAATGTCTGCAAGGTGTTTGGTGGCACCACGGTAGTAAAGGATGTCAATCTTGAAATCGCTGATGGCGAGTTCATGGTGCTGGTAGGTCCTTCTGGGTGTGGAAAGACGACTACGTTGAGGATGGTAGCTGGGCTTGAGGAGGTCTCTTCGGGTGAGATCTATATTGGGTCGAAACTTGTAAACCATGTGCCTCCTAAGGACAGAGACATAGCGATGGTTTTTCAAAGCTATGCCCTGTATCCACATATGACGGTTTTCGAGAACATGTCTTTCGGCCTCAGACTGAGGGGGATGCCCAAAGAAGAGATTGAAAGGCGGGTCAACAACGCTGCTAAACTCCTCGGGCTGGAAGGGCTCCTTGGGAGGAAGCCAAAGCAACTATCTGGTGGGCAAAGACAGAGAGTGGCTATGGGAAGGGCGATCGTGCGTGAGCCAAAGGTCTTTCTCTTCGACGAGCCATTGTCGAATCTGGATGCAAAGTTTAGGGTGGCGATGCGTATCGAGCTCAAGATGCTTCAAAGAAGGCTTGGCACAACCACGATATATGTGACGCATGACCAGACCGAGGCAATGACTCTTGCAGACAGGATTGCGATTATGGAAAACGGAACGATAAGGCAGGTTGGGACGCCAAAAGAGGTGTTCGAGAGGCCAAAAGACCTTTTCGTTGCATCCTTTATCGGTTCTCCGGAGATGAATTTTATCAGTGGAAGGGTGGAAGTCTTGAACGGCGATGTTGTGGTAAAGTCTAAATCTCAGGTGTTCAAGATGAGGTATGAACAAAAGGCAAAACTGTCCATGATGGAAGGGGCTTCGGTAACTCTAGGCATTAGACCTATTGGTTTTGTTTTGGGGGCTCGTGAGGGACTTACGCAACTTAGAGGCACCGTTGAGGTTGTAGAGAATCTTGGCTCGGAAAAATATGCGTACGTTAGGACTGAAGATGGACTTTTGACAGTAAGGATAGAACCACATGAGTCGGTGAAAGAGAAAGAAAATGTAGTGATTTCTGTGCTTGAAGGGCAAATCCATTGTTTCGATACAGAAGGAAACAACATTTTAGGAGGATAGCATGCGGGTACATCCATTCTGGCTATGTGTCTTCTTATGCTTTGTTTCTGCATGCAAAAAGACAGAAGAGGCTAAAAGACCTTCAAGTGCACCTTCCGAACAAGTGGAGAAGAAGGAGCCGGTGGAGATTGTGCTCTGGCATTCGTACAGAGAACAGGAAAAGGCAGCACTGGAAAAGGTTGTGGAAAGCATAAATAAGCGCGAAGAAGGAATAAAGGTGAAATTACTTGCGGTGCCATATGATGCCTTTGTTGACAAGGTCACTATAGCAACCCCGAGAGGCCAAGGTCCAGATCTGTTTATCTTTGCACACAACATGATCGGCGATTGGGTGGACAGGGAGCACATCTTGGAGCCTATTACTACGCGCATCCCAGACGATGTCCTCAAAAGGTTTATTAAGGATACAGTCCGTGCCCTTGTGTATAAGCAGAACCTCTATGGATTGCCTCTTGCCTTCAAATCGCTGGCGCTTTTTTACGACCCAGACCTCGTTCCAAGGGCACCAGAAACGCTGGACGAACTTAGGGCAGTAGCGAAAAAAGCCACAGACAAAGAGAAGGGTATCTATGGTCTTGTGTATGAGGCGTCACTTTTGTATTTCAACGCCCCATTTATTCACGGTTTTGGGGGGGTGATTTTGGACGAAATGGGACGCCCTCATCTGGACGAAAAGCCTGTGGTAGATGCCCTTTTGTTTTTGCGTAAACTTGTAAAGGAGGATGGCGTTGTGCCAAAAGGGGTAACATCCGCGCTTGTTACATCCCTGTTTAACGAGGGGAAGGCGGCAATGGTTCTTAGCGGTCCATGGTTTCTTGGTGAGATAAAGGAAGGGAAGAGGTTCGAGGTGGCGATGCTTCCCGCTGCTGCACAAGGCAGAAGGCTAATGCCTTTCTTAGGCTCCGAGGCAATATTCCTGTCCGCTTATTCAAAGCACAAAGAGGAGGCGATAAAGGTCATGCTGGCACTTACTGACGACGAATCTGCGCTTATAAGGCTCAAAATAGGCCGCCAGACCGTGGCGAACGAAAAGGTCTATTCCATGCCCGAGGTGATTTCAGATAAGGTGATATCAGTTTTTCGGGCACAAGCAAGCAATACTGTTCTTATGCCATCAAGGCCAGAGATGCAGGTAGTTTGGCAGGCCATGGATATGGCGATAAACCAGGCTGTTTTTGGGGATGTAGACCCTGTTTTGGCATTGCAAAACGCCCAGAAAAAGGTGCTTTCTGATATAGAGAAGATGAAAAAATGAGACGCAAAGAGACGGGTAGGGCACTGGACGGCGCTTTAGGGTTCTTCGTTCTGGTGCCTTTAGTGGTCGTCCCGGCCTATTTTTTTGCCAGAAGCGAAATTTCACGGGAGGTTTCGAGATTTGACAGGTGGCGAGCGGTTGCACTTGGGATGCTAAGTGAAGGCCGTGAAGTGCCTTTGGAACACCAAGAGGCACTAATATATAGATTCACTGTGAAATCGGGTGAAGTGGACGAGTTTGGCATTGCCAAAGGCTTTAGGGTTTTAGCCCTTGACGCATTAGGGGGCGCCACAGCAGTTTCAGGCGATGAAGAAGGAAAACTCGTAGAGATTGCAGGGCTTACAAGGGGTGACCCCCAGAAAGATGAAAAATGCGTCCTGCTCGGGGAGGAGCATATCCTTTGTGCGAAAAAGGTTGACCAAACAGCGGTAAAAGGGGCAAAGGTCAGGGCAACCCCCATTCGGCTCGAGTTTGTGCCGTTGTTTTTGGTTTTGCTTTTTGGCGCTGGCTTTGTTTTCGTCTACTCCCTGTTTTTTGATCGTGGTGAGAAAGCGTTTACAACCGTGTTAGGTGCTCTCTGCGCCTTTTTTTGCAGCTTATTTATAAAGGCTAACGCGCAGAAGACGCTCGATTTGCTTATTGCCCTCGAGACTTCACTTGCCGATGTGCCAGCCCCACCACACCATGTGGAAGTAGGCTTTGGCTTTGTATTTTTAGTCACCATAGCCACTTCGTGCCTTGTGTTTTTCCTTGCCAGTCCCGCAAAGTCTTTTATGCAAAACATGAGGCAAAGACCATCTATCTATGCTGCAATTGCACCTGCCCTCGTCGGGATGCTTTTGCTTGTTTTCACTCCCTTCTTCATGGGTGTCTATCTGGCTTTTTTGGACAACGATGGAAACTTCATCGGCTTTCGAAACTTCGTTGAAATTTTGTTTCCCTCCGGGACATCTGATACCAACTTTTATTTCACTTTGGGTGTGACAGTCATGTGGACCGTGCTGAATGTTTCGTTGCATGTAGTGATTGGATTATTTCTGGCACTTCTCCTTCAGTCCGAGACATTGAGGGGCCGTTCTATCTACCGAGTCTTGCTTATAGTGCCTTGGGCTGTGCCAAACTATATAACTGCACTGATATGGAAGTGGATCTTCAATACGCAGTACGGTCCCGCAAACGCTTTCCTTGCTCTTATTGGTGTTGGTCCAGTTGATTGGCTTGGGCGTTCGTTTTGGACAAACTTTGTAGCCAACCTTGTTACAAACACTTGGCTCGGTTTTCCTTTCATGATGGTGATAAGTCTTGGTGCCCTTCAGAGCATCCCCCATGAGCTTTATGAGGCAGCAAAGATTGATGGTGCATCAAGGTGGGCGCAGTTTCGCCATGTAACACTACCTTTGCTGAAGCCAGCACTTTTTCCAGCCATCATCCTTGGCACAATCTGGACATTCAACATGTTCAATGTGGTCTATCTTGTCAGCGGGGGGGCGCCTGACAACAAGACAAATATCCTTATAACCGAGGCTTACAGGCTTTTTAGGGTATTGAAAAACTACGGGATGGCCGCCGCATATTCGCTGATAATATTCGCAATACTTTTGGTCTATACAACGCTTACTAATCGTTACACTAAGGCACATGAGAGTATCTATGAATAGCAACCGCGCTTTCCCAAGGTGGTCATTGTTGCTTAGATATGCCTTTCTGACCGTGGTCGCCTTTCTCACTATATTGCCAGTTCTTTGGGTCATAAAGATAGCATTATCGGGTGAAAACGCATTTCAAGGCTCTGATCTAAGCCCGATTCCGTCGGTTTTGTCCTTGAAAAACTTTTATGATGTTGTGCTTGCTAAGGATGCCCAAGGGAACTGGATTTTTGGAAGGCAGCTCTTCAACTCTCTTGTAGTCTCGGCGCTTACGACTGTCGTTGGCATCTCCCTCGCTTGTACAGCCGCCTATGCCTTTTCTCGTTTTCGCTTCGTGGGTAGGCGCTCGCTTTTGATGTTATTTCTAATATCCCAGATGTTTCCCGGCATCCTGATGATGGTTCCTCTTTATGTGATCATGCAAAAAACGGGTCTTCTGGATACGCTGGTAGGGCTTGTCGTTGTTTATTCCATAACATCTTTGCCTTTTTCTGTTTGGATGCTGAAGGGTTATTTTGACACCATCCCAAAAGACCTCGAGGAGGCAGCAATCATTGATGGTGCATCACCTATTCGCGTATTCACAACCATTGTGTTGCCTCTTGCTATGCCTGCAGTTGCCATTACTGCCCTTTTTTCTTTCATGAGCGCATGGAACGAGTTTGTCCTTGCTTACACCTTCATGTCCAAAGAAACATCCTTCACTTTGCCTGTGACGATAAGGAACTATGTTGGTGAACACACGGTCAAGTGGGGGCTCTTCGCAGCATCATCACTTCTGGTTTCCATCCCTGTTGTCTCCCTCTTCTTTGCGCTTCAAAGATATCTTGTAAGCGGACTTACAGCAGGGGGGGTGAAAGGGGGTTAGGTAGCGCACTCCTCACTACACCCCTGACGCCCGTCAGCTCCCCTTCTCCATCTTCTTTTGCACCTCGTTTCGTGCCGTTTCGATGTAGCTTCTTAAGACCCTCGCGACGCTCCTCTCCCTCCCAAAAATCTCGACAACAGCATTTTCAAACGCATTCAAGCACGCCAAAACAAGCCCCCCATATTCGTTTACTAGCCTCGACGCGCCTTGCCCGAACAATCTAGAATCCCCCCGCAGCGCACTACAAAGAAGTCCCAGAAGCCTCTGTCCAAGGTCGAGGATCTCTGCCTCTTCTGCCTGACGGTATATGTGTTCAAGTCCTTGGGACTTTCGGACAATGTGTTTCAAAAACTCGGCGTGCCTCTTGCGCAGGTGTCCCAAAGCCGAGCACTCGCCGTTTCTTTTCCGACTGTTACTGGTTTCGTTATGTAATGAGTTTTCTCTCTTTTGCTGCACGCAAAAGCTCCTCTCTAAAATCAGGGTGTGCGATGCTTATCAAGGCCAAAGCCCTTTCACGCAGGTTCTTGCCAAACAAGTTGACAGCGCCATACTCAGTCACTACATAATGCACATCAGCCCTGCTTGTCACAACACCTGCGCCAGGCTTCAGAGTTGGAACGATTCTCGATATCTTTCCGCCTTGTGCGGTCGAAGGCAGAGCGATTATGGGTTTGCCGGCTTTCGAACGCGCTGCACCCCGAATAAAATCCACCTGACCACCAAAGCCCGAGTAGATATATTGACCGATGGAATCAGAACAAACCTGACCTGTCAAATCCACCTCTATCGCGGAGTTGATCGCTACCATGTTGTCGTTTTGACTTATTATGAAGGGGTCATTGACATATTCAGCAGGATGAGCCTCGATAAGGGGATTATTGTCCAAAAAGTTGTAAAGTTCTCTAGAGCCTAGCGCAAATGTAATCACCACTTTACCTTTGTGGAGTGTTTTTAACCGCCCTGTGACCACGCCTCTCTCGATCGCTCGCATTGCCCCGTCGGAGATCATCTCTGTGTGGATGCCAAGCTCAAGACCTGGTTCTAGGCACTCGTAGATCACATCTGGGATCCCACCAATCCCCATCTGCAGGGTAGCGCCCTTAGGGATAAGTGGAATAATATGTTCTGCTATCTTCCGCTCGATTTCGCTTGGTTTTTTTGGCGCAAGCTCAGGGAGTGCCTCTGTATGTTCCACTATTGCATCCGCACGGCTACAATGAACGAAGCAATCCCCTAGCACCCTTGGCATCTGTTCATTCACCTGCAGGATTAGCTTCTTTGCGGACATGATCGCAGCCATAGACGCAAGCACCTCGACCCCAAGGCTCATGAATCCGTGCTCATCTGGCGGGGAGACCATGATCATCGCTACATCTAGCGGGACAATCCCTTCTGAAAACAGCCTGGGGATCATGTGCAAGAACACAGGCACATAATCTGCCCTTCCGTCGTTTACCGCCTCCCTGTCCGCAGGTCCAACGAACAAGGAGTTGTGCCTGAAATGCCCAGCCATTTCGGGCTTTGACAGTGGGTCATCCCCAAGCAAAAGCACATGGTTCAGTTGGACATCATGAAGCTCGTCGCGCCTTTTAGCGAGCGCCCGCACTAGCGCCCATGGTATTGCTGCATTGCCACCGTAATAAACCCTGTCACCGCTTTTCACAAGCTTCACAGCCTCATCAGCACTCTTTAGTTTTGACTTATAATCGAATATCCAGCTCATATCAATTTGCCTCGCTCAAAACTTCTTCTATGGGCCTTGATTCAATCCCATGCACCTCGGCGACCGCCCTGTTTGTTATGACACCGTGATACATGTAAACGCCTTTTCTAAGACCGGCATTTTCGAGTAACGCTTTTCTAATACCTTTTTGCGCGATTTCGAGTATAAACGGTGTAACAGCATTCCCAAGGGCTCTGCTGGCGGTCCTTGGGATTCGGGCAGTCATGTTTGGCACGCAATAGTGCACAACCCCATGTCGGATAAATACGGGGTCGTCGGGGGTTGTGGGCCGTGAAGTCTCAACTGTCCCGCCTTGATCGATGCTCAAGTCCACGATCACAGACCCGGGCTTCATGCTCTTCACCATATCTTCTGTAACCAGTATCGGGGATTTTGCACCTGGCACTAGGACTGCACCTATCAACACATCCGCAATCCTAACATAGTGAGCGATCCTGTCTTTAGAGTCTGCGATCACTGTGACTACCCCTACCTCGTGATGCACAGCCCTAAGCCTTCCAATGTCCTGTCCCAAAACTATCACATGTGCCCCTGCTGCCTTTGCCTGCCTTGCAGCAGCAGTCCCAGCGGTGCCTGCACCTAGAATGACCACAGTTGATGGAGGGATTGCAGGCGCTGACCCCAACAAAATCCCACGCCCTCCTTCTTCGACCTGAAGGTAGTGGGCTGCCTCGTGGACTGCCATCTGTCCTGCCATTTCACTGAAAGGTATCAGAACAGCGCGGTCTCCATCCGCATCCTCGACAACCTCGTAACCAATCAGTGTCGCCTTCCTATCTAAAAGCCTTGAAACCAGGTTGTGAGGCGCAACAGCCAGATGATGAAATGCGCATATGATTTGTCGCTCCCTCACCATTTCCGCTTCTTCCTTCGATGGTCTTGCGACTTTGCACACGATGTCCGAACGCTCATATATCTCTACGGCTCTATAGACAATGCTAGCGCCTGCCTTCTGATAGTCCTCGTCCGTGAACCTGGACATCGTGCCACAACCCTTTTCCACCAGGACCTTGTGACCAGCCTCCACAAGCCTTTGCACAGCAAGAGGGTTCAACCCAACCCTGTTTTCGTGCCTTCCTGTCTCTTTTGGAACGCCGATGATCATCAAAGCCTCCTTCGCAGGAGAACAAATGCCCTGCCTTCAGTACTAGTGTCGCAGCTCTTGTAGCCCAAAAACATGATAAGTGTAAAGGACGAAGCTTGATAAATGCAATAGATTACGCCGATTGTCGAACAAATGGATTCTTGTTTACTTATGTGGCTCGCCACTCTCGACCGCACCGAAGCATATAAAACGGCGAAAGCCCGCTTGAAAAAACGAGATGAAACTCGTAGTGTTTTGCAAGTAACAACTTTTTCCCGGGAGGTCAGGATGACTTCAACACCCAAGCGAAATCCAACATGCTTCATTCTTCTT
>Ga0197143_1001149_pt1 | contig 23497 bp, 19 predicted proteins | sample GBS70_MetaG_FD_148603 | JGI IMG/M metagenome (GOLD analysis project Ga0197143, IMG submission 148603) | Sediment microbial communities from Great Boiling Springs, Gerlach, Nevada, United States - GBS 70_MetaG | ecosystem: Environmental > Aquatic > Thermal springs > Hot (42-90C) > Sediment...
TCTGGCTGCGAGGGAAATGCGTACCAAAATACTGGAGGCTGCATCATACATATTGGAATGTAGTATACCGGATCTTGAAATACATGATGGTGTGATATCAGTCAGAGGTTTGGACAAAAACATTACCATAAAGGATGTGGCCCGATACGTGTACAGGCGGAATTTTATTCTCCCACGTGACGTTGAACCAATCCTCGAGGCTATGGCAAGCTATAAAGCACCTAACGTAAACTGGGTGACGGATGAGAAAGGACGGCTTAATACATACACTGCATATTCATATGCAGCTTTCGGTGTGGAGGTCGAGCTAGATAAGGAAACTGGTCAGATAAGTATACTGAAGGTAGTAGTTGTTGATGACTGCGGCAGGGTGATCAACCCCGCTTTAGTAGATGGCCAGCTAGCAGGCGGAATAGTGCAGGGATTGGGCGGAGCAATCTATGAACACCTCACCTATAATGGTGAAGGAAACCTGCTTACGGCGTCATTGATGGATTATTTAATTCCCACAGCTCTAGAGTCTCCTCAAAAACTAGTTATAAAACATCTCGAGACACCATCACCTTACACACCTCTGGGCAGTAAAGGTGTAGGAGAAACCGGTGTAATGATTATGCCTGCCATTATTTCAGCAGTAGAGGATGCGTTGAGAAAAATTGGATACCGTGGAAAACTGTACAAAACACCATTGACGCCTGAATACGTCCTAAGGAATATGTCCACGAGATAAACATCTTGTTTAACTGTTAGATTTGTCTGCCTACTTTTCTAACAGTTGTTATTAATGATTGGAGACCGCCGCGTTAAAATACCGATTTGACGACGGTTAACTCTGAATTTCAAAGCTTTGAACGTTATTTATATATTCCTCACCATCCACAGTTGTCTGGACTCAAATTCCATCTAAACCATGAGGAATAACTCACAGAGAGGAGTAAGAAAAATTTATATATATGAAACGCTGTTGTGGCAGCATGAACATCTTAGTCGAAGGTGGTTACGTAGTATCAGTTGATGGAAATAGACGGGTTATAAGGGATGGTGCAGTTGTCGTAGAAGAAGACCGCATAGTTGACATTGGTAAGGCTGACGAGCTCAAAAACAAATATCCGCGTTATGAAGTTTTAAACGCAAAGAAAAAAATAATAATGCCAGGATTGATTGACGCACATCTACATCAAACCCAGATGCTTGCTCGCGGTCTTGCAGACGATGTCGACCTGATAACTTGGATATATAAAAGGATACTTCCCTACGAGGCCGTTATGGACGACCATGACGTATACCTCAGTGCATTGTTATGCAGCATGGAGGCAATAAAAACAGGCACCACCTATGCAGTAGACCCTGGAGGATACAGGATGGAGAACGTTGCGAAAGCAATGACAGAAATTGGGATAAGAGGCTTGATCGCATGGGCTAGCATGGATGTAGATGACCCAGCTAGGCCAGTTCCAAAGGAACTGAAGACGTCAACAGATGAGGCTGTGAAGCGAAATGAAGAACTCCTTAAGAGATGTCAGGGGATGGGTGGTGGAAGAATAACGGTATGGTGCGGTCTTAGGGTGGAACCAAACGCTTCAGCGGAGCTGATAAGAAAGATAAACGATTTAGCTGTTAAACACGGTGTTGGTGTTGAAATGCATAACGCGGTTTCGAAGGAACAGATGGAATGGGTTTTAAAAAGAACGGGAAAAACAACCGTCGAATACCTCGATTCGCTCGGAGTACTAGGGCATCACTGGCTGCTTATACATATGGGATGGATAACAGATAAAGAAGTCCATCTACTGAAGGAAAAGGACGTGAAGATAGCTCATGTACCGGGTGCATCGATGAAGGGTGCATACGGCTCAATAGCCTTCGGAAAGTTTCCGGAGCTTTTATCCAATGGGGTTACTGTTTGCCTTGGATGCGATTCATGTGCGGCAAACAACAGCCTAGACATGTTTAGAGCAATGTATCTCGCTGCAACGGCACATAAAGAGGTACGATATGATCCCGACCTAGTCTTACCCGAAGAAGCCTTGGAGATGGCCACTATTCAAGGTGCAAAAGCATTGGGACAAGAATCAATGGTAGGTAGTATAGAGAAGGGGAAAAAGGCTGACCTAATAATAATCAACCCCAACAACTCGAATTGGGTGCCTAACCATGATTTTGCATTGATTCCTAATATTGTATACTCTGGAGAGGGACGTGATGTTGAAACATCTATCATCGATGGAAAAATCGTAATGGAGAATAGAAAAATGCAAACAATCGATGAATTGAAAGTTTTAGAAGAGTCTCAGAAGGCATCTGAAAGAATACTCGACAGACTTGCAGCAAAATTCGGCCTAAAACTCGAACCTAGGTGGCATTTCATCTAACAAACTACCTTCAACGCCCTATAGAACTGAAATGGTGTTACTGCAGGAATACATTGGTGTGACCTCCGCCCTTGCTGCTGCAGTATTCTTCTCATCAAGCCGTATATTAGTAAGACTTGGGTTAAAAGCAGGATACGTAGAGCAGGCACATTTCATATCAGTATTAATGAATAACCTAGTTCTATGGCCGATAGCTGCATTCTATGCTTATGCCACTAACACATTTCCAAATCTAAGTTCTCTAATGATTTTCTTAATTGGTGGTTTTTTTGCCACAGGTCTAGGAAGGTTCCTGACCTTTTCAACCCTGAAAAGATTAACCGCTACTGAATCTACGCCTTTTGTTTCCATATCACCTTTATTTGCTTCAATGATAGCAGTGTTTTTTATGGGTGAAGCACCGACAATAAACCTGTTAATTGGAATAATTCTTGTAACAAGTGGGCTATTAATAGTTTCCAAGCTTCAGGAAAATGGAAAGAGACTTGCTTTTTTTGTAGGTATCGTTGCCTCTTTTTTCTACAGCGTAGGAGAAGTGTTACGTAAATACGGAACGTCAATAACACCAAATCCACCAATTGGTGCTGCTATAGGTTCACTGGCTGCGCTAATTTTCTTGCCTTTTTACAAATCAAATAGAATCAATAATTTTAGAATAAACAGATTCTTCTATCTGGCAGGTCTTTCAACTTCTATAGCACTATTACTTGTCTTTGTGTCATATGCAACAGCTCCTTTAATAGTAGCTCTTCCCTTAATAAACACTTCCCCTGTTTTTACACTATGTTTAGGTTATCTCGTTGCTAGACATAGTGAAAAATTAGGTTTAAGAATTATAGTGGGTATTCTGATGGTTATGACTGGTGTGATTTTCATAGTCATTAACCAAATTTTGCTTAACGTATGAGCGGCGAGTATAGACGGATATCGCTAAATTGTTCATTAAGTTAGACAGTCTTTGTAGGGAGTCTAGTTGTTATATGGGAACGGTTTCACGAACTATATATTGAAAGAACAAAAATCTCTTCGATTTATGAGTAGAGAACAGAGTATGGTGAGATTTTCTAAAACAGCAGTGTTCTTAAAGAAAAATTAAAATAACGCTGGGAATGTATAAAAACGTATGGGTATTACGTATGACGTTTACCAACCAATTTATATCCCAAGGGTTGTTGGTACTGCTAGGTATCTTGACGATCTAAAGCTAGCTGGCTTACATCACGTAGTTATAGTGAGAAGCCCATATCCACATGCCACGATCAAACACATTGATGCAACGGAAGCGTATGCCGTTAAGGGTGTTAAGGCGGTAGTTACCGGCTCGGAGTTAAAAAGGGAATGCGGCTCGCTTCATGTCTTGGTTGAAGCTGCACCGCCAAATTCTAAGATACCCGCAAAGTATCCCTTGGCATGGGAAAAAATCACGTACCAGGGTGAGGCTGTGGCAGCGGTAGTAGCTGAAGACCTTTATGCAGCCAGGGATGCTGCCGATTTGGTCGAGGTCAAGTATGAGCCCTTGCCGCCCGTTTTAGACCCAATTATGGCCATGAGTGATTCTTCACCTATAATACATCCGGAGCTTGGGACGAACGTGGCCTTTCGGTGGGTTCATAAAACAGGTGAGTTGGATAAGGCTCTCAGAGACAGCAGCGTGGTCGTAAGTGATAGGTTCAGGGTTCAGCGGGTGGCTGGGGTGGCCATGGAGCCGCGTGGAGCTGTTGGTGTATATGATAGAGCGACCGAGCAGTTAACTATTTGGTCTACAACCCATAGGCCGCATGCCTTAAAGACATCAATAGCCGAAGTACTCAGCCATCCAGAGAACAAGATTAGGGTGATCGTCCCGTATGTTGGCGGTAGCTTCGGTAGCAAAACCAACACATATCCAGAAGAGGTGCTTGTTGCGTATCTAGCCAAGAAGCTTGATATTCCGGTCAAGTGGGTTGCTACTAGAAGCGAGGACTTCATATCGGCCACCCATGGCCGAGATATTTTTGCTGATGTTACAGCAGGCTTTGACAACACAGGTAAGCTTCTAGGTCTGAAATGCAGGATAATAGCTGACATGGGTGCATATTGGCACCGGTTCGCCCATGCCGCCCCTATAAATGTGGGTAAACTGTTATCTGGTTGCTATAAAATAAACAATTTTGAAGCCGAGGTTATCGGCGTATACACAAACAAGATGGCCACACATGTTTACAGAGGGACTGGGAGACCAGAAGCCGCATACATTATAGAGAGGATTATGGACAGGGCTGCAAGACGCCTAAACATAGATCAGGCGGAGATAAGGAGAATTAACTTTGTTAAAAGGAACGAATTCCCCTACAGGAATCCAGCCGGCTTTGTTTACGACAGTGGCGACTATGAGGCTACATTTAACAAGGCCATACAGTTGTCTGATTATACTCAACTAAAGATGGAACAGGAAAGGTTAAGAAGACAAGGAAAACTGATTGGTTTAGGTATAATAAGTTACGTGGAGGTATGTTCTGTCGCAGGTGGGTGGGAATACGCAGAGGTTAGGGTTGAACCAACTGGTAAGATAACCCTGCTTTCCGGGATTTCACCTCACGGGCAGTCTACAGACGTAGTGCTGAAGAAAATAGTGGCGGAGGAGTTAGGTGTGGACCCTGTGGAGGTTGAAGTAGTGACGGGGGACACGGCAATAATACCGTATGGCTGGGGTAGCATTGCCGCCAGGTCACTTATGGCAGGAGGTTCTTCGGCCCTGCGTGCGGCCAGGGCTTTAAAAGAGAAGCTGTTAGATGCAGCTGCAGTTTTGCTTGAAACCAGTAAACAAGACCTAGAGTTTGGTGCAGGAAAAGTGTATGTGAAGGACTCGCCAGATATATTTCTAACCATAGCACAGATAGCTAAGGAGGTATATGCCCACCATGGAATTTCAAGCAGGGCTCAGGGTATTTCATCAAGCTTGAATGCCTCCGACTTCTACCATGTTGAGCCGAGCTTTCCGTACGGAGCACACGTATGCATGGTTGAGGTAGACCCTGAAACCGGGGGCTTCACGATACTGAAGTATGTAGCAGTTGACGACTGCGGAAGAATAATGAGTAGACCTTTGGTAGAAGGGCAGATAGTTGGAGGCATAGCAACTGGTTTGGCACAGGTGTGGCTCGAGGAAATATACTACAACCAAGAAGGTATAAACATAACATCTGAGCTCACTAGTTATACCTTACCAACCGCAATAGAAGTTCCGGAGTTAATTACAGATTTTACGGAAGTTCCTTCTAGAAATGCTTTAGGGGTTAAGGGGGCTGGTGAGTCGGGTGTTGTGGGGGCTATGGCGGCGCTTGCAAACGCAATAGAGGACGCGTTATCGCCGCTAGGTATAGAGCTGAACTACCTACCTTACACGTTTGAAAAAATTTGGAGAGCTGTACGAAATAGGTCCCTGAAACATTCTACAGTTGTTTGAAAAGTTCTTCAGCATTCCGATACATAATGGATTCAAGCTCATCTGCCTGTATGCCCAGCTCCCTTAGGATTGAAGGGTATGCAGCTAGCCTGCTTATGCCTCCGTCGGGGCCGTAGGGGTAGTCTGTCGCAAAAAGCATTCTACTAGAGCCGAAGACCTCGTAGGCACATTTAACGGCATGTTTGTTTCCTCCAACGGCTGTATCGAAATAAAATGAATTTATAATTTTCTCAGCTATTTTTTCAACGCCCTTCACTTGTGATATCTGGTCAGGTCTGGTAAAAGTCATTGATGGAGAGTAGGACTCCGCTATTCGCCCAATGAAAAAAGGTACCATCCCACCTGCATGATGTGCTACTATTTTTATCCCATCCAAATTCTCCATCATTCCCGATAATACAAGTCGTAGAAGGATAAGGGTTGTCTCGAAGGGCCAGCCAACCACATGCGATAGGTCGTACTCGTCTTCGTAGCTTCTGCATGAGGTCTGGTATGGGTCGGTTGGATGGATGTAAACAACTGCGTTTAATTCCTTCGCTGTTTTCCAGAACAGCTCAAACCTGTCGATAGGTTTTCCTCCTATGTTCGTCAAGACCATGAACCCCTTTAACCCAAGCTCCTTCACAGCCCTACGCATCTCGTCCACCCCACCATACTCAAGAGAGTTGAGCGGAGGAGTCGCAAGACATACAATCCTCTCTTGTGTTTTCTCAACAATTTCAGCCATGCCGTCGTTGAGAGCCCTGCAGAGACGTATCTCCTCATCGGGTGTTAAAAGGAAACGGTTGGGGTCCAGCCTGTTATGAACACCAGCCACCTGCCAGGCGACACCGTACCTATCCATATCATCCAGCCTTTTACCTAAATCGACGAAATGAGGCCACCTTCCTGCCAGACCCGCGATAACCTCACCAGCTTTTTTTACCTTCCCATTACCGCTCTGTAAAAGTAGTTCTAGGAATCTTTTAGAACATACATGTGTATACGCATCCACGAACATGCCATGGATATTGAACCCTACTATAAAAATTTTTATTTCCTGCAACGCCGCGGCTTGCTTTACGATTGCAAATAAAGATGCTTTGCTAACTGTTTTCCTGTTGTTGCAAAATGTAAGACTGACTGGTTTAGAAACTGAGCTCATTCCTAGGACGTAAGGTTTAATAATAGAGAAAGGGTTTATAATAGGAGTATGCTGTCCATCAATAACCTTTCAAAGAAGTTCGGCGGGATAATCGCCTTAAATAACTTATCTTTTTCAGTAGAAATTGGCGAAATACTTGGAGTTATAGGTCCCAATGGTTCTGGGAAAACAACTTTAATCAACATAATCAGTGGAATCTACAAACCAAGCTCCGGTAAAATTTTTTTCGAGAAAAAGGATATCCAGCATCTTAAAACATGGGAAAGAACTAGACTTGGTATTGTTAGAAGTTTCCAAATCCCATCCATTTTCAAAGAATTCACGGTTCGTGAGAACTTGGCGTTTCCCCTCTGTTTTTCAAAAGGATACAGTAAATCTAAGGCTTTGGAGATGGCTGATAAAGTAATTGACGAGCAGCAACTGCCTAAAGAGAAGAAGGGGTCTGAGCTTACTCTTTTCGAGGAAAGAATGGTGGAGGTATTGAGAGCGTTGCTGTTGAAACCTAAACTTTTGCTTGTCGACGAGATTCTTTCTGGACTTACTGCTCAGGAGGCTGAAAGATTAAGCAAGATAATTGTTGAAAATTCCTCAAATGCCAACTTTTCAGTTATCTGGGTTGAGCATAGGGTTAAGGAATTAACTAGATACGTTCATAGACTCATGGTTCTAAATTTTGGTAACAAGCTTGCCGAAGGCAAGCCTGAAGAGGTCGTTCGACAGAGTGATGTTATTGAAGCATACTTGGGGGGTGCTGTGTTATCTTAACCTTGAAAGATGTAAGTGCAGGATATGGTTCAATCCCTGTCTTAAAGAACATATTCATGACTGTTTCAAAATCCAGCATAACGGGAATAATAGGACCTAACGGTAGTGGGAAAACAACATTAATCAAAACGATAACAGGTATAAACAGAGTTTGGACCGGAAAAATTGTTTTTAATAATTTTGAAATACAAAACAAAAATCCGCATGAAATATCCAGATTGGGAATAGCACTCGCTCCTGAAGGGAGACGAATTTTCACAAAATTGACGGTCATTGAAAATCTTTTAATCGGCTCCTATATGGTTAAGGATAAAGAACGTATACAGGATAAACTTGAATGGGTTTTTCAGCTTTTTCCAATACTTAAGGAGAGAAGATACCAAGAAGCTGGAACTCTAAGCGGAGGGGAGCAACAGATGCTTAATATTGCTCGGGCGCTGATGAGCAACCCTCAGCTACTTATTCTGGATGAACCATCCCTAGGGCTTGCTCCAATAATAACAAAACAACTTTTCACAGTTATAGATAAACTTAGGGATGAGGGATTAACGATATTACTAAGCGAGCAAAACGCTGCAGTGACGTTTAATGTTTCAGACTATGTTTATGTTCTTGAACATGGTGTGATAGTGAGGGAAGGTAGTGCGGATACGCTTAAAAAAGACAGTTTAGTTAGGCAGGCTTATCTTGGAGTTTGACAGGTAGCAATATTCGTTTGAGAATAGATTTATTCACAAAACCTACGATCCCCTCCCTGTATGCTAGGCCGAAAAACACCATAATCACACCAGCTATAAGAATGTTTAATTCAGCATAAAGAAACCTTATGTATTCATGTATCACTAGGTAAACCGCGCCTCCAATGAAGGGGCCCGGTAATGTGTTAATACCGCCGATTACTGATATTATTATGGCTTCGATAGACCACATGATAGAGAAAGCTGTGTAGGGATCTGTGTATTTAACGTAGAGCATGTATAAAATCCCTGCAAAGGCAGCTATTAAATTGCTGATGGTTAAAGCAATGATCTTATAAAGTGAGATGTTTAACCCTAGAACTCCTGCGAGTAGTTCTGAGTGTTTAACACCACGCGTACCAAACCCTAATTTGCCATTTGAGACAATGTATGTTGCAAGAAAGATGAAGGTTAAGGCGAAAATTGATACAACATAGAGCTCTTTTACGGGGATTTGTATGTTGGGTATACCATAACCTTGAGAGCCACCTAAACCGTAGGCGTTGAGCATTATCAGCAAAGCACCCTCGGCGAACATCCAGCTACCTATTGTGAAGGAAAGACCTTTAAGCCTTATAAGTAGAGAGGACACTACGAATGAGAGGAGTAAACTAATTAAAAGACTTGCAACAGCTGCGAATACTACATTGTTGGTTAAGTTGATGAAAAGAGCGGTTGAATAGGCGGCGACACCGAAGTAGAGCTGAAGTCCTAGCGACACCATTCCTGTCAGTGTGTAAAGGTAGTTCCAAGAAATGGCTGCTAATAGCAGATACGCATAGACCATAGCGTAGTGGAAGAACAAAGATTTCGCATCCAGAATAAAATACGGTGGGAAAGCCAGTAGTGCTGTGATGAAAACTAAATATGAAATTGTTCTGATCGACACCATGTTCATACCTCACGGTATTTGAGTGTCAGAGAAAGTATTATTACGATTACAGCGGCAATATCTTTAACAGAAACAGATATTAATGTTCCTATGATGTTCTCTGTGAATGCGAGCATTAACGCCATAAGAAACAAAGTCTGTAATTTTGTTGTTTTACCTACGAATAGTGTGAGGGCGAATGCTTTACCCAGAATCAAAGCCCAATCACCTATCGTTCCACCAAAGGAGCGCATATAAAAGAAGCCTGCAACACCGCTTATAGCGCTAACTACAGCTATTGATAGTAGCAGATGTGTACTTGGATTGACACCCATAAGGCTGGTTGTTTCCCTGTCCTCTATTAGGGCTCTGAGGGTTATGCCAAACATTGTTCGCTTGATGAGTAGCTGGAACAAGATGATTATCGATACGCTAAAAACAAAAGTCTCCAATAATGCTGTTGAAAATTTTAAACCCGCTATGTCTATAGATAGCGGTACAGTCAGACCGGTAACAGACTTGTCTATTGTTATCGTTTGAGGAGGCTGGTAAATGCTAACCAAGCCTTCGATAATATAGGATATACCGAGTGTGACAAGTAGGGTGGTGAAGTGAATATCGCTGACCCTTTTAACAGGGCCTTCATACAGTGCGGAGCCTACTAAAGTCATTATCCCCACAGATATTACTAAGGCTAGGACTGGATGAACACCTGCTGATATCAGCCAAAATGAAATGTAACCGGCCAGTAATATTTTGATGCCATGTGTGAAGTCAAGAATACCCATTAGAACAAATATTAGCGAAAGCCCTATTGTGATTATGGTGTAGAGTCCAGCAAGCATTAGGGAGTTTACGACCAGTTGTGAAACAAGGTCGAGCATGTCTAATTAAAATATAAAATTTGTTTTATGGCCTGTAGGGTATCGGGTCAACCGTCGGCAGTGTTATTCCTAGTCCGGGATAGGTCTTTGGAGCAATGAGCCTGTAATCGCCATTTTGGAATTGCACTAGATAGATAACGCGTATTGGATTGACGCCGTCAGGTCCAAACTTTACAGGACCGATGAAGTAACCATCTGTATTTGCTATTGCGTCCCTTATCTTAACCGGGTCAAGAGTGCCTGCCCTTTCTATGGCATCGGCTAGCACAAGAACAGCTTCAGCTCCTGATGTTGCCACAGCTGCCTCAGGCCATGGGAGTTTACGCTTAATTCTTTCATATATGTAATTGAACATTTCTTTGTCTGTCTGCGGTAATGGTGATGGTAGGTCGTGTGCGTGGGCAAACACTGTCTCTAACAGGCTCCCCAGCTCGTTTCTAACGGCAATGAGGTCTCCGAAGTATCCGCCATATATTGCTTTGGGGGTGAGCCCCAACTCTCTTAGCTGTCTGATGAATTTGATGTTTCCAGCAGCTGATGCCTGGAAGAAGACAATAAGGTCTGGATTACGTGTTTTCATTGATGTTAAAAGAACAGAGAAGTCCAGCTGGCCCGCAGGGAACTTTTCTTGGAAAACCACATCATACCCCTCTTTTTTCGCGAGGTTAGCTAAGGCCTCACAGACAGAGGTAGAATATGCGTCATCAGAATATGCTATTGCAATTGTTTTTACAGGGATCTTGTCTGCAATCTCTTTAAACCAATTTAATGTTATTTCGGCCTCTTTTGAACCTCTAATATAGGGGTTGAATATGAACTTAAACCCTTGGTTGTAGATCGCATCCGACCATGCGGCGGTTGCCACAGTCGGTATTTTGTTTTCTTCCGCAACAGGAGCCATAACTGAAGTGAGGAGACTACTATAAGGAGCGATTATAGCTACGACATTGTCCACCTTGATGAGCCTTTCGGCTACCGATTTAGCTCTGGCGGTTTCTGTTCTATCATCATATAGAACAAGTCTTAACGGTATCCGTTTGTCAAACTCTTTCACATACACACCTCCCTTGACCTCGTTGATGTAGTCAATGGCGGCAAGGATGCCGACTAAAGTATGGCTTCCTGCTTCGGCCAGGCCGCCGCTAAGAGGCTGGGAAGTACCTATTACTATTTCTTTAGGAACTGTTCTCTGTTGCCCAAAAAAGGGTGTATCAGTAAAAGCAATTAACCCCGCCAATGCTACCGCTATAGCAACTACCACTACAACAGCTATCAATAGGCTACGTTTCATGTGACATAAGGGGTTCAGCTTGTATATAAACTTTTTCTTCGACCACGCGATTTCATAGTCTATGACGAGCTAAATTGTTTCTTTGAGTTTTCTAATTCGTATCTGAATACCCTATCATGCCTATTAAGGTTTGCTCGTAAAAACTCCCAAAATGACATATATAGTGATGAGTTTTAGAAGAATATAATGCCCTTTGTTAACAATGCATCTGCTTCTTCCGCTTGATTAAGAAAAATTAGGATGAGATTTGAGAGGAGAAGACCGAGGAATTAAATCGTAATACTTCAATAAAGCCTTAAATCTTCGCACCATATAGGTGGGATTGGGATGATGAATGTAAATGACTGGCATTTAAAGGAGAGGGTCGGTAGGTTAGTAAGGGGTGAAGGAAGATATCTAGACGACATAAAAATGAGTAAAATGTTGTATTGCAGCCTAGTCAACAGCCCCTACTCCCATGCCATAATAAAATCTGTTGATGTATCAAAAGCCTGGAAAATTCCAGGTGTAAAATATGTGCTTACAGGTAAAATGTTGACTAAGCTCATGAACCCATTACCAGCCTTGGCAGACTTTTCAGAAACGATGCTCTGGCGAAACCCCTCAACTTACCCGCTTGCAGTAGATAGGGTAAGATTTTACGGCGAACCGGTTGCCGCTGTTGTGGCGGAGGACCGGTACTCCGCACAAGATGCATGTGATAATATAGAAGTTAGTTATCAGCCTTTACAGCCGGTTGTCACTATTGATGATGCGTTGAAACCAGACGCGCCGTTACTATATCCTGATTGGGGTTCGAACATACAGGCTGTCTTCAAATATAAAAGTGGAAATGTTGAAAACGCCTTCGCCAACGCAGATAAAATTGTAGAGTTTGAATTTAGGGAGGCTAGACAATCAGGCTTTCCTCTAGAACCCCGCGGCGTGATAGCTTACTACGATAAATATCAAGATACTTACATCGTTTATAGCTCAACACAATCTCCCACCATAGGTAGATGGGTTATCGCAAAATCACTAAACGTTCCGGAAGGTTGTGTTAAAGTTTTCGCCCCCGATGTCGGCGGCGGGTTCGGTAATAAAGTAAACTTTACACTGGACATACTTGCCTGCGTTCTGTCTAAACAGTGTAACAGCCCCGTAAAATTAGTCGAGAACAGAAATCAGAATATAATAATGGGGCCTCATCAAAGAGACGTTTACTGGAAGGTTAAGGCTGCCGTATCAAACACCGGAATAATACATGCATTAAAAGCTACACTCTATGTAGACTTGGGTGTCGAAGGCAACGTTCGCGGCGTGGGTGCACCATCAATCGTTCCGGCAGCTCTATCATGTGTAGGTGCCTACAAGATTGGCGCAGTCGATGTAGAGGCTAATGGAGTTGTTACAAATAAGTCATTCTACGACGCCTACAGAGGCTACGGTAAAGATAAAGGAGCCAAGATGATAGAGAGGTTGATGGATGTAGTCGCACGAAAAATCGGTCTATCCCCTGAAGAAATCCGCATGAGAAACTTTATACAACCTTCTGAATTCCCGTACACCCAAATCACTGGCTATATTTATGACAGCGGCAATTATCCACAACTTCTCAAGAAAGCAGCAGAATTGATAAAAATCGAAGAATGGAGGAGAAAGAAGGCCGAATATAGAGCCAAGGGACGGTACATTGGAATAGGAATCTCACTTATATTAGAACCCGCGGGTGGAGCAATAGCAAACACAATTTACACAGGCTACGAAAGTGTGAGAGCCAGAATATCCGAAGACGGCTCTGTTGAAGTATACAGCGGATGGACGGATACTGGTCAGGGCTCGGTAGCGACAATGGCGCAGATAACTTCCGAGACACTTGGTGTAAGACTAGAGGATGTAAAAATTTACACGGGCTCAAGCGATTACATGGGTAGTGGTCCTTGGGCCAGCAGAGGCGCTGTTTACAGTGCTAGCGCTGTAGTGAAGGCAATAAAATCACTCAAGGAGAAGTTGATGAAAATAGGGGCTTATCTCTTTGAATGTAGAGCTGAAGACATAGAGATATCTGACAGCCAAATATATGTAAAAGATAATCCGGGTAAAAAAATCACATTAAAACAACTCTGTCACATGCTTTACTTTAAAGGTCAGCAAAGAGTGCTTAACACTGAGCTTATGAAAGAGGGCGTTGTCCCGTTAGACGTAACTGTAACTTGGTTCAGCCCAATAACTGCAGAGAAAAAAGTTACTTATACAACGGTTTCCGCATCGGCTGACGCATGTGTTGTCGAAGTAGACCCTGAAACCGGTCGTGTAAACATAATTGAGTATGTATCCGTACATGACTGTGGTAAAATAATTAATCATGAAATAGTGGAGGGACAGGTATATGGCGGGTTGGCTCAGGCTATTGGTTCCGCTTTATATGAAGAAGTGGTATACGATAAAAATGGCGTTGCATTGACAAGCTCTTTCATGGACTACCATATTCCCAGTAGTTTAGAAATGAACTTTCCCATAAAAACCGACTATATGGAATCCCCCTCACCTTTCACGGAGCTTGGTTCGAAGGGTGTTGGCGAAGCGCCTGCGTACTCAGGAACCGTTACAGTTGCGAATGCTGTGGAAGACGCGCTTGAATCATTTAACGTAACTGTTGACTCGGTTCCCATAACACCCTGGAAAGTTTTGTCGTGGGTAAAATAGCTGCTATTATGTGATTATTTTTTCATCCTCAATGATTTTCACAGAGTCAACGTATACTGTGACATTACGTATACTTCCGTCCCCATGTATTTTGCTGATGATTCTACCGCCTGGGTAAACTCCCTTATTACTTCCTACACCTAGATGGACGGTTCCCAGTCTACCTTTTTCCTCCATCGTTCCTAAACGTGCCTTATGACTGGCCCCTATCCCAAGCTCTCCGATCACATAGGCATTTTCGTCCGCCGACTCCAAAGTCCTTATAAACTCTCGGGCATCATTTCCCCCTTTAACCTCCACTATGCGTCCTCTATGAACAATCCATTCAACTGGCTCGCTGACAGCCAGCTCAGCACCCCACCTCATTAATATACCATCTATAACAGCTCTTCCTTCGGTTAACTCCTCAACGGGTGCCCAGTTAAGCTCGCCCCACAAGGGTATCGGCATGGCTGCTTGGATGGCAGCCCGCTTCATTATTGGCATAACGGGAAGACATTGACGTCCCTCTATACACAATCTTATATCAGTTCCATTATTCGATGTTACCCGCACCCATTTCGCATCCTTCATTTTATTCATTATCTTATAGCAGTTGTCCATGATTTTCTCTATGTCGCCCATAGTTAAGTCCCAAGACCCCAGCCCCTCATCAATTTGATACACTGAACAGCTTTCAGATTGTTTTAAAAAATAATGTATTTTATGTGAAAACCTTTGAGAAAACTGTTGACTTGTCAAAAGTATGGTTATGTTCGAGGCTTTGATAAGTTCTTTGAAATGTTCAGGCGGCTCTACATATCTACCTGCGAGAACTGGAGCGACGTATGGGGATATATCCACCAATAGAACTTCAGCACCCCTAGCTCTTGACAAAGCCGCTATAACCTCCGCTTCTACACGCCGCATACTGTCGGTTACTACCGTACATTTTTCACCTGTTTTTACACCTATACACTTATCTACAATAATTTCACCCTCGGATATCATTGTTGAAATCGACATGTTGAGTTTTTTAAACCACAAATATATAAATGTTTCGCGAATCAGTTTTAGGATAAAACCATCCCAAAAACAATTAGTTACGACCTTAAAAATTTAACTTAATATAGTGTCACAATGATTTGTGTAGAATGTGTTACAGGCTGTTGTCAACGGTGTTGTAAACGGTGGTCTATTAGCTCTCATGACTTTAGGTCTATCGCTGATAATAAACACATCAAGAATACCGAACTTTGCACACGGAGGCTTCTTCACATGGAGCGCATTCATTACATATAACTTAATTACAGTTTACCAAATCGACATGGCTGCAGCTGTCATTCTGTCTGTTTTGTCAATTACAGCGATAGGTATCGCTGTCGAAAGAACGATATTCAGATTTTTACGGGGAGCAAGGGAGGAAACTATTTTTGTTGCCGCAACAGGTCTTCTTATTGCTTTTACAAACGGGGCCTTAATACTTTGGGGGGATTGGCCTAGAGTTATACCTAATCCCTTAAGCAATACAGTAATAGACGTGTTTGGGGGTGTTTCGCTTACAATTTTTAGATTAATAATGCTAGGGACTGTGGCAGCAACGGTAATCGTTGTCAGCATCTTCTTAAAATATACTAAAATGGGTAAAGCTATACGCGCTGTCTACCAAGATGCAACTTTTTCCAGATTAGTTGGCATCGATTCCGACAGAATTATCTTATTAACATTTGCTATAGGTACATTCATGGCTGGCTTAGCCGGTTCGCTGGCAGGCTTGGAATTTGCTATAAGTTTCGATATGGGTATACCTATAACAATTAAAGCTTTCCTATTAGTCATTATAGGCGGGACCGGAAATCTATTAGGAACTGTTATAGCTGCCATCGTGTTTGGTGTGGTTGACAGCTTAACTATCACCTATATAACGTCCATTTATAACAACGCTGTCGTTTTCACCGTCATGATGTTGATTTTGCTAATTAGACCCCATGGAATATTTGGGAGAGAGGTTAGACGGAGTTGAAACTTAAATATATCATAATCGGGGTAGTAATGTTATTAACGGCTTTTTTCCCTTTTTTTACACCCAACAACTATTATCTACACCTAATAATCATGATAATGATCTACTCTGTATCTGCTGCAGGTCTCAATCTGATGATGGGTTATCTGGGCTTGCTACCGTTGTCTGTGGCCGCATTTGCTGGAATAGGGGCATTCACGTCAGCTAATTTAATGATTAGGTATAACACACCTTTTTTAATAGCACTTTTAGCAGCCGTCTTATTGGCCGCTGTAGTAGCAGCATCCATTGCTGTACCGTTGCTTAGAACACGAGGAATTTTTTACGTTATTGGTACAATGTTTTTTCAGCTTATTACCTACGAACTGTTTCTAAACCTTGTCGAGATAACGGGGGGAAGCATTGGACTGCGAGGCGTTCCCAAACCCGAGTTGTTTGGTTATAGTTTTTCGTCTATTCTAGAATTATACTATTTTATCCTTTTAATGACTGTTGCAACCCATTCTACTATTTATTTAATAGTAAAGTCGGATTTTGGACGCTCATTGTTGGCAATTAAAGAAAACGAGGTTAAAGCAATATCACTCGGCTTAAATCCCTACACACACAAACTTTTTTCCTTCTCCATTTCGATGGCTATAGCGGCTATATCAGGTGCTCTCCTTGCACACTATCTGTCACATATAAGTGCTGAAAACTTTTCTCTATTACAGTCGATTGATGTGTTTCTAATGGTAACAATAGGAGGGCCGGGGACATTCTACGGGCCCATCGCAGGTGCGGTTATATGGACAATTGTTATGGAGGTGCTTCTTTCATTCAGGGGTTTAAGAGAGCTTTTGTATGGAGTTGTGCTTGTAATTCTTATGCTAATAATCCCTAAGGGTGCTATAGGTTTTCCTATGATGAACATGCGAAAGATGTTGAGAACTTTGCCAATAAGAAAATTTGTTTCCGCTATATTTAAATAAGTCGGCTTTCTAATAAACTACAGTTAAGTGGAATTTCTGGTCCAATTAAACTTAAATTTAAGAAACAAACGTTAATTAACGATGGAGATACTTAATGTTCTAAATATAAACAAAAGCTTTGGTGGTATAAAGGCAGTTAACAATCTTTCGTTCGCCGTAGAACAGAATACTATAACAGGTTTAATAGGCCCTAACGGTGCTGGTAAAACCGTAACTTTTGATATAATCACTGGGTTTACAAAACCCGATAGTGGAAAAGTACTCTTCAAAAAACAAGATATTACAAATAAACAACCCTTTGAGATAGCTAGAATGGGTATCGGACGCTCTTTTCAATTAGTTAAGCTCTTCCCACAAATGAGGGTCTTAGATGTTTTACTTTTCTCTTCACAAAATAAGCTACTCCAGCATGAGTTCAGGCTCTCTCCAAAAAGTGGCAGATTCAAGGCAATAGAGAATATACTTACAAGTCTTAACATAGAGAATTTAAGAGATAAAATTTGTGGAGAGCTAAGCTATGGTGAACAGAAACTCGTAGAAGTAGCTTCCCTGCTGGTTATGCAGCCTACTCCTGAAATTCTCTTGTTTGATGAACCTACATCGGGGCTTTCTGAATCCGAAATAAATAATATTATTAACATTTTCCAAAAACTTCGTGAAAGAAACTTTACATTTTTAATCATAGAACATAACATGTCCTTCATAATGAATATCTGTGATAAGATAATTGTTTTGAATTATGGTTCTAAGATTGCTGAGGGAAAACCTCAAGAAATTAAACAGAAAAAAGAGGTTTTGGAAGCGTATTTAGGGGAGAGTGAAAATGCTTAAGGTTGAAAACATCTCCACAGGTTATGGTTCTCTGCAAGTGCTACGAGATGTTTCGCTAGATGTAGGAAAAGCTGAAATAGTTTGTTTACTTGGTCCAAACGGTGCAGGTAAGTCTACTTTGTTTAACACTTTAGCAGGCGTATTAAACGCATGGAAAGGAAGAATTATTTTAAACGGACATGACATCACGCGTCTCACACCTGATAAACGTGTAAAAAGAGGATTATCTCTAGTTCCGCAAGGAAGGTCAATTTTCCCTCTTTTTACTGTACGGGAGAATCTCGAGATAGGCGGATTCACAACATCAAATATTGAAGACACGTTGGAATACGTAACTTCACTATTCCCTTTTTTGAAGTCTAGGATGGATCAGAGGGCAGGAACTTTGAGTGGGGGCGAGCAAAAAATGCTTGAAATAGCGCGTGCCTTGATGGCGAAGCCATTTTTGCTTCTCCTAGATGAACCGTCGTTAGGGCTGGCTCCAAAGGTTGTTGACACACTGTTCAATGCTATTAAAAGGTTATGCGACGAAAGAGAGCTTTCTATACTAATTGCTGAGCAAAACGTTTACAAGGCACTAAAGATAAGCTCAAGAGCCTATGTTATGAATTTAGGGCGGATTGTAAAACACTTTAACGAAGTATCTGGTATAGACATCGTAAGTGTAGCAAGGCTATATTTTGAATGAGTTAAATCGTAAGTTAGAGACCCAACTTGAGGTCTATGACTCCCGCATACTCTTATACTATTACCCAAATCTCAAAAATAAGCTTAGACCTTTAACGTTTTCGTATGTTAGCAAGAAGAAAGTATATATATTACGGAGAATTAGAGATGCTTATGAAAAGAGAAACATGTGCTATGTCTAAGACTGTGGCTTTGATTGTAGCTGTGGTTGTTTTGGTAGCCGCGGTGGGTGTTGCGATAAGTCTCCCACAAATCACCAGTATATTCCAAGGTCCCCGACAACTGGAGGAAGTCACATTCATGCTTGACTGGATAATTTACGGTAAACACGCAATGTACTATCCCTCGATTGAGCTTGGACTCTATGAGAAATACGGTCTGAAGGTTAAAATGGTCAGGGGATATGGTTCAGGTGATACGATTCAGAAGATAGACGCTAAACAGGCTGAGTTTGGGTTTGCTGATTTAGGGTCTCTGGTTATTCTGCGTTCAAAGGGTGCAAAAGTTGTGATGGTTGGGATGATACACCATCTAATGCCGCATACTATAGCTTATGTTAAGGGTCGAGGTATAACCACACCCAAAGACCTAGAGGGAAAGACCATATCGACACCGACAGGTAACGCTGTGTGGGTATTGTTCCCTGTCTTCGCAAAAGCAGTTGGAATAGACGCCAGCAAAGTCTCGTATGTACCTGCAGATGTAGCGGTTTCGAGAGCTGCCCTCCTCGCCGGAACCGTCGACATGGTAGGCATATTCTGGGGTGAGAGGGGAGCTTTGGACAAGGAGGCGAAAAAACTGAACCTTGAAATAGGGTATTTCAGGTATTCCGACTATGGGCTGCAACTCTACTCCAACGGAATCATAGTGCATGAGGATACTTTGAAAGAGAAGCCTGACCTAGTCGAAAGGTTCCTCAAGGCTCTCTATGAGGGAGTGGACTGGGCTCTGAAGAACCCTGAAAAAACGTTGGACATATACATGAAGTATAACCCTGAACAGGATAGGGAGGCTGCTGCAGCAGAATGGAAATATGGAGGTATAGATATATTTGGCGACGTACCTAATAAAGCGAAAACACCGCTTCAACTTGCATGGATGGACCCGGAGAAGGTCCGCTACACTGTTGAGGTAATAAGCCAATACTACCAGCTCGACAGACCAGTATCTCCGGATGAAATATACACCAACAGATTCACAGAAAAACCTGCGGGGTAAAATCCGCAAAAATATTTTTTTTAAAACCGTCACCCTAAGTTGAGGAAATTTTATACTTCAATAACATGTTCATAGCGGAAAAGGAACGCTGTCCTTCGGGAAATTGTTAATCAGTTCCTAAGTAGCACTTTGTTAGGGTCTAGGCTCCTAAGTATCTCAAGTTCCTTACTGCTCGGCTGTTCAACTGTCTCGATATTTCTTGGAATTATTGGCTGAAAGTCCATGTTCTTGAGAACATCATCAATATCTACACCTTCATAAACTGCCTCAAGCCGGATTTTTTTACTCTCTTCATCGAATCCCATTATGGCTAGGTTTGTGACAATTTTATAAGGTCGACCAAAAATAAGACCTGACCGTTGCCTAGAGTTGTACCCTGTCAAAAACCCTGGGCTTGTTATAAAATCAACCTTCTTGACGAATCGGCGTTTTTCGAGAAATGTTGAAATAATTGTTTTCGTGCATGTCGACGCTATGTCGTTTGCTCCACCGCTTCCCGGAAACCTTACAGATGGGCTAGCGAAGTCACCAATTACTGAAGTGTTTATGTTTCCATACATATCTATCTGCGCTGCGCCAAGGATTCCGTAGTCTATGTATCCACGTTGGAGATAAAAGAAAACTTCATCGATGCTTGGAAGCATCAAAGATTTTCTGGCAGCCCTAACTTCGTTTGTGGACAAAGGCAGCATAGTGGGTTTTAGCTGCGGTGCAACTATTCCCCCCTCAAATATGATGGTTATGTTAGGTGCGTGAAGCTTCTGAGCTAAGGCTGCTGCAAGCATGGGCAACCCAACCCCCACAAAAAACGTTTTACGGTCTTCAATTAATCTTGCAGTCATGACCGTTAAAATCTCGGACCTAGTAAGATTATTATACATAAATCCAATCATCTTTAACTCCTATTTATATATGTTGTCCACATAAATATACATGTTTAAATAACGGCTAGAAAAAAGCGTTATTCGTATGGAAATAAAGGAAAGAGTTCTAGACTATATTGAAAAAAACAAAACAGTTATAATTAACTTCTTGAGGAAACTCGTGTCATTCCAAAGTATTACAGGGAATGAAGGGGATATACAAAGTTTTATAGCTGACTATCTTAAAAGTGAGCTTAATCTAAGCGTTGACGTCTGGGAGCCAGATATAAACGAGTTAAAGAACCATCCCGGTTTCGTCCCTGTGCAGCAAGGATATGAAAAACGGCCTAATGTGGTTGGTGTATACCGTGGGGCCGGTGGCGGACGTAGCTTGTTGTTCAACGGACACGTAGATGTTATTCCTCCTGGTGACGAAAAAAATTGGCGGCACGCTCCCTGGTCAGGTTTTGTTGATGGGGAGAAGATATACGGCCGTGGCGCATCCGACATGAAGGCTGGGCTTGCTGCATATACTATGGCCATGAAGGCAGTTTTGGACTCTGGTGCAAAACTGAAAGGCGACGTTATTCTCGAATACGTAGTGGATGAGGAGCTCAGCGGAAACGGTACACTGGCTGCAATACTCAGGGGATATAGAGCAGACGCCGGAATAAGCGCCGAAACCAGCAGTTTAAAGATACAGCCTGCATGCATTGGCAGAATTTGGTTCGAGATAGATGTTTACGGAAAGCCGGCTGGGATTCAGAGAAAATGGGAAGGTATTAATGCAATAAATCTAGGGTACAAGCTTGTTAAAGCTGTAGACAATTTTGAAAAAATAAGGATGAAAGAAGTACGTCACAGTCTTTTCCCAAACATACGTGAAGCAATTCCATGCCTTGTCGGGGTCTTCTCAGCAGGTTCCTACCCCAGCTCGTTCCCCGATTTTTGTGTGTTGAGGGGAAGCATGGCTACAGTGCCGGGCGAAGACTCGGAAGAGGTGAAGAAACAGTTCAGAGAGCACATAGAAACATTCTCCAAAACAGACCCATGGCTACGGCATCATCCACCCATAGTCAGATTTACTGGCTATTTTGCCGAGCCTTCTGAAATATCAGTAAACCATCCCATAGTTGACGCTGTGTGCAAGTCGTTTACTCAGGTGACAGGGATGGAGCCAATAATAAGCGGTAGGCTGGGGGCTACAGATGCTCGCTTTCTAAATAAGTACGGTAATACGCCGACGGTGATATTTGGCCCCGGATTGACAGAACAAATGCATGCCGTTAATGAATATGTAAACGTTAAAGATTTGATAACGGCTACTAAGGTGATGGCGTTAACGATTTTGGATTGGTGTGGTTATGTATGAGCGGTATAAAGTTCGGAGTAGCCTTACAGAACTACACAGCTTCCGACGAGCGTATAAGTCCAAGTGAATTGATTAAAACCGCGATAATCGCTGAGGAGTTGGGGTTTAACTCGGTATGGGTCTGGGACCACTTGATTCTGGGTAGCAAACGTTTTTACCCCATATATGAGTCTTTAATTGTTTTATCAGCCGTTGCTTCACACACGCAAAGGGTAAGGCTTGGGACTGGAGTTTACCTACTGTCGTTGCGCAATCCACTTGTTGTCGCCAAACAGGTAGCCACCATCGACCATCTGAGTAATGGTAGGATGCTGTTTGGTGTTGCGTCTGGGTGGTATGAACGTGAGTTTAAAGCATGTGGTATTGATTTTAGAAAACGTGGAGAGTTGTTGGAACAAAAAATATTGATCTTGAAGAAGTTGTGGACGGAGGAGGTGGTGGTTGGAAAAATCGAGGAATACGAGTTTGCTAATGTGCGGCTTGAACCTAAGCCAATACAGAAACCTCATCCACCAATATTCATGGGTGGCTATGTTGATAAGGTGTTACGTAGGGTTGCGAAATTGTCCGATGGATGGGTTTCCTACTTCTATAAACCTACAAGTTTTGAAACGAGTTGGAAAAAAATCTGCAACTATTGTCAGATTTATGGGAAGGATGTCTCATCGTTTGGGAATTGTGACATGGTTCCTGCACTAGTAAGCACAAGCAGGGAGGATGGGCTTGAGCTTGTCAAGGGCTATGTTCATCGTTACTGTGATCTGCCTCCATGGAGTGAAGCTTCAGTTGAAAGTTCAATAACGGGCAGTCCTAAAGAGTGTGTAGAGTATGTGGAGAGATACATTGATGCAGGCGTTAAAGAACTTGTTTTAATACCTGCGTTCAGTAATATATCGGAGATAAAAAATAGGATAAAAGAGCTGGGTGATAAAATAGTGGCGTCGTTTTAGCCTAAACCATATTGTAAATCTGTCACTCCAACGGTTCCTCAGCTGCCGCGTTTCTTCCCGCAATTCTTCCGAAAGCTAAACATTCAGCTATGTTGCCAGCACTCTGGTAAATTATCCCCCAGAGAGAACCGAGCTCGCCCGCGCTGTAAAGTCTCTTTATGGGTTTCCCGGAAACATGGATTACTTGACCTTTTTCATTCCTCTTAGGACCTCCTTGTGTGTTCAGTATGCAGGGCCATAGCTTTATAGCATAATAAGGAGGCTTATTGATAGGCATAAGGTCCTGACTGCTTCTGCCGAAGTCTTCGTCAGATTTTTTCATACAATATCTGTTGTATTTCTCTACAGTCGCTGCTAGCTGCTCTGGGTTCAGTCCAATTTTTATCGCCAGTTCTTCTACGTTTGGCGC
>Ga0197143_1001150_pt1 | contig 23492 bp, 26 predicted proteins | sample GBS70_MetaG_FD_148603 | JGI IMG/M metagenome (GOLD analysis project Ga0197143, IMG submission 148603) | Sediment microbial communities from Great Boiling Springs, Gerlach, Nevada, United States - GBS 70_MetaG | ecosystem: Environmental > Aquatic > Thermal springs > Hot (42-90C) > Sediment...
TGCAGGATACGGCGGAGAGCGTGGAGCAATTATGAGCAGTTGTCCTGCTGTGCCAAAGCCGATTGGAAGCGCAAGCTCATGGACTGCCCATGTTTGAAAAAGTGGAAAGCCCTGCTGAGCGGCATTGCCTATTGCTTTGAAGATAGTTTTGGGTTATAATTTAACCACCATAGATTGGATTGGGAGGTTAGGTAAGCATGGTTAGAAAGACGGATTTCCGCAAAGTGAGAGAATTCGTCTGGGAAATCCCCAAAACTTTTAGGTCGGACATGCGCGTTCCGGCCAGGATATATGCCGATGATGAACTCCTGGAGGCTGCTTTCAGGGATAAATCCATTGAGCAGCTCATAAACACCACGACCTTGCCAGGAGTGGTTGGCTATACCCTCGCCATGCCCGATATCCACGAAGGGTACGGCCCCCCAATAGGCGGAGTCATAGCCACCGAAAGGCCTTCCGGCATAATCTCCCCTGGGGCTACGGGATACGATATAAACTGCGGTGTTCGCCTTTTGGCCTCTAACATAATGGCTGAAGAGATAAAGCCTCACTTGGAAACCCTGGTAAGGGCTCTCTTCCACAATGTCCCCAGCGGAGTCGGCAAGGGGGGAGATGTAAGGCTTAGCGATGCGGAGATGGACAAAGTCCTTAGGGAAGGGGCTGCTTGGGCTGTAAAGCAGGGCTTTGGCTCCAAAGAGGACCTTGAGCATACCGAAGAAGGCGGCTCCATGCCTGGGGCCGATCCCTCCAAAGTAAGCCGCAGGGCTAAAGAAAGAGGGCGAGATCAGCTCGGAACACTCGGCTCCGGAAACCACTTCATTGAAGTAGCTGTGGTGGATGAGATTTACGATGAGGAAGTAGCCAAGGCTTTTGGCCTATTTGAGGGGCAATTGGCTGTTTGGATCCACTCCGGTTCAAGGGGTTTGGGCCACCAAGTTTGCTCTGACTACGTGGAAAGCTTCCAGGAGGCAGTGCGGAAGTACGGGATAAAGTTGCCCGATAGGGAACTGGTGAGTGCCCCATTTGATACCCCTGAAGGGCAGGCCTACTTTGGAGCAATGGTAGCTGCTGCCAACTATGCGTGGGCTAACCGCCAAATCCTGGCCCACAGGGTGCGCAAGGTCTTTGAGCAAGTACTGGCAGGCAAAGTTAAGGACACCTCCCTTCGCCAAGTCTACGACGTCGCCCACAACATTGTCAAGCTGGAAGAGCACGTAGTTGGGGGCAGGACTGTAAAGGTTCTGGTGCACAGGAAGGGGGCCACGAGGGCCTTTGGCCCTGGTCATCCGGCCGTCCCTGAGGCCTATCGCAAAGTAGGCCAGCCTGTCCTTATCCCAGGCGATATGGGTACCGCTTCCTACGTTTTAGTAGGAACCCAGAGGGCAATGGAGGAGACCTTCGGCACTACGGCTCATGGCGCTGGCAGGGTCATGAGCAGAGCCCAGGCTAAGAAGCAGATTAGAGGCCGGGAATTGATTGAGAGGCTCAGGGCCGAAGGCATAATTGTAATGGGCGGGAGCATGGAAGGCCTGGCTGAGGAATCCCCGGATGCCTACAAGGATGTAGATAAAGTCGTGCACGTAGTCCACTCGGCTGGGATTTCCCGCAAGGTGGCGAGATTACGTCCGTTGGGAGTTATCAAAGGATAAAAACTTCCCCGGGCATGTCTTACAAAAGCAGGTAAATCCCCAGCTCTTTAGCATCTTCGCTAAGGAGGGGAAATGAATGTCTTTGAAGAACTCAAGTGGCGCGGGATGATTTATGACTCAACCCCTGGGGTTGAAGAAGTCCTCGCTTCCCAAAAGGTTGCTGGTTACATCGGCTTTGACCCGACTGCCCCCAGCCTTCAGATAGGTAACCTTTTTGCCATCATGGCCCTTGTGCATTTGCAGCGCTACGGCCATACGCCAATCGTGGTTGTAGGCGGAGGGACTGCGCTTATAGGTGACCCCAGCGGGAAGGACAAAGAGCGCCCCCTTTTGGCTAAAGAGGAAATAGAAGCCCACAAACAGCGCTTCAGAGAGCAATTTAAGCGCTTCCTTGATTTTGAAACCAAATCTAACCCCGCAATCATGGTAGATAACGCCGAGTGGCTTGTGCCTTTGAACCTGATTGACTTTCTGCGCGACATCGGTAAACATTTTACGGTAAACTACATGCTTACCAAGGAATCCGTTCGCCGGCGGCTGGAGCAGGAAGAGGGCATTTCCTATTCTGAATTCAGCTACATGCTGCTCCAAGCTTACGATTTCTTAGTCCTATACGACCGCTACAAGTGCGTTTTGCAGATGGGCGGAAGCGACCAATGGGGTAACATAACCGCTGGAATTGAATTAATCCGGAGATTGAGGGGAGCCAAAGCTTATGGGCTTGTCCTGCCCCTAATAACCACCGCTTCAGGGGTCAAGTTCGGCAAGACCGAGGCAGGCACAATTTGGCTTGACCCAACGCTTACTTCCCCTTACAAGTTTTACCAGTTCTGGTTCAACACTGACGATCGGGATGTAATACGCTACCTCAAATTCTTCACTCTCCTCCCGCGGGAAAAGATTGAGGAGCTGGAACAGGAAGTGGCTTCTTCTCCGGAAAAGAGGGAAGCCCAAAGGACCCTCGCCCGCGAAGTAACCCGCATGGTCCACGGAGAAACAGCCCTTTCCAGGGCGGAAAGAGCTTCCAGAATCCTGTTCGGTGAAGAGATTGAAGACGTTACAGCTCAGGAAATAGAGGAAATTTTCGGGGATGTGCCTTCCACCGAAGTGGAAAAGGATGAATTAACAGGCGAAGGCGTGCTCATAACCGAACTCTTAGTCAAATGCGGCCTGGCTTCTTCCCGAAGCGATGGACGCAGGCTAATCCAAGGCGGAGGAATCTACCTCAACAATGTGCGGGTAGCAGATATTGAGCAAAAAGTGAACATAGAGCAGGCTATTGAAGGCAAGTTCTTAGTGCTCAGGAAAGGGCGCAAAGATTACCACCTGGTTAGAATCGTCCACTAACAGGTCTCAGGGGGTAACTTGAACAGATCAAACCGTTTTGACCTTGGCGTGTTTGCCAGAGCCGGAAGTTTTACTCTATTTGCGGCAAGTTTGACCCCCGTTGGCTTAAGTTAAAGGCCTTTCCATCCAGCTCGGATCCCAGCGCTCATCCAGGAGGGTGACCTTCGCTTCCTTAACCCCTGGCACCGAACTTGCAATCATCCGGACTTGTTCCACGAGGTAAGAAGCGAGAGGACAGAAAGGGGCGGTAAGAACCATCTTAACTTCTACATCCCCTTCCTCACCGATGTTAATTTGCCTTATCATCCCCAGAGTCACTACATCCATGCCGATTTCGGGGTCAATCACCTGCCGAAGGGCATCCTTTATTTGCTTTTCTGTCACTTGAGCCATTTTTCCCCCTTTGTCTAAGAAGTTTGATGGGCAATTTCGTAAGCAATGCTCAAAGCCCCGGTAGGGCACGCTTCTTCACAGGGGTAGAAGAACTCAAGTCCCCCATAGCAGACGATGGAAAAAGAACAATCGGAGGGGCAATTAAAGTGGACCCCCTCTTCATCAAGGCTGATGGCCTCGCAAGGGCATGCCTTTGCGCACATCCCGCATCTTATGCATAAGCTCCGGTCCACTTCTCTATGAATCATCCTCCGTCCTCGCCACATGTTCAACCTAAATTTTACCCCTCCCGTGCTTAGCTGTCAGGGATAAAAGTCTCATTAACCGGCTTCCAGGGAAAATTCCTGGTAATCAAACCAGAAGCCAGTGCGATTTAGGTAATCGTATTCCGCTCGCAGGAGGGCCAGGTGGCCTCTCTCCTGCTCTAACAGGAACCTGTATACTCGGCGCGCTTCCTCCGAGGAGCTTTTGTCAAGTTGCTCCGCGTAGAATCTTATGGAAGCTTCCTCTATCTCCATCCCTTTGCGGAGGATTTCTTGGTGTTGCTTGGGGACTTCAACCTTCCCCCTCTCTTCGGGTGTTGGGAATATGTAGTCGGGGGTTTTGCCCACAGGCAAGGTAGGGGCAGAAGGCCATTCCCTTTTCTCCAGCAAGGATTGACGGACGGAGCGGAAAAGGAGCAGATGCTTTTGTTCATCCTTAGCGAGGTTGAGGAACATCTTTTGTGCTGCTTCATCTCCTACCCTTTCAGCCGCTTCGGTGTAAAAGTTTATGCCCTCCTCTTCAATTTTTATGGCCATTTCTATAGCTTCAAGAGCTTCCATCGCCTCCATTAAAGTCCTCCTCCATTTGGGCTATTTCCAAAAGCTTGTTCCGATTTAGTATAACGATTTGTCCACCCTGGCGAGCTATAAGGCCCTGGGATGCGAATTCTCGCAAAATCCTACCTACAATCTCCCTTACTGTACCGATTTGGGAAGCTACTTCCGCCTGTGTCCATTGTTTGTTTTGGCCTTTGAATTCAGATTGCTGGATGAGGAAGCGAGCTAAGCGGGTCCGCACAGTGTGAAGGGCTATTTCCTCCACCATTATGGTCAGACGGCGGGTTATATCCGCAAGCTCTTTCAATAAATTTAGGGCAAGATGCTGGTCTTTTGCCACTATTTGCCGGAACTCTTCGGAAAGCACGGCGTAAAGGGCGACATCTGTAAGGGCATCAGTGGTAACGGTGTAATTGTTGCCGCTTACCGCCGAAGGAAGGTCTACTATTCGGCCAGGGCCTGTGTAATAGAGGATTAACTCCTTACCTTCAGGTGAAAGGCGACGAGCTCTGACTATACCCCGGGCTACTATGTAAACGAAGCGGGCTTCTTCCCCTTGTAGGGTTACAATGCTTCCGGCTTGAACAGGTTTTTCAATCATAGCCGAAGCCAATTCTTGAAGGGTTTTCTCTTCAAGCCCTGATAGGATGGGAAAAGGGCGGATTTTTTCCACAGCTACAGCCATAGCATCTCAGGTCCCTATGCGCCATTCAATCCTCCCTCCCCGCCGGAGCGTGGGTTGGGGGATTTCTTCTGGATAGCCCATTACAATGAGGCCTATCAGTTCTTTGTCTTTCAAGCCGAGGTGAGAGTAAATGCTTTCCTTCACAGCCTGGAGGCCTGAAGTGAACCAGCGAGTCCCGATTCCTTCATCCCAGGCCGCCAGCATAAGGTTCTGGACAGCTGCAGCCACCGATAGAGCATAATCCAGGTCTTCGCTGATCGGTCTATCAGAGAAAGCAAGGACAAGGATAGGGGCTTGGTCCAAAGCTTGAAGGAACCATTTAGTAGCCCAAGCTTTAAATAAAGGCGAAGCTTGGGCAGAAGCCAAGATGCGGGTGAATTCAGCTTGAAGCATAATTGAGAAGTCTTTCTTGCTTTTCCCGCCTAATACTACGAAATACCAGTTTTGCAAGTCAAGCTTTGAGGGGGCCCAGAGGGCAGCAGAGAGTATTTTTTCCAGGGTTTCTTTAGGTATAGGGTCAGGTTTGAAGCGGGTTATGCTGCGCCTTGAGATTATAGCTTCGTAGACCTCCATTCAAAACCTCCGATGAGAATTGCCTAAGTTTTTATCTGCAGAGTGGCGGGCTTTCGCCGTTCAAAGTTTTAGGGTAAGCTCTACCTGAATTATACCGAAAGAGTGCTAAAGGGGCAAAGTTTGAGATTAATTTGCCCTCCAGCGTTTGCTGAGGGCTACGCCCTGAGGGATTTGCCAAAGCCTTGCATTCCACTCGCAAGCAAGCTTTACTCCCTCCCCATTTGCGAGGTAAGTTATAGAAGGTTGCCCGCCCCTGTTTGCCGAGGGTTTACTAAGGTCTTTGGTTTCAAGCGTTGGCGGGTTTGAGCTCCGTTGAGATCTCTAACCATTTGGAGGAGATTACTTCGGCAGCTTGCGCCGCTTCGCAATGATATCCAGGGAGCAGAAAGGTTAAGGGGAGCGAGATTTGCTTTCGTGGATGTTTTTTATAACGAAAGCATCTTGCCCGCCAGCAGGAAGACGGGTGAGGTCCTGCCATCGGTAAATACCTATCTCCAGCTTATCCCAAGCACCAGGGATATATAACACACGCTCATCCCGGTAAACGCGGCCTGGAACCCAAGAGGAAGTCCCCATTTTCGTAAGCCAGAAAGGAGGACCATCGTTCTGGGCTATCCTATGCCCTTTATCATCCAGGACGTGGATGAAGACTGAGTAATCTTCAGGGATTGCGCTTAGGGCTTGCCAGTAAAGGGTAAGGCACAATGGTTTACCGGGCTTAAGGTCGTAACCTTTGAGGGCAATTATCCCGCCAAAATGGACTTCAGCAGGCCGTTCTGGCGAAAGGTCACCTGCACCGGTTGGTTCGTAAGGGCATCGCTCAGGCAAGGTGAGCCTGCAGAGAAGGGCTGAGCTACGCCTGAAAGCCGCAACCTGGACCAAGGTATCCCCATGTAAAAGCACGATGGGGCCACTGGCTTTGAAATCTTTGACCTTCCAATCTTCCCCAGCTGAAACTTTCAAGGCTACTACAAAATATCGGCCGAGGTCCCAGGGTATGGTGTCCACTTTTACGGTCTCGCCAACCTTCCACTTATGGGGAGGGTACCAAATTAGCGTTGGCAGCGGATGAAAGGGGGTTCCAGCAAACGGCTCCCCGCCCTCATTTAAAATGGAGAGCTTGATTTCAAGGCCTTCGGGCAGTGGGGTTAGGGGTTGCCAATAAGTCCGCACAAACAGAAGCTTGCCCTCTTTGTATCGGACTAAATCCAAACCTTTGAAAAGCAATTTGCCTTCAAAATTAACTTCAACGGGGTAAGAGGGTTGATGGTCTACTACTCGGGCAAAGTCAAAGAATTCATCCGGAAGTTCCCTTTGGCCCTCGCCTTTGCGGAGCAAGATGTAGCCATCGGAAGCCTTTACTATCCCAAATCCGCTTTCCATTAGCTCAAGGAACTTTTTGTGGAAATCAACGGGGTGCATGTCCGTTATGGAAGTGACGTCCAGCAAGACGTAATCGGCGTTCCCGACGGAAGGCAAAGGGTAAAGCTCAAGCCTGTTGGAGAAGTGAGGATAGAGGCCGACGGTGGTGGCAAGCGGGGCACTCTGCGGAACCAGGGAAGCGAATTGCGGAAGCAGGCGATAGTGTGGGGAGATGGATGGCAGGGGAAAGTTCCAAGCCAGGGGAGTGAAACCTCGGAAGAAGTGGAGGGCTAAGGATACGGCAATCATCCAAGCTGACAACACCAGGCGAGCTTTACCCTTCAGCTTAGCTACCCCCAAGATGGCCGATAGGATTAGAAAGGGGAGGAAAATAGCAGAGTAGTGCTGTTCCCCGGAGTAAGTAGGCGGGTAATTGCTCAGGATGTTGAGGAGAAAGAAAGGGGCAGACCAAATTAGGATTTCGGGGGCTAAGAGGGAGAGGAAGCCGGTGTGGGCCAGGAGGAAAGCAGCATACCCTGGGCTTCGGGACAGGATGAGGCCGATGGCTTCTTTTAGGCCTTGAAAATGCCGATAGCGGGCAACGTAAAGGTAATTTTCCCCAAAGGTTTGCTTGGCATAGTGGGGTATGATGAAGCCGAAAGCGCAGACAGCATAGATTAGGCCCAAAGCCATGAGGAAGATTCCCATCCGCCTGGACCATCCAAAGAAAGAGTGTGCCCCGAGAAGGAAAGCCAGGTAGAACATGTCCTCCCGCGCTGACATCGCCAGGATGGCGAAAGTCAAGAAAGGGAAGGATTGGCGGCGGAGGGCAAAGTAGCAAGCGAAGAGGAATAAAGGCACGGCTAAAGGGGCTGTGTGGAAATCAGCTAAGTTTGCGGCTTGAAGGGCAGGGGAAAGAAGGTAAGCCAGAGGGAAGACCAAGGCTAAAAAGTCGTTTTTGAGGATGTCTCGGGCTATGAGGAAGATAGGGACCGCTCCTAAGACAAGGATAACGGTTTGAACAACGAGGAGGGCTTCGGCTTTGTCCCATATCAGCAGGAAGGGGGCGAGTAGAAGGATTATGGGCTCAAAGTGGTAAGCTAAGGCCGAGCTTTCAGTTTGGTGAAATGGTCGGCCGTGGGCGGTGGACCAGACGGCTTGGTGGTTGATTCCCAGGTCAAGCTTAGCCGTTTGGAAGGACCAGTGTCTGGCGAGGGATAAATAGCTAAAGGTTAAAACGTAGAGGGTTATCAAGAGGGAGAGGATTAGGATAGGGAGGGTTTTTCTCATCCTACCCACCCCACCGCAAAAGCGATGGCCATAGCTCGGGAATGGGCCAAACTTATGCTCCATCCCTTTATCCCAAGCTCCTGAGCTTTAGCCAGCGCTTTCCCGTGAAGCCTTAAGTAAGGTTTCCCTGAGTCATCTCCCAAGATTTCCACTTCCCTCCAGCTTATGGGACCTACGCCCGTTCCGAGGGCTTTGGCTACTGCCTCTTTGGCGGCAAATCGTGCTGCCAAGCAGGAAATTTGGCCATTACAAAGCCTTAGTTCTTCCGGGGTGAAAACTTTGGCTTTAAACCTTTCGCCCCAACGCCGGCAAGCTCTTTCCACCCGCTCTATCTCTACTAAATCAACTCCCACCAGAAACGCCTGCTCCGTCAAATCCCCTCCCTATCCCCCGGTATATGAAGCCCAAAGCTTTCATCTTTTCGGGGTCGTAGATATTGCGCCCGTCTATGAGGATGGGCTTACGCATCAGGTTCTTTATGCGCTCCATGTCAAGCTGCTTAAATTCGTTCCATTCAGTGACCAGGATGAGGGCATCAGCCCCTTCGGCCACTTGGTATGGGTCTTCTTTGAATTCTACCCCGTTAAGGATAGCTTTAGCGTTCTCCATGGCAGCGGGGTCATAGGCTTTAACCTTGGCCCCTTCGTGCTGGAGCATGTGGATTATCTCTACTGAGGGGGCTTCGCGCATATCATCGGTGTTGGGCTTGAAGGCGAGGCCAAGGATTCCGATGACTTTGTTCCGGAGGCTTCCTCCCAGGAGGTTTCGGAGCTTGTGGACGAGCCTGCGGCGCTGGTCCTGGTTTATTTCAATGACGGAGCGAAGCAGTTGGGGATGGCAACCGTGGGTGGCAGCCATGTAGGCCAAGGCCCTTACGTCTTTGGGGAAGCAGCTTCCACCCCAGCCGATCCCTGCACCCAAAAATTCGGGGCCTATCCGGTGGTCAAGCCCCATCCCCCAAGCCACGACCTTTACATCAGCACCGAGGGCCTCGCAGATGTTGGCGATTTCGTTAATGAAGGAGATTTTAGTGGCGAGGAAGGCGTTGGAAGCGTATTTTATCATCTCGGCCGTGCGTAAATCAGTTATGATTACTGGCGCTTGGAGGGGAGCATAAAGTTCGGCTACTTTTTCTGCAGCTTCTCGGCTGGTTGAGCCTAAGACTATGCGGTCGGGGTTCATGAAGTCGTGGACAGCGGAGCCTTCACGCAAAAATTCAGGGTTGGAGACGACCCAGAAGGGGATGGAAGGGTTGGCCATATTCTCCCGGATTATTTCCGCTACAAAGTCCCCGGTTCCGATTGGGACAGTGCTTTTGTTTACGATTATCACTGGGTGGTCAAGGTGTTTGGCTATTTCTTTGGCCGCAGCCTCTACGTAGGAGAGGTCGGCTTCCCCTTCACTGCCTTCTGGGGTATTGACGGCGATGAAGATGAACTGGGCGTTTTTGAGGGCTTCGGCATAGGAAGTAGTGAAGAAGATGCGACCGGCTTTGAGGTTACGGCGGACTATTTCTTCAAGGCCTGGCTCAAAGAAAGGGACTTTACCCTTTTTAAGGCTTTCAATTTTGGCCTCGTTCACATCTACGCACCATACTCTGTTACCAAGGTCGGCAAAGCAAGCCCCAGTAACGAGGCCGACGTATCCCGCTCCGATGACCACAATTTCCCTCATTGTTTCCCCTCCTACATTCTCAGCCTTGGGTCAAGGGCGTCCCTGAGGCCATCCCCCAGGAGGTTGAACCCCAGGACGCTTAGCATTATAGCAAGGCCGGGGAATATGACAACATGAGGGGCAGTAAAGACCGAGCCTCTTCCTTGGCCAAGCATTGCTCCCCATTCAGGCGTAGGGGGTTGAGCGCCGAGGCCCAGGAAGCTCAAGCCAGCGGCATCAAGGATAGCTGTGGCTATTCCAAGAGTCCCTTGGACTATGATTGGGGTAAGGCAGTTAGGCATTATGTGACGGAAAAGGATGCGGCTTGAGGAGCACCCTATGGCCCTGGCGGCTAAGGTGTAATCCATCTCCTTGGCGGCCAGAACCGAGGCTCTGACAATCCTGGCATAAGCGGGGATTGAGACGAAGGCAATGGCATAGAGCATGTTCAAAAGGCCAGGCCCGAGGATAGCCACTATGGCTATGGCCAAAAGGAGGCTTGGGAAGGCCAGCATTATGTCCATAATCCGCATGATTACGTTATCAATCCATCCCCCAGCATATCCTGAGACCGCCCCTATTAACGTACCAGCAATTATGGCCAGGGAAACGGAGGCTACTCCAACGTAAAGGGACACCCTCGCTCCGTAAATCACCCGGCTTAAAAGGTCCCTCCCCACCTCGTCCAAGCCGAAGGGGTGTTCCCAAGAAGGGGGTTCCCGACGCCTCGTAATATCTTGAGCGATGGGGTCATAGGGAGCAATCCAAGGGGCGAATATTGCGCAGAAGACGAAGAGTCCCAAAATAACCATGCCAATTATTGCCAATTTATTGCGGAAGAGCCGCCTTAAGGCATCCCGGAAAAGCGTTGTTTGAGCTGGCAACCTCTCTTCCACTTGCTCTACCTCCTTATTCGTACCTTATGCGGGGGTCAAGGTAGGCGTAAGAAATGTCCACTGCCAAGTTTATGAAGACAAAAAGCACGGCAATTACCAAAACGCTTCCCTGGACCGCAGGGTAATCTCTGGCCAAGATGCGGTCCACCACAAGTCTTCCCATCCCTGGCCAGGAAAATATAGTTTCGGTGAGGATTGCGCCGGCCAGAAGGTAACCAAGCTCAAGGCCTATGACTGTTATCACGGGGAGGAAAGCATTTTTGAGGGCGTGTCGGAAGATTACGGCCCTCTCCCTCAGCCCTTTAGCTCTGGCTGTCCGGATGTAATCTTGGTGCAGGACTTCCAGAAGGCTGGAGCGGGTCATTCTGGCGATTATGGACATTGGTATAGTGCCAAGGGCCAGGGAAGGTAAAATTAGGTGCTTGATGCAGTCCACCAAGGCCACCCAATTCCCAGTCACTAGGCTATTGAGGATGTAGAAGTTGGACAAGAAATTCAGCAGCCACATTACTTTCTCGCCCACCGGCCCGGTTAAGTGTATGTTGTACACTTCGGGTATGGTGGGCAACGGGATGCCGGGAGTTATGCGCCCGGAGGGGGGAAGCCACTTGAGCTTGAAGCCGAAGATGTACATGAGTATAAGGCCGAGCCAGAAGACAGGCATTGATACGCCGATGAGGGCCCCCACCATGGTAACGAGGTCAAAAAGGGAATTGTGGTAATAAGCAGCGATTATCCCTGCAGTTATCCCGAAGAGGCAGGCAATGAACATCGCTCCCAAGGTTAATTCCACTGTGGCCGGGAGCCTTTGAGCCAGCTCTGTGGTTACAAGTTCATTGGTGCGGATAGCCCTTCCCAGGTCGCCTCGGACTATCCTACCCAAGTAGCGGATGTACTGGATGGGTAAAGGGTCATCAAGGCCCATCCTCTTGCGGAACTCGGCCACTTGCTCAGCAGTGGCATGCTCCCCTAACATAACCCTGGCTGGGTCGCCAGGGATGAAGCGCAAAAGGGAAAAAGTTACAATGGATATGCCGATGAGGACGGGTATAAGCATCACTAAGCGTTGAGCTATGTAACGTATCATAGCTCCTTCCCCCTAACAAAAAGCCTGCAGCGGAGGGCGAGTTTCCCCCCACTGCAGGCTATATTCCCACTACCCTCCGGCCTTACTCTCCCTTGAAGCCACCGAAGAAGTAAGCCCAGTAGAAGAAGTCACCGGTATGACCCTTGTGGTAGGGGTTATCCTTGTCCCACCAGCGCTCAAAGTTGAAGATGACGGCATCAGCATTGAAGTCGGTGCCATCGTGGAACTTCACACCCTTGCGCAAGTAGAAGGTCCACTCCAGGCCGTCGGGAGAGACTTCCCACCGCTCGGCAAGGCCGGGGACTACTTCGGTAGTTCCAGGCTTGAAGGTCACCAGTTGCTCAAATACTTGCTTGCAGACCCAGAAGGATTCGCCGTCGGTTTCGTCGGCGCAGTCCAAGCCAACCGAGTCCCCGCTGCGAGCGTAGATGAGGGTGTCCTTGCCCGGAGCTTCCACCAGCCAGAGGGCCTCATTGCTGAAGGGATCGGGGTAGATGCCCGTCCACTCCTTCCTGTAGGCGGTGGCAGAGCTGTTGTGGACAATCGGAATGGCGATGGCCTTTTCAAAGATGAATTTATTGGCTTCATCGTAAATCTTCTGGCGCTCTACAGGGTCAAGGGTTGAGGCTCCCTTGTCCAGCAAGCTCAGGAGCTCGGGGAAGTCATTGGGATCACCGAAGCTCATGTCGGCGCCCTTCCCGAAGAAGACGTCAAGGAAGTTGGTGGCATCGGCGTAGTCGGCCATCCACCCCAGCATGAAGAGGTCGGCCTCTCCGGCAGCCACCTTGTCCAGGTAGGTGCCCCAGTCGTATGTCACAATTTCGGCATCAATCCCTACTTCCCTGAGCTGGGCCTGGATTGCTTCACCGATTTTGTCTGGAACCGGATAGTAACCGCGGGAGACAGGCATCACCCACAAGGTGGTCTTGAAGCCATTGGGATAGCCGGCCTCAGCCAGAAGCTTCTTGGCCTTTTCGGGGTCATACTCAAAGGACGGCACATCCTTGGAGTGGCCGAAGATTCCGGGCGGGATGAACTGAGTGGCCACTTCCGCCGTGGGCGGGTAGAAGGATTCCACAATGGCTTTTTTGTTGATGGCGTAGCCTATGGCCTGACGGACACGGACATCATCAAAGGGCTTGCGGGCTCGGTTTATCCCCAGGTAGCCGATGTTGAACTTGGGCCGGAAGAAGACCTGGATGTTTGGATCCTTCTGGGCCACTGGGATATCATCGGGGGCCATATTGTCAATACCGTCCACGGTCCCGGCCTGGAGCTCAAGGAAGCGGGCGGTGGCCTCTTTTATGACCCTGAAGACAACCGTTTTGGTTTTGGCCTTCTCGCCCCAGTAGTCCTCAAAGCGCTCCAGGACGATCCGGTCTTCAGGCTTCCACTCCACGAACTTATAGGGGCCAGTGCCCACCGGGTTCTTGAAGAGGTCGCCGCCTCCACCGAACTTCTTCACGTTCTCAGGGCTGGCGATTCCGAAAGCGTTGAAGGCCATCTTCTGAAGGAAAGCCACGTCCATTCGGTTCAGGTAGAACTTAACGGTGTAGTCATCTATTTTCTCAATGTAGCGGAAGAGGCTCTTAGCTTCTGGATTCGGTGGAGGAACGGCAGGCTTCGGGGTTGGCGTTGGGGGCACGGGCGTGGGAGTGGGCGGGGCAGGTGTAGGGGTGGGAGGCACAGGCGTCGGTGTAGGGGTTGGGGTAGCACAGCTAGCCAGCATAGCTAAGGCCAGTGCCACCACCGTTGCAAAGCTTAGCAACCTGTAACCCTTCATTTTTACCTCCTTGGCTTTATTTTAAAGCGAGCTTTTGCCCGCTTTACTTTGCTCCGTACCACTTCTTCATTAGCTCGTCCAAGATGCCCTTCTCTTTTACGGCCTTAAGCCCCTTGTTGATGAGGTCCAGTAGTTCCTTGTTGCCTTTCTTGACCACGATGCCGTAGTATTCTTCGGTGAAGGGTTCGCCCACCCACTTAAGTTTATCCGGGTATTTGGCAACGAAGGCCATGGTCAAGGGGCTATCGGCCACTACGGCGTCAATGCGGCCTTCCAGCAGGTCCATGAAGGCGAGGTCAATAGTATCGTATTCTTTGAGCGTGGCCCCCTCAATTTTCTGGATTTCAAAGGCTCCGGTGGTGCCGATTTGAGCCCCAGCCACTTTGCCTTTGAGGTCGGCTGGGCCTTTTATGTCCTGATTTTCAATGCGGACGGCTATGAGCTGGCCAGCGTTAAAGTAGGGGTCGGAGAAATCGTATTTCTGTTTGCGCTCATCGGTTATAGTTACGGAGGAGATGATAGCGTCGTATTCTCCGGCTTCAAGGCCAGCGAAGATTCCATCCCAGGCCACGTTCTTGAATTCCACCTCCAGCCCCACCTCTTGAGCTATGGCCCTCATGAGGTCAATGTCAAAGCCTACGATTTCTTTGGTTTTCTCGTCTATGAACTCTGCTGGGGGCCAGGTGGCATCAGTTGCTACCACGATTTTCTTTGGGGCCGGTGTAGGTGTGGGTGGGACAGGCGTTGGGGTAGGCGTGGGGGCCGGCGTAGCGCAGGCTGCTAAGATAAGCATTAAAGCTATAAGGGGCAAAGCCCAGCGCTTAAAGCCTACCATTTTTGACCTCCTTAGAAAGGGTTAAAAATATTATAGCGCAAAAGGAAATGATAGGCAAATTGTCCGAGCACTTGGGTGTGTCCCAGTCGGCCTTTCCGCTTCCCTACGAAGGAGACATGGTTAAGCCCAGAATTCTTCGGCCCCTTTCTTATCGTACCTTTCCCATTCGCTGTATATGCACCCGCAGTACTGTTGGCGGTAGAGGTTGTGCTCGCGGGCAAGTTTTCCCCTTTCGGCCCATCCTCGGCGGAAGTTTTCAAAGAAGAATTCCACCCCTATCTCTTTACCGACTTTCTCCCCAATTTCTTTTATGGCCGCTTGGTCCTGGTAAGGGCTTATGAGAAGGGTTGTGGTGAAGAAGCCTATTCCCCTTTCCCTGGCCCTTATGGCCGTCCGCAGCAGTCTCATTTCATAGCAAACTTTGCACCTCTCTCGGAAACGCTCCCGACCGCATACAGCCCTAAGGAAGTTGACCATTTCGTATCCTGGCTCCTCTATCAAGGGTAGGTTTATTATGGAGGCGTAGCGGCGGAGGGTTTCCAGGCGAAGTTGGTGTTCGGAGTAGGGGTGAATGTTGGGATTGAACCAGAAGCCCGTGACTTCAAGCCCCAGCTCTCGGAGTCTGTTTATGGTGTAAGTGCTGCAAGGGGCACAGCAGATGTGGAGCAATATCTTAGCAGATTCAGTCGGCATCTTCTTCCTCCTCGGGAAAGATTATAAACTCAGGGGGTATGGGGCCGGAAAGGAAGATTTTAGGCGCGGTTTTGGTGAAAAAGATGCCGGCTCTGTAAGCTTCCCTCGCTTTTACGGTTAAGACCACCGGCTTTTCATCGTGGCGGCTTCCTACTTCAAGGGCTGTCTCTTTATCGGCTGAGAGGTGGACGTAACGGCGTTTTTGCGGTTTAAGGCCTTCTTTTTTGATGGCCGGTATGGCACGGCGGGATGTTCCGTGGTATAGGATTTCGGGGGGTTTAACGGGCTTGTATTTGAGGGGAATCTCAACGCTATGGCCATAGGCCGCTCGTATTTTATCCCCCACTACCTGGAAGCGTCCCTTGGGGTCGCCTGAGACCACTTGCATGAGGTGGTGTCTTTCAACCCATTCCCAGCCTGGGGTTAAGGCGATGGCTTTCGCCAGTTCTTCTATTGGGACGAATCCTTCTTCGTCCAAGGTTAGGCCGACTTTTTCTGGGTGGTGGCGTAGGATGTAGCTCATGAATCGGCTAAGTTTTATTCGGGCTCCTTTTCTCATATGCATTTTCCTCCGCAGTGGCTTTTTAGGCTAAGGGCTTCGCCCCTGGACCCTTATACCCCCTGTGGGGGATGGGGGGTCTATCCCTCGTTTGCTAAGGGTTTTAGACCCCGCTTGTGCGGGGGTTTGCAGGAGAGCCAATTCGCCACTTCCACCCCTGTGAGGCTTCGCTTTCACCAATTTACAGGTATCTTCCACTCGCGCCAGGTTCGGTCAATGCAAAGGATGTATTTGTTGCGCCGGCCGAAATCGTAAAGTCGCCACGTTATTTCCACATCCCTCCGACAATACTCTAAAAGCTCTTCTATCCGGCCCTGACGCCAAAGGCGAATGGCCATCATCCCATTACCGCTCTTCCCTTCCCCAAGGGTTGCCCAGGCCAGTTCGTCAAGGCTTACCCTGAAGCCAAGCTTCCTGTAGACTTCTTCCGAAATGTCTATCGTGGGTAAGGTCTCCAAGGCGAAAGTGGTATAAGGCTGGAGGACTTGGTAATCAAACCGGTAAAGGTTAAAGCCTACTACCGGGTTTCCCTTCTTCAGTTCCTCCACCAATTCGCTCACGTTCTTTTCAGTGAAAAACCGATAGAGGTTTTCGTCTTCGCTGTAAGTGACAGCCACCGAAAGGCCCAAACGATGGAGGTTGTGCCTACCTCCTACCTCTTGGATTGAACGCATGGTTTCCAGGTCAAAGACTATAGCCCCCAAGGCTTATACCTCCCCCGATTCTAAGGCCCTTTTGGCCAGTTCAAAGGCCTCTTCTCTGCTCCTTACTTCACCCTCAACTTGGGCTTCCTGGATTTTCCTCAGGAGTTTGCCGACGATAGGGCCAGGCTTGAGGCCCAAAGTTTCTATAAGCTCATTACCGCGCACTAAAGGGGTGGGGAAAAATTCCTCCCGGTGTTTGAAATAGGCTATAAGGAGTTCTTTTGCCACCCAAACCCGCTTTTCCCACCTTTCCGGGATTAAGTCCTCCATCCAGGTAGCAAGGTGGTCGGCAAGGGAAAGGAGGCAGGTTTCCACACCCCATTCGCCCACGTCTCTCCAGAAGCGGTGGATGGCTTTCTTGGTCAAAGGCCCTTCTTGAGCCAAGAGGGCCGGACGCATGTGGTTGGCTATAATTTTGTAAACCCCTTCTATTTCGCGGGAGGAGAAATGGAACCTCTCCATGATTGATTGGGCTATAAAAGCCCCCTCCCTCTCATGACCGTAGAAGTGGGTCCCTCGTTCATCAACGGTCAACGTGAAAGGTTTGCCAAGGTCATGGAACAAGGCCGCTAACTTTATGGTTACTAAGGACTTCCTTTCGCCCGAGATACGGCGCTCCAAATGCTGGTTAATGGCTCCTTTCAGCTCCTCAAGGTGTGTTACCAGTGTTTGCCCAGGTCCTTCCAGCCGGGGGTTGTTGAGTTCCAAAAGCAACCATTCCAATCGGGCGAGCGTCTCTATGGTGTGCCGATAGGCGTCCAGATGGTGGGGATGGCTTTGGTGAAGGCCTTTTAGGGGTTCAAGTTCAGGGAAAAGCACCTTGAGTATGCCAAGCTCGTCCATCAAAGCTACGTAACGGTGAGAATCGGACTCGGCCAAGGTTAGGGATATCTCGTCGCGGAGCCTTTCCCGCGAAACGATTATGAGGCGATGGGCGTGCTCGGCCATTTCCTTTAAAGTTTCCGGATCTATTGTGAAGCGGAGTTGGGCCGAGAAGCGGACAGCTCTGAGGATGCGGCAAGGGTCCTCTAAGAACGTTGAAGGGCAAAGGCGCCGGATTAGGCCAAGCTCCAGGTCGCGCTTCCCACCGTAAGGGTCAATGATAGGCAAGGGCTCTTTCCCCCAGTCCTCCAAGGGGACAGCCATAGCGTTTATGGTGAAATCCCTGTGGCTCAAATCCTCCAAGGTGTCTTTCCCTACCCTCCGGGCCAGGTCTATGTAAAAGTCCCGGAAGACAACGCGGGCAAATTCTCTCTTTTCATCCAAGAGGACAAAAGCTCCCCTGAAGCGGTCGGCTATTTCTCTGGCCAAGGAGATTGCGCCTTCGGGCACAACGAAGTCAAAATCCCTGCTTTCTTTGCCCATCAGCCGGTCCCTTACGCATCCTCCTACCAGGTAGGCCTCAGGGTGATTTTCGCGGATAAAGGCGATTATTCTCTCCAGAAGGTTCCTATTTCTCACGCCCTTTCTTCCTTAGCAAGGCTAACTCTTTCCCCTTGGCCAAGCCTGCTTCCAAAGCTTGGAGGTTCACTTCCTCTGTGCCTTTGGGCACTCTGGCTTTAACCGCCTCCTTAATCGCTTCTTCGGAGACGATTCCTGTAAGGCCAACGATGACGCCTAAGGCTAAGATGCTGGCCGTCACCCTTTTCCCAGTCACTTCCTCAGCCAAGGCAGTTATGGGCACTTGGATAGCTTCGGAGGAAGGGACCCGGCGGACGTGCACTGAGTCAACGATGAATAGCCCGTCTTTCTTGACTTCGTAGTAGAACTTGTCGCATGCTTCTTGACTCATGGCCAAAAGTACGTCGGCCTGGATGACTTTCGGGTAATCAATCTCCCCATCGGAAATCACCACTTCCGATGAGGAAGCTCCTCCCCTGGCTTCGGGCCCATAGGACTGGGTCTGGGCTACATTTTTCTGGTCCCTTACGGCCGCTTCAGCTAAGATTATACCTGCCAGGACGAGCCCCTGGCCTCCTTCGCCGGCAAGTTTTATCTCAAACCGTTCCATTATCTCCTCCTTCCGCCCTGAAGCGAGCCATGAGCTTTTCGTATTCCTCAACAAATTCTGGGGCCTCTTTGTCCAGGAATATACCCCTGCTTATCTTACCTTGCCTCTGTTCTGGTGGGAGTTTCTCATATTCGTGAAGTGGTACGGCTATTTCTTTAAGGGCTTGCATCATTTCCACCGGTGTGCGCATTTTGTTCATCCGGCCAAAATGGGTGTGGCAATAGCTTACGGCTTCTACTACCGCAAAGCCTTTTTTGAGGATGCCTTTTTCAATAAACCGGCTGAGCTCAATAGCATGGTAAACGGTGCTCCGGGCCACGAAGCTGGCTCCGGCGGCTATTGCTAACTCTGGGATGTTGAAGGGCGGCTCTAAGTTGCCGTAAGGGGTAGTAGCTGAGAAAGCACCCAAAGGCGTCGTAGGCCCTACTTGTCCCCCGGTCATCCCGTAGATGTTGTTGTTTATGATGATGGCCGTAAGGTCAATGTTGCGGCGGCAGCTGTGGATGAAGTGGTTCCCACCTATGGCTAAGCCATCCCCATCACCCATGACTACTATGACCTTGAGGTCGGGGCGAGCAAGCTTGAGGCCTGTGGCAAAGGTCAGAGCTCTACCATGGGTGGTATGCATCGTATTGAAGTCAAGGTAAACGGACATCCGGCCTGAGCACCCAATGCCGGATATCACCGCTACCTCGTCCTTGGATAAGCCAAGCCGATCGATGGCCCTTATGAGCGCTCCCATGACTATGCCTATTCCGCAGCCGGCACACCAGATGTTGGGAAATTTCTTCTTGGACCTAAGATATTTGTAGACTATTGGTTCCTCACGCTCCATGTTTCTCCTCTCAAAAGATTTTGGTAATTTCATCCTGGGGGAAAAGAGCCATGGGCTTCAATTCCCCGCCTTTGCGGATCCAGCGCCCATCCTCAAAGGGTAAAACCCGGCCTATGACTGAGCTTTTTATCCCCCGCTTGCGGAAAGCTTCCAAGAGGGTTTGGGTATGTTCGGGGGCCAGAGTGATGATGAGCGCTCCCGAGGCAATGGTCCCCATGGGGTCAAGCCCGAATTCCCGGCATAGTATTTGCCCCTCAGGCAGCACTTCTACAGCTTCCTCTTCTACCACGAACCCTACCTTTGAGGCTTCGGCTAATTCGTAAAGGCCCATAGCCAATCCACCCTCGGTTGGGTCGTGCATGGAATGGAGGGGTACAGTCTCTACCGCCAGCAAGGCAGCCTCTACTACGCTTATACCAGGGTTGAAGAGGTAACTTTTAGCCCTTTCAATGAAGGCCTCATCGTATCCCCGCAGGCGAAGCTCTTCGCTTTTTTCCCTGGCTATTATTGAAGTGCCCTCAATAGGTATGCCTTTAACTAAAATTATATCATCTCCGGGGCGTGCCCCTGAAGAAGTCACAAGCTTCTCTTTGCTTACCTCCCCAAGCATGTGCCCAACCAATATCGGCCTATCAAGGCCGTACGTGACCTCAGTGTGGCCTCCGATTAAGGAGATTCCGAGGCTTTTGGCAGCCTGGGCGGTTTGAGCAAAGAGGCTTTCGGCCAGCTCAGGGGTGGTTTTTCCTTCCGGTAGGAGCAAAGTGCAGAGCATCCATTTTGGCCTTGCCCCCATGGAAGCGACATCGTTAGCGTTTACGTTCACCGCATACCACCCTATGAGGTCTGTGGCAAAAGTTATGGGGTCGCTTTTCGCTACCAAGTAGCAATCCCCCATGTCAATAACTGCCGCATCCTCCCCGAACTCGGCTCCTACCACTACCCTCTCATCGGATGAAGCGTATTTCTTCAGTAAGTAGCGGAACAAATCCGGGTCCAATTTCCCCACCGGAAGGATTTTCACCGCCTCTTTCCTCCTTTCACAAGAAAGTGCATACTTCCTCTAAAGGGCGCCTTGGGGTGCGGGCTAAAGGCTCTCGGCCTGGTTTCCCTATCGGCACTATAGCTACCGGGCGCAAATTTGGGGGCAGGTTGAGGACAGCAGCAACTCCTGCTTCATCAAAAGCTCCTACCCAACAGCTCCCGTAGCCAAGTGCAGTAGCTGCCAATAGAATGTGCTCAGTAGCAGCGGCCGTATCTTGGAGGCAATAAAGTTCTGAGCCACGCCTTCCGTACCTTGCAGCGGAGCGAGCGGGTTCAGCGCAAATCACTATTACCACCGGGGCTTGGGCCACAAACTCCTGATTTAGGGCTGCCTGGGCAAGCCCTCTTTTGATTTGCGGGTCTCTCACCACGTAAAAATGCCAAGGCTGCCTATTACCGGCCGAGGGAGCTTTTATAGCCGCCATCAGGATTCTCTTCACGTCTTCGTCCGGCACATCCTCGGGAAGGAACTTTCTCACGCTGTGCCTTCTCTCAACGGTTTCCCAGAAGTCCATTCCTGTTCCTCCTAACAAGGGTCTTTTCAGAGGATATAATAACGCTTTTGCGTTCTCATGGCAAAACCGCCGAATTGTCCCAGGGTGCTTCGTTTAGGCTGGCGAATTCTCGGCCGACGAGGGAAGAGTACCCCTGATGTCGGTAGGGTGGAGTTATCGCCGTTGATTTTGCCGATTGGGAATCGGCCTTCCTGGGCACATGTAGTGCCAAGCGTCGGCGGAGGCCGACTTCCAGCCGAAGTCCCAAAGTTAAAGGGTTGGTTTGCCAAGGTTTTGGGTCCCACTCCTGGCAAGCTTACAGAGGTTGGCTGCTTAACCCCCCTAATAGAGGGGGAGGCCCCCGCACCCCCAGCAAGGGGCTGAGCTCCCTTCACCTCCTTACCCTCCCTCGCCCAAGCTGACCAGGGGCCCAAGCTTGTGGAGTTGCCCACTTTTGAAAAACTGGAAAGCCCGAAGCCCTCTCTTGCCCTTGACAAATCCAGCCTTTATCGCTATGATATATACGGGAGTGGAAAATGATTCCTAACAAAGAATATCTCGTAAAAGAGCGTATCGCCCAAATAGCCCAGCAACTCCGAGAGCGAGGCTACCGGGTTACGCCTCAGCGTATGGCAATTGTGCGGGCGGTGTTGGAAAGCTCTGGGCACCCCACCGCCGAAGAAATTTACCAGAAGGTTTCAGAAACTTTCCCCATGCTCAGCCTCGCAACCGTCTACAAAAGTTTGGAGATGCTGAAAACCCTTGGCGAAATAATAGAATTACCGATAAAAGGCCAAACCCACTACGAGAGCAATCTTCGGCCCCATGTACACCTGATATGCCAAAGGTGCCACAAAGTGATGGACTGGGAGGAAGAAATCGTTTTCCCTGTACTTGCGGAAGCTATGGAGGCCTCAGGTTTCCGTCCCCACTATTACCTTCTTGTGGTCTACGGCCTGTGTTGGCAATGCCAATCCGAAAGCAACTCAGTTTCGGAAGCGGATAAGCCCCGGGGCAATCTCGGGGCATAAACGTTGGAAAGGAGGGTAGAAATGACTGAACTGAAAGACGAATGCGTCAAACCGGCCAAGGGGCCAATTTTGCCCCAGGCAGAAACACCCAGCGCAGCTGGGGAAATTCCACAAAAGGAGGTTGCCATGATGGTCAAGGTCGGTCACGAAGCAATTGATTTTGAGGCCCCTGCTTACATTGAAGGTGTTGGTTTCAAGAACGTCCGCCTCTCCGACTACAAAGGGAAGTGGATTGTCCTCTGCTTCTACCCCGGAGACTTCACGTTTGTTTGACCCACTGAACTGGCGGCAGTTGCCGCCATCTATGATGAACTGAAAGCCTTGAATGTAGAAGTCCTGGCAATCAGCACTGACAGCCGCTTCGTCCACAAGGTCTGGCAGGAAGAGGAACTTTCCAAGATGGTACCGGGCGGTGTGCCGTTCCCGATGCTTTCAGACCCAGGTGGCAAAATCGGTTCTGTATACGGCGTATACGATGAGGCTGCTGGTGTGGACATCCGGGGGCGGTTCATCATTGACCCGGACTTCGTTATCCGGGCGATGGAGGTGCTGACACCCGAAGTGGGCCGGAACCCCGAGGAGTTGCTCCGCCAGATCAAAGCGTTCCAGCACGTCCGCGCCACGGGCGAAGTCACGCCCTCGGGCTGGCAGCCGGGTCAGACCACGCTCAAACCTGGTCCGGACCTTGTGGGCAAAGTCTGGACGGTCTGGAAGCCCAAGTAATGGCCGGTTCTTTTTACCCAAATTTTCCGCCGCAGTTATGGGGGTTCCCACGCCCGTTTGTGGAGAGTTTGCCAAGGTTTTGGGTCCCGCTCGTGGGCTGGCTTACAGGAGCGAGCTACTCGCTCCCTTTTTGCCCCCTCGTAGGGGGTACGGGGGGCGGGGCACACCCCCTGGGAGGGGGCTCGGCCTACTCTACCCCCGCAGGATAAGGCGGACCAGCCGGAGACGCAAGCCAATGAAATTGTCCGTGTTTGAAAAACTGAAAAGCCCGGAACGCTACGGGGAGCGTCCCAAAATCGTCGGGGCCCGGTGGGCTGAGGTTGCAAAGGGCGCTGGAAGCGCCCTCTCCCCCGGTAGCCGTTCGGGAACGCAGGTCGCCAAGACGGAGAGGGGCGCTTTAGCGCCTCATCTTTGCCTAAGATGGGCCAGGCCGTAAACGGCCTGGCTGAGGTTGCAAAGGGCGCTGAAGCGCCCTCTCCCCCGGTAGCCGTTCGGGAAAGCGGGTCGTCAGGACGGAGAGGGGCGTTTTAGCGCTTCATCTTTGCCTGAGCGGAAAGGCCGAGGCCCAGCCCGACGAAAATTGTGGGGCCACCCCTCACAACTGACTTCCTTTACCCCCTCGTAGGGGGATTATGAGGGATTTCCCTCCCCGTTTGCTTAGGGTTTACCAAGGTTTTGGGTCCCACTCGTGCGTGGGTTTACCCCCCTCGTAGGGGGTTCCCCCGTTTTGATCAAGGTCGGCGAAGGCCGACCTTGGGCCGAAGGCCCCAAAAGGCTGATTTCAATCAGCATTAAAAGTGGGACACATCCGACGCTACCGGCTAATTCGTGTCAAGTCAAATGATAATGTTACCGAACGGGGGTTGTTCTATCAAATGATAATGTTACCAAGCAATAGCGGGGGTTTTAATGTGCTGTAAAGTTTGGAACACATCCTCAGTAATCCCAGGCACTGCATTGGGTAAGGAGAAAAGTTCCTCCACAAGCTGGTAAATCTCCTCCCGCAATTGCAGCGGATTTATCCTCT
>Ga0197143_1001151_pt1 | contig 23483 bp, 23 predicted proteins | sample GBS70_MetaG_FD_148603 | JGI IMG/M metagenome (GOLD analysis project Ga0197143, IMG submission 148603) | Sediment microbial communities from Great Boiling Springs, Gerlach, Nevada, United States - GBS 70_MetaG | ecosystem: Environmental > Aquatic > Thermal springs > Hot (42-90C) > Sediment...
AACATCAATGATTTCGCCAAAATCACGTCGGGAAAGCGACATTGCAAGTGCATTAATGGTAAAATCGCGCCTTAAAAGGTCACTCTTTATGCTTGCCTTTTTTACTCTGGGCAGTGAGCCGGGCTTTTCGTAATATTCGGTTCTTGCAGTGGCAAAATCGACCCTTAAACCATCTGAGAAAATAACAACTGCAGTATCAAAGCGCTCATAGGCGTCAATTATCCCGCCTGCTGATTTAGCCAGTTTGCTGGCTACATCAATGGCAGAGCCTTCAACAACAACATCATAATCAGGGTTTTCGTAATCTAAAATTAGGTCTCTGACAATTCCACCCACGAGGTAAGCTCTGTAACCCAGCTCTTCAGCAATATAGCCCGTCATCTGAAGAATTTCCTTTACTTTATCAGGTATATTTTTCTGGTAACGCTCAAGCAGTAAGTTTTTGAAGTCGGTGCGCTGCCTAGAATAGTATTCAGCTCCGTGAAGCGCTTTTAGAATGTCGGTCCTGGTAATTATTCCGATTAAGCGTCCGTTTTCGACTACAGGCAATCTACCTATTCCTTCTTCTGTCATTGTCTTAATTGCATCTTCTAATGTTGCCTCCGAATCAATAGTGATTGGATTGCGAGTCATAAAACCTTTTACTGGTGCATGAGCTAAGTTGTGCATGGCTGCTTTTTCTGCCTCTCTACGGGTTATAATTCCAACTAGATTTCCCCTTTCGACCACAGGAAAGCCGGAGTGACCTGTAGTTTTTACCAGTTCCAGTACTTTGCTTATTTTAGTCAAGGGTTCAACAGTAATTACCGTGCGGCTCATGATGTCGTCGATTTTTATTTCGGGTCCGAGTAAGCCTTTTAAAGTCCGTAAGCATTTATCAAGGACTTCCCCGACATCTTTATGCTCCACATACGCAACGGCTGCTTCAGGGTGTCCCGAAGGATTGAAATCCTTTAACACCCTGAGGGCATCAAAACGTGAATCAGAGGAGCGGGCTATAAGTGTTAACTTATTGCCAGTTTTTAGGGCAATTATGGCAAAGTCGGGATTAAAGATGTCCACAAGACGGTGCAGGACTGCGGAAGCTCCATCAATAAAGGATTCTAATTCGGCACTGCTAATGAAAATATTTTTATTGCGCATTCTTAATAGCTCTCCGTTATTGATCAGATTAATCAAAAGATCGGTCTGATCGCGGGTAAAGCGTGAATGGAGGAATCTATGAATCAGGTCCGGTTGGGCACCTTTTTCGTAAAGCCAGGCAAGAGCAGAAGCATCGCGTGAGTTTGTATTTTTAAAAGTAAGCGAACCGGTGTCTTCGTGGATGCCGAGAGCAAAAAGGGTTGCTTCTGCAGGTGTTATGTTTATGTTCCTTTCCTTAATCCTTTCAACCAAAAGTGTGGTTGTGGCTCCAACGTTTTCTATGTGCAATTCTGCGTTTTTGATTGACGGAACCGTTGTAAAATGATGGTCGTAAATAATCAAGGGTAAATCTTTACGGCGAAGTTTTTTTTCTAACATTCCGGCACGTTTAAATGATTGAATGTCGGTAAGTACTATCTTTTCAGCTTTTTCAAAATCAACCTCCTTTTCTGTATAAAATCTGATGACGTTGGAGTGCAGCGATAGGAATTCACGAACGTTCTTATTGGGCGAACCAGGCAGAACCGGCAATGAATTATCGTAAATGAGCGATGCAGCATAACATGAAGCTGCAGCGTCGAAATCTGCAGCAATGTGAGTTAAAACCAGTGTGTATTTCATCTAAATTTCAATTGTTTCGTAAATGTATTGAACTGGTGCTGGTTTCTCCTCTGAAATTAGGAAAGCATTCTCGAGAATGTCAATTGCCCTGTCTAAAGCTTCAGGATCAGCTGCATGGATTTCTGCAAGCTCATCGTCTTCCCTTACCTGATCTCCGGGTTTTACATAAAGTTTGATACCTGTATCAGGACGACGGTTGTCACCGGAGGCTGCTTTGCAAGCGCGGGAAATAAGCATCGGATCAATTGCATGAAGATAACCTCTTTCGGTTGAGATAAATATTCCAACCAGCGGTGCCCGTGGCAGAGCCCTTTTTATTTCGGTTAAAGATGGTGGTCCGCCAAGTGCTGCTATCATTCTTACAAAGGATTGCAGCGCCCTGCCTGACCTTCGAGCTGTATCTATTCTTATGTGGGCCTCCTCTTCGTCAAATCCAATAAGGGTCAAAACTTTGACGGCAAGAGTATAGACGACCTCGTTCAGACCTGGAATATTAGTACCACCAAGAAATTCAATGGCTTCAGCAACTTCAAGCGCATTGCCAACTGCATAGCCAAGCGGGTTTTCCATACTGGTCAGCACCGCTGCGGCTTTTTTTTCAAATTCGCGAGCCAGTTCAACTAACAGAAGTGCCAGTTTTCTGGCAGATTGAATATCCTTAAAAAATGCACCTTTTCCATACTTAACATCAAAAATCAGAACATCGGCATTGGTAGCTATTTTTTTACTCATTATGCTGGCGGCAACAAGAGGCAAATATGGAATCAATCCAGTACGATTACGAAGTTCATACAGTCTGGATTCAACCGGGCATATGTCCTGAGAGGGTTCAGCTATGACACATCCACAGGACTCAACAAGACTTTGAAATTGAGCCGAAGACAGCGAAGTGTTAATGCCTGGAATTGATTCTAATTTGTCAATGGTGCCCCCTGTATGTCCAAGTGCCCGTCCGGAAAGCTTGGCAACTCGAAGTCCTGCAGCTGCAAGAAGAGGTACCAGCACAAGGCTTACCTTGTCACCTACTCCGCCGGTTGAATGTTTGTCCGCTATCGGTCTTATGTTTTCCGGCCAAAAAAGGGTTGTTCCTGTTGTAACTATAGCTTCAATGTAAGTTTTAACCACCCTGACATCTTCAATTGAGGCCAGTTCTTTTAAAAAGGCTATTACATCTTCTTCGTTGACCTCAGCTTTAAGGTAGGCATTAAGGAAATCCCTGGTTTCTTCAAGGTTCAGTTTTTTTTCTTTTAGCTGCTGTAAAAGCTTTTCTTTCAATTTACTTGCCCAAAGCAGTCTGGGTTTCCCTAGCAACTAGACTACCGTCAGGGCGTTTTTCAAAAACCCAGGTAGTCTGAAAATTCATTCCCGAAGACTCAATATCTACGGACACCTTTATCAGAGTTGCAGTTCCTTCTTTGGTTTCAACCGGGGTACCAATTTTAAATGAGGTAATAGGCATCTGGGTGCGGGATGCCTTAAAGTTTTCGGTTGTTTCACGTGCTTTATTTATAGCTGGAAGATAGCTGTATGCCTTTTCAAAGTCTCCTTTCTGGTATGCTTCATAGTATTCTTTGACCCACTCTTCAGGTTTTTTACCTTTAGGTAATACTGTAGGCGGACCGACCTTTTCCGGAGTAACAGTTGTCTGGAACATGTGGGGATTTGTCATCGTTCCAGGTTGATTTGTAAGTGGTTTTGGTTCCTGTTTGGTGCAGCTTGCAAACATAAAGGCTGTAAGTAAAAGTACGAAAATAAAATATAAAAGCTTCAATCTTTTCATTTTTGCCTTCTCCATCCTTTCGCTTTTTTAAATATTTTAAACATTGAATTCCTTCGGGCAAAAAATTTATCAACTCTAACCTTTTTTACCCCAGGGATGGTATTCTTCAAAAATCTTTTTAATAAGGCTACTGGATATATGCGTATAAATTTCAGTGGTGCTTAAACTTGCATGCCCGAGCATCTCCTGAACAGCTCTTAAGTCGGCTCCATTCTCAATCATATGGGTGGCACATGAATGCCGGAGGGTATGCGGCGATATTTTTCTTATTCCGGCCAGGCGAGCTCTTTTCTGAAGCATTCTAAAAACAGCATCGCGCGTCAATTTTTTAAGACTCTTTGAAAGAAAAAGATAAGGGCTGCTCTTGCCTTTAAGCAGCAATGCCTGACTGCGGATGACTATCCAATCTTTAAGGGCGCTGGAAGCCGAGCGACCAAAGGGGACTATTCTTTCTTTGTTGCCTTTTCCCTGGACAAAAACCAGCTGTTCCTCAAAATTCACCCTTTCAACAGTCAGGTTCACCAGTTCAGAAACTCTCATACCGGTTGCATACAGAAGCTCAAGTATTGCCCTATCCCTTACCGCAAGGTAATCATTCCCTTTAACAGTCTCAAGCAGCTGCTCAATCTCAGCTACCGATAGCACATCTGGTAAGTATCTGGGGAGTTTAGGAAGACTAATTTCGTCGGGATCAAGGCTTATATAGTTCTGGTTTCGAAGCAAAAATCTTAAGAAAGACCTGAGGCTGGACCCTATACGAGCTCTCGAACGGTTCGAAAGTTTCAGACTGCTCAGAAAATCTTCTACCTGACGCAGGTCAAGCTCTTTAAGGCTACCTATACCTTGCTGCATTAAGAATTCAAGAAAGCGAAGTATGTCTGAAAGATAGGCTCTGATAGTGTTCTGCGATAACCTTTTTTCCAGCATTAAATAAGCTTCAAACTCAATTACCTGCCGTTCAAATTCCGCAGGGAGCTGAATTAACTTATATTGCTTCATTTGTGACCGAATAGCACTTATAGATTAGTGCAGCCATTAGTGTTTTGGAGTCTTTAAGCTGTCCCGTTTCAGCAAGGCGTATGAACTCATTGAGGTGAACAATAATTACTTCAAGACTTTCATCTTCGTCAAGAGTAGTATTGTTTGAAGAAGATGGTTTAACTTCAGCCAGAAAAAGGTGTAAGGTTTCATTGGTCATCCCCGGAGAGCTGTAAAATTCAGCCAGTTTTTTCAGCGTTTCAACCACAAAACCGGTTTCTTCTTCTACCTCCCTCCTAGCTGTTTCTTCAGGCAATTCACAGGCTTCAATTAATCCTGCCGGAATTTCAACAAGGTATTTTCCCACCGCCTGCCGGAACTGTTTTATTAGAACCACATTTTCACCATAAAGAGGCAGCACAGCAACAGCACCAGGATGATAGATAATCTCCCTGGAATAGGTTTTTTCTCCGTCGGTCCATTCTTCAAGGCAGAGTCTTACCAGCCTGCCCGAAAAAATTAGTTCTTGTTTAAGTCGTTTCATAAGCCGACCCTCCGAGGTAGTAACCACAGGCAAACGGAACAATAAAGAAGTAAGGATCGTCTCTAAGCCCTCGCCCCATGCTCCTGAGCATGTTTTCATGACTTTCAAGCACTTTCAGGGCTGCGGCCTCGTTAATTGAAAAACAAAGAGCAAGCTCCTTCAAGGGTGCGATTTTTTCATTGATTATGCTGCCTGCTTCATGATTAATCTCGGGAATGAGAAGGTAAAATCCATTTTTTTTGATTTCGGCAATTTCAGAAGTGTGGTGTGAAAGTCCAAAATGCCTTTCCCGGTTGTCCGCAAATGATACCCTGGGAACAAGATAAGCCTTGGCCCCCAGGCTTTCAGCATAAAAGAGAACTTCAGCAGTTCTTATTGCGGAATGCCCGAACTTGCTTCCCGTTCCTTTCAGTCCAAAACCTGGTACAGCCACAATAATGGTGGCCTTTAACGCAAAGGATGCGTAGATGAAAGCAGAGGCATGGTTAATGGCTTCATGTGTTCCTCCAAATGCCTGTCCAACTGTTATGATTGCGTCTGTAAGACGGTTTTCCCTGATGTAGTTTAAAACCGAGCTTAAAAAAGCAGGCAGGCAGCTCGAGTCGTCAAGGACAACAGCTGTTCTTACATCCGGGTTCCTGGTTTTAACCCCTAAAAGAAATGGTAGCAGATGTGAATGGATGGTAAGAGCAGCAACTGAACTTTTAAGCTTCTTATGGTTTTCAAACTGATTTAACGCTTCAATGTAGTCCTTTGATTCCTCAACAACCGGAATGCTGAACTGCAATGGAGTGTAGTTAAGTTTGATAAGGTGGCTGATCTTCTCATCTTCAAATGAGATGTGCCTTTCGGCGAGGATGCAGATAACAAAATCATAACCTCCAGTTCCAAGGTTGAGGCTGGTAGCAGTAGTATTTAAGACCACTTTATTTCCGGGCTTTACAATTCCGGAAAACTTTTTAAATACGTAAGCTGGTCTATCGGTTTCATTTGTCGTTATTAGCTGGTAATCATCCGTTTCTAAGAGAACACTTTTAACCGTAGCAACCACTTTATGCAGGCGCATCCAGAACACCCTCAAAAAGTGCGTTTACAAATGTATCAGGATCAAATTCTTGAAGGTCATCAATGCCTTCGCCAGTACCAAGAAAAGCAATGGGCTTTTTAAGTGACAGTGAGGCTGCCAGAAGAGACCCTGCTCGACTCGAGCTGTCTATTTTAGTACCTATTAAGTAATCAACCCCGGTTGCCTCTTCAAAGCCCTCTGCCTGTTTTAGTGCGTTAACACCGAAGTTTGCATCGACCACAAGAAAGTTAAAAACAATTGAATCTTCAGGGGCAGCTTTTCTTGCTGCAGTGGTAATTTTTTTCATTTCTGCCATTAAGTTTGACTTAGTGTGCAGTCTACCGGCAGTATCAGCAATTAAAAGATTGCAGTTACGTGCCTTTGCGCTCTGAACTGCGTCATAAACAACTGCGGCAGGATCAGCTCCCCTCTGCTGGCTGATAACCGGAATACCTGATCTTTTAGCCCAGACTTCAAGCTGTTCCGACCCGGCAACCCGAAATGTGTCAGCGGCTGCGAGAAGTACATTTATTCCCTGTTTTTTGTAGTAGGCAGCAAGCTTGGCAGCGGTTGTAGTTTTACCTGACCCATTTACGCCCGAAAGTATAAAAATATTAAGGTTTGAATGGTCAAAGGAAAAGCTACCCGTACTTTTTAGTTCTCCTATGAGTAAGGTTTTAAAATGTTTAAGAGCTTCAATTGGTGATGCAAAGTTTGAACGCAGGTAGTCAATTGTTTCTTCTACAAAATCTATGGGTAGATCAGCAAGGATCAAAAATTCCTCAAGCTGTTCAAAAGTAAAACTTTCTGATGAAAAAAGACCTGCCAGTTTTTGCTTTGTTCTTGTTAGAGCTCTTTTTAACATACCCGTTTTTGTGTAATTGAGCATCACCAGGCTTCCACCTCGCTGATTTTTAAATTGTATATCCTGCTGCAACCCTCTCTGTCAACGGTTACGCCATACACTGTATCGGCGGCTTCAACTGTAAGCGGTTGATGGGTGATCATTATAATTTGGGTTTCTTTAGCAACATCTTTTAAGTAGCCTACCACGCGCTGTAGGTTAACCTCGTCAAGCGCAGGCTCGACTTCGTCCAGAACCATAAAAGGAACCTTAAAGGTCTTTTCCAGTGCCATTAGAAGGGCAAGAGATGCTAGGGCTTTTTCGCCACCTGATAAGAGGTTAATATTTTTTAGTTTTTTTCCCGGCTGCTTTACTTCGATGATAAAACGTGCATCTTCAAGCTGTTCACCGGAATCAACACGAATGCTTGCTTCTCCTCCGCCGGTAAAATTCGAGTAAAGGAGGTTAAAGTTTTCATTAAGTCTGGCAAAAGACTGCTCAAATCGGGTAATTATCTTTCTGTCTACTTCATCAATAATGGCCTGCAGGTTATTAAGTGCGCCTTTAATGTCTTCTGCCTGCCTTTTTAAAAAGTCTAATCGTTCTTTAAGCAGTTCATAGTCCCTCAGAGCAAATGGATTATATTCGCCGATGCTATCAAGCTTCTTTTTAAGCTCACGCAATTTGTTTTCATATTCCCTGGAATCGAGCTCAACCATATACTTTTCAAACAAAGTCTCGATTGAAACTTTATTCTTCGATTCCAGAAAGGTTACAATCTCTTCAATTTTTTGCAATTGCTGTTCTTTCTGGTTTTTAAGAATTTCTTTTCTTGTTTCCAGTTTTGTTTTGCGCTCATAAAGGGATTTTTGTTTTTGATTGAGGTCATTCAAAGTTCGCGTGTAGTTTCTTAGCGTTTCCTCAATAGTTTCAAAACTTGAAAAAGCCGAAAGGAGCATTTTAGTTGTGTCCAAATATTCCTCAACAAGAGAATGAATTCGATTTAAAAGCCCTATCCTTGATTCAAGCTTTTCTGCTCCGGCTCTGGAAACGCTTATAAGCTCCTGATAGCCGGTCAGATTATCTTCAACCAGTTTTGCTTCATTTCTGAGCTGTTGAAGTTCCTGTTCTACTCTGGTTATTTCCTTTTTACTTTTTTCAATAACTATAACAAGAGCGCTTTCTTTTGTTTCCAGTTCTTTAAGGTTTGCCTGAAGGGAATATCTTTTTTGCTCCAGATCCTCAATAATTTTTTCTACTTCTTTTTCCTGCTGAATCAGTTTTTCAAGTTCCAGCTCAAGAGAGGAGATTTCGTCTTTGATAGCCATAACTTTTTTTTCTCTGGCAGCAAGGTCCCTGGTATAAAAATCCGCTTTTTCGGTTGCGAGCCGGATGTCAAAATCAGCTTTTTCCAGACTGCTTTCAAGAGCACCAAGTTCAGCATAAAGCAATTTTAGGTTTTCAGACAACTGTACAAACTCGCTTTTTTTTGATTCAAGCTGTGCTTCAAGCACCAGCTTTTCCTTCTGAAGCTTATCAAGCTTTGTTTCAGCTTTTCTGGACGCAGCTACAAGGCTGTAGTAGCTCCTCTGGTTGATAGGCCTGTAGTAAAACCCGGCTGGATGAAAATAAGCCGTGTTTTTCAGTCTGTCATCGAGTCTGTTTTTGTAATGCTCTATTTCAACTAGAAGTCTGTTAAAGTCAATCCTTTCTTTACCCTTCCGGGTTACCATGAATTGAAGAGGCAGTTCACCTGATGTTTCCAGATCTTCAGTGTATACGATATAAAGCGCGTGTTCATATGGCAGGGCTGCTTTGAGCAGGCTTATTTCGCTTTCCTTCAGCTCTACTATATCGTCTATTTTTAAATGATCAAGGTTAAATTTAGCAAGAGATGAGCGAATATTATCTAACTCAAGGATTAGCTGCTCTATTTTAACGACGATGGTATTAAGGTCGTCTTCCAGCTTTTCCACCTCTCCCTTAAGCATAGCTTTTTCCTTCTCAAATTTTTCAATTTTGCTCTTCAATGTTTCGCGTTCGGCATCAAGATTTTCTTTTAAGCTTATAAGGTCTTTTAACGACGTCTGAAGGGATTTAATTTTTCTTTTCAGCTCATTTACTTCGATTCCTGTCTTTGCTTCATCCTCTTTCTTTAGCTCAAGCTCTCGTTTTAAAAGAGCTATTTTTCCACCAAGTTTTTCATGACTGCTTAAAGCATTTTTAAGGTTTTTGTCTATCTGAAAAAGGTTGCTCAGCAGCAGTTCTTTTTCTTCAAGCAATTTTTTTATTTTTTGCTCATTAGACTGAAGCGAGGTTTTAATGTGGGTTACCTGTTGTACAAGAGCACATTCCTTTAGCCGAAGGTTTGCCAGTTTTTCCTGACTGTTTTTTAGCCCCGCTTCAGCTGAGGTTAGCTGTTGTCTGTAGGTTGTTATTCTGTCTATTAGATTACGTGCTTTTTCTTCGATAATCATCTTTATGAACTCAAGGCGAGATTTATAATCTCTAAGCTGTCTGAACTTTTCAAGTTGTTTAAGGGGCTGGTTTTCCTTCACAAGAGAGCTTTCCAGAAACCTGCGCTTTGATTCCAGGCTTTCAAGTTCGGCGTCTGCTTTGTTGATATCGGAGTCTATAAAGGCAATTTCTTTTTCCAGTTCCTGAATTTTTTGTTTTGTTTCCACAAGCTCTGCAAGATTCTTCCTGTTTTCTAGATCGTCTACCTGTTTTTTTAATTCGATGACCTGTTTTAGTGCTTCCGCCTGTTTTTTAAGGGGTTTAAGCTGACTCTGCAGTTCATTCTGGATAAGATTGATTTTTTCAAGCTTTAAGTCAGCGTTTTTAAGCTTTTTAACGGCGTTATCCCGCCTTAACCTATAAAAGCTAATACCGCTTGCTTCCTCAATTATTGCCCTTAAATCAGAAGAATTAGGGTTGATGAGCTCGTGCACCCGGTTCTGAGGGACTATACCGGGAAGTTCTGTTCCAAGGTTCATGTGAGATATCAACTCTCGAATATCAAGGAGTCGACAGGGTCTTTCATTAATAAAATACGTGGACACTCCGTCCCGGGTTACCACCCTTTTTATGGAGATTTCAGCTGCTTCAAAGGGTAGCTTGAAGTCTGAATTGTCAAAAACAAGAACGACTTCAGCCATGGGTGCCGGCGGCAATCTGTCTGTACCGGCAAAGATCACATCCTGCATTGACTGCCCTCTTAAGAACCGTGGATTTTGTTCGCCCAAAACCCAGAGAATAGCATCAACGAGATTGCTCTTTCCGGCACCGTTGGGACCTACAATAACTGAAAGACCCAGACCAAAACGTAACGATACAGGTTTGCCAAAAGATTTGAAACCTTTGATCTTTAATGCTTTAAGATACATAACATGCATATTGTAAACTCATCATTAAAAATTTAAAAATCAAAGGAGGCGAAAATAATGCAGCTCGAAGCTAAAAAAGTAGATCTGGTAGTAAAAGCTAAAGCGGTAATTACCCCGAAAAAGGATGGCAGCATAAAAATTTATGAACCCGGATACATAGCAGTGGACAATGGGAAGATTGTTTCTGTAGGGGATGCATCCATTGAATACCCCTACAGAGGAAAGGTGTTTCATTCTTTTTCGGAACACGTTGTTGTACCTGGTTTAATAAATGCTCACACCCATTCACCCATGGTTCTTTTTAGGGGTGTTGCTGATGACCTTCCATTAAAAGAATGGCTCGAGCAACATATCTGGCCGCTGGAAGGCAAGTTCGTAAATCCGGAGTTTGTTTACGATGGTTCTCTACTGGGCTGTGCTGAAATGGCCTTAAACGGTATAACTCTCTTTTCAGACATGTATTTTGCTATGGAAAGGGTAGCAGAAGCTGCCAGAACCATAGGTATAAAAGCGCAGATTGGAGAAGGTATACTCGAATTTCCGACTCCTATGTCTCCAACGGTTGAGCATGCGTTTGAAAGAACACTTTATTTAATCGATCGGTTTAAGGACAGTGAGGACATTTTCCCGGTGGTTGCACCGCATGCACCATATACCACGTCCAGAGAAACACTCTTAAAAGCAGCTGAAGTTGCAGATAGCTATGGAATTCCTCTTCATATTCATTTAGCCGAGGAAAAATGGGAGCTGGATCAATTTAAAGCAGAAAAAGGCATGTCCTCCATAAAATATCTTAAAGAAATTGGCTTTCTGGCCGGTAAAAATGTAATAGCAGCCCATGTAAACTGGCTTGACGAAGGTGATTTGGATATCCTTTATGAGTTCGGTGTTGGCGTAGCTCATAATCCACGCTCAAACATGAAACTGGCAACTGGTATTTGCCCGGTTCCTTCGTTGCTTGAAACAGGTGTTGCTGTTGGTCTTGGAACTGACGGCGCAAGTTCAAATAATCGCCTGAGCATTCTTGATGAAGCGCAAACAGCTGCCCTTCTTCATAAGATAAACTTAAGGAGCCCGACGGTAATATCGGCAAAAGAAGCCTTTTTGATGGCAACTCTTTACGGTGCACGAGCTTTAAAGCTTGATGAGAGAGTCGGATCGCTTGAACCGGGTAAGGATGCAGACTTTGTTGCTATTAACTTCAAGCAAGTTCACCTTCTACCCTGTTTTGACTATATTTCGCATTTAATTTATGCTGCCCAAAGCAGCGATGTCGAATTCGTGTTCGTTAACGGAAAACCGGTAGTCTTTGAAGGCAGACTGGTCAACATAGACCTGAAAAACCTTATAGAAATAGCAGCTAAATACACGGAGAGAATAAAAAAGGAAAGAAAGGGCTAGACTTCAGCACCTTCAAATGCGCTTGAACAGGGGCAGCTTCTCTGTTCAGGAAGCAGAGAAGCTGCACTTTCTATCAGCGATATGATTTTGTCCTGCATCACAGCCATCATTTCCTCAACTTCCAGAGCTGTGAGCTTATGCTCGCTTATGCCAGCTGCCATGTTGGTAACGGTGCTTATGGTTACATAGCACATGCCTAGCTCCCTTGCAAGGGTGCATTCAGGCACAAGGGTCATGCCGACAAGATCCCCACCAAGAATTTCAAATGCTTTAATTTCGGCCGGTGTTTCAAAGCGGGGACCTTCGGTGACCACATAAGTTCCGCCCGAAAACACTTCAATTCCTAATTGTGCGGAAGCTTTAAGCAAAGATTCTGCCATTTCAGGACAAAAAGGTTGAGAAAAATCGAGATGATAAACCCGCCCGGGCGAACTAAGTGTATGGTCACGGTTTTTCGTAAAATCTAAAAACTGATCAGGTAAAACTATCGAGCCCGGTTTGAAGTTCCGGTTGATGGACCCCACGGCACTGGTAGCATAAATCCTCTTCACTTCAAGAAGCTTGAGAGCCATCATATTTGCCTTGTACGGAATTAAATGGGGTGGATAAGTATGTCCTGACCCATGGCGGGGCAGGAAATATGCTTTTTTGCCTGACAGTAAGATTTCATAAACCGTTACCGAACCGTATTCAGTCTCCACCAGAAGTGCATTTCTGGCATCGGTAAAGCTATACTTTGAAAAACCAGATCCACCTATTATTGCAATCAAAGCTAATCCTCCCCGGCAATTACCGTCATTATTATCTTGCGCTGGCGCGCCCTGACATCCCACTCAGCAAGAAATATCCGTTGCCATGTACCGAGAATAAGTTTGCCTTTTTGATAGGGAATTGTAATTTCAGGATTGGAAAGTATGTTTCCAAGATGGGCATGAGCATTGCCCTCACCTAGAAGCAGGTTGTGCTTTCAGTTGCCATCGTCTGTGAAGCGGAAAAAAAGCTTTTTAATGTCTTCAAGAAGTCCGGGTTCATTTTCATTTATAAAAAGCGAAGCAGTGGTGCCTGTAAGAAAAAGATTGACCAAACCAGATGATGTGGAAAAATTAATATTTAATTCTGACTGAATTCTTTCGGTGATATCCATGAGATAAGGTCCTTTTTCTGTTTGAAAAACAAGTTCCTTCCTTCTCAGCATGCTTAATTACCAGCTTTTTGTTTTTGCACAGCTGTACGGTCAAGCTCGAAGGTTTCTGAGTCCCAATCGTATATTATAAAGCCTGCTTTGTTTTGATTTAAAAACTGAATCATTTTTTCGAGGTATAAAACTTGCTCCTTTTTCGTTGCCAGCGGAATGTTGTAAAGCGAGGAGTTTTTCACGCCATAAAGAGGAAGATTAATCCCCGCATAAACAACTTCACCAAGACCTTTTCGAAGTGCATATTTGCGCAAAACTCTATCAATCCGGGCTGCATCCACGACAAAAAGGCTTAAATTTTTGGTCTCCGCTGGTGGATAAAGCTCATAAACAATGAAATCAAAACCCTTTAACTCAGGCAGATAAACGTGAACTGACCTTCCTGTAAGACTCTTTTCAAGGCAAAAAAGCTGCATTTCAATGGATGAACTACCATTATTGCAGAAAAGGTGGTTAATAAGAAAACCTGTTTTGCCGGAATAATAAGTCTTAATCTCCTTAAGAGTTTCCAGTAACCAATCGTTTTCAACCTCTCTTGCGACCGAGCGGTAAGCGGAAGGAGAAATTATAAAATACTCTATGCCTGCTTTTTCTGCCTGCTTTGCCCATCGTTGATGCCAGGTAAGCAGAAAATCCAGCGGTAACCTTTCACTTATAGGAAGCTCGCTTCTGCTAAGAATAACAAGTTCAGGCTGCAAGGCCACCTTCAAGCCGGCTGCATGAGCTCTTTTAGTGGCAATGCCAATCAGGGTGTAAGTAAATGGAACCGAATAAACCCGGCCATTGAAGTAATATCCTTTTGGGGAAATCAGCACAGTATTAAAGCCGGTATTCCTAATCCTTTTTAATTCGGTGGGGCTGATGATAATTTTAAAATGATTTGTAACCCTGACTCCCCTTAACAAAGAGTTGTCCTTCTGACCGGGCAAAAAGTCGTAGTTTCCATAAATATAGATGACAGCGGCAGCTATAACGAAAATTATTAAAAATATGGTTGCAAAAAATCTTTTAAACCCTGTTATCATCCTATCTTAGATCATTCCTTATCTGGCGCGCACCTTTTTCCAGCGTTCCAGCAGTTAAAAAGCCAGCAAATAAAAAAGCCGCACCGACCATTTCAGCCGGATAAAGCAGAGAGGTTGAGCCCATTCTTGCCATTGCGCCAGCCCAGGCAATCAGCAGTGTCCCGATAGCAATTAGGACATTTGCCCTTACCCGATAAAGAAATTCCGTTTTTCTTAAAAATCGAAATATGGAAAGTAGGGCTCCGCCTAAGAGAAAAATCGTGCCAGGTATGTTAAAGAAAAGCGACATGATTCTCGGAAAGCTAAGCGAGGGACCGAGTGCCTGACCTCCAACGGTCACTCCAGGAACCAGCCTAGAGTAGTCAAGGGTGGCAGTAAAACTGCCATAAAAGAAAACAGCAAGGCAGATAAGGTTATAAATGAAAAATATTCGTGGCCAGATTTTATTTCTGCTTATCAGCTCAAGGGTGCCCAGACCAAGAAAACCAACGAGCGAGGTGGCCAAAACAACATAGATCCTGTATATCAAAGGATTCCAGTTTCCGGTGTATTCTGAGTAAGCTTCAAAATAAGCTGCTACAGCATAAAAAAGAAGTCCAATTGACCAGTAAAGTTGATGAAGTTTGCGCCTTTCAAGATACTGCTTGAAAACAAGCACGGTAAACAGAGTTACGAGAAGCGCTGTTAATAAAGGCCATATGTAACTTGAGGGATTCAGGCTCTCCAGATTAATCACCTGCCTGTAAAATCTTTTAATAGTATAAAGAATATTGAAGCTGCGGGTAAGAATTTATGAGCAACAACATGAAAGATATTGAAACAATCATAGAAGCTGCAGAAGAGGCGGGTACCTACCTTAAAAAAATGTTTCGTCGTGGGGTGCAGGTAAGAAAAAAAGGCGCTATTGACCTTGTTACCGATGCTGATGTCAATTCAGAAACGATTCTTATAAAAAGACTAAAGGATCACTTTCCCTATCCTATTATAGGTGAGGAGACGGCTACGAACATCGCTGCCAGTGGAACATATTTTCTGGTTGACCCCCTGGACGGCACCACCAATTTTACCCGGAGAATTCCATTTTATGCTGTTTCAATAGCCTTGATGGATGGACTTTATCCGGTTGCTGCTGTTGTTCACCTTCCGGAGTTCAAAGAAACCTACTTTGCCATAAAGGAAGGCGGGGCTTATGTTAAAAAGAAAGATCAAAAGATTAGAATCAGTGTATCAAATACAGAGCTCTTAAGCGATTCCGTACTTGCTACCGGTTTTCCGTATGATGTCTGGAGTAATTATCAACCCGTGCTAGCCTCGCTTAAAGCTATGTTAACCGGTGCAAGAGCTTTGAGACGCTTTGGTTCTGCTGCAATTGACCTATGCCTGGTTGCCAACGGCATATTTGACGGATATTTTGAATTTTCTTTAAAGCCATGGGATACTGCAGCAGGAGCTTTGATTGTAGAAGAAGCAGGCGGCAGAGTAACCAACCTTAAAGGAGAGCGCTTTAATCCTTTTATGAAAGAAATAGCAGCAACAAACGGAAAAATTCACGATGATCTTCTTAAAAGGATCAATAAAGAGCTTGGCGGCCCTCCAGCAGGCTAGTAAAAACTTCTATACCGCGGGGAATTAAAAAATTTTCCAGATAGCGGATCAGACTTTTTCTTATTTGACGGTAAGAATCTTTATCGAGTTTCGAGCTGCCCGTAAAGAGACACTTTAACTGTTCTTTACCTTCCTCCCAGAAACGGGGCAACAGTTTGAGGAGCTGACTCTCATCGTCTAGTTCAAAAATTGGAAAAACAATTTTAACACCCTGACTCTCAAGCACTTTTTCATATGCTTTGATAGCTTCCGGAGACTGATTAATCTTTATTCTAACACGGTGAAAGTACCTTTCACCTGAAACAACCGGAGAAGCACCGGTTTGAACTGATAAAACACCGCGCAGGAGATGCAGGTACAGGTGACAACCCAAACAGGTTGTATAAAATCCGTATTCAATTGAATTAGCTAAGGCATTGCTAGCTACAAGCTCTTTCCAGGCAAACACCGATCTTGAAACTGAAAAATAGTACTCAAGACCGTTGCTTTTTGCAATTTCCGCAGCTGTAAGAAGGGACCGATAAAGGTATTCCAGCTCTCCGTATTCTGTTGGAGCCAGTGCAGCTGCAAGAATGACACCGCTGTATCGGTCCTTACTGACCTGTAAAAACTTTGACATAGCAGCAATGCTATCCCTACCAGCTACTTCTTGAATAAAATAATTACTCATCGAATCTGAGGGCTTTTCAGGTGCTTCGAAAAATGACTCCAGACCAATAAGCTCGTTCGAACTATATGCAAGCTGAAGAAACCCAAAAAGACTTTTTTCATTCATCGCTGTATACTCCTAAGTTCCTCAATGCTGATAGGGCAGCTTTTTTTTCGGCTTCTTTTTTGCTTTTTCCTTCGCCCATGCCCAGAATTCTTTCTTTAAGATATACTCCGCAAACAAATTTTCTTGCATGAGCAGGACCGCTTGAAGAAAGGACTTTGTATCTGGGAAGCAAGTTAAATTGTTTAATTGCATATTCCTGCAGCGCTGATTTAGGATCGTAAAGAATACTGTCAAACTTAGACATGGGTTTTATAAGATGTTTGATGATCAGTTTTTTTGCCTTCCTTAAACCCCTATCAAGATAAACCGCACCTATTATAGCTTCAAAAAAATCTGCCAGATTACTCTGCCTTCCTGTGACTTCCCTTGCCGCTCCTTTGCCTAACAGGAGAAAAGATTCTATGTCCAAATTTTCAGCGGCTGAAGCCAGTGCTTTTTCTGATGCAAGATAGGATTTAGCTTTGGCCAGGTCTCCTTCGCTGGCATCGCTATGAAGCTTAAAAAGGTGTTCAGCCACAACAAGGGAGATGACGGCATCTCCGAGAAACTCCAATTTTTCATTGTTCAGAATGAGACCGTTTTCGTTTGCAAATGAAGCATGGATGCAGGCAGCAAGTAAATAAATACGGTTTTTAAAAACAATCCCGAGCTTCTGCTCAAGCTGATCAAGTCGATCATTATAAGTTTGAAGCAGCTCTAAAGCTTTTCTGTCGTCGGCAAAATTTCTTTTCATTGAAACTTTTTAAAAACAAGCACAGCGTTGTGACCGCCAAAGCCAAAGGAGTTTGAAATAGCAGCTCTGATATCCTTTTCCACCGATTCACCCGGAACATAGTTCAGATCGCACTCAGGATCAGGTTTTTCAAGATTAATAGTAGGGAAAACAACACGATTAAAAATGGACAGGGCGGTAGCTGCTGCTTCAATGGCGCCTGCAGCCCCAAGTAAATGGCCGGTCATTGATTTTGTAGATGAAACCAGAAGCTTGTAAGCATGATCTTTAAAACAAAGCTTAATTGCTCGCGTCTCAACCTCATCATTGAATTTCGTTGAGGTTCCATGAGCATTTATATAATCAACGGTTTCAGGATCAACCTCAGCATTTTTCAGGGCAATTTCAATGGTGGCCGCACCGGTTTTGCCGCTGATGTCCGGTTGGGTAATGTGGTAAGCATCATCGGTAAAGCCATAGCCGGCAAGCTCGCAGTAAATTCTTGCGCCGCGCTTACGCGCGTGTTCCTCGTTTTCTACAACAAGGACGGCCGCTCCCTCTGACATAACAAAGCCATCTCTGTCCTGATCAAATGGACGGCTAGCCTTATGTGGTTCATCGTTTCTGGTTGAGAGCGCCTTCATAGCTGCAAAACCAGCAACAGAAAGCGGTGTTATGGGTGCTTCTGTTCCTCCAGCAAGCACGATATCAGCCCTTCCAAGGCGTATCTGATCAAGTGCGAGACCAATGGCGTGGGCAGATGAAGCGCATGCCGAGGTAATGCTAAAGTTGGGGCCTTTTAAACCATACTTGATGGCAATATTACCCGAAGCCATATTGGAAATGATTTTAGGGATTAAAAACGGACTTACCCTTGAAACCCCTTTTTCAAGAAGTTTTTTATGTTCTTCTTCAATGGTTGCAATTCCACCTATACCACTTGCAACCAGTACAGCAGCCCGATAGGGATTTTTAATTTCCGTCAAACCGGCATCTTTTAACGCCAGGTCGGCAGCCACCAGTGCAAAAAGTGAAAATAAATCAAGGCGCTTTGCTTCACGCGGATCAATAAATTCCTCCAGATTATCTTTTACTTCTCCGGCAATCTTTACGGGAAAATCGCTGGCATCGAACCTGGATATATAGCTGATCCCGGATACACCATTAAGCAAACTATGATAAAAATTTTCGACGCCAATTCCAAGGGGCGAAACTACACCGATGCCGGTAATGAGTGCTTTAGGCTGTTGCATTCTCAATATACTCTACTGCATCCCTTATTGTTCTGATGGTTTGTGCTTCCTCATCGCTAATGCTGATGCCAAACTCATCTTCAAGTGCCATTACAAGCTCGACCATGTCAAGTGAATCAGCTCCAAGGTCGTCAACAAACGCAGAATCCAGAGTTATTTTTTCGGGGTCGATTTTCAGTTCTCTTGCGACTATTTCGCGTACTTTTTCAAATATATTCTGCATGTCCGCAAACCTCCTAAAAAATTTTTTAGATATTTTACAACGATATACCGCCTGAAACCTCTATTATTTCACCGTTAACGTATGAAGAGCGTTCAGAAATCAAAAAGGAAATTACTTCGGCTACCTCTTCAGGACGTCCAAATCTTTTAAGAGTGATTGCCTCTACAGCTTTTTTCTTTAATTCTTCATTTAATCCAGCTGTCATGTCAGTTTCAATAAAACCAGGCGCAACAGCATTGACTCTTACGTTTCTCGAACCAAACTCTTTGGCAAGTGATTTGGTAAAACCAATAAGCGCAGCTTTTGAAGCAGCGTAATTTGCCTGACCGGCGTTCCCATATAGCCCAACAACTGAACTTACATTAACAATTGAGCCTTCCCTGTTTTTAAGCATTTCTCTTGCAACAAGCTGAGTCAGGTAAAAAGCGGCGTTCAGATTTGTTTCAATAACTTCGAGCCAATCAATATGATTCATGCGAATCAACAAAGCATCTCTATTGATTCCGGCATTATTAACAAGGCCGTAAATCTGACCAAGCTTCTGCGCCTCTTTTACCACACCTTCGCAATCTTCGAACCGTCTGATGTCTGCCCTGACAGGATGAAAGCTTCCACCATCCTCTTCGATTATCAACTTTAGCTTTGTAGCTGATTCTGCGGAGGTATTGTAGGTACCGACAACCAGATATCCTTCTTTAGCAAGCTTTAGAGCAGTGGCTGCACCAATGCCCCTTGATGCACCTGAGACTATAACAACTTTTTTTTTCATTTTAATCAACTCCTTAGCCTATAGATGTCCTGCATGCTTTTAATGGCAATTCTATCACCTGGATATTTCTCAGGTAGCATTTTTAAAAGCACACTTCCCGGAAATGCTGCAATCCAGCAGTCGGGGTTAAAGGAGGCAAGAACCTCAACCACATCTTTCCATCGCACCTGTGAAACTATTTGAATGGCCAGCTTCTCTCTCAGTTTATCGGTCTCGTAAGGTTGGCCATCAACATTAGAAATTACGGGGAAGCTGCCATAATTCACATCGTATTTAAGTAATTCCTCTTTAAAGGACTCTGCTGCATCGCTCATCAGCGGTGAATGAAAACCACCCTGAACATTAAGATAAACAGTTTTGTAACCCAGTTCCTTTGCCGTCTGGCTAAAATTTTTAAGTTTTTCTAGCTCGCCGGAAAAAACTGCCTGGGATGGACTGTTTAGATTTGCCAGAAAAACACCGTGCTTGACTGCAGCATCTTCCAGCAAATATGGGTTTTCACCAATAACCGCCAGCATGCCAGACAGGGCTTTGCGGCAGCACTGTTCCATTAAAAGCCCTCTTTTAGCGGCAAGCCTGAACCCGTTTTTAACATCAATAAAACCAGAAGCTACGAGAGCTGTCAGCTCTCCGAGGCTATGACCGGCAGCTGCAAGCACAAAAATATCAGCTTTATCCTTCAATATAGTAAAACTTAAAAGACCTAAGTAAAATATTGCAGGTTGCACAAAGGAAGTCCGGATCCAATCCTTATGGGAAGAGTTTAAAATCTTTTCAAGAATACTTTCGCCCAGGGCGCTTCTGGCCTTTGAATCAAGTTCATGAGCATAGCTTGTATCCAGCAGATCAACCTTTCCAATCTCTTTTAGACTTCCCTGACCAGGAAAAAGCATTACTACTCGCTTACGCCTTGCTTTCATTTTCTTCACCTGTGCTCGTAAATATGAACACCCCAGACAAACCCAGCACCAAAGCTAAAGATAAGATAAACAGAGCCTTTTTTAAGTCCGTACCTTTTATTATATTCGTCGATTAATATGGGAATAGAAGCTGCCGATGTGTTGCCGCAATATGCAATATTGTTAAAAGCCTTTTTCGGTGGTATGCCGACTCTTTCAAGTACTGCATTTATGATGCGTAAATTTGCTTGATGAGCAAAAACTGCCTCTATATCAGACGGACTCAATCGCACGCTCATTAAGGCTTTTTCAACTGACATGGAAAGTTCATTGACAGCATGTTTGAAAACCTCTCTACCAGCCATTTTGATCTTGAAAGCAGCAGGGTCAGCATTAAAAGGGGGTAAAAGAGATCCGCCTGCGGGTATTTCTAAAAGATTATCAAGCTTACCGTTGGTGTAAAGCCGGCTGTAAAGTATGTTGTTGTCTGGAATCCGCTTAAAAACAATAGCTCCCGCACCGTCGCCAAATAGAACACAGGTAGACCTATCGGTCCAATCGACAAATTTAGAAAGGACTTCAGAACCAACTATGGCTATATATTCATATCCCGAAGCTGAAAAGCTGCGTGCAATTTCAAACGCATAGCTAAAACCGGCACAGGCTGCGAGAATGTCAAAAGAAGCAGTTTCTTTTTTTAAACCAAGTAAGCCGTGAAGGCGGGCAGCCGAAGATGGAAAAAGCCTGTCCGGTGTCCCTGTAGCCACTATAAGTACATCGATCAACTTAAGGTCAAAATCGCATTTTTCAGCTAAGTTTTGCAGCGCTTTATACGCAAGATCAGAAGTTGCCTCGTTATCTGAGGCAATGCGCCTCTCTTTGATTCCCGTTCTTGTCGTAATCCACTCATCTGAGGTATCAACCATTTTCTCAAGGTCAAAGTTGCTGAGTCTTTTTTCTGGAAGGTAACTTCCGGTTGCAATAATCCTTATGCCGGACATTTAACGCTCCAGTTAGAAAAACCTGATGCGGTATAAAGGCCAGTATATCATTATGGCTTTACCTATAATGCTTTTTTCGGGAATGGGTCCAAATACCCTGCTATCGAGGCTGTTAGGTCTGTTATCACCCATTACAAAAACATGGTCTTTTGGAACAACGATTTCCGGCATACTCCCTGAGTCAAAGTATTCAGGATGGAGGTAATCTTCTTTCAATGGTTTCCCATTAATGTATACAATTCCATCGATTATTTTTATTCGCTGCCCGGATACAGCTACGACTCGCTTAATGTAATCCTTATTTTCGCCATTTGGAGGTAAAAAAACAACGATGTCCCCGGGTTTTGGCTCAGTGAACCTATAGATAAACTTTAATGCAAGTACCCTGTCGTTTGGCATTATCGTAGGAATCATTGAACCGGTAGGAACCCAGAAAGGCTGAACAACAAATGTTTTAAGCAAAAAAGCAACCAAAACTGCTGCAACTAAAAGGAGCGGCAGTTCGCGAAAAAAAGTATACAAACTGTCCTTCTGATTGTTCATTGGCTGTTATTTGAACTCTCTCTTTTCTTTAATTCGCGTTGCCTTACCCATTCTTTCTCTGAGGTAATAAAGCTTTGCTCTCCTAACCTTTCCTTTCCTTTCAACCTCTATCTTTTCTATCATTGGTGAGTGAAGGGGGAAAATACGTTCAACGCCTACACCGTAAGACACTTTTCTAACCGTTATCGTTCTTTTTAGGCCAGAACCTTTAATGGCAATTACCGTCCCCTTAAATGGTTGAATTCTTTCCTTGTTACCCTCAAAAATTTTGTAATGAACAGTTACCTGATCTCCGGGCCAGATTTCGGGTATATCCTTCCTCATATATTTTTCTTCGACTTTCCTTATTTCTTCCATCATTAATCCCTCCTAGATAAATTACAGGTAAAACATTATAAACTTTATCGGGTTTTATTCAACTTGAAATTTACACTTTTAGCGTTCACGAAACTGATGCTTAACCTTTCCGCTTACATGACAGGCAGCGCAGTAAATGGAAGTATGGCAGATCAGGCAGTTGGAGACACCGGTTTTTTTAACAACCTGTGGGTGAGACCTGACCATCGGTCCCATAGAAGGCTCCCATCCCTTGTGATGGCATCCAGCTTCACAGAATTGCTCTCTGCTGTGATGACAGCGACTGCATTTTTCCCTAAATCCCTCAAAACGAACAATCTTTCCATGTTCTTTCTTGAATTCTTCCGGGTGAGGCATTTCAAGACCGTTGTGACATTGGTCACAAAATTTTGGTTTATGACAATGGAAACAATAATCCTTTCCCCTCTGAATCGCCTCTTTGCTGTGGCCCGGAGGAAGAAAATTCTTTTCAAAATGAGATCCGGGCGGATGGAAATATTGAGCCGTTTTTGCTGGCAGGTTTAACCGTATTCTTTTCTCTTTATGGCACGAATCACAATATTCCTTTTTGTGACATTGAAGGCAATGGTTAAGGTTTGCTCGAGCAAGATTAGCATGAGCTTTTTCACTAAATTCAGGTTCAAAGTGATCCCTGGGCTTAATCTCATTAAGGTTTTCAGCATGGCAGGCGTTGCAGCTGTAAGGAAGCTTGAATTCATGGGTATGACAGGCTTCGCAATGTGAAGGCGGCTCCCCTTTAAGTCCAGTGTGGCACTCCATACAGTATTTCATTTTTATTCTATCCTCGTAATTAACGTTTTTAGCGAGGTTAAGCTTTATGACTTCCCTGATGGTTGTGTTTAAATCATGACTTACACGATTATGGCAATAAGTGCAACCGATATTGTTTCTTACGTGTGCCTTATGATCAATTATTATTCCCAACCTTGGGTTCCTATCCCTCTGTTCTATGTGGCAATTCAGGCAGATCCAGGACTCAATTTGAAGATAAAGATTGCCGTTTGCATTAAGCGGTTTTTGATAATTGCCTGCAAGGTAACTTACCATGCAGTTATATAAATTGAGATAGCGAAACCTGTCCACAATCTGATTTTCAGAGCGAAAGTGGCAGGTAAAGCAGGACAGCATCGAATGTCTGCTTACTTTATGAGATATTACATCTGGTTTTATCACATGACAGGAATCACAATATCTTTGCCCGTAAAAGCTGAAAAGGTAGTTGTTGACAGCCAATAGCAACGAAATGGTAAGAATAAAAGCAATAACAATCTTAAATTCCCGTTTACTGACGATAATTCTTAACCTATCAAGCAAAAGCCAGACCTCTTATATGATTATTTTG